>ERZ1645185.1311-NODE-1311-length-10139-cov-6.735323_pt1 | contig 10139 bp, 14 predicted proteins | sample MGYA00575351_ERZ1645185 | MGnify/ENA primary metagenome ERZ1645185 (study PRJEB40838, sample SAMN11284767) | freshwater sediment metagenome | isolation source: river sediment | host: Sediment | place: India: Jana village, Kanpur | collected 2015-12-17 ... | reverse complement strand
TCCTGATCCCTGACTCCTTCCTCAGGCAATCACAAACAGCGGTTCGCCGTATTCCACCGGCTGACCATTTTCGACCAGGATGGCCTTGATCACACCGCCCTCGTCCGCCTCGATTTCGTTCAGCAGTTTCATGGCTTCGATGATGCAGAGGGTGTCGCCGGCACCGACGTTCTGGCCGACTTCGACGAAGTTCTTGGCTCCCGGTGCCGGCGCGCGGTAGAAGGTGCCGACCATGGGCGAGCGGACGACATGGCCTTCGGGTATGGCGTCCTCCACCGGGGCCGCAGGCGATGCCGGTGCGGCTGCGGGGGCGGCAGCCGGCAGGTAATGCTGCTGTGGGGCCATCATCATGGGGGTACCGGCCATGCTCTTGGCGATGCGGACTTTTTCTTCGCCCTCGGTGATTTCCAGCTCGGCGATGCCCGATTCCTGTACCAGGTCAATGAGCTTTTTCAGTTTTCTGAGATCCATGGGCGGTCCTGTTTTGGTGATGTCGCAGTGCGTGTTCCAGCGCGAGTTCGTAGCCGTGCGCGCCCAGCCCCGCAATCACGCCGACCGCGAGGTCGGAGAAATAGGAGTGGTGGCGGAAGGTTTCGCGGGCGTGAACGTTGGACAGATGTACTTCGACGAAGGGGATGGCAACCGCTGCCAGCGCATCGCGCATGGCCACGCTGGTATGCGTATAGGCGGCGGGGTTGATGATGATGAAGTCGACGCGGTCGCGCGCAGCCTGGTGGATGCGGTCGACCAGAGCGCCCTCGTGGTTGTGCTGGAAGGTTTCGATCAGCGCACCGGCCGCTTCGCCACGGGCGGTCAGGGCCCGGTTGATGTCGTCGAGCGTGACCAGCCCGTAGTGTTTGGGCTCACGGCTGCCGAGCAGATTGAGGTTGGGTCCGTGCAGCACCAGGATATGCGGGTGCAGACTCGGCACGGATTTGGTCGATGTGCGACCGGTTCGCTTGAGCGTCATGGCGGCAAGTTTGCCGTAAATGAATCCAAATTGTCCAGATATTGACGCTAAATCGCATCCGTGCGTCAAATGTCAGCGCGGCAGGTTTTTGCGCAGCGCGGCATCGAGCGTGGCACGGGGCAGACGTCCCAGATGGTGCATCACGATCCTGCCCTCGGCGTCGAGCACAAGGGTATAGGGCAGGGCTCCGCTGGTGTTGCCGAGTGCGCGCGCCAGCCCGTGCGCGCCGCCCTCGCCGACGAGTATGGGGTATCTGACGGGGTGTTTCTGGAGAAAAACCTGCACGTTAGCCGGTGTATCGACGGCGATCCCGATGAATTCGACGCCCTGGTTGCGGTACTGGCGGGCCAGTTCGTCGAAATCCGGCATTTCTTCCCGGCACGGCGCGCACCAGCTGGCCCAGAAGTTCACCACACGCAACTTGCCCGACCATTGCGCCAGCGCCTGTTGTCGGCCCTGGGGGTCGGGATAGCTGGCCTGATGCAGCGCCGCAAGGGCGGCAGCATCGGCAGACCGGGGGGCGTAATGCCCGCGCGCGAACCATACGCCGGCAGCCAGAGCGGCCAGCGCAAGGGGCAGGGCAATCAGCCAGAAACGGGGCATCGCTACCCGCTCCGCCCCAGTGACAGGGCGGGGCACGTCTTACTTGGCTTCGGGCGTGGCGGGCGCTGCAGGCTGCGCCGGCATCATGCCGCCCATCATCTGCATCCAGATCGAGGGGTCAAAGGGGTTGCCTGCGGGTGCGGCAGCCTGCGGTGCAGCGGCCGGGGCGGCGTCGACGGGCGCGGCCGGCATCATGGGGAAGACGGGCATCGGTGCGGCGACGGGTGCGCCGTAGCCGTAGGCCGGCGCGGCAGCGGGCATGCCCGGGAAGAACGGCATGGGGGCCATCTGCGCAGGGGCCGGCGCAGCGGCAGGCATGGCGGGGAAGAACGGCATGGCAGGGGCGGCGGGCGCGCCATAGCCGCCGTAAGCGGGTGCGGGCTGCATCATGGCAAAGGGGTTCATCATGTTGGCACCCTGGTTCATGTAGGGGTTGCCGGCCGCCATGGGGTTGAGATACGGGTTCATCATGGACTGCGGGTTGTACATCTGGCTCGACATCATGCCGGCACCCATCGGCATCATCATCGGCGCAGCCATCATGCCCATCGGGGCCATCATGGTCATCGGGTTCATCATGCCCATGGGATTCATCATGGTCATCGGGTTCATCATGCCGCCGAACTGGGCATGGGCGCCGGTGGAACCGATGAGCAGCAGGGCGAGGGTGAGTTTGCGGGCTTGCATGGTTGGAGACTCCGGATTAGGCCAGTTCGACTGGCGGGGCAGAAACAAATCGAGCCCGCGAAAAGCGGGCTCGGGGACAGTGCAGGCTTACTTGGCAGCGGGTGCGGGTTCGGCGGCCGGTGCGGCAGGCGGCATCATGGGAGCCATGGGCATCATCATCGGTGCCATGGGGGCCATCATCGGGCCCATCGGAGCCATCATTGCGCCCATGGGAGCGGTCATCTGATTCATGGGCTGCATCATGGCCCCCATGGGCATGGTCATCTGGTTCATGGGCTGCATCATCGAACCCATCGGCTGCATCATGCCGCCCATGGGTTGCATCATCGAGCCCATCATGGGGCCCATCGGGGCCATCATCGGACCCATCATGTTCATGGGGGCCATCATCGAACCCATCATGGGGGTCATGCCGCCCATCATGGGGCCCATCATGTTCATGGGGGCCATCATCGAGCCCATCATGGGCGTCATGCTACCCATCATCGGACCCATCATGCCCATCGGCGCCATCATGGGAGCCATCATCGGCCCCATCATGGCCATGGGATTCATCATCTGTTCCATGCCGAACTGGGCGTGTGCCAGGGGGCTGGCCAGCAGGGCGGCGGCGAGGGCGAGTTTGCGTGTGTTCATGGTCAATCTCCGATTGTGGTGCCGGGGGTCCGGCGAGCGTTCGCTGAAGGCCAGCGGATTGCGCTTGTTGCTATGGGGTAACGCTCATGCAGTCTAGTGCGTCCGGACGGTCAGGCCAAGGTGAAAGCACACCCTGGCCGACGATGGGGTCGATCAGAGGTCGCCGTTTGCGCCTGCGCGCATGACGTTGTCCATCTTGTCGCGGATGTCCAGCGCCATCTTGGCCAGTTCGGGCGTGATGCCCATCGAACCATTGATGCTGTCGAGCCAGGCCATGTCCCAGTCCAGGGTCAGCACCCAGACGTTCTTGTTGTTGTCTTCCATCACCGCGATGCGGCAGGGCAGATAGACAATGGCTTCGGGGACCAGCTTCATGATTTCGCGGCCGGCGGCAATGTCACAGAAGTGGAACACTTCCATGCGCGGGCTGGTGGTGTCGCCCAGCACGGCCTGCATGTCCTTGATCATGGGCGAATGGCCGACCAGCTTGAGGTTGAGCTGGTTGGCACGCAGTTTCATGGATTCGACCACGTCGTCGAAGGACACGCCTGCTTTGGCCTGGTACTTGGTGGTCATGTAATTCATGACGTCGCGGATGTTGAGGCCCATGTTCGCCATCATCGGGATCATGGATTTCATCAGCTGCTTTTTCTCGTCGGCGGTCGGCATTTTGGACATGGCCCAGGGAATGCTGTCCTTCATCGAGCCGGTGCCCTTGGGCATCAGCGACATCGGGCTCGGCGCGGGTGCCGGCACGTTTTTCAGGTAGGGGTTGGTGGTGTTGGGATAAGCCGGGGCCTGGGCCTGGGCAGACACGGCGAGGCCGGCAGCCAGGGCAAATACGAGCGTTGACAGCAGTTTGGTCATGGGGAAAACCCTCCGGACGTTTCTAAAAGCCTGTGGATCAGGCCAATTTATGCAGCGGATGATAGCGGATTAGGGCGCGTTGTCGTATGGCACAGTTGTCAGTCCCAGGGATTTCCACGCTTGAATGCCGCCGCGATACCACTTGAGCTTGTGGGCGGGATAGCCCAGGGACAGCAATTGCTTGATATTGGTGGGAGATTGGCCGCACCAGGGGCCGTTGCAGTAGAAGACCAGGGTTTTGGCCCCGGCAAAATTCCACAGACCGTCCTGTCGCACTGCGCCAAACTGGAATTGCAGGGTATCGGCGATTTCGGCCGCGCTGGCATGGGCAGGATGCAGCTTCTGCCAGGGCAGCAGCACCGCGCCAGGAATGACGCCGGAGCGCTGGGGCCAGGTGCCGTCCCGTGAATCGATCACCAGCACGCCGGAGTTTTTGCCGATCTGTGCCAGATAGTCGAGCAGCTCCAGTTCTCCCAGGGTCTCCACGCCGGGTGCCAGATTCATGGGCAAGATACAGAAAGGCGGACAGGGCCGGGAGGTCAGGGCAAAATCCGGCTCGATCGTGTTCTCGGTATCCGGATTGCGCTCGATGACCACGGGCCTGCCGCGATGCAACACGGTGACACTCGGCAGGTCGTGGGTGATTCGGACCTCGCGGCCTGTCGCGTCCTCGGCGCGCGGGGTGCCGGCCGCCAGGACGGCGACCGCACACAGCGCAGCCAGTTGCCCGCCCGTACTCAAGGCAAGCTTACTCACACTTCATGCCGCCGTTGATCCAGGCCGCGACCTGGGTGCGCCACTCATCGATATCCCCCGGAATCAGTTCGGCTTTCTTGCCCATGGGCAGGCCGCCGGCATTGGGCAGACCACCCTTGATGGCCCAGAGGATGCGCGGGTCGGTCATCAGGTGCGACAGCATGGCTGCCGGCGTGCCGGTTTTGCCGTGGTGCGTGGTCTTGATGAATTCACAGGTTTCCTTCGGCCCCATGCCGGTGTAGTCGAGATCCTTGTCCGCGAACCAGTCTTCGGCCTTTTCCATGCTGGTGACTGCGCTGGTGTGGCATTCGGTACAGGCTTGCTGTTTGCGCGCGAAATGGTTTGTCCAGCCAATGCCTTTCTTGCCCGTGCCGGCAATGTTCTTGGTGAAGAACTGGTGGCAGGTGAGGCAGGAGCTGTGGTGGAACTTGGCGTGCAGGTGGGTGCTGAACTTGGTGTCATCCGCCCAGGCCGTGGTGGCAAAGGCCGCCAGACCGGCGGTGATGAATGATCTGATCATGTGGGTCTCCGTGTGTGGTGTCAGCTTGCGGTGGCTTCGACGCTGCCCTTGTCGCCGGTGTTGTCTTCGGCGCTGACCGTTACCTTGTCGCCGACTTTCATGCCCTTTACCTTGAAGGCCAGGTAAGGGTCCTTGGAGATGCCGCCGCCCCATTGCCCGTCCATGACGGTTTTGCCGTTGACCGCCACGACGACGTTCTTCACGAAATGTGCCGGGATCAGTTGTCCGCTCTTGGCGTCCTTGCGCAGGCCGTTTTCCGAGGGGTGGGTCATCAGCACCTTGATTTCGCCGCTGCCGGCGCGTACTCGCATTGCAATAGCCATGTGTCTGTTCCTTTCCTGTGTGATCAGCCGCCGCAGCCGCCGACTGTGACTTTCACTTCCTTGGCGGCGGTGTAGACCTTGCCACCGGCTTTCACCACTGCACGGACATTGGCCGTTTGCCCCATCCGCATGCGGGTGGCCAGCGTGCCGTCGAAATCGGTGAGCGCATAGAAAGCGACCAGGGGATTGGCATTCTTCTCGCCGAGTATCGAAATGGATTCGACATTGGCCAGGGTGGTGACGACTTCCACCGGCACCACCGCACCGTTCTCGGCAATGTCCGGTGCCTTGATGGTGATGTCCTTCGACTCGGCCGCGCCGCTGCCGCCAATGGCGGCCAGGGCGTCGGCGGTTTTGGTGGCACCGAATCCGGCGGCGTTCCAGTCGGCCAGCACCTGGCCCGGTTTCAGGAGACCGGCAGCGATGGCGGTGGCAACCAGCCCTGCCGATGCAGCGCCCTGAAGGAAGGTTCTGCGATGACGATTCATAATCGTTCTCCTCAATTTACTTGGCGGGAGCAGGCTGGGCGGGGGCCATGCCGGGCATTGCACCCATCATGGAGCCGTAGCTCGCAGGGTTCATGGGGGCCATCATGGTGTTCATCATCTGCGGGCTCATGGGGGCCATCATCCAGTTGGTGTACATGGACGGGTTCATCATCTGCATGCCCATGTTCATCATGCGCGGATCCATGGGGGCCATCATCCAGCCCATCATGTTGGCGGGGTTCATCATTTGCGTCATGAGTGCGGTGTAGAAGTTGGGGTCCATGCCGGCCGCCATCCATTTCATCGACACGTTGGGATCCATGAACTGCATGTAGTTGCCCATGGTGGCGGGGTTCATCATGCCCGTCATCATGTTCATCGAGGTCTGCGGGTTCATCATGGCGTTACCCATCGCCGGCATCATGGCCGGGTTCATCATGGCCCCGCTCCACTGCACGAAGTTTTTCGGATCCTTGAACGCCGAGGCGTTCTGGGTGGGGTCGGTCATTTTTGCGACCCAGCCTTCTGCCGAAGTGGGGGCGGCGGGGGGATTGGCCAGTGCCAGTGCGGGGGTAAGGGCGATCAGGGATATGAGGTGCTTCATCAGGCGCTCCGTTTCAAATTCAATTTCGTTGTAAAAAATTCCGGCAGGCAGGCCCTGCCGGTTTCCTGACATGAGGAGGACTACAGGAAAGTGTCGCTCCAGATGCTCTCTGCCCAGGCTTCGGCATACACCGCCTCTTCCTCGGACAGGTCACTGGAGATGCCGCCACCGGGCTGGGCCGTCATCTGATCCTTGGCAGGGTCGTAACGGAACACGGTGGCAATGTGGATCGCGCGGTCTTCACTCACGGCGCTGTAACAGGTGTTCGATACAACGGGCACCGGGTCGGGCTGACGGCCATTGAGCAATTCGACCACGGCGTTGGCGCATACCTTGCCCATGTTGTTGGCCATGTGGCCAGACTTGGGGAAGTTTGACAGCAGGGCGTCGCCGATGACGTGCACGTTGGGCTTCGCTTTCGATTCATACGTGACGAAGCTGGCCGGGCACCACACGCCGTTGGAGTCGGTGCGCACGCCGGCCATCTCCGCAACCTGTCCGGCGCGCTGCGGCGGAATGATGTTGATGACGTCCGCCTTGATGTCCTCGAACTCGGTGCTCGCGATCATGCCTTCGGCATCGACCTTCACCACCTTGCTGTTCGGGCGATACTCGACCCAGTCGCTATACAGCGTGTTCCAGGCTTTCATGAACAGTGGCTTCTTCGATGCCACGTCCGGATTGGCGTCAAGCATGATGATCTTGGACTTGGGTTTGGCGCGCTTGAGGTAGTTGGCGATCAGGCACACGCGTTCGTACGGCCCCGGCGGGCAGCGATACGGTGCGAGCGGCATGCCGATCACGATGAGGCCGCCGTCGCGCATCGACTCCACCTGCTGGCGCAGTTTCAGTGTCTGCTCGCCGGCTTTCCAGGCGTGCAGGATCCGTTCCTGCGCCTGGGCGGTGTAGCCATCGATCTGGTCAAAGCGGAAATCGATGCCGGGCGACAGGATCAACCGGTCGTAGGCAAAACTGCCCTGTTCGGTCTTGACCACGCGCTTGTCGGTGTCGATCGCGGTCACGCTGTCGACGACCACGTTCACGCCGTATTTCGTTTTCAGCGCGTCGTAGGTCTTGGTGATGTCGTCCAGTGTCTTCAACCCGGCCAGCACCAGGTTCGAGAGCGGACAGGATACGAATTTCGGCTCGCGGTCGATCAGGGTGACTTCGATGGCGGGGTCCCACATGCGGATGTATTTCGCGGCGGTTGCGCCACCAAACCCTGCGCCCACAATCACGACTTTGGCTTTGGCTGCGCCGGCATGGGCGCGCAGTGGAAACCCGGCGGCTGCCAGTCCAGCTGCGGAGACTTTCAGGAAATCGCGTCTTTGCATGGTCATGGTCGGCTCCTCAGGGCTTCACGGCGGCGAAGATCGCGGCCATCTGTTCGATTTCATCGTCGGTGTAGGCCACTGCGTGCTGGTGCATCACCGTGGCCTTGCGCGATCCGTCCTTGAAGGCTTTCATCTGCTTCACGAAATACGCCTTGTCGAGCCCGGCAAGACCGGGAATGGGGCTGTGCGATACGCCGAGCGTGCCGTGGCAGCTGGCACAGGTGGCGGCGATGACGCGGCCATGGGTGGCCGTCACAGACGCAGCAGCCGGCGGGGCGGGGGCACCGGCTTCGGCGGCCGGCGTCGGCGTGGCGGCTGCCACGCTGGCTACCGCCTGCGCGGGTACGAGCATCCATTGGGTCGTGATCTGGCCGTTGATCATCACGGCCACCGGCACGGCCACCCAACCCTTGAAGGCGTCGAGCGAGACGGGGCCGGCCGGCATGCGCGTGGGCATGGCCACAGGGTTGGACAAGGCGGGGCTGGCAAGCAACAGCGTCGCCAGCAAGGCGGTGGATCGAATCATGGCTTCCCTCCAGACGGAACTATCGTTTTGTGTGCCACAGTGCCGTGGCAGGGAGGGAACTAGCAGGGGCCGTGCCAAACACAAAAATAAAACTATGTGTTTGTCAGGAAAGGATTAATTGCGTCGATGGCGACGTGGGGGTCTGCCACCGGGCCTGACTTGGCAGACTCCCGTCTGCCAGATGGCAGACCGATGGCGTATGGCAGTCAGAAACTCAGAAACGCGGAACCGGATCGGTGAGCGATTTGAGCCGGCGATACAGGGTGCGCTCGCTCATGTTCAGAAAGGCTGCCGTCTTGCGACGATTGCCGTTGAAGCGGGCAAGCGTGGTCTGGATCGTGGCAAGCGAGATGTCGTCATCGCGGTGGCAATGATGGCCCAGAGCATCCAGGTCGGCCGCGTGCATGCGTTGTTCCAGCGCTTCGGCCCGGCGGATTTCCTCGGGCAGATGCTCGGGCAGGATGGCCCCGCCGCGCGCCAGCAGGGCGGCGCGCTCCACGATGTTCTTCAGCTCGCGCATGTTGCCGGGGAAGGGATAGCGATGCAGCAAAGCCATCGCGTCATCGCTGATCGGCGTGGTGAGCTTGCCGAGCATCTTGCGTGACAGGAAATGCGCGACGAGATGCGGGATGTCGTCCTTGCGGTGCCGCAGCGGCGGCAACTCGATCTGCATCACGTTGATGCGGTAGTAGAGATCGGCACGGAAGTCGCCCGCCTCGACCATGGCCTTGAGATCACGGTGGGTCGCGCAGATGAAGCGGAAATCGACGCGCCGCTCCTCGGTGCCTCCCAGCCGGCGAAACGTGCCGGTTTCCAGCACGCGCAGCAGCTTGGCCTGGAGCGAAAGCGGAATTTCACCGATTTCGTCCATGAACAGGGTGCCCTTGTCCGCAAGCTCGACCAGGCCCTTCTTGGTCCCGACACAGCCTGTGAACGCGCCCGGCTCGTGGCCGAACAGTTCGTTCACCAGCAGCTCCTCGGTGAAGCTGGTGCTGTCGATGGTGATGAAGGGCCCCCGGGCGCGGGGCGATTTTCGGTGCAGCAATTGCGCGGCCATTTCCTTGCCGGTGCCGGTTTCGCCATGGATCAGGGCGGAGGAATCGGTTTCGGCAATGAGGCAGAGATTGTCGATCACCCGCATGAACGAGGGGCAGCAGCCGACCATCTTTTCTTCGTCGAAAGCCAGCTCCTGCTCTTTGGTGATGGAGCGCATCCCCTCGCCCATGTAAAGGATGCGGCCGTGGTCGTCGAATACCGGCGAACCGTGAACCGCCACGTACTCGGGTCTGTGGTCGCGATCCATGTGGCGGTGGATCACCTGGACCGGGTGTTCGGTATCGAACACCCGTTTGAGCGGACATTCTTCGCCGTTGATCTCGCAGGTGGATGCTGACTTGTGCGACACCTCATGGCATTTCATGCCCACGATCTCGGCCGGTGCCAGCCGGGTGTAGGCCTCGGCGTAATGCTGGTTGCAGGCGACGATGTTGAAGTCGCGGTCGATCAGCGCAAAGGGTTCCGGGTGGGCATCCACCAGGCTCTGCACGAATTTTCTGCTGCCCGGCATGGCCGTGTCGGCTTACAGCTCGCCGTAGGAGTGCAACCCGGACAGGAACATGTTCACGCCGATGAAGGCAAAGGTGGTGACGAACAGGCCCACCACCGCCCACCAGGCCAGCATCGGCCCGCGCAGGCCTTTCACCAGGCGAATGTGCAGCCAGGCAGCGTAGTTCAGCCAGACGATCAGTGCCCAGGTTTCCTTCGGGTCCCATGACCAGTAGCCGCCCCAGGCTTCGGCCGCCCACATCGCGCCGAGGATGGTGGC
>ERZ1645185.1310-NODE-1310-length-10163-cov-4.598932_pt1 | contig 10163 bp, 5 predicted proteins | sample MGYA00575351_ERZ1645185 | MGnify/ENA primary metagenome ERZ1645185 (study PRJEB40838, sample SAMN11284767) | freshwater sediment metagenome | isolation source: river sediment | host: Sediment | place: India: Jana village, Kanpur | collected 2015-12-17 ... | reverse complement strand
CGGCTGGCCCTTGTCGTCCTCGGTGATGTGCACGAACATCACGCCCAGCGGGGTCTCCTTGCGGATCGCCGTCGACTTGAGGACGTCGGGACGCGAACGCTTCTGGCGGCGCTGGAGGTTCTCGGCCTCGGCGTCGAACAGGAGCTTCTTGAGGCGATCGTTGTCGGCGCCGACCTCGGCGAGCTGGCCCTTGAGCTCGGCGAGCTCGCGCTTGAGGTTGGCGTCCTCCTTGGCCCCGTCGCGCTTGGCGGCGGCGTCGGCGGTGGCGCCGGTCGAGAGCACCTGGCCGTCGCGCGAGCCGTCACGGTAGACCGTGACGCCCTTGCACTTCATCTGGTACGCCAGCTCGTAGATCTTGCGGACGTCCTCGCGGGTGGCGGCGTGCGAGAAGTTGGTCGTCTTGGAGATGGCCGAGTCGCAGTGCTGCTGGAAGGCGGCCTGCATGCGGATGTGCCACTCGGGCGAGATGTTGTTCGCCGTGGCGAACACCTGCTGCCACTTGACGGGCACCTCGGGCTGGATCACCGAGCCGGTCTTGGCGATGCGCTCCATGAGCGCGTCGGAGAACCAGCCCTCCTTCTTGGCGATCGCGACGAAGTCCTCGTTGACGTCGGGCATCATCACGCCGGCCTGGTTGCGCATGAAGGCGACGGCGAAGAGCGGCTCGAGGCCCGACGAGCAGCCGGCGATGATGGAGATGGTGCCGGTGGGCGCGACGGTCGTCACGTTGCAGTTGCGGAGCTTCTGCATCGGACGGATGCGGTTGCCGTGCTCGTCACGCGCGCAGGTCTGGTCGGGACCCCAGATCGACTGGGCCCACTCGGGGAAGGTGCCACGCACCTCGGCGAGGCGCTCCGACTCCTTCTTGCCCTCGACGTCCACGAACTCCATAACCTTGCGGCCGAACTCGACGCCCTCGGCCGAGTCGTACTTGATGCCGAGGCGGATGAGGGCGTCGGCGAAGCCCATCACGCCCAGGCCGATGCGGCGGATGCGCTTGGCGAGCGCGTCGATCTCGGGGAGCGGGTACTTGTTGGCGTCGATGATGTTGTCGAGCATCCGCGTGGACAGGTGGATGTCCTTCGCGAACGACTCCCAATCCATCTTGCCGTCGACGACGTAGAAGCCGACGTTGATCGAGCCGAGGTTGCAGACGTCGTACGGGAGCAGGGGCTGCTCGCCGCAGGGGTTGGTGGCCTCGTAGGCGCCGAGGTGCGGCACCGGGTTGTACTTGTTGGCCTCGTCGATGAAGAAGACGCCGGGCTCGCCGGTGCGCCAGGCGCCCTCGATCATCTTGTCCCACACCTCGCGCGCGTCGAGCTGGCCGACCGTCTTCTTGGAGATGGGGTCGACGAGGTCGTACTTGCCGTTGACGGCGAGCGCGTCCATGAACTTGGTGGTGACCGCGACCGAGATGTTGAAGTTGGTGATCTTGGTCAGGTCCTCCTTGCACTGCACGAACTCCATCACGTCGGGATGGTCGACGCGGAGGATGCCCATGTTGGCGCCGCGGCGCGTGCCACCCTGCTTGACGGCGTCGGTGGACGCGTCGTAGAGCTGCATGAAGGAGATCGGGCCGCTCGCCACGCCGGTGGTGGAACGCACCATCGAGCCGCGCGCGCGGAGGCGCGAGAACGAGAAGCCCGTGCCGCCGCCCGACTGGTGGATGAGCGCCATCGAGCGGAGCGTGTCATAGATGCCGCTATGACCGTTGGAGAGCGCGTCCTCGACGGGGAGGACGAAGCAGGCCGAGAGCTGCCCGAGCGGGCGGCCGGCGTTCATGAGCGTCGGCGAGTTGGGCTCGAAGCGCCGCTGCGTCATCAGCTCGTAGAACTGATTGGCGATCGCCTCGACCTGCGCCTCGGTGGCGCCATAGCGGCGCTCCGGCTCCGCGACCGTGGTCGCGACGCGCCAGAACATGTCCTCCGGCGTCTCCACCGACTTCCCCGACTTGTCCTTCACCAGGTAGCGCTTGTCGAGGACCGTGCGCGCGTTCTGCGAAAGCGTCGCGGGCGTGGCGGGCGGATTCACCGGAAGGGGCATTGCAACTTCTCCAGCTTGGGGTATTGGGCCAAACCCGAGGGCAGTCCGTCCGGCTCCAGCGGGAGTCCGTTCGGCTCGGGGGGTCGAGGGCGCACAAGCTACGGCTATCGTGAAGCCGCGCAAGCGTTCATTAAGGCGCTGCGAAACAACGAGTTACGAGGGGCCAATCACGAATCGGTCCCGCGCCGGGGCTTTTCCACGCCGATCCAACTGGCGCTTCACCCCCTCAGAACAACGACACCACGGGGACACGACACTCCAATCCCTGACAGCGTCGCAAATATCGACAAGTAAATGACTTACGCCCCGCCGCCGGTTCCCGACCTTCGGGCCCGTTTCGCGTGGGGGAGGGATAGTACCCCGCATCTGGAAATGACGCCAGACCTTGCCCGGATACGCGACCGACACTACCGCGTGACCGATTTGGTATCGCTCCGGGAATTAGCGGGCGCGCGCCATCGCGTGCGGACGTCGCACAGCGCCGCACAGTGCCGCCCTGTCAGCCCGCGGCCCCGCGATACTTCTTCGCCAACGCGACGTACGTCTCGTACCCGCGCGCCACGCGCTCCTTCAGCTCGGGATCGAGCGCGCGCACCACCCGCGCCGGCACGCCCGCCACCAGCGATTCGCTGGGCAGCACCCGCCCCTCGGTCACCACGGCGCCGGCGGCCACGAGCGTCCCCTGCCCCACCACCGCGCCGTTGAGCACCACCGCGCCGATCCCGATCAGCGCGCCGTCCTCCACGGTGCAGCCGTGCACCACGGCGCGATGGCCGATCGTCACGCGCTCCCCCACGAGGCACGGCTTCCCCGGGTCGCAGTGCAGCACCGCGCCGTCCTGCACGTTGCTGCGCGCGCCGATCACGATCGGCGCGCGGTCGCCGCGCAGCACGGCCCCCGGCCAGACGCTCGCCTCGTCGCCGATCGTCACGTCGCCGATCACCACCGCCGACTCGTGCACCCAGGCCGACGCCGCGATCCGCGGCGCGCCGAACGGCCCCCCTCGCTCGATCGCCATCGCTAGAACGAACTCCCCAGTGAGAAGTAGACGCTGGTGGCGCGCGGGGCGAACGCCTCGCCGCGCACCGGATGCGCCAGGCCGAACCGGAACCGGTAGGCGCGGTCGTACTGCAGCGAGCCGTCGAGCCCGAGCTCGCCGCCGACGCTCGCCAGCCAGGTGCGCTCGGTGCGCACCGCCGGGCAGATGAACGAGTCGGCCACCTCGTACGAGCACCAGGCGCTGCCGGCATCCGCGAAGGCGGTCACCGACGCCTTCTGCAGGAAGACCGGGAGCATCGCGACGCCGCGCCCCACGAGCCCCAGCGGCGCGCGATACTCGGCGCTCACGGCCGCCGCGCGCACGCCCAACTGCGCACCGCCCGTGAAGCCGCGCACGCCGAAGTCGCGCGCCGAGCCGCCGATCACGACGCCGGGCACCAGCTCGAGCGAGGAGCCGTTGACGCCGCCCACGCTGAAGGCCGCGGTGGTGCGGTGCCCGGTGACGCCGTACGCGCCGCGCACCGCGACGACATGCCGCGCATAGCCGGGCAGCGGCAGCGACTTGGCCGCGGTCGTCGCGACGATCGTCTCGCCCACGTCCTCGAGCCGCAGGCCGATGCCGTAGCGCAGGCGGTGCGAGATCGACGCGGTGATGCCGTCCTCGGGGGAGACGGCATTCATCGGCCGCTGCAGGGTGCTGAAGCCGGCCGCGACGCGCAGCGCCTGCGTGCGCACGTACGTGGTGAAGACGCCGCCGTCGATCTGCGGCAGCAGCTCGCGCGGGTACGACCGGAAGTCGAGCTGCGACGCCTCGGCCCCCAGCACCGCGAAGCTCGAGAGGCGCACGCGCGGGCGCTGCACGACGAGGTCGACGCGCGCGGTGCGCTCGCGCGCGCCGAGCCAGCCGACGAAGGCGCCGCCGCCGTCGCGGATGGCGCCGTGCGACCACTCCTGGTCGTACGAGGCCGAGACGAGCGGCTGGCCGAGGCCGGCCCAGTGATAGGTGAGGTAGCCCTCCATCTCGTTGCGCGAGGGCTCGAGCGTGGCCTGCGCGTACCAGGTGTGCCGCTGGAGGACGTCGTGCCCGCCGGTCATCGCGCCGAAGGCGGTGGTGCCGGGGCCGGTCTGCGCGAGCACGGGGAGCCACCAGCGCGGCTCGACGGTGTCCCAGGCGCTGTAGCGGCGCGCGAGGACCTCGCGGTCCTCGGCGGCCGGCGGCAGCGCGAGGGGATCGGGCGTGGTGTCGGCCGCCGGCCGCGCGAGCGGCACGTCGCGCGGCGTGGCGCGCGTGACCACGTGGTAGCCGTCGGCGCGCAGCTCCACCGCGGCGATGCGCGCGCCGTCGCGCGCGACATCGGGCGTGTTGAGGGCGGTCGCGGTGCTCCACACGCGGCCGTAGGCGCCGGTGCGCAGGTCGCCGCGATAGACCATCGGGCGCCCCTCGTGATCGCTCACGAAGAGGAGCGTGGTGTCGCCCGGCTCCCAGGCCGGCGCGGAGACGACGGTGAGGCGCGGGCCGCGCGGGGCGAAGCGCTGGCGCTCCACGCCGGCGCGGTCGAGCACGACGATCGCGCTGCGGCCGCCGCGCTCCCAGCGCACGGCCGCGATGCGCGCGCCGTCGCGCGACCAGCGCGGCTCGGCCCAGGTGCGGTCGAGCGTGCCGGCCACGAGCTCGCGCGGCATCCCGTCGCGCAGGGCCATCGTCACGAGGCTCGTGGTGCCGGGGTCGGTGCGCACGGCGACGACGGTGCCGCTCGCCTCGTGCACGTCGGGAGCGCTCAGGCGCTCGCCGCGCGTCTCGCGGCGACGGCCGAGTCCCAGGCCGCGATAGAGGTCGGAGTGGAGCGTCCAGGGATCGCGGAAGTCGAGCTCGCCCTGCAGGGTGCCGACGTCGCCCGCGGGGGCGCTGACGTCGACGGAGTTGCGGCGGCCGAGGCGCGTGCGCCGCCCGTCGAGCGCGAGGCGGTAGACGCCGGTGGTGCTGCGGGCGTCGTTGGCGACGTAGAGCAGGCGGTCGTCGTCGAGCCAGCGCGGGAAGCGGGCGGTCCAGCCGTGGGCAGTGATCGTGGTGGTCGCGGCCGCGTCGGCGCGCGCGGCGTCGACGAGCGCAGCATCAGCGCGCACCGCCTCGGCCCGCGACGCATCGGCGCGCAGCACCGAGTCGCGCCAGGCGGCCCAGTGCACGGTGAAGCTCTCGCCGAAGGCGTCGCGCGCGGTGGCGTCGTGGCGCCAGGGGTTGAGGCGGCCGCTCTGCCGCTCGACGAAGCGGCGCATCGCGGCGGGCTCGCTTCGTGTGACGGCGTAGCTCCCATATAGATAGGCCGAGGTGCCGCCGGGGAAGCGCGGCGCGGCGAGCGAGAGCTCGTGGAGCGCGGGGAGGTCGCCGGTGATCGCGCGGGCGCGCACGAGCGCGGGGAACTCGGTGCCGGCGAGGCGTCCGGCGCCGGTGATCCGCGTCTCGAAGTGGACGGCGAGCCCCTCGAGGAGCCAGGAGGGGGCGTACGTGTTGGGGAAGAGCGGCGCCGCGCGCCCGAAGACGCGCTGGGCGACGGCCCAGGGGCCGCGCACGCGGTCGAGGTGGAAGATGTGCGCGAGCTCGTGCGTGACGAGGAGCGCGTTCCATTCGCGGTGGTTGCGCAGCCCCAGCTCCTCCACGGGCGGCCGCGCGTAGATGACGATGCGGTTGCTCGGGTAGGGGGTGGCGTAGCCGTTGGCGTAGTCGACGTTGTCGGCGACGACGATGTCGACCGTGCCCCGCGGGGGGACGAGTTCGTCGGAGAGTTGGGCCCAGGCCGTTTCCGCGTTGGCGGCGGTGCGGCGGGCGAGCGCTTCGAGCTCCGGGGTGAAGTGGATGCGGAAGTGCGCCGTCTCGAGGGTGCGCCAGGCCAGGTCGGGGCGCACCTGCGCGGCGGCGCGCGTGGCCGCGACACCCAGGAGCAGCAGGGACAGTAGGAGGGAGCGGAGGCGCGGCACGGGGCGTAGTCTACCCCGGCCGTGGGCGCGTCGCACCTTGCCGGTTCCTGCTCCCGCCCCGTGGTCCTGCGCCCTATATTCGCCGGATTCCCCAGCCCCGTACGCCTTGACCATCCGCTGCGCCGTCTGCGGTCGCGAGAACGACCCCGCATCGAAGTTCTGCATCGACTGCGGCAAGCCGGTCGCCCAGAGCGGGTCGGTGAGCTCGGCGCTCGGTGAGACGATGGGCGGGCGGTTCGGCGTGCCGCCGACGCGGGTGTCGGCCTCGGCTGGTCCGCCGGCGGCCCCGCCCCCGGCACCCGGCGCCCCGGCTGTTCCTCCCATCCCGCCCGCGCCGCGGCCGGTGCCGTCGCCGCTCGCGGGGATGCCGCCGGGCAAGGCCCCCTGCCCCACCTGCGGCACCGCGGTGGACCCGTCGCTGCCCTTCTGCGCCAAGTGCGGCGGGCGCGTGGCGAAGACGGCGCCGCAGCCCGCGATGTCGCGCGCGGTGTGTGGATCGTGCGGCACGCCGGTGACCCCCGGGGTGGACGTGTTCTGCGCCCGCTGCGGCACGCGCGTGGCGGCCACGGTGGTACCCCCCACGCCGACGGTCGGCACCGCGGTCTTCTCGGCGGCGAGCGCCGGCTCGGGCCCGCGGATCGCCATCCTCGACTCGAACGGCGCGGTGAAGCGCTCCGAGACGCTGCCGGGCCCCGAGGCCACGCTGGGCCGCTCCGACGGCGAGCTGCGATTCCCCGACGACACCTTCATGAGCCCGGTGCACGCGCAGCTCTCGCTGCGCGACGGGCAGCTCTACGTGCGCGACCTCGGCAGCCGCAACGGCACGTGGCTCTTCATGGAAGAGCCGACCAAGCTGCAGGACGGCGACACGATCCTCGTGGGCTCGCAGCTGCTCAAGTTCCGCCGGCTCGGCTACCCGGGCCCGCAGCCCGCCGAGGCGGACGCGACGCGGCGGCTGGGGTCGTCGACGCCGAGCGCCGACATCGCGGTGCTGCAGCAGCTGCGCGCCGACGGCAGCGCGCGCGACAACTGCCATCTCTCGCCGGCCCGCAACGTGGTGATCGGGCGCTCCGAGGGGGACTGGCTGTTCCCGTACGACAAGACGATGAGCGGTCGCCACGCGGAGATCCGCAGCGAGGACCTCGACTTCATCGTGATCGACCTCGCGAGCCGCAACGGCGTGGCGGTGGCGGTGCGCGGCGAGCGGCAGGTGCGGCCGGGCCAGCGCATCCTGATCGGCGACCAGACCCTGCGTGTGGAGAGCCTGTGAGCGACCAGAAGATCTGTCCGACCTGCGGCACCGAGTATCCCCTCAGCGAGCGCTTCTGCCCGCGCGACGGGACGGCGCTCCGCTCGGCGAACGCGCAGGCGGACCTGCTGGGCTCGGTGGTGGCGGACCGGTACCACATCCTCAAGAAGCTCGGCGAAGGCGGCATGGGCACGGTCTACCTGGCCGAGCACGTGAAGATGGGCCGCAAGAGCGCGCTGAAGGTGATGAACCCGGGGATGAACACCGACCCCGACGCGATCGCGCGGTTCAACCGCGAGGCGAGCAACGCGTCGCGGCTGTCGCACCCGAACATCTGCGGCATCTACGACTTCGGCGAGACGCCGGACGGGCTGATCTACCTCGCGATGGAGTTCATCGAGGGGTCGTCGCTGACGTCGCTGATCGAGAAGGGCGGCCAGCTGCCGGCGCCGCGCGCGGCGAGCATCGTGCACCAGACGGCCGACGCGCTGCAGGTGGCGCATGACGCGGGGATCGTGCACCGCGACCTGAAGCCGGACAACATCATGGTCGCGCGCAACCGCGACGGGTCGGACCTGGTGAAGGTGGTGGACTTCGGGATCGCGAAGGCGAGCTCGAGCGACGCGCAGAAGGTGACGAAGACGGGCCTCGTGGTGGGGACGCCGGAGTACATGAGCCCCGAGCAGCTGGCGGGCGACAAGCTCGACGGGCGGAGCGACATCTATTCGCTGGGGCTGGTGGCGTTCAACTGCCTGACGGGGACGCTGCCGTTCGCGTCGGAGTCGGCGCAGGAGGCGATGATCATGCGCCTCACCGACCGTCCGCGGTCGCTGGCCGAGGTGCGGCCGGACGTGGCGTGGCCGGCGGCGCTGCAGGCGACGATGGACAAGGCGCTCGCGCGCGACGCGGCGGAGCGGTACCAGAGCGCGGCGCAGTTCGGTCGCGAGTTCGCGGCGGCGGTGGCGGACATGCCGCTGACGAAGGCGGTGGACGCGGCGACGGCGGTGATGGGGGCGGTGACGGCGAAGCCCGCCCCGGCGGCGGTGCCGCCGACGCGCGTGAACGAGGCGCGTCCGAGCGCGAAGACGGTGGCGATGGACGTGCCGGAGGTGGCGAAGAAGCCCGCGGCGCGGGCGGCGGCCCCCGCGGCCGCGGCGGCGCCGGCGAAGGCGGGGCTGCCGGCGGCGGTGAAGTTCGGCGGGCCGTTCGTGGCGATCCTCGCGTCGGGCGTGGCGATCTGGATCAGCACGCGGCCGGACCCGACGCCGTCGGAGCCGGTGAACGCGCCGGCGACGCAGACGGAGCCGGGGGCGGCGCAGGTGGATCCGGCGGCGACGAAGGCGGATCCCGCGGCGACGCAGCAGCCGGAGGTGAAGCCGCTCAGTGCGCCGCTCGGCACGAAGTCCGCGCCGACGCCGACCAAGACCGTCGGGACCGAGACGGCCGAGGCGCCGCCGGCGATGGGCGTGCTGCTGCGCGGCTGGATGCGCGAGCTCGACTCGGGCCTTCCCGACTCGACCGAGGGCGCGCGCGTCTACCGCGAGGTGAATGCGCAATTCGACAAGTTCGTGGGCGAGGAGGTCGCGGACGCCTGGTACGTGCGCATGAACGCCCTCGCGAGCATGAACGACGACCGGGCGTGCAACGCGGCGGACGAAGTGAAGCGCCGCAGCAGCGACCCGACGAAGCGCGCGAAGGCCGACGAGATCAAGAAGTACTGTTAGTGACTTGCGTCACGCTGCCGCAAACATTGCTCGCGCTCCCGACGACGTTCACGTAATTTTCCAGTGTCGCTCCTCCATCCACCCCGCACTCGTACCTCGTGACGGCACCTTCCACGCCCAAGGGTGACATCGTCGTCCACGTGTTCGGACGCACCGACGTCGGCCGCACGCGCGAGCATAACGAGGACACGTTCATCGTCGCCGACCTGTCGACGGGGAACGCATCGCTGCAGCCCGAGGTGCGGACGCACGTGACGGGCGCGCGCGGCTCGCTGTTCATGGTCGCCGACGGCATGGGCGGCGCCGCCGCCGGCGAGGTGGCGAGCGCGATGGCGACCGAGGTGGTGCTGGCCGAGCTGCAGCGCCGCTGGAGCGAGTCGAACGACGACGACCCGGAGATGTTCGCGCACGCGCTGCGGATCGCGACCGAGGTCACCAACACGCGGATCCACTCGTACGCGGCGGCGCACCCCGAGAACCGGGGGATGGGCACGACGGCGACGATCGCGGGGCTGCTGCACGACACGCTGTACGTCTGCCAGGTGGGCGACTCGCGCGCCTACCTCGTGCGCGACGGCGTGTGCGCGCAGATCACCAAGGACCAGTCGCTGATGCAGAAGCTCGTGGAGGCCGGCGAGCTGACGGCGGAGGAGGCGGAGGTCTCGGAGCGGCGCAACATCATCCTGCAGGCGCTCGGCCCCGAGCCGATCGTGAAGGTGGACCTCACGTCGCAGCAGGTGAAGCGCGGCGACGTGCTGGTGCTCTGCACCGACGGCCTCTCGGGCCAGGTGCGCGCGCACGAGATCGCCGAGGTGGTGCAGCAGGAGCCGGACCTCGTGCAGGTGTGCAAGAAGCTGATCGACCTGGCGAACGAGGCGGGCGGGCCGGACAACATCACGGTGGTGGCGGCGCGGTTCGACGGGCCGGGCCTCCTGGAGACGGGGGCGGAGCAGCCGGCGCACCGCGTGTACCGCGGCTCGCAGCAGCAGCGCGCGACGAATCGATAGCGACGCGATGAGCGCGCCGCATGTCGAGCGACCGTTGCACGCGTCGGTGCGCGTCGTTGGCGACGAGCGCAAGTGCCGCAAGCTCATCGCCTGTCGACGCATGCTCGCTGGCGATGTCGTCGTGCGCGAGCGCGCCTACAATGACGTCGACGTCGACGCTAAGCTGCG
>ERZ1645185.1309-NODE-1309-length-10165-cov-9.851929_pt1 | contig 10165 bp, 8 predicted proteins | sample MGYA00575351_ERZ1645185 | MGnify/ENA primary metagenome ERZ1645185 (study PRJEB40838, sample SAMN11284767) | freshwater sediment metagenome | isolation source: river sediment | host: Sediment | place: India: Jana village, Kanpur | collected 2015-12-17 ... | reverse complement strand
CACACCCAATAGGCCTGCGCCCCGGTTGCGACATGCCGCTCCAGCCCGTCCAGCACCTCGTCCAGCCGGCCAAGCGCCGTCACCCGCGTCTCGACCGGCTGGCGGCCGGGCGGGCGTTCATCCAGCTTCGACACATCCATTTCGCCGAACTGCGCCAGCGCCAGCGTGCGCGGGATGGGGGTCGCCGTCATCACCAGCAGATGCGGCGGCACTTCGGCCTTTTCCGCCAGCATCATCCGCTGCGCCACGCCGAAGCGATGCTGTTCATCCACCACCGCGAGACCGAGCCGCCGGTACTGCACGCTGCCGGAAAAGATCGCATGCGTTCCCACCAGAATGTCGATCTCGCCCACCGCCAGCGCCGCCAGAACGGCCTCGCGCGCCCGGCCCTTTTCCCGGCCGGAAAGGAACCCCAGCCGCACCGGAAGATCGCCCAGCATCTTCTGCAGCGTGGCATGATGCTGCCGCGCCAGCAGGTCCGTCGGGGCCAGCAGCGCACCCTGCGCCCCCGCCTCCACGGCGATCAGCAACGCCATCAGCGCCACCAGCGTCTTGCCCGCGCCCACATCGCCCTGCAGCAGCCGCAGCATGGCATGGGGGGCCGCCATGTCGCCCGCGATCTCGGAAACGGCGTGGCGCTGCGCGCCGGTCAGCGGCCAGGGCAACTGCCGCAACAGTGCCTCCGTGAGCCGGCCGGTGCCCGCCAGCGGCTGGCCGCGCTGCCGCCGCCGGCGCGCCCGCACCAGCGCCCAGGCCAGTTGCGTCGCCAGCAGCTCGTCATAGGCCAGCCGGTCGCGTGCCGCCTGGCTGTCCGCCCGCCCATGCACCTGTCGCAGCGCCCCGGCGAAATCCGGCCAGCGCCGCTGCGCCAGCAGGCCCGGCTCCACCCATTCCGCAAGCGCGGGCGTCCGCTCCAGCGCGGCCTGCGCCAGCATCGCGATGCGCTTCGAATTCAGCCCCTCCGTCAACGGATAGACGGGCTCCATCTCCGCCGCGCCCGGCTTGCGCAATTCGGGGTGGATGATCTGGAACCGCCCATTCCACAGCTCCAGCCGCCCCGCCACCACCAGCTCCGCGCCCACCGGAAAGCGCGCGGCCAGCGCCGCCCCCTTCGGCCCGAAGAAGGCCAGCAACAGCCCGGTTCCCGACGCATCGTCCGCCAGGATGCGGAACGGCCCCCGCCCCCGCGCCGGCTCGTGCGCCGTCACCCGCACCGCAACCGCGAGTCGCTCCCCCTCCCGCGCGCCGGCCAGGCTGTCGGCGTTGCGCGTCTCCCGCCAGCCGACGGGGAAGTGGAACAGCAGGTCCTTCACCCGGCCGATCTCCAGCCGCTCCAGCGCGCGCGCAGCGGCAGGCCCCACGCCCGGCAGGGCGGCGATCTCGGCAAACAAGGGGTTGAGCAGGTCGGGGCGCATCGTTAGGCGGGGGTAGCAACCCTTCAGGCGGCCCGCAATTTGTGCGTGCCGCCCATTCTGGCGTGCAGCGAATCTGGGAGCGGATATGGACGGCGAAGCCTGGCGCAAGCGCACCCTGTGGCGGGCGCATCATCGCGGCACCAAGGAAGCCGACATGCTGGTCGGCGGCTTCGCCGATCGCTGGATCGACGAGCTTGGCGAAGACGGCCGCCGCTGGTTCGAAGCCCTGCTCGAGGAACAGGATGTGGACATCCTCGCCTGGGCCTTCGGCACCACGCAGCCCCCCGAACGGCTGGCGGGCGAATGGATGCAGCGCCTTGCCGCCAAGGATTATCTGAAACTGGCGCCCCGCTGATGCTCCCCATCGACGAGATCGCGCGGGCCGCCCGCGCCCTTCGCCTCACCGGCGCGCCCGCCGGGCTGCTGCCGCTGCTGATGGCGGGCCTCGCCCGCGCGGGCGGCCTTGATGGCCGCCGCGCCGTGCTGATCGCGGCCGATGAAGCGGCGGGCCGCGCCGTGGTGGAAGCCGCGCCCTTCTTCGCGCCCGATGTCACCCCCATCTGGCTGCCGGGCTGGGATTGCCTGCCCTATGATCGCGCCAGCCCCGGCCAGCGCAACCTGGCCGAACGGCTGGCCGGCCTCGCCGCGCTGGCGAAGGCGCCCGCCGGGCCGGAACTGCTGGTCACCACCGTCAGCGCCGCCAGCCAGCGGCTTCTGCCCAGGGATGTCGTCGCCGGCGCCACGCTGGAAATCCGGCCCGGCGCCCGGATCGGCCGCGACGACCTCGTCGCAACCCTCCTGCGCGCGGGCTATTCCCGGGTGGACAGCGTGGCCGACGCCGGCGATTTCGCCGTGCGCGGCGGCCTCGTCGATCTGATCCCCCCCGGCGCGGGCGGCGGCGTCAGGCTCGATTTCTTCGGCGACGAAGTAGACGTCATCCGCACCATCGATCCCCTCACCCAGCTCACCATCGGGAAATCGGCGGGCTTCACCCTGCTGCCGGTTTCCGAGCTGCTGCTGGATGAGGCCCGCATCAGGGCCTTCCGCGCCGGCTGGCTGGAGCGCTTCGGCGCGGGTGCGACATCGGATCCGCTGTATCAGGCCGCCAGCGAAGGCCGGCGCGCGGCCGGGCTCGATCATTTCCTGCCGCTGTTCGAACCGGCCATGGTCACCCTGTGGGACTGGCTGGCGCCAACGGACATCCTCGTCACCGACAGCGGCGCCCAGGCCGCGGCAGACGCCCGATTCGAAGCCATCGCGGATTACCACCAGAACCGGGTGGAGGCGCTGAAATCCCCGCCCAAGGGCAAGGCGAAGCTGGGCGCCGCGATCTACCGCCCGCTTCCGCCCGAAGCCCTCTATCTCTCGCCAGACGAATGGGCCGGCCATATCGCCCGCGCCCACGCCACCACGCCCCTGCCATCGGATGAAGGGCTCGATCTCGGCGGCCTTCCCGCGATCGATTTCGCCCCCGCGCGCGTGGCCGCGGCCGCCGGCGGCCCGCCCGTCTACAAGGCCATCGCAGAGCGGATCGAAGCCGCCCGGGCAGACAGCCGCAAGCCCGTCCTCGCCGCCTATTCCGAAGGCTCGCGGGAACGTCTGTCCGGCCTGCTGAAGGAACAGGGTGCGAAATCGCTGCTGCCCGCCGCCGGCTGGCAGGATGCGCTGGGGATGGCCGCGAAGGGCGCCGTCCCCATCATCGTCCTCGGCCTCGACAGCGGCTTCCGCCATGCAGACGCAGAGGTCTGGACCGAGCAGGACATGCTGGGCGACCGGCTCGTCCGCCGCCGCTCCGCCCGCAAGGCCGACGCCTTCCTGAAGGACCTGCAGACGCTGGAAGCCGGCGAACTCGTCGTTCACCAGGATCATGGCATCGGCCGCTACATCGGCCTCGTCCCCATCACCGTCTCCGGCGCCGCGCACGACACCGTCGCGCTCGAATATGCGGGCGGCGACAAGCTCTATGTGCCGGTCGAGAATCTCGACGTCCTCTCCCGCTACGGCAGCGAGAATGAGGGCGTGACGCTCGACAGGCTGGGCGGCACCGGCTGGCAGCAGCGCAAGGCGCGCATGAAGGAGCGCATCCGCGAAATCGCGCACGAGCTGCTGAAAACCGCCGCCCTGCGCGCCACCCGCGAAGCCGACGCCTTCGAACTGGATGCGCAGGGCTATGCCGCCTTCCTCGACAAATTCCCCTGGGCCGAAACCGACGACCAGCTGAAGGCGACGGCCGACGTGATCGAGGATCTGGGCGCGGGCCGCCCGATGGACCGGCTGATCTGCGGCGACGTCGGCTTCGGCAAGACAGAGGTGGCGCTGCGCGCCGCCTATGTCGCCGCCTCCAACGGCTCGCAGGTGGCGGTGGTGTGCCCCACCACCCTGCTGGCGCGCCAGCATGCCGCCACCTTCCGCGAGCGCTTTGCCGAAACCGGCCTGAAGGTGGGCGCGCTCTCCCGCCTCGTGCCCGCAGCCGAGGCGAAGGCGACACGCGAGGGGCTGGCCGACGGCAGCGTCGACATCGTCGTCGGCACCCACGCGATCCTCGCCAAGGGGGTGGAGTTCAAGCGCCTCGGGCTCGTCATCGTCGACGAGGAACAGCGCTTCGGCGTCACCCACAAGGAACGGCTGAAGGCGCTGAGGCACGATGTGCATGTGCTGACGCTGACGGCCACGCCCATTCCGCGCACCCTGCAGATGGCGCTCAGCGGCATCCGCGAACTGTCCGTCATCGCAACCCCGCCGGTCGATCGCCTCGCCGTGCGCACAACGGTTTCGCCCTGGGATCCGGTGGTCGTGCGCGAGGCGCTGCTGCGCGAACATTATCGCGGCGGGCAGAGCTTCCTTGTCGTCCCCCGCATTTCCGACCTGCCCGATATCGAGGCCTTCCTGCGCGAGGAGGTGCCCGAAGTGCGCTACGTGACGGCGCACGGGCAGATGGCGGCGGGCGAGATCGAAGACCGGATGACGGCCTTCACCGATCAGCGCTTCGATGTGCTGGTCTCCACCACGATCGTCGAATCCGGCATCGACATTCCAAACGCCAACACCCTCATCATCCACCGCGCCGACATGTTCGGCCTCGCCCAGCTCTACCAGTTGCGCGGCCGCGTGGGGCGCGCCAAGCGCCGCGCCTATGCCCTGCTGACGACCGCATCGGACGGCACGCTGACGGCAGCCGCCGAAAAGCGGCTGCAGGTGCTGGCGAGCCTCGATTCGCTGGGCGCGGGCTTCGAACTCGCGAGCCACGATCTCGACCAGCGCGGCGCCGGCAACCTGCTGGGCGACGAGCAATCGGGCCATATCCGCGAGGTGGGCTTCGAACTTTACCAGTCGATGCTGGAAGAGGCGATCGTCGCCGCCAAGGCCGAGGCGCGCGGCCTGCGCCCACCCGAAGACCCGACGTCGCCCACCATCTCCGTCGATGCGCCGGTGATGATCCCCGAGGATTATGTCCCCGATCTGGCGCTCAGGATGGCGCTCTACCGCCGCGCGGCAGACCTGTCGGACAAGGCCGGGATCGAGGCGTTCGCGGCAGAAATGATCGACCGCTTCGGCCCGCTGCCCGAAGGCGCCGCCAACCTGCTGAAGATCGTGGAGGCAAGGAACGCCGCCAGGAAGGCGCATGTGCAGAAGATCGAGGTGGGGCCAAAGGGTGCGCTCGTCACCTTCGTGAACGATCAGTTCCCCAATCCGGCAGGCCTCGTGGAATGGATCCAGCGTTTGAAGGGGCAGGCGAAACTCAGGCCGGATCAGAAGCTGTTCCTCGCCCGCGATTTCGGCAATGGCGACGCCCGGCTGGCCGGCGCCGTGGCGCTGGCGCGCGGGCTGGCGCAGGCGGCACTCCGCAGTGTGGAGGCAAAGCCTGAGCCGGTGAAGCCCGCCCCCATCCAGCGCCCCGCGATCCCCGGCGTGTTCAAGAGCAAGCGGCGCTGAACCGGCGCCCTTGCCCGCCGACCACGCACGGTCCACCATCCGCCCCATGAAAACCCCCGCGATCGCCGCCCTCGCCCTGCTCGCCGCAGCCCTCCCCGCCCAGGCCCAGCCGTCCGCCGCCGTGCAGGCCGAAGCGCGGGAGATGTTCGCGAAGATCATCTCCTATCCCTCCGTCGCGGGCTCGCCCGCCGTGGGGCAGCTGGCCGACTATCTGGCAGGCGAGTTCCGCAAGGCCGGCTTCAGCCCCGGCGACGTCGAGATCGTCGACGCCGGCGGCCACCCCGGCCTGATCGTCACCCTGCGCGGCAAGAACGGCGGCAAGGGCGGAAAGCCGCCGATCCTCTTCCCCTCCCACATGGATGTCGTCGGCGCGAAGGCCGAACAATGGAAGAGCGACCCCTACACGCTCACCGAACGGGATGGCGCGCTCCATGGCCGCGGCACCGTCGACAACAAATATGGGCTGCTGACACAGGCGCAGGCCTTCATCCGCCTGAAGCGCGAAGGCTTCGTGCCGAACCGCGATCTGATCCTGGTGTTCAGCGGAGACGAGGAAGTCGGCGGCGCCTCCGCCCGGGCGCTGGCTGAGCGCCTGAAGGGGGCGGCCTATGCGCTGAACTCGGATGCGGGCGGCGGCTTCCGGGGCACGGACGGCAGCACCAGCTATGCCATCCAGGTGGGCGAAAAGACCTACGCCAGCTTCGATCTGACCATGCGCAACCCGGGCGGACATTCCTCGCGCCCCCGGGCAGACAACGCCATCTATGCGCTGGCCCGCGCCCTCACCCGGCTGGAAGGGCACCGCTTCCCCGCGCACTGGCACCCGGTGGTGCTGCAAGGGCTGCAGGCGCAGCTGCCCGGCCTTCAGGAACCGATGAAATCGGCCGTCGCGGCCTTCATCGCCACCCCCTCGCAGCAGACGGCCGACGCCATCGCCGCCATCGATCCGGCCGCCTTCCCGGAAATGCGCACCACCTGCGTCGCCACCATGCTGCGCGGCGGAATCGTGGAAAACGCCCTCGCAACCGACGCGACGGCCACGGTGAACTGCCGCATCTTCCCCGGCGAGACGGTGGCCGAAACCCGCGCCACGCTTGCCCGCGTCGCCGCCGACGACAAGCTGGAAATCAGTCCGCTGGGCAGCCCGATGGAAGGCCCGCTGTCGGACGTGCCGCCCGAAGTCCGCGCCGCGCTGGCGAAGCAGCTGCCGCCCGGCACCCGCCTCACCCCCTATATCGAAGCCGGCGCGACGGACGGCCTTTTCTTCCGCAACGCAGGCATTCCCACCATCGGCGTCGGCCCGCTCGTCGAAACCGAGGGCAGCGATTACAATTACCACGGCATCGACGAACGCGTGCCCGTCGGCGAATTCAACGCCGGGCTGGATCATTATTACCTGCTGGCGAAGGCGCTGTCGGGCGGGATGTAAGGCATGCTTGCGTAATAACAAATGTTATCACATACTGGCATCATGCAGGCGCTCAAGATTTCGGCCATCGGCAACTCGGCGGGCATTGTCCTGCCCAAGGAAGTGCTCACCCGCCTCAAGCTGGAGAAGGGGGACACGCTGTTCCTCGTGGAAACGCCGGACGGCTACCGGCTGACGCCGCACGACCCGGAATTCGAAGCCCAGATGGAAGCCGCGCGCACCATCATGAAGCGGCGGCGGGCCGCCCTTCGCGAACTGGCGAAGTGAGCGGCTGGCGCTGGGTTCAATCCGCCGTCGCGCTCGCCATTCACGATGAGCAATTGTCTGATCATGGCGGCGCAACCGGCGTCAGGGATCGTGGCGCCCTTGAAGCGGCGATCGCGCGGCCGATCACGCTGTCCGGTTACGCCGAAGTCGACATTGCCGCGCTCAGCGCGGCCTATGCGTGGGGGATTGCGCGCAATCACCCCTTCGTGGACGGCAACAAGCGGACGGCGCTGGTGGTGGCGGAACTTTTCCTCGCCTTGAACGGTCATGCGCTGGACGCAACCGATGCCGAGTGCGTCCTCACCTTCCTCTCGCTCGCGGCCGGGGACATCGATGAAGCCGGACTGGCCGGCTGGTTCAGGGAGCGGATCGTGGCCCGCTGATCCCTACCCATCTTCCCGCAGCACACGCGGATCGGGCTGTTCGTCGCTGTCCTGCGTCAGCTGGCTCACCAGCCTGTTGTAGTTGAAGCTGGAACGGTCCCCCACCTTGTCCAGGTGGTGTTCGATCCACTCGCTCGCCGCCTCGCGCCCCTTGTCGCGCAGGCTCAGCAGAAAATGCCGGTCGGCCAGCAGCTTGGACGACGGCGGCAGTTCGCCCAGCGCGCGGTCGCCATGGATCATGTGCAGGTGCGTCTTGCGGTGCCGTTCGGGGGAAAGTTCGCCCGCGTTGATCAGCCGGTTGCGCTCGGCGATGAAGCGCAGCTCGGTGATCAGGCTGGCGTTGAAGCTGATCTCCGACAGGCGGTCCAGGATATCGGCCGCCTTCCTCGGCAGCTCGGTGCGCACGATGGGGTTCAGCTGCACGATCAGCACATCGTCGGTGTCGGTCGCGCGCGTCATCGGCTCGATCGCCGGGTTCGCGATATAGCCGCCGTCCCAGTAACCTTCACCGTCGATCATCGGCGTCTGGAACAGGGATGGCAGGCAGGCCGACGCCAGCACCATCTCCACCGTCAGCTCATGCTCCCGCCAGCAGCGCAGGCCCCCGGTTGCAACATGGGTGGTGTTGATGAACAGCTTGATGCGGCGCTGGCGGCGGACCTTCTCGAAGTCGATCAGCTCCAGCAGCGCCGCGCGCAGCGGGTTGTTGTCTGTCGCGGAAACATCATAGGGGCTGAACATCCGGCTCGCCGCCATGGAGGCTTCGAAGATGACCGGCTCGATCATCTTGTACCAGGGCCAGTTGCGCAGCGGGTTCATCCGGTCCGCCGCATCGGCGATCCCCAGCCAGAACTGTTCCAGCTGGGCCCGGGCCTGTTCCGTGCCGCCCTCCAGCAGCCCTTCGGCCATCACCACCGCGTTCATCGCCCCGGCCGAAGTGCCGGAAATCGCCGTGAACGCCAGCTCCGGATCCTCCAGCAGCCGGTCCAGCACGCCCCAGGTGAAGGCGCCATGCGCCCCGCCCCCCTGCAACGCCAGGTTCAGCTTCCGTGATCCGTCATCCGCCATGGCATGCCCCCTTGCCGATGCCCCCACCTTAGCAGGTGCAGCAAAAGAGGCCAACGCACCCGGCGGCAGCGGCTAGAGCGGATAGCCCGAAAAGGCCTTGGTCCGGTGCATGGCGACGCTGCTCGACACCCGCTCGATCTGCCAGGGCCCGGCGGTCCAGTCCGCTGTCAGGTCGCGCCATTCGGCCATGTCGGTCACGATCACCTTCACCAGATAATCGCTCTTGCCGGAAATCTCGGCCGCCTCCAGCACGCGTGGATCGGCCGCGAACATCGCCTCCAGCGCCCGGAAATCCTCCGGCAGATGCCGCTTCAGCGTCACTTCGCCATAGATCAGCAGCGCCGCGCGCAGCTTCTCCACCGCGATGTCGGCACGATAGCCGGTGATGATCCCGATCTGCTCCAGCCGCCGCACCCGTGCCAGGCAGGCGCTGGGCGACAGCGCCACTTCCTCCGCCAGCGCGGCGTTGGTGATTCGGCCATCCCGCTGCAGAACAGCCAGAATCTTGCGGTCGATCCGGTCAATGCTGTCCACTTGTGTCTCCACCGCAGAAAATTCGGTTTCCACCGCATTCTTTCGTTACCCCGGTTCCGCCCCCTCGGGCAAGAAGGGGCATGGCGACAGCAGCAGTGAATCTTTCCGAATGGCGCGTCCGTCCGGCCGGGCCTTCGGACCTGTGCGGCCTGAAGGCGCTCGCCGAACTGACGGGCGGTGGCTTCACCAACCTGCCCAATGACCGCGCCGCGCTCGCCGAACGCATCGAGCGGTCAGAGGCAAGCTATGCCGCCCTTCTCACCGAGCCGCAGGATGAAAACTACCTCCTCGTCCTCGAACATGCGCCCACGGGCCGCATCGGCGGAACCGCCTGTCTGTTCAGCCGCGTCGGCGTGCGCTGGCCCTTCTATTCCTACAAGCTCACCACCCTTTCCATGCATTCGAAAGAGCTTGGCCGCACCTTCCGCACCCAGGTGCTGCACCTGGTGAATGATTTCGAAGGCGCCAGCGAGGTTGGCGGCCTGTTCCTGCACCCGGATCTGCGCACGGGCGGCCTCGGCCGCCTGCTCGCCCGCAGCCGCTACCTGTTCCTCGCCCTTCACCGCCCCCGCTTCGGAGACAGGGTTCTGGCCGAGCTGCGCGGCCGCATGCGCCCCGACGGCAGCGCCCCCTTCTGGGACGGCCTCGCCGGCAAGTTCTTCGGCATGGGCTTCCAGGAGGCAGACGCCTTCAACGCCGTGCAGGGCAACCAGTTCATCGCGGATCTGATGCCCAAATATCCCGTCTATGTGGCGATGCTCCCGGATGAGGCACGCGAAGCGCTGGGCCAGCCGCACGAACAGGGCCAGGCGGCCATGCGCATGCTGGAAGCCGAAGGCTTCGCCTTCCACGGCTATGTCGACATCTTCGATGGCGGCCCCACGCTGGATACCCGCCTCGCGGACATCCGCACCGTGCGTGAAGCCGTTCCCGCCCGCGTGACAGGTATCGCCAACGGCCATGGCGGCGCCATCCGGCTGGTCGCCGGCGGGCAGTTGAAGCAGTTCCGCTGCGCCGCCCTGCCGCTGCGCATGTCCGACGACGGCGAGCTGCTCGCCGGCGCCGAAGGGCCGTTCCAGTCCGGCGACGAGGTGTTGCATGCGCATTTCTGAAACCCTTCAAAGCACCCGCCCCCA
>ERZ1645185.1308-NODE-1308-length-10175-cov-4.653360_pt1 | contig 10175 bp, 8 predicted proteins | sample MGYA00575351_ERZ1645185 | MGnify/ENA primary metagenome ERZ1645185 (study PRJEB40838, sample SAMN11284767) | freshwater sediment metagenome | isolation source: river sediment | host: Sediment | place: India: Jana village, Kanpur | collected 2015-12-17 ... | reverse complement strand
CGACCCCGAGGCGGACTGACCCGCCTGTCAGGGATGCCCCGTCTGTCAGGGATGCCAGGTGCGGTCGAGCACCGCGAACCAGTTCTCGTAGCAGAGCTTGCGCAGGAGTGCCTCGTCATAGCCATGGGCGCGCAGGGCGTCCTGGAGCGCGGGCAGACCTGTCACGTCGCCAATCCCCTGCGGCACGGTCGCCCCATCGAAATCCGATCCGAAGCCGACATGATCCTCGCCCAGATGACTGATAAGGTGGTCGAGATGGCGCAGGACGGGATCCCAGTCCATCTCCGGCGACTGACGACCGTCGGGGCGCAGGAAAACGGTGGCAAAGTTTAAACCCACCATCCCCTCGCTGTCGCGGATCATGCCCAGTTGGCGGTCGGTCAGGTTGCGGGTCGTGGGCGTGATCGCATGCGCATTCGAATGCGTCGCGACCAGAGGTGCGGTGCTTATATGCGCGACATCGTTGAAGCCGGCCTCGTTCAGGTGCGACAGGTCGATCATGATGCCCATCTGGTTGCAGGCCCGGACCAGCGCCTTTCCCGCATCGGTCAGGCCCGGCCCGGTATCGGGCGTTCCGGGAAAGCGGAATGGCACGCCGTGGCCAAAGGCCGTTGGACGGCTCCAGACCGGGCCGATCGAGCGAAGACCCATGGCGTAGTAAAGGGGCAAGGCATCGAGCGCTGGGTCGATCGCCTCGGCGCCCTCCATATGCATGATGCCTGAAACCACGCCATCGTCGAGCGCGGCCCGCAACTCGGCGGTCGTGCGGCAGACCTTGAACCGCCCTCCGGAGGCGCGCTCCATCCACAGCAGATGGCCGGCCTTCGAAAGCGCGATGACCTGCGCCCGTTCCAGCGGAATGGGATCCGGTAGCGGCAGATCGTAGGGCGGATTGTCCATCAGCGCATCGTTGATGTCGTAGTCTGCGCCCGCCGGGGACGGGATGTAGATGGCAAAGAAGCCGCCGGCAAAATGGCCCTTGCGCATCCGCGGCAAGTCGAGATGGCCGCTGCCGTCGCCCTCGAGCCACAGGACCTCGCGCCGACCCGGATCGGTCTGGAGCCGAAGCAGAAAGTCGTTGTGGCCATCGAAAACGGGTAGCGCCTTGGTCATGCCGGGGTCCTTCGGGCTGGGACAGGGCCACTAGCGCCTGCCCCCTGCGCGAAGTCAAGGCGCCCCGCCTTCCCGGCGACGGCGCAAGAGTTGCGCCAAGAGCGGGTCCGGCGGACACCTGCCGGTCGCGCGCGATCAGCGGATCGCTTCCTTTCGCGGCCACGGGGGTTGACCAAGCGGGGTTCACGAGCCGGCTTGACCGGCAACCTGCTTTGGCGCGGCAATCGTCCGGCCCGCTATTGGACGACGAACTCGGCATGCAGGGCACCGGCCGCATTGATGCTCTTGAGGATGTCGATCATGTCATGCGGCGTCACGCCAAGAGCATTCAGCCCCTCGACCACCTGGGCCAGCGTCGTTCCTTCGGTCAGATGGGCAAGACCTTTTCCAGGGCTCTCGGTGATCGAGGCATCGGTCCGCGGCACGACCACGGTTTCCCCCCGGGCAAAGGGGTTGGGCTGGACGGCAAGCGGTTCCTCCTGGACGCGCAGGGTCAGTCCGCCCTGGGCGACCGCGACCTCGCTGATCCTGACATCCTGCCCCATCACGATCGTGCCCGACCGCTGGTCGACCACCACCCTGGCCCGGATGGAAGGCGCGACATCGATGTTCTCGATCCGGCCGAGCAGATGCGCGGGGGAGCGCATCCTTGCATCCGCCACGTTCAGCGATACGGTCCCGGCATCGAGCATGGTCGCAACGCGCCTGCCGAAGTCGCGGTTGATCGCCGTCTCGATCCTTTCGGCGGTGGTGAAATCGGGGGTGCGCAGCGCCAGTCGCACATCGGTCAGAGTGGCGAGGTTGAACTCCACTTCGCGTTCAACGTGCGCGCCTTCCGGAATTGAGCCCGAGGTCGGAACCCCCTGCGTCACGCTCGATGCGTCGCCCTTCGCAACCACCCCGCCCGAGATCACCGTTCCCTGCGCGACCGCATAGATCTGCCCGTCGGCGCCGTTCAAGGGCGTCATGACCAATGTGCCGCCCATCAGGCTTTGCGCGTCGCCGATGGCCGAAACCGTCACGTCGATCTGTGAACCCGCGCGCGAGAACGGCGGCAGGCTTGCCGTGACGAAGACCGCCGCGACGTTCTTTGCCCGAAACTGCTCGCCCGCGACATTTACCCCGAGACGTTCCAGCAGGTTGGACATGATCTCTTCGGTGAAGGGTGAATTGCGCAACGTGTCGCCCGTGCCGTTCAGGCCGACCACAAGGCCGTAGCCGACCAGATCATTGCTTCGCACCCCGTCGAACTCGACCAGATCCTTGATCCGGATCTCTCCCGCAGAAAGGCGCGCGGCGCCAAGGAAAAGCAGGATCAAGACCGCGAACCACCGCATCACAGGTAATCCGAAAGCTTGAGGCCCAGAACCTTGGCCGTCACCGCGTACAGGGTCTCCAGTTGCGACTTGGCTTCTGTCAGTGCCGTCGCAGCCTCGTAACCGTCAGCTGACACGAGCGACAGCCGCCGCGTGGAAAGCGCCGTCTTCTCCGCGGCGACCTCGGTCTGGGCATCGGATATCCGGTCCTGCGCGATGCCGATGCGCGCCGAAAGGGAAGTCCGCGAGGCCGAGGAGTCGTAAAGCGACTCGCCGGCCGCCTTTACGAGTGCGGCCTGCTGTTCCGTATCGCCGGACAGAATGCCACGATCCAGAAGCGCGGCAAGCGCAAACCCCTTGAGCGTGTCGATGATGGCCGGATCGCGCGCGGTGACATCGGCGGCAACCGACTTGCCCGGCGCGATTTCCACCGGTGAAAGATCGCCGCCGCCCAGATAACCGAGGCTGGCATAACCCGCCGGATCGTCGAACCAGGCGTTGACGGCCGCCTCGACCGTACCGGCGGATGTCAGGCCGGCGACCGCCACCTCAAGCGCATCAAGGATCGTATCGGCCGAAGCGACCGCCGCGCCACGCGTATCGAGCCCGGCGAAGACCGAGCGGTCGGCGACCCGGGTGGAAAGGGTCGACAGCGCCGCGTCAAAGGCGGTCCGCCCCTGTTCGGCAACCGCTGCGATAGCCGTCGAACTGGTCCCGGTACCGACCGAGATCAGCGACGCGGCCAGATCGTCCGACAGGCTGGACAGCGAGGTCAGGGCGGTCTGCGTCGCATCGGCCCGGGTTTCGGCCGTCGAGGCGCTGCCCAGATAGGCCTCGGCCCGGGCGAGCGAGGCCTCGACTGCCGCGAGCGGACCGAGATTGCCGTGCAGGCTTCGGCCGATGTCGGACTGGCGGCCCGTGGTGGATTCCAGGCTGCGCCGGTCCAGCTCGGCTTTCAGGGCGGCGGTCTGCTGGCGGAGCACGAAGCTTCTGGCCGTGTCGCCGATCGCGGAAGCGGACATCTCACATCTCCAGCAGGGTCTTGAGCAATTCGTCGATGGTCGAGATGACCTTGGCATTTGCCGAATAGGCCTGTTCGATCACCAAGAGCGCCTGAACCTCGGCATCCGAGTCGACGCCTTGGTCGAGTTCGTCCTGGCGCAGGGCCGAGTAGCGCGCCGAGGCATAGCTTTCGGAATCCTCGGCGCGAACCCGTTGCAGGCTGACCGCCGAGACCAGATCGGAGAGCAGCCCGTCAAGGTTTCGCGAAGCGGTCCCGGCGGCAGGATCGCTTGGCACCGCAGCCTGTGTCAGGGCGGTGTTCAGGCTGGAAAGCAGGCTGGACTTCCCCGTCGAGCTTTCACTGGCTGCGCCGATCCCTTCCCGCAGCCGCCAGAGCGCGCCTCCGGCATCGGGATCGACCGCCGCGTTGACAGCCAGCAGGCCCGCCAGGCCAGTCGTCGCGCCGGCCGGGCCGCCCGCGTCGGTGAACAGGCCGGCCCCCCCGCCCAAAGTCGGGTCGACGGCGGGGTCCGAGAACCTCTCGACCAGGTCCAGGGCCACGGCATCGAGCCGGGCCGAGTATTGCGGGGCAAGGCTGTCGCGGATCGCGAAATCCGCGGCAAGGGTGCCACCAACGAGGCGGTTCGAGCCAATTCCCGGCGTAACGTCCTTGCCGTTGAGCGTCAGCCCCGACAGCGCACCGGACGCAAGGCTCATGTCGGCCGTGATCGTCCCGGCCGGGACGAAGCCGAAGACGGCGGGCCGGCCGTCAAGCAGGACCGCCCCCCCGGTCGAAACCAGGGAAATCTCGCCGTTGTCGCGTTGAATCTCGCGAAGCGGGACGATTTCGGCGATCGAGTCGACCAGCTGCTGGCGTTGGTCCATCAGACCCGAGGCGTCCCGGTCCGCCGAATTCAGGCGGACGATTTGCCCGTTCAGGTCGTCGATCTGCCGAAGCGCGGTGTTCAACTGCTCGACCGATGCGGCAATACGGTCATCCGCCTGCTCGCGCTGGTCCTGCAGCACGCTGCTGGCCGCGCCGAACTTTTCCGCCAGATCCTGCGCTGCTCGCAGCACCGAGTCGAGGCTGGCCGTCGAGTCCGGCGTCGCTGCCGCCGACAGCAAGGCCGCCGAAAGCGCTGTTGCCGCCGCACCGATCGAACCGTCTTCCCCGGGCGTTCCGAGCGCCTGCTCGATCGCCTTGTGGAAGGACGAGGTCTGCGACGCCCCGGCCGCATTGGCTTCGGCTGAACGCCGGTCGGAAATGAGGACGCCATCGGTCACCCGAACGACACCCGTGACCGCCACGCCCTGCCCGCTGGCAGCGATGCCGCGCGCCGACAGCTGGATTTCTCGGCGCGCATAGCCTTCGGTCAGGGCGTTGGCGATGTTCGACGAAACGAGTTCCGTAGCGCGGCTGTTGGCGGTCAGCCCGGAAAGCGCGTTGGAAAGACCGAGGGACAGGCTCATGAACGAACCTCCTTACCGCTTCAGGCTCGAGGCTTCCTGCAGCATCTCGTCGGCTGTCTGGATCACCTTCGCATTCGAGGAATAGGCCCGCTGCGTGCGGATCAGCTGGGTCAGTTCGTTGGCAACGTCGGTGGTCGATTCCTCGCGCGAGTAGCCCTGGATCGTGCCGGTCGGACCGTCGCCCGCATCCCAAAGGAATATGGCGCCACTGTCGGGCGTGACCTCGTAGGTCTGGTCGCTGCCTGCCCGCAGGCCGTTCACATTCGCCACGTCGACCAGGGGGATCTGATAGATGCGCCTGGTGAAGCCCTGATCGTAGATGGCGTTGACATAGCCCTTCTCGTCGATCTCGACGGAGGTCACGCTGGCCACGGCCGAACCGTTCCGGGTCAACGTGACCGGCGCGAAGGTATCGGACAGCTGCGTCATGCCGTCGACCGCACCATATTTGCCGATGTCGAGCGCAATGCTCCCGCCCGCCACGGCAACCGACGCCTTGCCCGTTGTCGGGTCGTAGGCGCCGCCGCTGAGCGTAGTGACCGACGCGAGCGTCCCGCCCGAGCCCGCGGCATCCGAGAAGGTCAGCGTATACCGGCCGACGATCGCGTCGGACGATGCGGAATCGCGGATGGTCATGGTCCATTCGTTCGACGATCCAGAGGCGGGGACCGTCGGTTCGAACGAAATGTCGAGCGTCTGCGACATGCCGAGCGTGTCGAAATATTCGAGGGCAAGGCTTTCGTCGGTCCCGGTTGCCCCCGCCGTGGTCGAGGTCGCCGGAAGGTTGACCTTCACCGCCGCCTCGGTCGTCGGGTTGGCGACGAACTGGTTCCAGTTGATCCTGACCGGCTGCAGGCCGGAGGCGCTGACCCGCGAATAGGAATCCACCGTCCCATCGGCATTCGCCGGCCAACCCAAGAGGACGAGGCCGGAACCGGTCGTCAGGATGCCCTGTTCATCCGCCTCGAACGAGGCCGTCGTCATCAGCCGCAGCGGATAGTTGCCGCTGCCCGAGGTCGCGGCGGCCGAGGTGGTCACCGGAATCATCCCGCGCCCGTCCACCGCCAGATCGGTGGCATTGCTGGTGCTGATGAGCGGCCCACTTTCGTCGATCGCGCGCGAGGTCGAGGCGCGCACGCCGCCGGCCGAATATCGCGACGAATCGGACCCCTGCATTACCAGCGCGGTAAAATCGGTCTCGGCCCGCCGGTATCCGTAAGTCGCTGAGTTCGCGATATTATCCGAGATCGTGGCCAGCCGGGCCGCGTTGGCGTTCAGCCCCGCAACACCGGCATTCATCGAGGAAGAGATCGTCATCCGGAAGGCGCCCCCTGGCAGATTTCAGTTCAGCTCGGGGCAACCCTGCGGTCTTGGCCTTAAGATCGGACTAATGGCGTCATGCCTCGCCGACTAGCGGTTGCGGCGCAGCAGGATGATTTCGATCCGGTTGTTCCGGATCGCCATCGGGTCCGCGGTGACCGGCTGGGTGTCGGCCATGCCGGCCACCCGCTGCATGCGCTGTGGCGCCAGCCCTTCGGACACGAGACCGCGGCGGACGGCATCGGCCCGATCGATGGACAGGTCCCAGGCGGGGTTGCGGCGCAGGGTGATCGGATAGGCCCTGACATGACCCTGGACCGCGACCTTGTTGGAGGCGAGGGCAAAGACCTCGACCACCGTCGCAAGGATCTGGGCCAGCACCGGCTCCGGCGTGCTGCCATCCGGGGCGAACAGCGGCGACCCCTCGACATCGTACAGATCGACGATCAGGCCTTCGTCCGAGACCCGGGTCACGACATGGCGCATCGCGCGTTCCATGGTCATGCTTTCGCCGCTGCGGGCCAGCAGGGCCTTTTCGAATTCCCTGAACTGGGCGTCGGAAGTCTGCCTGTCCTCGTCGGCCTGGACGGGGGCATTCTGGCCGCGCGCCTGACGGTCGCGGGTGGCCCGGTCCTGCGATGCCCCGGTTCCGCTTTGCGTGTAGGTCTGTTCGGAAAACACGCTGTCGCCGCCGAAGGCCCCGTCGCCCCCGCCCGATATCCGGTTGATCGGGATGGTCGGATTGAAATAGTCCGCCAGCCCCTTGCGTTGCTTTTCCGTCGTTGCGTTGAGCAGCCACATCAGCATGAAGAAGGCCATCATCGCGGTGACGAAGTCGGCATATGCCACCTTCCAGGCACCCCCATGGTGCCCGTCACCCTTCACGACCTTCTTGCGCTTGATGATGACCGCCGCGGCATTGGATTGCCCGGCCATGCCTTCACCCGCTTTCACCCCGGCACAGCTTTAGGAAAGGGCGGTGAAGCTGCGCTTAACGCAGGGCCTTTTATCGATTTCGCGAAAAAGGAGGCGCCCCTCGCGGGCTGGACGAGGGGCGCCGGGGGTCAAGCCTAGGGAGCCTTCAGCGAGTTTGACCCCGAATGCGGCCGCTGACCGTCAGGCCAATGGCCGCATAGTCCCTGGCAAACTGCCAAGCACTGGTAAGACCAAGATCGGATTCGATCCGCAGCATCCCCTCCGTCGCCATTCGGCCACGGCTTTCCGGGCGGGTCGCAAGAAAGTCCATCACGTCGGAGCCGACGAGTTCGGGCTCGACCTCGGCAAACAGATCCAGTCGCAGGAAGTCACGGTTGACGATCCTGTCGCCGGCGCCGGCAAACCGGTCCAGATGGCGCGCGGTCGCAAGGTTGACCTGCGTCGCGGCGGCACGGGTGAACGGACAGGCGGCAAGGCCAAGACGCCGCGCCTCGGCCCAGGCGGGCGACAGGCGCGAGCTGCAGAACAGCAGATAGGTCGCCTGAGCCGGGTCTGACTGGAGGACGCGCAGCGATTTGCGGCGGCGCAGGCAGTGCCGGACCGCCTCGGCACGGGCGGCGTCGACGCCGCGCAGCACTGTGCCGCCAGTCAGGGGCAGGGTCCGCAATACCTCGCCGGGGCTCAACCCCAAGGCTTCGGCGACGCGGGCATGTTCCGCTTCGGCCGACGCGTCGCCAACAAGCTGCACCGACAGGTCCAGACCGGACCCGACGGGCCGAGAAAGAACGGGATCGAGCCGGACCGTCAGACCCATGAGCGTCAGCAGGTCTGAAAGTCGCCGGGCCTCCGGTTCCGGCAGGCGATCCGCCAGCGTCGTGGGGAGCGACGACAGGCGGATCGCAGCCGAAGACGGCTCGATCCCGAGAAGGCTGGCGATGGACGGGATCACCAGCGGCGCGGCCGGGGAAGCCGCGATGAGGTGGATGCAAAAGCTCCGCTCTGACGTCTGCACAGTCATCTGGTCGCTCCGACATTCCGGTTCTGCTGGTCTCACCATGCCCCCGGTGTCGTGACGCTGCCGTAACGGCAACGTCAAAGGAGCGTCAACGCGGCGGTGCAGCGATGACGGAAGGCACTTGCAGAATGGGATTGCTTGGTGTCGGTCGCCCCTGTGCCCGGATTTCGGACAGTCGATGCGGTATTCTGACCTCAGCGAAGCCGTTGACCATCGCCATCGAAATGGAAGGCCCGCTGCGAGTCGGGCGTAAGATGAACGCGCTCATCGACGCTGAAGTCATGCTCGCCGAACAGCCGGACGGTCAGCAGCCCCTGTTCGGGGGTGTTTACATAGACCAGGGTCTCGCCACCCAGTTTCTCGACATGGCTGACCATTCCCGCGATCTGCCCGGCCTCGCGCGAAATCGCGACATGCTCGGGCCGTATCCCCATGGTATGAGAGCGCAGCCCGAGTTGGTCCGACTTCAGAAAGTTCATCTGCGGCGAGCCGATGAAACCCGCGACGAAGGTATTCGCCGGGTTGTTGTACAGCTCCATCGGCGCGCCGACCTGCTCGATCTGGCCGGCCCGCAACACGACGATCCGGTCGGCCAGCGTCATCGCCTCGACCTGGTCATGGGTGACATAGATCATCGTGGCGCCAAGCTCGCGGTGCAGGCGCGCGATCTCGATCCGGGTCGCCACCCGCAGGGCGGCGTCAAGGTTCGACAGCGGTTCGTCAAAGAGGAAAAGCTTCGGCGTCCGCACGATGGCGCGCCCGATCGCGACCCGCTGGCGCTGGCCGCCGGACAGTTCCGACGGACGCCGGTCCAGCAGTTGCTCCAGCGACAACATTCCCGCCGCCCGGTCCACGTTCTGCGCAATCTCGGTCCGGCTCTCGCCGGCCTGTTTCAGGGCCAGGCCCATGTTGTCGCGCACTGTCAGGTGGGGGTAGAGCGCGTAGCTCTGGAACACCATCGCGATCTCGCGCCGGGCCGGCGGCAGCGCCGTCACGTCCTTGCCGTCGATGGTGATCGTTCCGCTCGTGGCGTCCTCGAGGCCAGCGATGATCCGCAGGAGCGTGGACTTGCCACAGCCCGAGGGGCCGACGAAGACGCAGAACTCGCCGTCGTTCACCATCAGGTCCACGCCCTTGATGACCTGCGTGACCCCGAAGCTTTTGGTAACGGCGGAAAGGGTAAGGGCGCCCATGCTCGGCTCCTTCAGAGTTTGACGGGGTGGCCCGAGCGCACGCTTTCATCCGCGGCAAGGCAGATGGCGAGCGACTGGACCGCATCATTCATGTGACGGTTGAGGTCGAGGTCTTCCGTGATGGCTCGGGCGACATAGGCCGCCTCGCGATCGCAAAGTTCCTGGTGGCCGGGTTCGTCGGCCATGCTCAGATCCTCGTCCCCGCGCCCGACGCGGTGCACGCGCAGGAGCGAGGTCTTGGTGTGCGTGTCGATGTCGTCCGACTTCGCGCTTTCCGGCATCCGGATCGACACCGCGCCATTGGGGCTAACCACGTCCTTCACGAAGAACGCGGTATCGGACATCATCGGGCCCCATCCGGCCTCGTACCAGCCTAGCGAGCCATCCCGGAACAGCACCTGGAAATGCCCGTAGTTGTACATGTCGGGCGCGATCTCGGGCGACAGGCGCAGGCCCATGCCGCGAACCTCGACCGGCTGCGCATCGGTGATCTGGCACATCACGTCGACATAATGGACCCCGCAATCGACGATCGGCGGCGTGGTCTGCATCAGCGCCTTGTGCACCTCCCAGGTCGGGCCAGAGCTTTGCTGGTTCAGGTTCAGGCGGAAGACATAAGGACCGCCAAGAGCGCGTGCTTCCTCGATCAGCCGCATCCAGCTCGGGTGATGGCGCAGGATGTATCCGACAACCACCTTGCGGCCCGTTTCGACCGCCTTTTCGACGACGCGCCTTGCATCCGCCACCGTGGTCGCCAGCGGCTTTTCGACAAAGACATGCGCCCCCGCCTCCATCGCTGCCACGGCATAG
>ERZ1645185.1307-NODE-1307-length-10176-cov-9.324177_pt1 | contig 10176 bp, 8 predicted proteins | sample MGYA00575351_ERZ1645185 | MGnify/ENA primary metagenome ERZ1645185 (study PRJEB40838, sample SAMN11284767) | freshwater sediment metagenome | isolation source: river sediment | host: Sediment | place: India: Jana village, Kanpur | collected 2015-12-17 ... | reverse complement strand
CGCAGGCATAGCTGCCCGCCTCGATCCGGTCCGGCATCACGGCATAGGTCGCGCCGTGCAGCCGGTCCACGCCCTCGATCACCAGCTTCTCGGTGCCGATCCCGGAAATCCGCGCGCCCATGGCGTTCAGGCAGTTGGCCAGGTCCACGATCTCGGGCTCGCGCGCTGCATTCTCCATCACCGTCTGGCCCTTCGCCAGCACGGCCGCCATCAGCACATTCTCGGTCGCGCCCACGCTCACCACGGGGAAGATGATATGCCCGCCGTGCAGACCGCCTTTCGGCGCCTTCGCCCGCACATAGCCCGCCGTCAGCTCGATCTCCGCCCCCAGCGCCTCCAGGCCCTTCAGGTGCAGGTCGATCGGCCGGTTGCCGATGGCGCAGCCGCCCGGCTGGCTCACAGTCGCGATCCCCTCGCGCGCCAGCAGCGGCCCCAGCACCAGGATGGAGGCGCGCATCTTGCGCACGATGTCATAGGGCGCGGTGGTGGAGGTCATCCGGCTTGCAGAGATCGTCATCACCCGGCCGAAATCCTCCGGCCGCGACCCCTGAGTCTGCGTGGAAGCGCCCAGCACGTTCAGCAGATGGCCGAAAGTGTCCACGTCCGCCAGCCGCGGCAGGTTGCGCAAGGTCAGCGGCTCGTCCGTCAGCAGGGCGGCCGGCAGCAGCGTCAGCGCCGCATTCTTCGCGCCCGAAACGGGAATCCGCCCCTTCAGCGGGCGTCCGCCCGAAATCCGTATCTGGTCCATAGATCAGGGTGATTAGCGCCTGCCGCCCCGCTAGGCGAGTGGCAATAGGACCAACGCATGGGGAGACGAAGGTTGATGGAACTGTGGCATTGCGCCGACGCCCGTTCGTTCCGGCCGCTCTGGATGCTGGAGGAGATGGGCCTGCCCTATACCCTCCACCTGCTCCCCTTCCCCCCGCGCTGGCAGCAGCCCGACTATCTCGCCACCAATCCGCTCGGCACCATCCCCTATTTCACCGACGGCGCGGCCGAACTCACCGAAAGCACGGGCATCCTCCACTATCTCGCAACGAAACACGGCCCCACCCCGCTCGCCGTCCAGCCTGACGAGCCCGATTTCGCCGCCTACACCAACTATCTCTTCCAGTCCGACGCCACCTTCACCTTCCCGCAGACGCTGGTGCTGCGCTACCGCCTGCTGGAGCCGCCGGAAAAGCGCCTGCCGCAGGTGGCCGACGCCTATGCCAGATGGTTCCTCGCGCGCATGGCCTGGGTCGAAACCCATCTCGCCGGCGCCGAAGGGCAGGGCAGCCGCGAATGGCTCGTCGCCGGCCGCTTCACCGCCGCAGACATCGCCGTCGGCTATGCCTGCCTGCTGGCCGGCACGCTGCGCCTCCTGCCCGAACTCGGCCCCCTCACCCGCGCCTGGTGGGATCGCTGCCAGCAGCGGGATGGTTACCGCCGCGCCCGCGAAGCCCAGTCCCGCTAGCGGAACATCCTGAACAGCGGGCAGCCTTCGCCCGCTTCGTTAACGCCCGCGTCCGTCCGTTAACCGCGGACGGGCCATTTCGCGGGCCGATCCCTTTCAAGCGTCAACCTTGTCGCGCCTTCACCCTTTAACCGCCTGAACCGGCCCGCCCCGGGGCCGTCCCTTCCCCTTGGCCGGGCCGAAGGTCGCTTTCAGCCCACCGCCTGAAACGGCCCGGCACACAGTCCGGCACACAAGAAGGGAGACAGCCTCATGCCCACCGCCCCCGGCTTCCGGCACGCCCTGTTCGGCGGCGCCCTCCTCGCATCGCTCATCGGCGCCTTCGCCACCCCTGCGTCCGCCAAAACCTTCGCCGTCGCCACCCGGGGGGACTTGTGGGCCGCCCTCTCCGCCGCCACCGCCGGAGACGTGATCCTCCTCGCGCCGGGCGACTATGGCGATTTCAGCTTCACCAAGTTCCGCTATCCCGGCGGCCATGTCTTTCTCCGCTCGGCAGACCCGGCCAACCGCGCCCGCTTCGGGCAGATGAGCCTGGGCGGCGCGCAGGGCCTCTCCATCAGCGGCGTCGATGCGCAGAGCGCGAAGAACCCCGTCGTCTCCATCGCCGGCGCCAACATCCGTTTCACCGGCAACCGCATCCGCGGCGGCACCCCGAACAGGGACGGCTTCGACGACGCCCAGGGCGGCCTCCATGTCCGCATGGCAACCAATGTGCTCGTCGGCTCCAACGAGTTCCAGGATCTGCGCAGCGCCATCTTCCTGCAGCGCGCCAGCCGGGTCTTGGTCCTCCACAACAGCATCGGCTTCGTGCGCGAAGGCATCAATGTCGCAGCCGTCGCGGACTCCGAAATCGCCAACAACCACTTCCACGATTTCAACCCCAACTACGGCAAGGGCGAGCATCCGGATGCCATCCAGTTCTGGACCAACCAGGAGGAATCCGGCGTCACCGACATGCGCATCCGCAACAACTTCTTTCAGCTCGGGCTGAACGGCGCGGTGCACGGCATGTTCATCGGCGGCGAACGCACCGGCATCTACCACCGCAACCTCGAAATCAGCGGCAACGTCTATTACGGCTCCGCCCTCCACGGCATCAGCCTCTACCGCGTCATCGGCGCGCGCATCCTCAACAATGTCATCGTCGCCTCCCCCTGGGCCGACAACAACAACAGCAAGCTGCGCACGCCCGACGGCCGCACCGGCGGCGCGCTCCAGCCGCAGATCCGCGTTTCCAGCGCGTCGCAGGTCGAAGTCGCGCGCAACATCACCATGAAGGGCATCCCCGTCAGCGCGGATTCCACCGCGGCCGACAATGTCGATCTCTACGACAGCGAACGGAAGGCCGGCGAAAGCTGGGCCTCCATCCTCGGCGCCCGCCCCGTCTCGGCCGCCCCCGCGCTGGGCGAATTCCTCACGCTTGCCCCGTCGGCCGCCCGCACGCGCGGCATCGGCCTGCTCGCGCCCTTCGCCCATGGGGTTCTCACCCTCGATCCGGTGCGGGCGGAAAACTGGGCGGCGTCGCTGGGCGGCAACAGCGCCTCGCCCGCGCTGAAGCCGGTCGCGGCAAACCTGCCCACGCCCGTCGGCGCAAGCCCGGATTGACCCCCCCGGCCGAAAGGCCGGGGGCAACCCCGTCAGCGCCGCTCGTGCCCCAGCAGATCGGCCTGTTCCAACGCCCGGTACAGATGCGGGAACAGCGCCCCGCCGCGCGAAACCTCCCACTTCAGCGCCGGATCGTCCGCCACGCCCACCTCGGCCACCACCAGCCCGGCTTCGCCGGCGAAATGGCGGCCCAGCGTGCCGTCCAGCTGCTCGCCGGTCGAAAGATGGATGAAGCCGTCGCGCAGGTCGTCGGCCGATCCCGCGAACCGGCCGGCCGCCTCGAAGTCCGCCCATTCACGGGCGCGGAAAATCTTGAACAACGCCATTCCCGCCCCTTGGCGCCCTCCGGGGCCCCGCGCAAGCTTCCGAAACCCGCCATCTCCCGCTAGGGGCCTCCTATGGCCTCTCCGCGCTGGACGATCGTGATCCCCTTCTTCAACGAGGAACAGTGGCTTCCCGCCACCCTCGAAAGCCTGTCCGCGCAGACGCTCCGGCCGTTCCGCGTGGTGCTGGTGGACAATGGCTCCACCGATTCCACCCCGGCGCTTGCCCGCCGCTGGGCAGAGGCGCAGCAGGGCATCGAAACCCGCCTCCTCACCCAGCCCGTGCCCGGCCAGGTCCACGCCCTCCACATGGGCATCGCCGCGGTGGAGACGGAGTTCATCGCCATCTGCGACGCAGACACCCTCTATCCGCCCCACTATCTCGAAACCGCGACCCGCCGCCTCGATGCCGCACCGCCCGGCCTCATCGGCTTCATCGCCCATGATACCGGCCCCAACCCGAACAGCCTGTGGGAACGGGCCGGCCGCTGGCTCTACACCCGCATCATTCCCGCCATCTTCACCCACCAGGCCCATGGCGGCGGCTATGCGCATCTGTTCCGGACCGCGCCCTACAAGGCGTCGGGCGGCTATGATCCGGCGCTCTGGCCCTATGTGCTGAAGGATCATGAACTGGTGCATCGCCTGTGGAAACAGGGCCGCATCGCCTATGCGCAGGATCTCTGGGTCCAGCCCTCGCCCCGCCGCGCCGACCGGAAGTCGGTGCGCTGGACGCTGCCGGAACGCATCCTCTACCACGCCACGCTGCCGTCGCAGAAGGACTGGTTCTTCTACGATTATCTCCGGCCCCGCTTCATCGCGCGCGGCCAGAAGGACACCGTCCTGCGCCAGCAGAGCTGGGCCGCCCCGAAGGACTGAGGGGTCCGCCCTCGCATGGCTCCCCCGCGCCCGCACGGCTTGCCGCGCGCCCGCCGCGCGGGCAACAGTCGCCGCCGATGACAGCGGGCGTCCTCCTCCTCCACGGCCATGGCCGCACCGGCCTTTCCATGTCGTTCCTCGCCTCGGAACTGGCCGACGCGGGCTTCGCCTCCATCGCCCCCAGCTACGGCATGCGCCGCTCCATGGACGAGATCCTCGCCCATCTCGCCCCCCGCATCGCCACGTTCGAAGCCACGCTGGATGGCCCGCTCCACATCGTCACCCATTCGCTCGGCGGCCTCGTCGCCCGCGCCCTCGTCAACAGCAGCCGCCCGAAACGCCTCGGCCGCATGGTGCAGCTCGCCCCGCCCAACCAGGGCTCCGAACTGGCAGACATGCTGTTCGACATGAAGCTGTCCGCCGCCGTCCTCGGCCCGGTCGCGCCCATGCTGCGCACCAACCGGCTGCGCAGCCACGAGGCGCTGTTCGGCCCGGTCGATTATGAACTGGGCATCGTCGCCGGCGACGTCAGCGTCAATCTGGTGCCGGAAAGCATCCTGCCCCGCCCGAACGACGGCAAGGTGTCAGTCGCCGCCACCCGGCTTCCCGGCATGGCCGACCATGTCGTCGTCCACGTGCCCCACAGCCTGATGCCCTTCCACCCCGACAGCGTCGGGCAGGCGCTCGCCTTTCTCGATGGCGGCCGGTTCCGCCACCAGGGCTGAGGCCCGCGCCAGCACCTCCGGCAGCCGCGCCTCGTAATCGGGCGGGAACACCCAATAGGAAAGGCCGCTCGTCCCCGGCCCCGGCGCCAACCCCCGGTTCTCCGCGCCCAGCCCGAACATCAGCTGGATCAGCACGTCGCTCGCCGCCCAGGGGTCCATGTACCAGAAGCCGTGCGATCGCGCCCCCACGCCCTTCAGGTCGCCCGGCCGAACCCGCACGATCTCCAGCCCCAGCTCCCGGTTCGCCTGCTGCAGGAAGCGGATGTCGCCCGGCGACAGCTCCTTCAGGTCGGGCCGCCCCGCGCGCGAGCCCCGGTTCAGCACCTCGGAAAGCCGCAGCGCCGAATCCTCCATGTTCAGGCCCACCGTCACCCGGTCGGGCAGCCCCGCATAGTCGCGCAGGTCGCCCACGAACCCCCTCAGGTCGGCGTCCGGCGCGGAATGATGCACCTGCCCCAGCCGCGGATCATAGCCACGCTGACGGCTCAGCGCCGCCACCCGCGCCAGCCCGTCGGATGCAACCGTCCCCCCCGCAGAATAGCTCAGCACGTCGATCCGCCGCACCCGCGTGTGCGTCGCAAGCAGCTCCACCAGCCGCGCAAATTGCGGCGCCGCGCCAAAGGCCGTTTCGATATCGCGCGGATAGACCAGGAAATTCTCCGCCGTCGGCCAGGCGAACAGCAGCACAACCCCATTCTGCCCGGTGAAGTGGCGCAGCTGCGCCGCCTGACCCGCTGCCCGCTCCACCGTCGAATTGGCACCATGCACATAGATGATGATGTCCGGGTCCAGGCTGCGCGACAGCGCCTCGTCCACCAGCCCCAGCCAGGCCCGCATCGAAGGATCCAGCACCGGCCCCGCCGGCGGCACCTCCTCGTCACCGGGCAGTGACGCCAGCTCCGCCATCCGCTCCAGGATCAGCTGCGGCCGCCGCTCGCCATCCTCCCCGAACGACCATTCATAAACCCGGTCCCACGCCGTCCCCTCGTCGCCGATGCGGATGGTCGTCACCCCCAGCAGCAGGTCGCGGCCCGGCGTGATGGCATGGGTCCGGTCGTTGCGCGGCCCCAGCGCCAGCCGGTTGGTGGCGTAGAACAGCTCGATCCGGTTGTCCCGCCGCAGCGTCGGGTTCGCCTCGAAAAGCGCATTGCCCGATTGCCGGAACGCCGCCGGCACCGGCATCAGCCGCATCGGCGGGTTGTGGAACGCCATCAGGATGGTCAGCAGCAGCCCGATCAGCGCCAGGAATCCCACCCAGCGCCAGATCCGCCGCTTCAGCCCCGGCGTCTTCGGCGGCTCGCCCGTCCATTCGGTTTCCGTCATCCCGCCTGCATGCCGCAGCGCAGCGCCCCCCACAAGGCAGGGCGCGCCACACCCCGCGTCCATTTCGTCGATTCTGTCCAAGACCGGGCCGCCCGCATCCGGCAAATGCCGCCGTCGAGAGGGGTACACCCACCAACCACATCAGGAAGTGTACCGAAGATGCTGTTTCATTTGTCCACCGATGCCGAAGATCCCCAGCGCGTCGCAACCGTCCTCGCCGAAATCATGGGCGGCAAGGCCACGCCCTTCCCGCCCGTCGCAGAGGGCAGCTGGGTCGCCCACGCGAACGACGCCACCAACACCCTCGTCGAGGTCTATCCCGCCGGCACCCTCCTCGTCGAAGGCCCGGACGGCACCGTCGGCCTGCCCGGCCCCTCGCGGCAGCGCTCGGCCGTCCACTTCGCGCTCGGCACCAGCCTGTCGCACGATCAGGTCTATGCCATCGCCGCCCGCGAAGGCTGGCCCGTCGAAACCTACAGCCGCGGCGGCATGTTCCGCGTGATCGAGCTGTGGATCGAAGGCGCCCGCCTCGCGGAAATCCTCACCGAGGAGATGCAGCAGGAATATCTCGACGCCGTCCGCCTCGATCGCTGGGAACAGGCTCTCGCCGAAGGCCCCGCGCCGCACGCGAAGGCGGCCTGACAAGTTCGTCACGCGCGCCCCGCCATCCGGGCGGGGCGCCAGCGTGGCCCCACTCCATCCCGCAACCACATCGTCACGCAACCACATGGGGGCAATCCATGCGCGTCATCCACCTCCCGGCCATCCTGCTGATGGCCTTCCTCGTCACCACGTCCGTCCGGGCCTCCTCCCCTCTCAGCGACGGAGCGCAGTCCGAACTGCTGCTCTGGGCCCTCGCGAACGTCGGTGTCTGCCTGCTCGTCACCTGGCTCAGGCGGCGGGCCGGCGGCATCCGCACGCTGGCCTAGGGGGCAGGGGCGCACCCCACGCGCCCCCCTCCATCCGGCAGCCGGAACCGAAAGGGCGGCAGGGGAATCTCCCCCGCCGCCCTTCCCTTTTCCGGCCGCAAACCCCACCTCAGCCGCCGCGTCCCGCCCCCTTCCCTCGCGCGCGGAACATAGGTAGAACAATCACCCATGAGCCTCACCCACATCTCCGTCCGCGGCGCCCGCGAGCACAATCTGAAATCCGTGGACATCGACCTGCCGAGGGACAGGCTCATCGTCATCACCGGCCTCTCCGGCTCCGGCAAATCCAGCCTCGCCTTCGATACCATCTATGCCGAAGGCCAGCGCCGCTATGTGGAAAGCCTCTCCGCCTACGCCCGCCAGTTCCTGGAACTGATGCAGAAGCCCGATGTCGATCATATCGAGGGCCTCAGCCCCGCCATCAGCATCGAGCAGAAGACGACCAGCCGGAACCCGCGCTCCACCGTCGGCACCGTCACCGAAATCTATGATTACATGCGCCTGCTCTGGGCGCGCACCGGCGTCCCCTACAGCCCCGCCACCGGCCTCCCCATCTCCGCGCAGACGGTCAGCCAGATGGTCGATCGCGTCCTCGCCCTCCCTGAAGGCAGCCGCCTCATGCTGCTCGCCCCCGTCGTGCGCGGCCGCAAGGGCGAATACCGCAAGGAAATCGCGGAGTGGAAGAAGGCCGGCTTCCAGCGCCTGCGCGTCAACGGCGCGGTGGTGGATATCGAGGACGCGCCCACGCTCGACAAGAAGTACAAGCACGACATCGACGTCGTCGTGGACCGCCTCGTCGTCCGCCCCGACATCGCCGGCCGCCTCGCCGAGAGCTTCGAAACCGCCCTCAAACTGGCAGACGGCCTGGCCGTAGTCGAAATCCTCCCCTCCCCTTCAGGGGAGGGGCCGGGGGTGGGGCCGGGTGCAGGTCCGGGCGCGGCAGTGTCGGGCAAGCCCGACGCCAACGAGGCGATCACCTTCTCCGAAAAATTCGCCTGCCCCGTCTCCGGCTTCACCCTCCCCGAAATCGAACCGCGCCTCTTCTCCTTCAACGCCCCGCAGGGCGCCTGCCCCACGTGCAACGGCCTTGGCGAACGCCTCTTCTTCGATCCCTTCCTCATCGTCCCGAACGAGGCGATCTCGCTGAAGGACGGCGCCGTCGTCCCCTGGGCCAAATCCTCGCCCCCCTCGCCCTACTATATGCAGGTGCTCGGCTCCGTCGTCCGCGCGCTCGGCGGCACGCTCGATCAGCCCTGGGCCAAGCTGCCGGAAGAAACGCGTGACGCCATCCTCCACGGCACGAAGGGCAAGCCGATCCCCCTCGTGTTCGAGGATGGGCGCAAGCGCTACGAGGTGATGAAGCCGTTCGACGGCGTCATCGCCAACCTCGACAAGCGCTTCCGCGACACCGAAAGCGCGTGGATGCGCGAGGAGCTGGGCCGCTACCAGGCCTCCGCCCCGTGCGAGGCGTGCGGCGGCGCCCGCCTGAAGCCCGAAGCGCTCAGCGTGAAGATCGCCGGCGAAAGCATTTCAGACAGCACGCGCCGCTCCGTCGCAGAGGCCGCGCACTGGTTCCAGGCGCTCCCCGCCCATCTCACCCCCAAGCAGCAGGAAATCGCCACCCGCATCCTCAAGGAAATCAACGAGCGTCTCGGTTTCCTCGTCAACGTCGGCCTCGGCTACCTCAGCCTCGATCGCACCTCGGGCACGCTGTCGGGCGGCGAAAGCCAGCGCATCCGCCTCGCCAGCCAGATCGGCTCCGGCCTCTCGGGCGTCCTCTATGTGCTGGATGAACCCTCCATCGGCCTCCACCAGCGCGACAATGATCGCCTCCTCGAAACGCTGAAGCGCCTGCGCGACCTCGGCAACACGGTGCTGGTGGTGGAGCATGACGAGGATGCGATCCGCACCGCCGATCATGTGGTCGATATGGGCCCCGGCGCCGGCCGCAACGGCGGCGCCGTCGTCGCGCAGGGCACGCTGGCAGACATCCTGAACAACCCTGCCAGCCTCACAGGCGATTACCTGACCGGCCGCCGCAAGGTGGAGGTGCCCGCCACCCGCCGCAAGGGCAACGGCAAGCGCCTCACCATCACCGGCGCCCGCGCCAACAACCTGAACAATGTCTCCGCCTCGATCCCGCTCGGCACCTTCACCTGCGTCACCGGCGTCTCGGGCAGCGGCAAGTCCAGCTTCGTGATCGACACCCTTTATCCCGCCGCCGCCCGCCAGCTGAACGGCGCCCGCATCCACGCCGGCCCGCACGACAGCATCACCGGGCTCGAGCATCTGGACAAGGTGATCGACATCGATCAGTCCCCCATCGGCCGCACCCCCCGCTCCAACCCCGCCACCTACACGCAAGCCTTCACCCACATCCGCGATTGGTTCGCCGGCCTCCCCGAATCCCAGGCCCGCGGCTACAAGCCCGGCCGCTTCAGCTTCAACGTGAAGGGCGGTCGCTGCGAAGCCTGCCAGGGCGATGGCATGCTCAAGATCGAGATGCACTTCCTCCCCGACGTCTATGTCCAGTGCGATGTCTGCCACGGGAAGCGCTACAACCGCGAAACGCTGGAGGTGCAGCACAAGGGCCACTCCATCGCAGACGTGCTGGACATGACGGTCAGCGACGCGGTGAAACTGTTCGAAGCAGTCCCCCCCATCCGCGATCGCCTCCGCATGCTGGAAGAAGTCGGCCTCGGCTACGTCCACGTCGGCCAGCAGGCGACAACCCTCAGCGGCGGCGAAGCCCAGCGCGTGAAGCTCGCTAAGGAACTAAGCCGCCGCGCCACCGGCCAGACCCTCTACATCCTCGACGAACCCACAACCGGCCTCCACTTCGAGGACGTCCGCAAACTGCTGGAAGTCCTCCACGCACTGGTGGACCAGGGCAACACCGTGGTGGTGATCGAACACAATCTGGAGGTCATCAAGAC
>ERZ1645185.1306-NODE-1306-length-10177-cov-28.637621_pt1 | contig 10177 bp, 9 predicted proteins | sample MGYA00575351_ERZ1645185 | MGnify/ENA primary metagenome ERZ1645185 (study PRJEB40838, sample SAMN11284767) | freshwater sediment metagenome | isolation source: river sediment | host: Sediment | place: India: Jana village, Kanpur | collected 2015-12-17 ... | reverse complement strand
AGCCACTCGGTGGCTTCCATCGGCGACTTGAACGAACTGACCGCCGGGCGCGAGTCGGATACCGCCTTGTGCAGGGCAGCCTGCACGCTGGCCGACAGCGGCTCGTATTTTTGCGCCCCGGCCTGAACAGTCGAGGCAACGCACAGCAGCAGAAGGGCCGGAATCAGTCGGCGCACAGTTTTCCACGCAGCAGGGGCAGGAGCTCGGCTTGGGCGACCATCGTCGCCTCGGCATCGCTGCGGCCCTTGTATTCGAGTTGTCCATCCTTCAGGCCGCGCTCGCCGATCACTACGCGGTGTGGCACGCCGATCAGTTCCATGTCGGCGAACATGACACCCGGCCGTTCGTTGCGGTCATCCAGAACGACGTCGATGCCGGCGCCGCGCAGTTCGGCGTAGAGGCCGTCGGCGGCGCTCTTGACCGCTTCGCTCTTGTGGTAGCCCATGGGTACGATGCAGACCGCGAAGGGGGCGATTGCGGCGGGCAGGACAATGCCACGCTCGTCGTTACCCTGCTCGATGGCGGCACCGACGATGCGCGAAACGCCAATACCGTAGCAACCCATCTCCATGATCTGGCTCTTCCCGTTCTCGTCGAGATAGGAACAGTCTAGCGCTTTGGCGTACTTCTGGCGCAACTGGAAAATGTGGCCCACCTCGATGCCGCGGCAGATTTCCAAGACACCCTTGCCGTCCGGCGACGGGTCGCCGGCGACCACGTTGCGCAGGTCGTGGTACTCCGGTTCCGGCAGGTCGCGCCCGAAATTGACGCCCGTCAGATGGAAGCCGGCTTCGTTCGCGCCGCAAACGAAGTCGCTCAGCATCGCCAGGGCGCGGTCGGCGAAAATGGCCACTTTTTCACGGTCGACCGCAACCGGCCCGATATAGCCGGGGCGGCAGCCGAGGAATTCCTCCACTTCGTTGTCGGAAGCGAAACGGAAGGGGGCGATGGCGGCGATCTTGCCGGCCTTGATTTCGTTCAGCTCATGATCGCCGCGCAACAGCAATAGCGCGAAGGTCCTGGCGCCATCCTCCTTTTCGCTGACCACGGCGATCGCCTTGACGACGCTGGCGAGCGGAACGCGTAGATAGTCGGCAACGTCGGCGCAGGCCGTCTTGCCCGGCGTCGCAACCCTGTCCATCGTGTGCACGGCGGCACGGCGCGGCGTCGTCGGCGCGACTGCTTCGGCCAGTTCGACGTTGGCTGCGTAGTCCGAGTCCGGGCAGAACGCGATCGCATCCTCGCCGGAATCGGCCAGCACGTGGAACTCGTGCGACCCGGTGCCGCCGATGGAGCCGGTGTCTGCCGCGACGGCGCGGAACTTGAGGCCGAGCCGCGTGAAGATGCGGCTGTAGGTCGCGTACATGTTGCCGTATTCGCGTTCGAGGTCGGCGAACGAGGTATGGAAGGAGTAACCGTCCTTCATCAGGAACTCGCGGCCGCGCATGACCCCGAAGCGCGGACGGATCTCGTCGCGGAACTTGGTCTGGATCTGGTAGAGGTGGATCGGAAGCTGGCGGTAGCTCTTCACGTCGCGGCGCACGGCGTCGGTGATGACCTCCTCGTGCGTCGGCCCGATGACGAAATCGCGCTGGTGGCGGTCCTTGAAGCGCAGCAGTTCGGGGCCGTAGGCCGGGCCGCGTCCCGACTCCTGCCACAGTTCGAAAGGCTGCACGGCAGGCATCAGTAGTTCCAGTGCGCCGGCGGCGTTCATTTCCTCGCGCACGACGGCCTCGACCTTGCGCAGCACGCGCAGGCCGATCGGCATCCAGGTGTAGATGCCGGCGGCAGCGCGCTTGATGTAGCCGGCGCGCAGCATCAGCTTGTGGCTGATCACCTCGGCGTCGGCGGGGGCTTCCTTGAGGGTCGTGAAGAAAAACTGCGAAGTGCGCATGGCTTGCTCGTCGAATCGGTACAAAGCGCTGATTTTACACGCCCGCCCTGCTTTGCATGCGGCCGGCCTTTGTGAAAGAATTGGGGCAACCAATTATTTTTGCAGGATTTCTATGCTCGACCGTGAAGGCTATCGCCCGAACGTCGGCATCATTCTTTGTAACGCGAAGAACGAGGTTTTCTGGGGCAAGCGCATCCGTGAGCATTCCTGGCAGTTCCCGCAGGGCGGCATCAAGCGTGGCGAAACGCCGGAAGAAGCCATGTACCGCGAACTCTTCGAGGAAGTCGGGCTGCGTCCGGAGCACGTCCGCATCCTCGGGCGGACCAAGGGCTGGCTGCGTTACGAAGTGCCGATGCAGTGGATCAAGCGCGAATGGCGCGGGTCGTACAAGGGCCAGAAGCAGATCTGGTACCTGTTGCGGCTGGTCGGCCGCGACAACGACGTGTCCTTGCGCGCCACCCCGAAACCGGAGTTCGATGCCTGGCGCTGGAACGAATACTGGGTCCCGCTCGAGGCCGTCATCGAATTCAAACGCGGCGTGTACCAGCAGGCGCTGAGCGAGCTCGTGCGCTTCATCGATCAGGACCGGCGTAGCCGTCAACGTCGCCTGTCTGCTGCGGCCGAGGTGCCGCAGGACCTCGGAGGCGGTACGGAGTGACCTTGCACCATTGCCTGCTTCGCGCCGTTCCGGTCGTTTTTGCTGCCGCCATGGCGGCAGCACCTGTCCTGGCCGCTTTCGACGAGGACTACGATGCCAAGCCGTGGCAGGAACTCGCCGTCGAGTTGCCGCCGGCGCCGACGATGGCGAACCTGCTGCCGTTCTATGTGAGTCCGGCGACCGAGAACCGCTTCTACATCGACGGGGCCTCGCTCGGGGCTGGTAGCGACGGCGTGATCCGTTACACGATGGTTGTCGAAGCCGCTGGTGGCGCGCGCAATGTCACTTATGAAGGGCTGCGCTGCTCGACCAGGGAGTTGCGCATCTATGCGTTCGGACAGCGCGATGGCAGTTGGTCGAAGGCGCGCAGCAATGACTGGCGTCCTGTTCGGGAGGCTGCCGCAAATCGCCAGCATGCGGTGTTGATGAACGAATATTTTTGTCCCCCGGATGTTGGCGGCAGCATGACTCCCGAGAGAATGCGTGAGGCGCTGCGTCGCGGGGGGTTTTCGGAAACCCAAAGGGGGTACCGGTGAGCGCAGACCGCTTCATCCTCGAGTTCGATCGCGCGTTGCGAACTGTCTTTGCCAAAGCCCACAGCCGGCGGCCAACCCCGGGCACGGCCCTTCCCGAGGCAGAAATGAGCGAGGCCGAGCGTCGTCATGCGGCCGCCCTGATGCGGGTCAACCATGTCGGCGAGGTTTGCGCGCAGGCCCTGTACCAGGGGCAGGCGCTAACCTCGCGTGACCCCGCGGTCAGCGAAGCCCTGCGCAGCGCGGCCGATGAGGAAACCGAGCATCTGGCGTGGACCGAGCAGCGTATCGCCGAACTGGGTGGGCGCAAAAGCCTGCTCAATCCCCTCTGGTATGCCGGTGCGCTGTCGCTCGGTGTGCTCGCCGGTCGCTTGGGCGACAAATGGAACCTTGGCTTTCTGGTCGAGACCGAGCGTCAGGTCGAGGCGCACCTCGACGGGCATTTGTCCGAGCTTCCCGCCCAAGACGTGCGCTCGCGGGAAATCGTGGACCAGATGCGCATCGACGAAATCGCCCATGCCAATACGGCGCTGCATCTCGGCGCTGCCGAACTCCCCGATGCGGCCAAGGCGGCGATGCGAATTGCTGCCAAGGTCATGACGACGACCGCCTACCGTATCTGAAGGGTCAGGGCAGCCGTCCGGCCGCCACCATCTTGGCCTTGAGGATGCTCGCGGGGATCCAGGTCAGCAGATCGTCGAAGCTGTCGCCGATGGTCCGCGAGACGAATGTCGTGGTGCCGTTGGCGTTTTCCAGTTCGTCGCCGCTTGCGCCGGGTACCTGTGTCCCGTCGGGCCGCCAGCCGCCATTGCCCCGGCTGCCGTGGCTGACGATGACGGCAGGCAGGTCGGACGCGATATTGGCCCCGCTCCCCGCCGAATCCTTGACGTTGGCGTTGCCAATCGTCGTCATCGTGAAGCTCGCCAGCGCGCCGCCCGGCACCGCCCCGGTAAATGCGCTGCTCGCGTAGTAGGTGTAGCGCTGGCCCCACGGGTCCACCTCGGGGATGCCGAGCGTTACCCAGGGAACGACACCGTGCTGGAGCGCGTTGTCGCATGGCGGTAATGGCGTTACCCCGGCAGCCGGGTTTCCGGTGGGCACATTTGCCGGTGCCGGGCAGGGCAAGCGTCCGTTCGCCATTGCATAGCCGAGCAAAGCTTCCCGGATGACGTCCAGGCGGGCACGGGCGTCGACCACTTCGGCCGCGTTGCGCTGCGCCGTGACGCCGAGCAGGAGGCCGCCGGTGAGCAGGGCGACGATGACGAGGACGATGGCAAGTTCGACCAGCGTGAAGCCGGCGCTTCGTGGGGGGCGGGGGCAGCGGGGCATGCCGGGCATCAGAAGGCAAGACGATCGTTGAATGTAGCCGAAACGGGCGCGTTGGCAAATGCCGTTGCCGGATTGGCGGCCGCTCCGTCGCGCGAGGCGTCGGCGTTGGTGCCTTCGAGGAAGTTGGTCGCGGTGCGCGTCGCGCGGTTCTGGCCGGTGAGGGCGCGCCCGGCAGCGAGGGCTATGACCCGGTAGGCGCCGGCACCATTGACGGTGAGGCGACCCGTAGTCGGCCGGATACGGTCGCTGATCTGATAGAAGATCGTGTTCGCCCAGGCGTTGGCTGTCCACCAGGAGCTCGTTCCACTAGGCGGCTGCAGGAAGGCGCAGGCCGTGCCGTACCACACGGTCGGCAGCGCGGCAGCGGCGCCGCCTTCAAGCGTCCCGTCGATGGCGGTGGCCAAGCCGCTGACAGAATCGATGTTCGCCGTCGTTGCGGCCAGCGCGGCTGCTGCCGCCGCCTGCCGGGTCGCGCTGCCCGGCGAGTCGATGTAGGCCTGCAGCGCCCCCTGCGCGCCACCGCTGCCGGTGATTCCGGACAGGAGTCGGTCGGCCGCGACGTAGGCGGAAGCACTGTCATCCGTGGTTGCTCCCGGGGTCTTGCGGGCTTGCGATGCGATATCGGTTGCATTGCGCTGGACGAGGTCGGACCAGAACAGGATCTCGTCACCCGGTCCCTGCAGGGCGCGTGCATAAGGGACCATGGCCGCCTGCGTGATCCCGGTGACGCCCGCAAACGCGGTCTGCGCGGCGATGTAGCGGGTGCCCGCCGCATCGAGGCTGGTCCGGGTGACGTTGTCGCCATTGCCGGCGATCGCTGCCGAAAGGCTGGTTGCGGCAGTCGCTGCGGTGCCGCTCGTCGCCAGTATCGCCGGAACATCGTTGCCAGCGGCCAATGCGGCAGTGGCATCGGCATTGGCGGCGAGGCTCGCGCTACGGGCGGCAACGATCGTTGTCGAGGCGGTGACGATGGCGGTGACGATGGAATTCAAGGTCGCGGTCGCTTCGGCGAGTGCCGCTGCGGTCGCAGTGCCTGGCGCGGCGGCGTAGGCAGCGCGGGCCGTGCCGACGCGCGCGCCTGCGGCGGCGACGTCGCCTTCGGCGACATTGACGCGACGTGTCGTGATCGTGCTGCGCAGGTTGCTCAGTGCGCCGTCGAGCCCTTGGGCGGCCGTTGTGGCGGCGGCCAGTAGCCCGGCGTCGGTCGGGTTGGCGGCCGCGGCCAGGGCTGCAGCGCGCGCTCCGTTGGCGCTCGCCAGAGCCGCGGAGAGCGCGGCCGCGATGTCCGGGTTCGGCGTCGTGGCGAGCGCCAAGACGGTGGCGACGCCGGCCGCGGTGTTGGCCAAGGTGCCCAGCGTTGCACCACCGGGGGCTGCAGCCACGCCCGAGAGCGATTGCTGCAGGGCCAGCGATCGTGCCCGTAGTTCACCGGGAAAGGGGTCGAGCCCGCTGTCGGTGAGGCCGGCCTGGAGTGCCGAAAGGGTATCTCGCAGGGTCAGCGCCTCGGCCCGCAGAGCGGTACGCTCGGTACGGCTGATGCGGCCGTTGGCCGCGGCGAGGTCGATCTTGGAATCGAGGCCGGAGAAGGCGCTGCGGGTGGTGCCGGCCGTCGTTGCCAGCGTGGCGGCGACGACGTAGAGCTTGTCGAAATAGGCGCGGGCGAACGCGGCGGCGTCGGCGACGACCTGCAGTGCCGCGAGTTGGTCGGTTGCGGTCGACGCCGTGGTAAGGGCCGTTTTCGCCATGGCGAGGCTGTTCGCAGCGTCACGCAGTTGGACTTCGAGGCCGGCGCCGGGCTGGGTTGCGGGGACCTGGCCGAAGAGGCTGCCGGCGGCACCGCGCAGTGCCGTCGCCGCGAACGGCGCCGGCCACGGGTAGGTCCGCGCCGCGTTGACCGGGCTGGCGGCGTGCTGTTCGAGGCAGGTGCGAACCTCTCCGGCGACCCGCTTCTCCACTGCCGCCATCAGTTCGCTTCGGGTGATGGCGACGACGCGGTCGTTGAACGCTGGCCCGGACGGCCCGGAGACGAAGGTGCGGTCGTCGCCGTTGCCGTTCTCGCCTTCGAGGTGGTTGGCGATCAGGTGGGTAGGGCGCTGCTGGCCGGCGAGGGCAGCCTGAGGGGCGAAAATCAGTGCGGCGATATCCTGCGCGCCGTCGAGCTGCAGCGGCATTGCCGTATCGGAGTTGATCGGCTGGGCGCTGTCGTCGTCACGCAAGGTCGGAGCGAGGGCATACCAGAGGCGCGTGCCGCTATCGTCGGTCAATTCGGGCAAGTCGAGCGTGACGAAGGGCAGCCAGCCGACATAGCTGGGGCACTGCGTCATGGTGAACATGTCCGCCTTGCCGTCACCGGGAAGGTTGGCGAGCCCCGGACTGTTGGTGATCAGGTCCGGGCAGGGCAGGCTGCCCGGCCGATTGTCGTCGGCCACGGCGCGGGCGAGCAGGGCCTCCTTGGCTCGGGCCAGGGCTGCGGCGGCCGCGACGTCGGCACGCGTTCCGCTGCCGGCGACGTTGGCGCTGCGATAGAAGGCATAGCTGCCGGCCAGGACGAGCAGCACGAGCAGCAGGATCAGCGCGACGCCCGACTGCCTGCGCGGCGCCGGCCAGCCGGTCATGGTGTAGCGGGGCGGCGCCGGATCACCGTCTGCCCCTCGCCGAGGACGCTCTCGCGCTCCCCGGTGGCGGGGTGCCAGGTATCCCCGGGTTCGACCGGCGGGCGCGGGCCGCCGAGATCCTGGGCTTCGCCGTTGAACCAGCGCGTATGGCGGCCGCTGCTGCGACGTACCTCGCCGTTGAATACGAAGCTCGATTCGCCCTCGAACGCCGCGCTGCGCTGGCTGCCGCCAAGCAGGCGCTCGCGGTCGAACGCGGCGCGCTGCTGCGGGGTGAAGAAGAGACGGCCCAAGGATTCTTCCTGCTGGGCGACCGCAGGCTGTGTGAGGTAGACGAGTAGCGCGAGGGCAGCGGCGAGACGGGTCATGGCTGGCGGGCTCCGGCGGAGCGGCGCAGCGTGACCCAGTCCATCGCGCACTCGGCGGCGAGGTTGGCGCCGTCGGCGCCGGATGGAACGAGCCGCGAAACCTTGCAGCCACGCACGAGGACGAGCGCACTTGCCTCGCGCTGCAGTCGCGGCAGGAAATTGAGCAGGTCTTCCTCGTGCAGGAGGCGCAACTGGACCCGCAGGGGGCTGGCGTGGAAGACGGGCCCGCCACCGGTCGGCCCCTCGATCGGGGTCTGCGGCCCGAACTCGTAGGTCATGCCGGGCAGGCGCAGGCTGCGCTGAAGGTCGCGCAGTTGCTCCGTCCAGTCGAGGCGGCGTTCGGGTCCGACGATGCCTGCCTGCTCCATGGCATGGAACTGCTGGGTACGGGTCTTGATGTCTTGTTCCTCGTTGCGCACCTGACGCAGGCGCTGCTCGATCTGGGTCTTGGTCTGCAGGGCGGCATCGCGCTCGGTACGGGCGACACGTTCGAACTTCAGTGACCACCAGATTCCCGCGGCGGCGGCCGCGAGCATCACGAGTGCGAGCAGGAAGGGCCAACGGAGGCGGGCGAAGTCGCGGCGCTCGAACGTCATGGGGCGCTCCGGCGCTGGATCTGGATGACGAAATTGCGCTGGCCGGCGCCTTCTTCCTCAACGTCGCTGCCGCGCAGGGGCCGTCCCGATTCGATCTCGAACGGCTGCTTGGTTACCGTCACCTCGTTGCCGCGGTCGACGCGCAGGGAATCGACAAAATGCTCGAAGGTGGCCAGGACCTGGCGGGTGGTGCTGGCCGGGCCGAGACGGATGCTGCCGCGCAGGACGATCGATTCGCTGCCCGGCATGGCAGGCGACGGGAGCTGCGCCCCGCCCTGACCGACGGCGGGAAGCACTTTCTCTCCGGCAGACCATTCGATCGCATCGACCTGTACGTTGGGGGCCTCGCCCAGGGCGCGGCTGAGCATGCGGAAAGCGGCGTCGGGCAGCCGTTGCTCCGCCAGCAGGCGGTTCTGGCGGTCGGTGACGCGGCGCAGCGTTTCGTTATCGATGGAAAGCTGCGGGAAAGTGGCGGTGATCTCGCGGTAGCGCCAGTTCATCTCGGCCTCGCTGGCTGCCAGTGTCCGCGCCTCGTCGCGCAATTCGTGCGCGTCGTAGAGCAGTTGCGCTGCGAATAGCGCGCTGGCGAACAGCCCGATGCCGCCCAAGGCGAGCAATCCGGCGCGGATCTGCCCGATGCGGTGGCCATGGCGGTAGATGGCGGGCGCCAGCTGTTGGCGGGGCGGCGCCGCGGCCAGAAGTTGCAGGAAGAGGAGTTCGCAGCGGCTATCGTCGGGGAATGACTTGAGCCCGATCTGGCGCGCTGCGAAGTGGCTGTCGATGATGTCGAAAGCAAGTTGGGGCGTGTCGACACAGGCCTGACGGACGGCGCCCGTGGCTACCGGGTGGGCGACGGCGAATACCGGCAATGTGTCGGAGCGGCTCAGCAGACGCTTGCCGACAAGATACTGGTGCAGCTTGGCGGCTTCGCTGGAATAACGTGCCGCGATGCCGGCGATGCTGCTGTCGGCGAGGGACACCAGGCGGGAGAAGACCGTCTGTCCGTCGAGGATCAGGCTTTCGCGCACCGAGTGGTCCTGACAGGTGAGCAGCAGTGCGCGCCTCGTCGGCCGGCCGAGCTTGGCCAGCAGGCGGCCACCGAGCTGGGCGACGGTGTACAAGCCGGCCAGTGCCACTTCGGCGTCGCGCAGCGCTTCCAGCCACGGCTCGACAGCGGCCGGGTTGGTCAGCGCAGTGAGCAGCAGCTTCTCGTTCTTGCGCTGGCTCTTCTCGTAACCGAGCGGGATGGCCGTCGCGAACGGCGTACCGAGGAAATGCTGGCCGAGCTTGCGGGCGATCAGTGCGGCCCGGTCCTGGCCCTGCAGGAAAGGGATGGTCTCGATCTCGTGGCCTTCCTCGGCGAGGTTGGCGAGCAGCTGGTACTGGCTGGCGGCGTTGAGGCGCAGGTATTCGGCGAAACGGGCCAGGTCATCGGCGCGGTTCTCGAACGTGCCTTCGGGCTGCAGGCGCCCCTGCCGCCAGGCGTAAGCCGAGAGGCGCTGCGAATCGAGGTAGAGCAGGCGGCGCGCGGTCAAATCTTGATCTTGCTGATGACGTCGTAGATGGGGCCGATGACCGAAAGCATGATCCAGCCGAGCAGGGTGCCCATGAACAGGGTCAGCATCGGCTCGATCAGCGTCTGGGCCTTGCCGACCGATTCGCGGACGTCGCGGTTGTAGAAATAGGCGACATTGAGCAAGGCGCGGTCGAGGCCGCCGGTGTTCTCGCCGACGCGCAGCATGCGCACGACCAGCGGCGGGAAGAGGGCGGCATCGCGGAAGGCGCCGGCGATGTTCTGGCCCTCGCGGATCGAGTGCTCGACCTGCTCCAGGGCCTTGCGCACGAGCAGGTTGCCGACGATGTCCTGGGTCGTGCGGATCGATTCGAGGATCGGAATGCCGGCCGCGTAGAGCATGGCGAAGGTGTTGGCGAAGCGGGCAAGGATGATCTTGCGCAGGATCGGCCCGACCAGCGGCAGGGACAGTTTGAGCGCGTCGAAGCGCAGGCGTGCGAGCGGGTTGGTGCGCAGTGTGGCCGCCGTCGCGACCACGGCCAGTAGCGGCAGGAGGAGGAACAGCCACCACCAGGCGACGAGCAGGTCCGAAACGAAGAAAAGGGCTTTGGTCTGCGGTGGCAGGACCTGGCCCATGTTCTTCACGAACTGCTTGAGCTGGGGGACCATGTAGA
>ERZ1645185.1305-NODE-1305-length-10181-cov-3.633320_pt1 | contig 10181 bp, 7 predicted proteins | sample MGYA00575351_ERZ1645185 | MGnify/ENA primary metagenome ERZ1645185 (study PRJEB40838, sample SAMN11284767) | freshwater sediment metagenome | isolation source: river sediment | host: Sediment | place: India: Jana village, Kanpur | collected 2015-12-17 ... | reverse complement strand
GAACAGGCAATCAGGGCAAGCGGGGCAAAAAGCAGCGTGTAACGCGATTTTGAAAGCAAGTTATCAGCTCCGCACTTCTTCGGTTGATATATGATCGGCATCCTTCAACGTATCCAGATGCATCAGTTTCTTGATCAGCGGCGAAATGACGAGAACAGCCACACCAACGCCGATAGCGACAAGGCCGATTGTCCAATAAACGTCAAGGACAACGCCCTTGCCTGCCCCTTCACCCGCCGCAGCCTCTGATCCGGTGGCGGCCGCAATCAGCCCGGCGGCAAAGTTGCCGGTTGCAGAAGCAAAGAACCAGGTTCCCATGATCAGGCTGGCCATATGCGCCGGGGCAAGCCGGTTCATCGCGCTCAACCCCACCGGCGACAGGCAAAGTTCACCTGTTGTGTGGAGCAAATAGATCAAAAAGATGAAGATGACCGGCGTGGCATTTTCGAGGCCTACCGCATCCGCACCCCATTTGAGCACGAGGAAGCCAAGTCCGAGTTGCATCAATGCAAGGCCGAATTTGGCAGGGGCCGATGGCTCCAGACCCTTGCGGCCAAGCATCGTCCAAAGCCCCGCGAAAAGCGGAGCCAGCAACACGATGTAGATGGCATTGATCGACTGGAAGACCGACGCCGGCACCCCTGCACGATCGACATAACGATCGGTGAAAAGGTTCAGCGACGAACCGGCCTGTTCAAACAGTGCCCAGAACAGGATCGACCCGATGATCAGGAACATTGCCGCAAAAATCCGGTCGCGATCCTGGCGTTCCAGCTTGGTAACCGCGACAAACAGCACATAGAGCACCAGCACCGCCCCCGCAGCGCCGAGAACGGTGCCGACAACCGCCTGGTTTTGAACCATCCACCAGCACAACACGACGGCAAGCAGCCCGACGGCATAGAGCAGCCATTCAAACTTGATTCCGGCAACCGGAGCGGCAAGGCGTGCAGGATCGGGCGCTTCGCCGCGACCTAGCAGCAACGGCTTGCCCCAGATGAACACGATCAGACCCAGCAACATGCCAACGCCCGCCGCGCCAAAACCATAAGACCAGCCATAGGTTTCACCCAGATAGCCGCACAGCAGCGAACCGATGGCAGCGCCCAGATTGATGCCCATGTAAAAGATCGTATAGGCACCATCGCGGCGCACGTCGGTCCGCGGGTAAAGCTGGCCGACCATCACCGATATGTTGGCCTTCAGAAAGCCAGAGCCGACAATGATGAACGCAAGCGCCAGCCAGAATATGTTGAGCGCCGAGCTGCTGGTGCCGCCATCGCCTTCAAACCCCATCAGGAAGTGGCCGAAGGTCAACAGTACCGCGCCGAAAAGGACCGCTTTTCGCTGGCCAAGATATTTGTCGGCAAGATAGCCGCCCAGAACAGGCGTGATGTAAACCAGTGCCGTATAGGCGCCATAGATGACGCCCGATTTTTCATCCGAAAACAGCCAGTGCTTGGTCAGATAGAAAATCAGCAGCGCGCGCATTCCGTAATAGGAAAAACGCTCCCACATTTCGGCGAAAAACAGGACAAACAGGCCCTTTGGGTGCCCCATTATTGTGCCGGCTGCATCGCCATCTTGTTCATATGTGGTTGCCATGCGGCGAGACCCTTCCCTCTTGTATCATTGTATTCCCAATGCCCTCTCCGGGGCCGATGGGCTCGCAACCTAACGGAAAAATTGCGCCTGTGAAGAATTTTGTTGCGCTTGATACCGCTTTTCGATGAACGGTGGCGCCATGTTCAATGACCTGTCTTCACTGCCCGCTTATCTCGCTTCGCGCCGCTCCGGCAAACCTCGCGACATGATAGCTCCGGGGCCGGATGCTGCGCAACTGGATGCCATACTGAAACTGGCCATGCGCACGCCCGATCATGGCAAGTTGTTTCCCTGGCGCTTTGTTAAGATCGAAGACCGGGGGGCGTTTGCCGCATTGCTCGAAAAAGCCTTTGTCGCTGCCAATCCGGATGCCCGCCCCTTACAGATTGAAGCTGCGACCGCGCCGGCATTCATGGCACCGGCATTGATCCTGCTGCTATACGCCCCACAGCCAAGCCCCAAAATCCCCCGATGGGAACAGCAATTGAGCGTGGGTGCGGTCGGTATGAACCTGATCCATGCCGCCCATGCCCATGGCTTTGTCGCCAGCTGGATAACCGGCTGGGCCAGTTACGATCCGATTGTTCGCGCCGCGATCTGCGGTGGTGAGGAACAGATTGCCGGGCTTTTCTACATCGGGACAGCCTCCCAGCCGCTGGAAGAACGCCCCCGCCCGGAGCCCTCAACCATTGTCCGCGCCTGGCCGTGAAATGTAAAATTTAATCGAGAGGTTAAACTTGACGCGCCATACTGTGTTATGGCAGTAAGGTGGCATGAAAAGCGAGAGCAAGCCCGTTTACCTGAAATTGCGCGACGAAATCGCGGCAGCCATTCTTGATGGACGTTTTTCCGAGGGCGACATGCTGCCGTCGGTCCGCGCTTTTGCGGCGCAACAGGGGGCCAATCCGCTGACGGTCGCGAAGGCCTATCAACTGTTTCAGGACAATGGGCTGGTCGATGTGAAACGCGGCGTCGGCCTTTTCGTTGCGCGCGGCGCGGTCAGCAGGCTGCGCTCCACCGAGCGCGAGCATTTCATCAAGACCGTGTGGCCCGAAGTGCGCGCACAAATGCAGCGCGCCGGCATTGAGCCGTCGGAACTTCTGGCGCTCAGCTAAAGTTTTTGCGCCGCGCGATAATCGCGGGCAATATTTCGGTCCCCGGGCGCCAGCTTGCTGGCCTTGCGCAACAGTTCGCGCGCTCGTCTGGCATCGCTGCCTTGCAGCAGCAAAGCGCGGCCATAGGCATGGCTTGTCATCACATTCGCCGGATCGATCCGATAAGCCAGCCGCGCCTCGCGCACCGCCTCGTCATGCTCGCCCAATGCAGTCAATGTGCGTGCGATATTGGCGTTGAGGACCGAATCGTTGAAACCGGTGCGCGCGCGCAAACGGTAAAGCAACGGCAATGCCTGCGCCCAAGCCTCGCGGTCAATCAGGTCAAAAGCTGCCAACCGCTGGCCCAGCAGGCTTGAGGGATTGTAAGCGAGGAAATCGGCAATCGCCTTGCTTGCTGCAGCGGCGTTGCCCTCCGACCGATAGGCTGCAACCAGCCTGCCCAGGACCGCCTCGTTGAGGGCGATTTTGCGCGCGCGCTCATAGGCGGCAATCGCGGCGCCCCCCTGACCAGCGGCAAGCTCGATATCCCCGGCGAGCAATTGCGCGTCAACCACGCCGTCATTGCCCGAAACAAGGGGTACAATCGCCCGGCGCGCTGCATCGAATTGGCCAGAGGCAAGCAACAGGCGGATATAGGGAATGACCTTGCGGGCATTGTCGGGCTCCTGCCCGGCCTCCAATGCGGCAGCAGCCAGCGACTTTGGCACCGACAGAGGTTGCGGTGCGGCAATGTGCGGATAGGCCGCCCGGTCGAGGCGCATAGCAGCGGCATCGCGCTGCCCAAGTGCTTCCAATATGCGGCCCGCCAGAGCGACGCTGTAATGATCGGCATCGCTGCGATTGGCAACGGGCGCTATCGCATTCCATGCCGCCGCCTGATCGCCTGCGCGATGCAAGGCACGCGCCAGCAGCCTTCGCAATTCGCTGTTGTCGGGCTGCACGGCAACCAGCCGTTCCAATATCGCAACCGCCCGGTTGAAATTCCCCAGTTCATATTCACTGACCGCCACCAGCATCTGCGGCCCCGGCAGTTCTGCAAAACGCCCGCCGACCTTTTCCATGATGCGCCGTGCCAGTGCAAAATTCCCGGCGCGGGCCGCCAGCGTCGCCTGCATGTAAAAGGCTTTCGCATTGCCGGTATCGAGCGTCAGTATCTTTCGAGCCTGCACCAGCATGTCGCGATAGCGCCCCAGTTCCCCCAATGTCGCGCCATATTCTTCCAGCAGCGGCACGTCGTTCGGATCGAGTTCAAGCCCTCTTTCGAACCAGGGCAGCGCCGCCAAAAGTCCATATTGATCGCGCACGACGCGCCCGCGCAATTCGAGTGCGCGGACATTGGCAGGATTCAATGACAGGGCCCGATCCAGTGCGGCCGCCGCCCCGCCAAGATCGGCAAGCACATAACGCAAACGGGCCGATTCCGTCCAAAGCCGGTCGTCCCGAGGGGCCAGATCGAGCCCCGATGCAAAAGCCTGACCTGCTGCGATCGTGTCGCCACGATCCATATGGACGCGGCCGAGGATACGGTAGGCATAGGGCATGTTGGCAGGCGCCACCCCGCCCTGGGTCAGCGCTTCTTCCGCCTTTTCGTGTTCGCCCGACAGCCAAAGCGCATGGCCCAGAAGGTGGCTGTACGCCGTTTCGGGCGCACCCAGGGTGATGGCCCTGTCGATATGCGCGCGCGCCGTCACCGGATCGAACAGTTCAAGCGCGACTTCCGCCAGTTTCAGCCGGGCGTCGATCCATTGCGGATCGGCGGCCACGGCGTTGAGCAATTCCACCTTGGCCGCGCGCAGATTGCGTTCGGCGATATGGTCCTGGGCGGCATCCAATGCGTTTTTCGCATCGTCATCGATGGCGGCGCGGGCAACCCCTGCCAGCAGGGCAATCGCCAGCATACCCCGCAAGCCGGAATAGAAAAGCTGGCGAAAGGCCCGACGCATCAGACATGAATCTCATATTGCTTGAGTAGATCGTATAGCGTCGGCCTGCTGATACCCAGCAGCTTGGCTGCGTTGGAAATATTGCCTTCGGTTCGGGCAATGGCGCGCCCGATGGCACGTCGGTCCGCCGCCTCGCGCGCCGCTTTCAGGTTCAGCACGCGGTCATCCTCTTCAACCAGATCGAACTGCAGGTCGTCAACCGTAATGAACTTGCCCTCTGCCATGATCACAGCCCGCTTCACCCGGTTTTCCAGTTCGCGGACATTGCCCGGCCAGTCCCATTGATCGATCGCGGTCAACGCACTCGCGGCAAAGCCCTTGATCGACGGATTCATCTCGCGTGCAAAGCGGCTCAGGAAATGCTTGGCGAGCAGCACCGCATCGCCCTGCCGTTCGGCGAGCCGCGGGATATGCACCGGAACCTCGGCCAGCCGGTAATAAAGATCGTCGCGAAACGCCTTGTCGGCGATCATCTGATTGAGGTCGCGATGCGTCGCGCACACGATGCGGACGTCGACCGGAATGGCTTTGCGCCCGCCAATGCGTTCGATCACCCGTTCCTGGATAAAGCGCAGCAATTTGACTTGCAGCGGCAAGGGAATGTCGCCGACCTCATCGAGGAAAAGCGTACCGCCATTGGCCATTTCAATCTTGCCTTCGGTGGTTTTGATCGCACCGGTGAATGCGCCCTTTTCGTGCCCGAACAGTTCGGATTCCAGCAGGTTTTCAGGGATGGCCCCGCAATTGATCGCGACAAAGGGCTTGCCTTTGCGATCGCTGGCATCGTGCAGCCCGCGTGCCAGCAACTCCTTGCCGGTGCCACTCGCACCAAGCAGCATCACCGAAGCATTGGTATTGGCCACGCGCTCGATCGTTCGTGCGGCCTTCAGCATTTCAGGCGACGCCGTGATCAAGGTTCCAAAAAGCCTTTCCCCATCCGCCTTGGGGGCTTGCGCCTTCTGGTTCTGCAGCTCAAGGTCGCGGACATGGAAGGCGCGCTTCACGATGAGGTGCAACTCGTCGATATCGACCGGTTTCTGGTAAAAATCCCATGCCCCCGCCGAAATCGCGCGCATCGCGCTTTCCTTGGCGTTGTGGCCTGAAGCGACGATAACCTTGGTATCAGGCTTCACCAGCAATATCTCTTCAAGAACGGCAAAGCCCTCGGTCACGCCATCGGGGTCGGGTGGCAGGCCAAGATCCAGCGTCACCACATCGGGCTCCTCCGCCCGCAGCAACGCCAGTGCCTCTGCCCGGTTGGACGCGCAAAACACCTCAAAGTCCTCATACGACCATTTCAACTGGCGTTGCAGCCCCTGGTCGTCTTCAACGATAAGCAATTTCTGTTTCGTCTGTTCCATGGTCATGCTGCCTTATCGACATCGCTATCGTGGGTATCTTCCTTGGCCACGGGCAGGAGCAGCGTCATGCGTGTCCCCTTTCCCAGCCGGCTATCGACATGCAGGTGCCCGCCCAGCGACTGCGCCAATGTGCGCGCCTCATAGGCACCGATGCCAAAGCCGCCAGCCTTGGTGGATTCGAAAGGTTTGAAAAGCTGGTTCGCGACAAAGGCTTCGGACATGCCGCATCCCTTGTCCGACACGCGAATGGCAACCCAATCGTCCTGCCGTGCTGCGCTTACCCGGATCGGCGAACCGTCATCGGTGGCATCGATCGCATTCTGCACCAGATGGTTGAGGATTGTCTCCACGCGCCCCGCATCTGCCATCGCCATCAATCCGGGCGAAAAATCGGTCTCGATCGGATAAATCAGCCGCTTTGCGTGGATCACCGCGCCAACCGTCTTTTCGACATCTATCGGTTCGATGGCGGAATGCCGCGTCTGGCTGTGTTGCGACAGCCGCGCGAGCAAATCGTTCATCTTGCCGACTGATCCCTTCAGCGTCTCGATCATGTCCGCCTGGAATTCGGGGTTGCTCGCATGCCTTTCCGCATTACGGGCGAGCAGGCTCAACTGGCTGACGAGATTCTTGATGTCGTGCATCACAAAGGCAAAGCGGCGGTTGAACTGTTCGAACTGCCGGCTTTCGGTCAATTCTTCCTGACTGGTCGCTTCGGCAAGATAGCTCGCGAGTTGCCGCCCCACCACACGCATCATGTCCAAATCTTCCCAATCGAGACCGCGCTTTATCGGGGGCTTCGCCAGAATGGCAACGCCCGCAAGCCGTCCGAAATGCACCAGCGGAATGACGGCCCAGGCGCGATTTTCATCATATAGCCATTGCGGGATGGCTGAATAATCGACCCTGTCATCTTCGCCGTCGCGCACATCATCCATCAGCAAAATATGCCCGGTGCGTTCGAAAAAGGGCACGGTATGCGAATTTCCGGCATAGGTCGGAATCTCGGCCGTCGGCCAGTTCCACCGTGCTTGCAGAACGAGCCGCGATTCATTGTCGCGCGTCAGCAGCAATCCCGCAGGGGATTCGAAAATATCTGCCAGCGACTTGATGACGCGTTCATGGAAAGGTGCCGCGTCACTCGGAAAACCGATCGTTTCGGCAAAGCGCATCCATTCTGCACGATAATCGTAACGGTGCTGGAAAAAGTTCTTGGCGATGACGACGTTCAGCCAGGCGCGGAACTTGCCCGAAGGCAGGATCAGCATCGCCGCCAGCGACATGCCGAAAATCAGCGTGATCTGGGCCATGCGCGCATAGCTGCCGCCGACAAGTTGCAGCGCGGTTGCCAGCAGCACCATCCCGAACAGATAGGCCCCGATCGCCAGCAGCGAAACCGACTGGAAGGTGACTGATCGCGACAAGCGGATGCGCCAGTTGCTGTTGCGCCGCGTTGCCATCGCAAATACCGGCACCAGCATCGTCATGATCAACCCGCGCATCGCGATGAATTCCGCCGGCCAGTCGCCAGACAGATAGCCAATGGTATAAAGGTTGAGATCGTACATCCAGGTCGCGGCCAAAGCGACCATCGGCAGGCTGATTCCCCAACGTGCCTCCGGTGCCGACACGGTGTAGAGATTGTGCACCAGAACAATGGCGCCGATGGCGAAGATCATCCGCAACAATTGCACGGTTTTCGCCGCAGCTGCATCCGCCTGTGCGCTGTCGGGCAGCGCTGCGAGCAACGCGAAATCGATCAACGGCTGGAACAGCAAAGCCAGAAACAGCGCGCCATAAAGCATCTTGATCGTGCGCGGGTGCGCATTGCCCTCTCCATTCGAAAGCAGTGCATAGAGAAAGCCGAGCCACCCCATGTTGCGCAGCGTCTCACCGCTGGAAGCGATCAGGCTTCCGGGCCCGCCGATGATCGTTGCAATGCCCCAAAATGCGGTGACCGAAAGCGCGGCAATCAATGCGATCTGCTGGCGGCTTTTCCCGCCAAACTGGTGGAACGCCCAGATGGCAAGCGCGGCATAGAGGAACCCGACCGCCGCATGCCCCCAAAAGCCGATCCAGCCGAGCGCGCCAGCCATATCAGCGTGCGCCTTCCGGCCAGATGACCACGCGGATCGTCTGCAACAGGATCAGCAAGTCGAGGAAAGGCGTGTAATTCTTTGCGTAATACAGATCATATTCCAGCTTTTGGCGGCTATCGTCGATCGACGAGCCATAGGGGAAGTTGATCTGCGCCCAGCCGGTAATGCCGGGTTTCACCATGTGCCGTTCGGCGAAATAGGGCAGTTGCTTTTCCAGATCGGCCACGAATTCTGGGCGTTCGGGGCGCGGGCCGACAAAGCTCATGTCGCCCTTGAGGACGCACCAGGTCTGCGGCAACTCGTCGATCCGCACCTTGCGGATGAACTTGCCGATGCGGGTCACGCGCGGATCATTCTTTGCCGCCCAGATCGCCTTGCCCTCCGCCTCGGCATCGGCGCGCATCGAACGCAGCTTTAGCAGATCAAAGCTGACCCCATAGCGACCAACACGTTCCTGCCGGTAAAAAGCCGGCCCCCGGCTTTCAAGTTTCACCAGCAGCGCGAACAGCAGGATGACCGGCAATGTCAGCGCCAGCAAAAGCGAGCTTGCGACAATATCGAAAAGCCGTTTGGCAATCCCCGACAGCCGCTGCCCAGATGAAAAGCCATCGGAAAAGATCAGCCAGCTTGGATTGACGCTGTCGAGATCGACACGCCCGGTTTCGCGTTCGAGGAAACTCGAAATATCGTTCACATGAACACCAGTAGTCTTGATCCGCAACAGATCCTGCAACGGCAGGGCATTGCGCCGCTCCTCAAGCGCCAGCACAACCTCGCTGGCGCCCAGCTTCACGACGAAATCGGCGAGATTATAGATTGCCGCACGGCTGATCGCCTCCGGAATGACCCGTTTTGCCTCGTCCATCGCGATATAGCCGACAACGACAAAGCCCGATCCGCGGCGTGCCTCCAGATCCTTGATCCGCTGCGCCCGCTTGCCTGCGCCCAGCACGAGCAGGCGGCGCTTGAAGCTTTCCCCGCCGATCAGGCTGCCAAGGATCAGGCGGCTGAGCGCAAGATAGCCAAAGGACAGCACCATCGCATAGAGCGAATTGGACCGCCAAAGCGTCATGCCTGGCAAGGCAAAGGCCATGATCGCCATGAAAATCACGCCCAGCGAAACGGCGACAATCAGGCGCGCTATGGCAAAGCGCAGCGATTGCAGCGATTCCTGACTATACACCCCCACCGCCATCGCAGCTACCTGCACCGATGCGGCAAAGGTGGCCAATGGCCAGATGCGGTTGCCGATATAATCGACTTGCATCCCGATCTGGTTGGCGCGGATCACCCAGGCGGTCTCGGCCGCCGCCAGCAGCAGGCACAGGTCCACCAATGCCAGAAACAGCACGGCATAAGGAACATAGTGCTTGAACAGCCTGATCATTGGGGGGTGCGACCTGCCATCATTTCACCCCAGCGATAACAGGCAAAAGTAAAGTGTCGCTTAATTTTACACTTTGTTGAAAAGCATCGCGATATCAGCATTTTGCCCAGGGGGCGATATGTCAAATCCGGCGACACTCAACGATTGCGGAAAACAATTCCATCGCATAGGTCTTGCACCATGAAAATCACCCCGGTCATTCTTTCAGGCGGCGGCGGAACGCGGCTTTGGCCGATGTCGACGCCGAACAAGCCGAAACAGTTCCTCAACCTCGCCGGCGACGCAACGATGTTCCAGATGACGCTGGCGCGCTGCATGGACCGGGCATTTTTTGCCCCGCCGCTTGTGGTCGGCAATGGTGCCCATGCCGATCTGATCGCGGCACAGGCGCTGGAGGCTGGTGTTCCCGATGCGACGATCATCCTTGAACCCTGCGCCCGCAACACCGCCCCGGCGATTGCGCTCGCGGCATTGGCGGCGGATGACGCCAAGGCGCCCCTGCTGGTGATGCCGAGCGACCATCTGATCGCCGATGTCGCCGCTTTCCATGCCGCGATCATGGCCGCGCTGCCGCTGGTCGAACAGGGCTGGCTGGTGACTTTCGGGATAGAGCCGACCGCACCGGAAACCGGCTATGGCTATATCCGGATCGGTGAAGCGCTATCGGCATC
>ERZ1645185.1304-NODE-1304-length-10190-cov-4.517514_pt1 | contig 10190 bp, 8 predicted proteins | sample MGYA00575351_ERZ1645185 | MGnify/ENA primary metagenome ERZ1645185 (study PRJEB40838, sample SAMN11284767) | freshwater sediment metagenome | isolation source: river sediment | host: Sediment | place: India: Jana village, Kanpur | collected 2015-12-17 ... | reverse complement strand
GTCGCGACCCGCAGCAGGTAATCGCGGTTACCCGTCATCAGCCAGCAATCCACGACCTCCGGAAATTTGGCGACGGCCTTCTCGAAGGTCACAAGGGCGTCGTCCACCTGCCGGTCGAGCTTGATCGAAACGAAGACCGACACGCCGAACCCCAGGGCTGTCTCGTCGATCAGGGCGGCATAACCCGTGATGACCCCAGCCTCCTCAAGCCGACGGACGCGGCGCGCGATCGGCGTCGGACTAAGGCCCACCGATGCCGCAAGGTCGAGGAGCGAGATTCGCCCGTCTTCCCGCAAGGCGCGCACGATCCGGCGGTCGATCGCATCCAGATTGGTGATATTCCGCAAATTATCCCCATGTCATTGGTGGATTCATTCAACACAAAGCACCAATGAAGCGTCTTTGGCAAGCTTCACCCCCAGATCGAAGCTAGAGTCACCCCTCAGACCGGGGAGGCTGGAATGTCCGATCACCTGAAAACCGTCGAACAGCGGCTGCTGTGGCTGTCGCATTGGATGATCCATGCGGCGAACCACCTGCGACCCAAGGTCGACCAGATCAAGATCGGCGGGCATCAGGCATCGTCCGCCTCGATGGTGTCGATCATGACGGCGCTCAATTTCTCGGCGCTGCGGCCCGAGGACCGCGTCGCGGTCAAGCCGCATGCCGCGCCCCTTTTCCATGCCATGCAGTATCTGATGGGCAATCTCGACCGGGCAAAGCTCGAGTCCTTTCGCGGATTTGGCGGCGCGCAATCCTATCCGTCGCGGACGAAGGACGTGGACGACGTCGATTTCTCGACCGGCTCGGTCGGGCTGGGGGTCGCGATCACCGCTTTCGCCTCGCTGGTGCAGGATTACATCCGGGCCAAGGACTGGGGGCAGGACGTTGTCCCGGGGCGCATGGTGGCGCTGATGGGCGACGCCGAACTGGACGAAGGCAATATCTACGAGGCACTGCAGGAAGGCTGGAAGCACGACCTGCGCAACGTCTGGTGGGTGATCGACTACAACCGGCAGTCGCTGGACGGCGTCGTGCGCGAGGGGCTGTGGCAGCGCATCGAGAAGATCTTCGACGCCTTCGGTTGGGACGTGGTGAAGGTCAAATACGGCGTCCTGCAACGGGCGGCCTTCGCCGAAGCCGGGGGCGAGGCGCTGCGCCGGTGGATCGACGCCTGTCCCAACCAGGACTATGCGGCGCTGACCTTCATGGGTGGCGCCGTCTGGCGCAAGCGGCTGATGGAAAATCTCGGCGATCAGGGCGCGGTCACTGCACTGCTCGACCGCCGCTCCGATGCCGAGATTGCCGAACTGATGGAGAACCTCGGCGGCAACTGCGTCGCTTCGATGGCCGAAGCCTTCGCTTCCGTGACCTCGGACCGCCCGACCTGCTTTCTCGCCTACACGATCAAGGGCTGGGGCACGCCCATTGCCGGGCACAAGGACAACCACGGCGGCCTGATGACCAAGGCACAGATGGCCGAGTGGCAACTGCACATGGGCGTGCCGCCGGGCCAGGAATGGGACCGCTTCGCAACTGTCGAGGATGTCACGGACTTCGAAGCCTATCTGGCCCGGGCGCCCTTCTTCGCGCAGGGGCCACGGCGGCGGTCCGATCATGTCGTTCCCGCGCCAGTGATTTCCGTCGAGACCGAGCGCGAGATCTCGACACAGGCCGCCTTCGGCAAGATCCTCGACACCCTGGCGCGCGCCGAGGGGGACATGGCCGACAGGATCGTCACCGCCTCGCCGGATGTCACCGGAACGACCAGCCTCGGGCCCTGGGTGAACCGCCGAAAGCTTTTTGCACGGCAACCGATCGAGGACGTGTTCCGGACCGAAAAGATCTCCTCGACCGCAAAATGGGATTTCGCCCCCGAGGGTCAGCATATGGAACTGGGCATCGCCGAGATGAACCTGTTTCTGTGGCTCGGCGCGGCAGGATTGGCCCATTCCCTGTTCGGGCGCCGCCTGATCCCGATCGGGACGGTCTATGACCCTTTCGTGTCGCGCGGCCTCGATGCGCTGAACTACGCCTGCTACCAGGACGCCCGGTTCATCATCGTCGGCACGCCCTCGGGCGTGACCCTGGCGCCCGAGGGCGGCGCCCACCAGTCGATTGCGGCGCCGCTCATCGGGATGAGCCAGGACGGTCTGGCCGCGTTCGAGCCGGCCTTCGCCGATGAACTGACCGCGATCATGTCCTGGGCTTTCGATTATCTGCAACGGGATGGGGGCGGCATCGAGGACGCGCGGACCTGGCTGCGCGACAGCGCCGGAGGAGCGGTCTATCTGCGGCTATCCACCAACCCCATCGAACAGGTCGGGGCGCGATCGGACGAAGCGTTTCGTGCGGGCGTGATCGGCGGCGGATACTGGCTGCGCCCGCCGGGACCGAATTGCGAGATCGTGCTGGCCTACCAGGGCGTTGTCGCGCCTGAAGTCATTGCCGCTGCCGGTCTGATCGCCGAGGTCCGGCGGGATGTGGCGGTCCTCGCAGTCACATCGGCCGACCGGCTCAACGCCGGCTGGACTGCGGCGCAGCGGGCACGGGCAAGCGGGAGGCCGGACGCTCGGGCCCAGATCGAAACGTTGTTGGAAGGCCTGCCGGCCCATTGCCGGATCGTCACCGTGATCGACGGCCATCCGGCCACCCTTGCCTGGCTCGGCGGGGTGCACGGCCACCGGACGGTGTCTCTGGGGGTCGAGCATTTCGGCCAGACCGGCACCATCGGCGATCTCTATCGGCATTTCGGCATCGACGCCGCCAGCATCGCGGCCAAGGCACTCCAGTTGTCACCAGGGCGACGCCCGGCATGACTGCAGCAGGCGTCGTGTTGCAAGGCGTGCGGTGACCACGGTGCTGTCGACCATCGGCAGGGCGTCAGGCACCAGCCCGCTCTCGTTCAGCGCGTCCATGATCTGCTCCCCAAGCCCGGCCAGCGTCCAGCGCCGGAACTGGCGATAGACGCTTGACCACTTGCCGAACTCTTCGGGCAGGTCGCGCCAAGGCGAGCCCGCCCGTACGATCCAGAATATCCCATCCAGAACAAGGCGATGGTTCAAAGGCTTGCGTCCGTTCGGGGCGCGGGCCGTCAGGATGAAGCGCTCATGAAACGCCCACTCCTCGTCCGACATCAGGTCTCGTGCCAAGCTGGTCTCCATTACTGATACCAGCTTGAATCGCGATCAGCGCGTCCCGTGAACCCCTTTTGTCAACATGTCCCGGCGTTTACATCAAGCTTTTCATTCTGCACCAACTGGACCCGCGATATCTGCCAAGGTTGACCTGTTCAGATCGGCAAGGAAAGCGGCTTCCGCCCGACGCAGGCGATGCTTCAGTCGGCAGGAACCGATGAAGGTGCAGTCACTTCCTTCGGGCGCGAAGCACTCGACCAGCGGCGGCCCTTCCTCGAGCAGCCGCACTATCTCGCCCACCTGCAGTTCGCCGGCCGGATGGGCCAGTACGGCCCCGCCCCCGCCGCCCCGCCGCGTCGTGACGATCCCGGCCCGGGCCAGCCGCTGCAGGATCTTGGTCAGGTGGTGTCGCGAGATCTGCAGCTCGTCCGCGAGATCGGCCGTGGATCGACCGCGCTCTGGGTCGGCCGCTAGCCGCATCAGGGCGCGCAGCCCGTAGTCGGTAAAGGAGGTCAGGCGCATCCGCGTATTTCCATGAATTGGTATTTACAATACCTATTAACGCAGCTACCCCATGCGGCAACCCCTTTCTGCCCGTGGTGCGGCATGGATGCCCTTGCCTCGACAATCGCCCGCTCGGCCCGCCCCGAGATCACGCGGACGCTGATGGGCCAGACCGGCCTGGACGACGACCTTCTGGCCACCCTGGTCCAGCGCTTCTACGCGAAGGTCCGCGGGGACGACCTGCTGGGACCGATCTTTGCCGAACGAATCCACGACTGGACCCCGCATCTTGAACGGATGGCGGACTTCTGGAGTTCGGTTGCCCTGATGACCGGCCGCTACCATGGCGCACCTGTTCCGGCCCATGCGACACTGCCGGTCGGGCGCGTCCATTTCGACCGCTGGCTTCACCTGTTCCGCGAGACGGCGCACGAACTTCTCCCGACGGCGGGCGCCGCCCATGTCATCGAGCGGGCAGAACGGATCGCCCGCTCGCTGGAAATGGCAATTGCGGATCACGAACGGGAGCACGGCCAGCCGCCCGGCCTGCGCTAGGCCGGTCCCTGCCATCGATCCGCGCGACCCTCCGGCCGGACGGATCACGAGCGATGGAGAGAACCATGACCTCGGGCGACAAACCCGCCTCCCGCTTTGCCTCGCCGCCATGCCTGGCATCTGAGGTCGCACCCGATTATTTCGATCCGCTGGCCGTAGATCCCCAGCAGGCGCTGGATATCGCCCGCTGGCGCAAGGCGGAACGCGCGACGCGGCTTGCCGCCCGCGCCGCCTTGACCGTGGTCGAACGGCAAGCCGTGGCCGCAGCGATCGCGGCGCATCTGGAGGCGCTGCTGCCAAAGCTGTTCGCGGGCCGGGAGTCGCTGATCGTCTCGGGCTATTGGCCGATCAAGTCGGAACCCGACCTTCGGCCCTGGATGATCCAGCAGAGCGCCGCCGGAACGCGGCTGGCGCTGCCCGTGGTCGACACGCCGAAAGCGCCGCTGGTCTTTCGTCCCTGGAGTCCGGGTGCGACGATGGAGCGGGGTCACTGGAATATCCCGGTTCCCGCGACGCGCGAGGTCGTGGCGCCGGACATTGCCCTTGCTCCCCTGGTGGGTTGGGACCGCGAGGGCTATCGCCTAGGCTATGGCGGCGGCTACTTCGACCGGACCCTGGCCGTGGCTTCCCAAAGGCCGTTCACAATCGGCGTGGGTCTTCAGTCCGCGCAGCTTGCCACGATCTTCCCCCAACCGCATGACATCCGCCTTGACGCAATCGTCACCGAGGCGGGGCTGCAATGGAGCGCCAGATGACGACGATTTCGCGCCAGAAGGCCTGGCAGGGCCCGGCCGTCTTCAGCCTTGGCTTCAGGCCGTTTTTCCTGATGGCCGGCATCTGGGCCGCGCTGGCCATGGTCATCTGGATCTTCATGCTTGCGGGCGCATCTCCCCTGCCAACCGCGTTCGACATGTTCACCTGGCACGCGCATGAATTCGTTTTCGGCTACGGCCTCGCCGTCATATCTGGCTTTCTGCTGACCGAGGTTCCGAACTGGACCGGCCGCCTGCCGGTGGTGGGCTGGCCGCTTGCGGCCCTGGCCGGAGCATGGCTGGCCGGGCGGATCGCGATTGCGGTTTCGCTGGTACTTCCGGCCTGGGTCGTGGCGGCGGTCGATCTTGCGCCGGGGCTGGTGCTGGCTGTCGTGATTGCACGCGAAGTGCTGGCGGGACAGAATTGGCGCAACCTTCCGGTGCTGGGGCTCTTTGGCCTGTTCCTGGCCGCGAACCTTCTCTTTCACCTGGAAGCGGCGCGGGATGGATCAGCCTCGGATGAGGTCGGCCTGAGGCTGGGGTTGGCGGTGATCCTGCTCCTGATTGCGCTGATCGGTGGCCGCATCGTGCCGTCCTTTACCCGCAACTGGCTGGTGCAGCGCGGCGCGCCGCAGCTGCCCGTTGCCTTCGGTCGAGCGGATGGCGGCGTGCTGGCGCTGACGGCGCTGGCGCTGGCGGGGTTCATCACCCTGCCCGACAGCCTTTTCACGGGCGCCCTTTGCGTTCTGGCCGGGGCCGCAAACCTGTGGCGGCTGGCGCGGTGGCAGGGCGTGCGGACCGGCGCCGAGCCCCTGCTCTGGGTGCTGCATGTCGGCTACCTGTTTCTGGCGCTCGGGTTTCTGGCTGTTGGCGCGGCGGTCTTCGGGCTGGTGACACGCAGTGGCGGCATGCATCTGTGGCTGGCCGGCGCAATCGGCCTGATGACACTCGCCGTCATGTCCCGTGCGAGCCTCGGCCATACCGGACGCAACCTTCATGCAGGATGGGCCCTGACCGCCTGTTATCTGGCGTTGATCCTGTCGGTGTTCGCGCGGCTAGCCGCCGCGGTTCTGCCGGCGCAGGGATGGGTGCTGGATCTGGCGGCGATCGGCTGGATCGCCAGCTTCGCGGGTTTCGCCCTGCTTTTCCTCCCGGTCCTGATCCTTCCGCGCAAGGGCGCCAAGCGCGCCAGCCGCGCGCCTGCGGCCTGACCTCAGATCGGTGCATCCAGTTCCGCGGGCGGAAGGCTTCCGCCCACGCCTTCCGGGTCCGGGCCGTCAAGCAGCGGGTCGAGCCGCGCGAGTGCGGCGAGGCGCCTTGCGTCGGTGATGATGACCCGCGCGCCATCGATCTTGACGCCATCGGCTTCCAGCGCCTTCAACGCCCGCGACAGGTTTTCGGCGGTCATGCCAAGGTAGGAGGCCAGGTAGCGCTTCTCGATAGGCAGGATGTAACTGGCGACATTGCCCGCAAGCTGCGACTGGCGCAGCAGATAGGCCGCGATGCGCTCGCGCGAACTGCGCAGCTTAAGTCCCTTGGCATGGCGCACCACCGCGCGATAGGTGCCTGCGAGTTCATTGATCACCGACACGGCGAAATCGCTGTCGCGCCGGAAGGTTGCGCGCAAGTCAGGCGCAGGGATCAGCACGATGCGCGAGCGGTCCAGCGTGCGGGCGGACATCAGGTAGGGAGCATCGCGGATGCAGGCGGCGAGGATGAAGGTGCCGACCGGATTGACCACGGCCATCGTGCTATGCCGCTCGTCCAGCGAGGCGTAAAGCTCGACCGAGCCCTCGATGACCACATGCAGGAAATCCGCCGGATCGCCCTGGCGGACCAACTCCAGCCCGGCAGGAAACACCTGCGCATATGCCCGGCTCATCAGCGCTTCGAAATGGGCCTGCATCATGTCACGGAACAGCGGCAGGTGACGAATCTCGGTCAAGTCGGCGGGGCGCATCGGGAAACTCCGGCATCGAACTTGATAAATATCAATCAAAAAACCATCATCCGCAAGTCGCGTGATCCACGGATTTGGCCGCTAGTACTGGAGCGGATCAAAGCAGGTCGCTTTTGGGGCCGTGCTCAAGGCCGCTTGACATGGATCAATCACCATCCATCCGGCCTGCGGAACCTGCACCTGGATAACCCTCTTGCAGGAGGCACGCATGGCGACGCAATCCAAGTTCAATCCAGCCGACCAGAGCCGGGCGCTCTGGCTTTCCACGATCGCATTCACGGCCTGTTTCGCGGTCTGGACCATCTTTTCGATCATCGGGGTGGCAATCCAGAAAGAGCTTGGCCTCAACGAATTCGAGTTCGGCCTTCTGGTGGCGACACCGGTGCTGACCGGATCGGTCGTCCGGCTGATCCTGGGGGTCTGGACCGAAAGATGGGGCGGACGGCTGGTCTTTACCGTGCAGATGCTGGCCGCGGCTGCCGCGACCTTCGCGCTGACCTATGCCACGACCTATGCAGGGTATCTGCTGGCAGCACTCGGGATCGGACTGGCGGGCGGCTCCTTCATCATCGGCGTGGCCTACGTCAGCCGCTGGTATGACGCCGACCATCAGGGAACGGCGCTTGGCATCTTCGGCGCGGGGAACGTCGGCGCGGCGGTGACCAAGTTCGTCGCCCCCTTCGTGATGATCGCAATCGGCTGGCGCGGCGTGGCCGAGGTCTGGGCCCTTGGCCTGACGGCGATGGCGCTGGTCTTCTTCCTGACCGCCAAGGACGATCCGCAGCTTGCCGAACGCCGCGCCAAGGGCATCAAGGCCCCCTCGCTGGCCGAGCAGTTCGCGCCGCTCCGCAACCTGCAGGTCTGGCGCTTCTCTCTGTATTACTTCTTCGTCTTCGGCGCCTTCATGGCCCTGGCACTGTGGCTGCCGCATTACCTGATCGACGTCTATGGCGTGGATGTACGGACCGCCGGCATGTCGGCCGCGATGTTCTCGCTGTCGGCGTCGCTGTTCCGGGCCTACGGAGGCCATCTGAGTGACCGCTTCGGCGCGCGGACGGTGCTGTACTGGAGCTTTGGCTTCAGCCTGATCCTGCTTCTGATGCTGTCCTATCCGCCGGCGGATTACACGATCCACGGTCGCGACGGACTTATCACCTTCTCGACCTCAATGGGCCTCTGGCCTTTCGTGGCAACCCTCTTCGCGCTTGGTTTCTTCATGAGCCTCGGCAAGGCGGCGGTGTTCAAGCACATCCCGGTCTACTACCCCAACAACGTCGGCGCGGTCGGCGGGCTGGTGGGCATGATCGGCGGACTTGGCGGGTTCGTGCTGCCGATCGTGTTCGGCGCCGCGCTGGACCTGACCGGCATCTACACCTCCTGCTTCATGCTGCTGTTCGCCCTGGTGGGCATTGCTCTGGCCTGGATGCACCTGTCTGTCCGTGCGATGGAGCGGCGGGCGATCGGAACCGCACTCGAAAGCTTGCCCGACCTGCCCGAAATGGCCGAGATTCACCGGCCCGGTCAGACGGCACTGCCGCGCGCGATCGAAGACTGGCGGCCCGAGGATCCCGCGTTCTGGGCGGAGAAGGGCCGGCGCATTGCCCGGCGGAACCTGTGGCTGTCGATCCCGGCGCTGACGCTCGCCTTCGCGGTCTGGATGGTGTGGTCTATGGTGGTGGCCAAGCTGCCCGCCGTCGGCTTCAACTTCACCCCGGGCCAGCTTTTCTGGCTGACCGCGGTCCCTGCCCTTTCGGGCGCGACGCTGCGGATCTTCTACGGCTTCATGGTGCCGATCTTCGGCGGGCGACTGTGGACCACCGTCTCGACCGCTTCGCTGCTGATCCCGGCCCTTGGCATCGGCTACGCGGTGCAGAACCCCGAGACGCCCTACGTGATGTTTCTGGTGCTCGCGCTTCTCTGTGGGCTGGGCGGCGCCAACTTCGCTTCTTCCATGGCGAATATCGGCTACTTCTTCCCGAAGGCGGAAAAGGGCAATGCGCTGGCGCTGAACGCGGGGCTTGGAAACCTCGGCGTGTCTGTCATGCAGTTCCTCGTCCCGATCGTTATCGTCTCGGGCGTGTTCGGCAGCCTTGGCGGTGATCCGCAGCCGCTGACGGCGGGCGGGCAGCTCTGGCTGCAGAATGCGGGCTTCGTCTGGGTGCCGTTCATCCTGGCCTCGACGGTCGCGGCGTGGCTGGGGATGAACGACCTTGCTGACGCCAAGGCCAGCTTTTCGAAGCAGGCGGTGATCTTCGGGCGTCTGCACAACTGGCTGATGTGTGTCCTCTACACCGGCACCTTCGGCAGCTTCATCGGGTTCTCGGCGGCCTTCCCGCTTCTTTGCAAGATCGCCTTCCCGGACGTGAACGTGCTTCCTTACGTCTTCCTCGGGCCGTTGGTGGGCGGGCTTGCCCGCGCCGGAACGGGCTGGGCGGCGGATCGCTTTGGCGGCGCGCGGGTAACCGTCTGGGTCTTTACCGGGATGATTGCCGCCACGCTCGGGGTGATCTGGTCGCTTGGCACGGGCAACTTCGCCGCCTACTTCGCGTCGTTCATCGCGCTGTTCTTCTTCACCGGGGTCGGCAACGCCTCGACCTTCCAGATGATCCCCGCGATCATGTCGCGCGAAGTGCCGCGCCTGATGCCGGAGCTGAAGGGCGCAGAACTGGCCCAGCAGACGGCGATGGAATCCTCCGGCATCGTCGCCTTCACAAGCGCAATCGGGGCTTATGGCGGGTTCTTCATCCCCAAGGCCTATGGCAGCTCGATCGCCTTGACCGGTTCGCCCGTGGGCGCGCTCTGGGCCTTCCTTGCCTTCTACGTCCTCTGCCTCGGCCTAACCTGGACGGTCTATGCCCGGCGCGGGGGGCTGCTTTTCGACATCGAACACAGGGGCCGCGCTTCGGCGCAGCCCGCGGAATAAGGGGCGCGAGATGAGCCAATTGCTGGACCGGCTGAACTTTCTGAAATCCGTCCGCAAGGACACTTTCGCCGATGGCCATGGTCAAACCACCATCGAGAACCGCGACTGGGAGGACACCTACAGAAGCCGCTGGCAGCACGACAAGATCGTGCGCTCGACCCACGGGGTGAACTGCACCGGGTCATGCAGCTGGAAGATATACGTCAAGTCGGGGATCGTGACCTGGGAAACCCAGCAGACGGACTATCCCCGCACCCGCCCCGACCTGCCCAACCACGAGCCGCGCGGCTGCGCGCGGGGCGCCAGCTACAGCTGGTATCTCTACTCGGCCAACCGGGTGAAGACGCCGCTGATCCGCG
>ERZ1645185.1303-NODE-1303-length-10192-cov-6.260827_pt1 | contig 10192 bp, 9 predicted proteins | sample MGYA00575351_ERZ1645185 | MGnify/ENA primary metagenome ERZ1645185 (study PRJEB40838, sample SAMN11284767) | freshwater sediment metagenome | isolation source: river sediment | host: Sediment | place: India: Jana village, Kanpur | collected 2015-12-17 ... | reverse complement strand
GGGGCGCGAGGGCGCACGAGCGGACCGCACCGCGTGGCGGCGGTCCGTTCGGCGGCCGGGTCAGTCCCGTGCGCGCCGCGCCTGCCACGCCGCGGCGCCCAGCACCGCCAGCGCCAGCATCCAGAGCGGCCACAGCCCCAGCCTGGCCACCCAGCTCGCATAGGGGGTGTTGCCGATTCGGCCTTCGACCTTGCCCTCAAGGGTGCCACGGGTGAGCCGGGGCTGACCGGCGACGATCTCGCCGCGATGGTCGATGATGACGGTGGCACCGGTGTTGGTGGCGCGCAGCATCGGGCGCTGGAACTCCAGCGCGCGCATGCGCGAGATCTGCAGGTGCTGGTCGATGGCCACGCTGTCGCCGAACCAGGCGATGTTGCTGACGTTGACCATGACCGTGGGCGCGCGCCCGGGATCGGCAAAGCGCACGCCGAGTTCTTCGCCGAACAGGTCCTCGTAACAGATGTTGGGCGCCAGCCGCTGCCCCTTCCACTCGAACGGAGGCTGCGCCAGCGCGCCACGCCGGAATTCGCCCAGCGGAATGTTCATGAGGTCCAGGAACCACTGAAAGAATGGCGGGATGAACTCGCCGAACGGCACCAGGTGATGCTTGTCGTAGCGCTGGACCTCCTCCTGACCTGGTTTGATCCCCACCACCGAATTGGTGTAGCCGTCGCGGGCGTTGCCCAGTGGGATGCCGATCAGCGCGGCACGATCCTGGCTGCGAAAGTGCGCCTGCAGATCCTCCCAGTAACCCGGCGGCAACTGGCGCGGCAACATGGGCAACGCCGTCTCGGGCGCCACCGTCAGCGAGGCGCGGCTGTCCTTCAGCGCTGCGCCGTACCAGGCCAGGGCATCGTTGACACCGGTGCCGGGCACAAACTTCTGATCCTGCGGGATGTTGCCCTGCAACAAGGCCACCTCCAGGTGCCCGGCACCCTGGGTGAACGACGGGATCGCCCACCGCGCACCCAGGGGAACCGCCAGCGCCACGAGCGTCAGGCCCGCCAGGCGCCGCAGCCGGCCCTGCGGGCTGACCACCAGCCCGACCAGCATGAACGCCGCCCAAGCGGCGACCGCGCCGATGCCGTAGACGCCCAACCACGGCGCATAGCCCGCCAGCGGACCCTCGGTGTGCGCATAGCCACCCGCGCCCCACGGAAAGCCCGTCAGCCAGCGTCCGCGCGCCAGCTCGGCCAGGGTCCAGGATGCTGAAAAAACAATAGCTGCCCATGCCCATCTGGCGCTGGGAATAGTCAGAAACAGCCTGAAAAACACCGCACAGGCCACGGCGTAATACAGCGCGAGCGCCGCGGCAAGTGCCAGCACCGCCACAGCCGCCAGCGGCGCGGCCAGCCCGCCGTAGGTGTGCATCGAGATGAACAACCACCAGAAAGTGCCGCACAACCAGGCGGTGGCGAACACCCAGCCCAGCCAGGCCGCGCCGCGCCAGTCGGTCTGCCATGCGGGCCGTCGCCGCGCGTCGCTCCAGGTGCTGCTGCTCCACGAAGCCAGGTTGCCCGCGCAGCCGTTGAGTTGCCAGCCCAGCACCGACAGACTCAGGATCTGCAACCACCACAAGGGCTGGCCGCTGCCCGGCACGGCCACGGCCACGGCTTGGGCCAGTCCGGCCAGCAGCACCGACGCGGTGGGCAACAGCCGCGCACGCATGCGGGCGCGCAGGCGATCAGCGCGGCGTGGCCCGAGGGGCCACCGGCGCCACCTTGAACCAGCGCACGGCGCCGCCGCGCGTGTGCTGCACCGTGAAGCCCAGGCCGCCCAGCACATGGTGCTCGCCCCGCTTGGGCACATGGCCCATCCGGTGGGCGATCAGGCCGCCGATGGTGTCGAACTCCTCGTCGATGTCGACGTTGGCGATGTGCACACCGAAGGCCTGCTCGATCCGATCGATCGCGGTGTCGCCGCTGACCCGGAATGTCCGGTCGGGCAGGCCGAAGATGTCGCCATCGTCCTCGGTCACGTCGAATTCGTCCTCGATGTCGCCGACAATCTGTTCCAGAACGTCCTCGATCGTGATCAGGCCGGCGGTGCGGCCGAACTCGTCGATCACGATCGCCAGGTGGTTGCGGTTGCCGCGGAAGTCGCGCAGCAGGTCATTGAGGCCCTTGCTCTCGGGCACGAAGACCGCCGGGCGCAACAGGGTTCGGATGTTGAGTTCGGGCGCCCGCTGCAGCTTGAGCAGGTCCTTGGCCATCAGGATGCCGATGATGTTCTCGCGATCCCCTTCGAATACCGGAAAACGCGAATGAGCGGTGTCGATGACCAGGTTGAGCAGTGCGTCGAACGGTGCGGCGATGTCGATCAGGTCCATGCGCGGCGCCGCCACCATCACATCGCCGGCCGTCATGTCGGCCATGCGGATCACGCCTTCGAGCATGGCGCGACTCTCGCCGTTGATGACCTGATTGTCCTCGGCCTCGACCAATGTCTCGATCAGTTCTTCGGGCGAGTCCGGTCCGGGGTGGATGAATTCGGCGACTTTCCGGAGAAACGTGCGCTTGTCTTCACGTTCAGCCGAACGGGCAGGGTGGGGGTCGGGCACTGGGGGTGGCGCAGGACGTGCGGTGGTTGCGAAACCGCAAGGATAGCGGAAACCACCCCCCGACCTCAATCAGCGGCGGAGCGACGGGGCGTCTATTCCGGCTGCGACGATGGCCGATCCTGAACCTCGGCGCCGCGACCCGGCCACACGATCAGGTCGTGCAGGCGCTTGCCTTGCAGTTTGACCAGGTAGTCGGCCTCGGCCAGGTTCTGCTCGACCAGTTCGGTGACCTGGGTGTCCAGATTGGCGGGCGGCAGGCTCAGGTGTGCTTCGCTTTCGACGCCATCGCGCACCACGGTGGCCCCGGCCTTGCGGGCGATGCCCAGCATGGTGGTGTTTTCAGTCAGCGCATGAATGAAGATCGCTGTCACGCCCTGGTTGCGCGCGTGCATCACGGCACGGTCGAACAAGCGCGCGCCGTAGCCACGTCCGCGGGCATGAGGCAAGACCGAGACGCCGAACTCGGCGCAGAACGCGCGCTGCGGATCGACCGCGTACGCCAGGTGGGCCATCGCGATCAGTTCCAGCTTGCGGTTGTAAATGCCGAAAATGTCGTCGCGCTCGAAATCCAGACCGTCGGCATAGCGCCGGATCTGTTCGTCGGACGCGCCGTATCCGAAGCGCAGGTAACGGTCGGGCTTGTCCAGTGCCAGCAGATGCCGCGCCACGCGTTCACGCTCTGAGGGACCGATCGATCGGATCGGCACCAGAGCCAGCGCGTGGTGCTTCCCGCCGGATGCTTGCGCTTCAACGGGCTCGCCCCCAGTGACCAGGGGGCGCAACAACTCGCGACCAGCGTCCAGCGACGCCTTGATGAGGGCTTTGGGTTGAACCATGCGACAAATATAAGGGTTTTCCCTAGGCAACACACTCCACACCGTCGGTTCTGAGCCCGCGAAGCAGACGCCTCCGTTGAATATTCCCAGAAAATCAGCCTCTTTCCAGCGCCAGGTAAGCACAACTAGCTATCTAAATAATAGCAATCAACTCGACCGTGCGAGCACCGCGCGGCGCAAAAGTGTGGTTTTCAGGCCGCATCCGGACCCGGCAAGCGCCTGGCCCCGATCACCGCAGGGGCATGGCCGTGGTCGATTTGACCCGTTCCATCACGAAGCTGGTCCGGCAATCCTGTACGCTCGGGTGTTTCAGCAGCGTGTCCATCATGAACCGGGAATAGGCTGCCATGTCGGCCACGACAAGCCGCAGCAGAAAGTCCATCTCGCCGGTCAGCGCGGAGCACTCCACCACTTCGGGCCAGGCCTGGACACTGGCGCGAAACAAGTCCATCGGCGTGCGCTTGGCGCTTTCGGCCCGCTTTTCCAACTGCACGTTGATATAGGCCGTCAGCCCCAGCCCTACCGATTCCGGCCTGACCAGCGCCACGTAGCGGTCAATCACCCCGGCGCCCTCGAGCCGCTTCACACGGCGCAGGACGGCGCTGGGCGACAAGCCCACCGCGGCTGCAATGTCGTCGTAGGTGGCGCGGCCGTCGGATTGGAGATGGCCCAAGATGTGCCGATCGAGCTTGTCAAGTGCTTCCATGTGGGAAGTGTGACATGTTTCCTGCGTAAGGCACAACTTTTGCGCCGTAGATTGCAATATCCCTGATCCTCTGTGCCGGTACAGTCTGCGCAACCAACCAGGAGACATTGCATGCCCGTTGCCGAGCCCCCCACCCTTGTGGCTTCCACCCCTTGGGAGAACCCCATGGGCACCGATGGCTTCGAATTCATCGAGTACGCCGCGCCCGACCCGGTGGCCATGGGCGCGCTGTTCGAGCGCATGGGCTTCAAGGCGATTGCGAAGCACCGCCACAAGGCGGTGACGCTGTACCGCCAGGGCGGCATCAATTTCATCCTGAATGCCGAGCCCGATTCGTTCGCGCAGCGGTTTGCGCGCCTGCACGGCCCCAGCATCTGTGCCATTGCGTTCCGGGTGCAGGACGCAAAGGCGGCGTACGAGCGCGCGCTGTCGCTGGGCGCCTGGGGTTACGCCGGCCAGGCCGGCCCGGGCGAGCTGAACATCCCGGCCATCAAGGGCATCGGGGATTCCATCATCTATTTGATCGACCGCTGGCGCGGAAAGAACGGCGCCAAAGAGGGTGACATCGGCAACATCGGTTTCTACGATGTGGATTTCGAACCCCTGCCCGGCGCCGAGCTGAACCCCACCGGCTACGGCATGACGGTGATCGACCACCTGACGCACAACGTGCACCGCGGCCGCATGGGCGAGTGGGCGAGCTTCTATGAACGCATCTTCAATTTCCGCGAGGTGCGCTACTTTGATCTGGAAGGCCAGCAGACCGGCATCAAGAGCAAGGCGATGACCAGCCCCTGCGGCAAGATCCGCATCCCGATCAACGAAGAGGGCAATGACAAGGCCGGCCAGGTGCAGGAGTACCTGGACCGCTACCACGGCGAGGGCATCCAGCACATTGCGCTGGCCACCGACAACCTGTACGACACCGTGGACGCGCTGCAGCTCGGCGGCATGACGCTGCTGACCACCAGCGACACCTACTACGAGCTGCTGGACAAACGCATCCCCGGCCACGGCGAAGACCTGGAGGCGCTGCGCCAGCGCAACATCCTGGTGGATGGCACGCCGAGCGAGCTTCTGCTGCAGATCTTCAGCGAGAACCAGCTGGGGCCGATCTTTTTCGAGTTCATCCAGCGCAAGGGCAACGAGGGTTTCGGCGAGGGCAACTTCAAGGCCCTGTTCGAGACCATGGAGCTGGACCAGATGCGCCGCGGGGTGCTCAAGACCTGACACGGGTCCCGCGCCACGGCATGGCCCGTGGCGCAGGAACAAGGCTCAGTGCCCCAATCCCAGCAGTTCAGCCGTATCGAGCGCGCCCGATCGCCCGGGCAGGGACAGCAGCGCGCGCCGGCCAACCTGAACCCCGCCCGTGACCCCCCGCAACATGGCCACGCTGGCGGCAATGGGCCAGCCCATCGCGCAGGCCTGCCTCTGAAGCAGCATGGTGGTGGTCACCACGTCGCCGACAGGCAAGGTCTGCGGCGTCGCGTCATGCAAGGGATCCTGCAGCCGGGCCAGCGTGACCGGGCCGCTGTGCAGCGCCACGTTGACTTCGAAGCGCGGAAGCTGGCGTTCAGGATAACGGTCGTCCAGATATTGCCGGATTCCACGCGCGGAATCAGCCAGTCCCAGGGCCGCTCGCGCGGCGCGCAGTCCATGGCTCACCGAGCGGGTGTCGGCCGCATCGACATAGATGGCAAGCAAACCTTCACCGACGAACTGCATGTGGCGCGCGCCGAACAGGTAGACCGTGTCGCCCGCGCTGCCATAAAAACGCTTCACCAGTTCGGCCAGTTCCTGACTGCTCAATCGCTCCGACACCGCGGCATAGTTCGGGATGTCCACGAACAGCACGGTCGCGTCGGCAAAGCGCTCATCCGCCGCACTGCCCGCGGCCGAGGGCCAACGTTCGCTCAGCGCTTTGGCCAAGCGCCGCTCATAGAGTTTGGACAGTTCACGTGTCTGCGCTTCCAGCGCGTTCCGTACAGCCTCGTCGACTGCCAGATCCTTTGACGCCGCCTGGATCTCGCGCTTGCGCAATTGCGCATTGACCGCTTCGCGCAGTTCCGCCGGCCGGAACGGTTTGGTGAGGTAGTCGTCGGCCCCCGACGTCATGCCGATGCGCATGTGCACGCGTTCGTGCAGTGCGGTCAGCAGGATGACAGGAATCCCCGACAGGCGGGGATGGCGACGAACGGAGGCCAGCATTTCGAAGCCATTGATGCCGGGCATCTGGACATCGCTGATGATCAGGTCCGGGGGTCGCGACTCCACCAGGGCCAGTCCTCGCGCCACGTCTTCGGCCGAAACCACCTCGTGCCCTTCCTTTCGAAGAACGGACGCGATGAGCGTGCGCGTGCCAGCGTCATCTTCCATGACCACGATCAATGCCATTCGAATCCCTGCTCGGTTCCTTGGGCGGCCATCTTGCGACCACCACTGAAAAAGGCGCGCCCCGATGGGACGAAGGCCACCGGTGACGCGAAAGCCTCATGATGCCCGAATCAGGTCGAGACAGGAACCCATCACCCGCTCGTTGGCCGTCAGTTCGACATGGCCCAGACACGGTGCCAGCCGGTTGTCGGCGCCGGCCAAGGTTGCCGTGCTGGGTGGAAATACGATGTTGTCGCAATTGCTGTACCAGCAAGTGAATTGCGCGGCGAGTCCTCGCGGCTCCACGGATGTCAGCTCGCGCAGCCACGGGCTCTGGCGACGCATCTGTCGGGCATTGGGGGCCCAGGCAAACCGTGCCAGCCAGGTTCCCTGATGAGGCGTGCCCACGGTGATGACATGGCGTATCCGCATCAGCGACTCGGCGCCGCCGGTGCACAGCCAGGCGCGGGCAGCCAATCCACCCATGCTGTGGCAGACCAGAATGGGCGGCCTTCCGGTGGCGTCCGTCACCCGCTGGACGGCTTCTTCGATCGTCGCCACGTAGGCATCGATCGGTCCCCGGACCGGTTCCAGCGTGACGGCCGCGAAGATCCTGCCCTCGGCACGCAACGCCTCCATCCAGGGCGTCCAGATACCGCGATTGCACATGAATCCGTGGATGAACACCACGCCGGTGGTCGCGGCGCCCGTGCGGGTCATCTGGTCTGCCACGGCGCCCGGACGGATCGGCAGATACCAGCCGAACACCTTCAATGACACCAGGATCTCGCGCATCCAGACGCCCGTCCAATCCGCGGGACCGGCGCGCGGCGAATCGTCACCACGATTGACTGCAGCGGCCATGGCACATTCCAGGCCGATGATCGTTGCATAAAGCAGCGCGGGCACCCAGAAACCGGCCAAGGACTGCCAGAGCGCTTCTTCGCGCCAGATCCACCACAAGAGGAAGGCAACCGAGGCCAAAGCCGCCCAGATCGTTCTCAGAAACCACTTCAGCACAAACAAACTCCTGATTCGGCCGGTCATTCCTATCAACAGGCTCGTCCGGGCTCAAGCAAGGGTAGCGGGTCGGCCTTATGCGCCGATAGAGTCCTGCCCCTAGCGATGACCAACGCGCTGTGTAGACTCGATTGCCCATGGAACCTGCACAAATCATTCGTGACGCTGTTGCGCGCGTCGGCGGCATTCGACAGGAGTGCGGCGCAGACCCGAGCCTTGCGCACAGTGTGCACGCGATCAAGTCTTTTCAGGCGCGCCGGTTTGCGGGCAGCTATTCGGATCTGCTGGCGGACGACCGGTACAGCGACGCCGCCCGTTTCTTCCTCGAGGAACTGTACAGCGACAAGGACTATACGGACCGGGACACCCAGTTTGGGCGCATCGCGGGGGGGCTACAAGCCCTTTTCACCCAGCATGCGGTCGCGACGGCCGTGGCGCTGGCGCAGCTTCACGTCCTTACTGAGGAGCTGGACCTTGCGATGGCGAGAGCCTGGAGGGACGCCGCGCTGTCGGCCACGCCAACAGCGAGCGAACGCTACGCCCAAGCCTGGCGCGTGGTGGGTCGACGCGGCGATCGCAATCGCCAGTTGCAGACTGTGCTTCAGATCGGCCGCGACTTGGCTGGACTGACACGGCTGCCCGGACTTCGCCTGATTCTCAGGATGATGCGTAAGCCGGCCCACGCAGCTGGGCTGGGCTCCTTGCAGGACTTCCTGGAGGCCGGCTTCGACACCTTTGCCTCGATGACCCGCCATCCCCAGGGCGTCGATATCTTTCTGGCCACCATCGAACAAAGGGAGGCCGGGTTGATCGACACCTTGTTTGACGCAAGCGCTGTCGCCTGCGCGACCAAACTGGATGAGATCCTAGGACAACTCCGGTAATTGCATTGGCGGACCGCCGTCAGAATGCGGCCAAGGAGATCTCATGGACAAGTTCTGGCTGAAAAGTTATCCCGCTGGCGTCCCGCACGACATCGATCCCGATCAGTATGGATCACTGACCCAGTTGCTTGAGGAGTCGCTGCGAAGAAACGCCACCCGTCCTTTTTCGGTCTGCATGGACGAATGGATGACGTATGGAAGACTCGATGAACTGTCGGCCGCGCTGGGGGCCTGGCTCCAAAGCCGCGGCTTGGAACCTGGCGCCCGCGTTGCGATCATGTTGCCCAACATCCCGCAGTTCGCCGTGACGATGGCCGCCGTCTTGCGCGCCGGCTACACCTGTGTCAATGTCAATCCCCTGTACACCGCACGGGAGCTGGAGCACCAGCTCAGGGATTCTGGCGCATCGGCGATCGTCATTCTCGAGAACTTTGCGACGACCCTGGAGGAAGTCATCGGGGCCACAGCCATCAGGCATGTCGTCCTGACCTCAATGGGCGATCTGCTGGGTTTCTGGTATGGCAGATGGATCACATTTGCAGTGCGACACCTGGCGAAGATGGTTCCAGCCTTCAAGCTACCCTTGGACGACCGCCGTGATGTCACCACGTTTCGTCGCGCCCTTGCCGAAGGATCCGCGCGAAAGCTCGCACCGAGTGCCGCCAACATGGACTCGATCGCGTTCCTGCAATACACCGGCGGGACCACCGGTCTGTCCAAGGGTGCCATACTGACTCATCGCAATGTGGTGTCGGCCATCCTTCAGGCCGAGGCTTGGTTCACGCCAGCACTCAGACGGGTGGGCGACGTCAGCAAGACGAACAATATCGCCGCCTTGCCGCTGTACCACATCTTCGCCTTGACCCTGTGCCTCCTTTCCATCCGCTGGGGAGCACACATGACGCTGATTCCGAATCCACGGGACCTTTCGGCCTTCGTTGCGGTGTTGAAAAAGCGGCCTTTTCACATGCTCCCCGCTGTCAACACCTTGTTCAATTCCCTTCTCACCCATCCCCATTTCAAGTCGGTCGACTTTTCGCAGCTCTGCGTATCGCAGGCCGGCGGAATGGCGGCCTCAGAGGGAACGGCGCGTCATTGGTTCAAAACAACAGGCTGCCCGATGATCGAAGGCTGGGGTATGAGCGAAACCTGCGCCATTGGAACGAACAACCCCGTCACCAACACCGAGTTCACGGGTTCGATCGGACTGCCACTACCCGGGATCGACATCGCCATCAAGGATGATCAGGGCGCTTCATTGGCCCCCGGTGAGCATGGTGAAATCTGCATCAAAGGCCCCAATGTAATGAGCGGCTATTACCAGCAGCCGGCCGAAACCTCCGCCGCGTTCACTTCGGACGGTTTCATGAAGACCGGGGACATTGGTGTGATCGACACCAAGGGCTACATCAGGATCATCGATCGCAAGAAAGACATGATCATCGTCAGCGGATTCAACGTCTTCCCTAACGAACTCGAAAACGTCATTTCGCTATGCCCCGGCGTCGTCGAATGTGCGGCGATTGGCGTTCCGGACGAAAAACAAGGCGAAGCCATCAAGGTGTTTGTGGTCAAAAATGATCCCCTGCTCTCGGAAGAGGATGTCGCCAAGTACTGCCACGAACAATTGACCGGCTACAAGCGGCCAAAGTACATCGAGTTCCGTGACGAGCTCCCGAAATCGAACGTAGGGAAAATTCTTCGCCGCGAACTCCGTCACTAAAAATAGGGCGCACCCCCTTTTTGACAGCACAAGAAAAAACGCCCAGTCCTGAGACTGGGCGTTTCTTGCTGTAGAAGCCTGACGATGACC
>ERZ1645185.1301-NODE-1301-length-10196-cov-7.791835_pt1 | contig 10196 bp, 11 predicted proteins | sample MGYA00575351_ERZ1645185 | MGnify/ENA primary metagenome ERZ1645185 (study PRJEB40838, sample SAMN11284767) | freshwater sediment metagenome | isolation source: river sediment | host: Sediment | place: India: Jana village, Kanpur | collected 2015-12-17 ... | reverse complement strand
AGCGCCGGCCGATCAGCCGGCAGTTGCGGAACTGCGCACGAACCTGCTCCGGGGTGGCGTTGGTTGCGACGTCGAAATCCTTGGGGTGTCCTTTCAACAGCAGGTCACGCACGGCGCCGCCGACGATGTAGGCATCGTATCCGGCGTCACGAAGCCGGTACAGCACGCGCAAGGCGTTCGGGCTGATGTCTTTGCGCGAAATGCCGTGTTCGGCGCGTGCTATCGATGTCGGGTGTCCGGATCCGGGAGGACCGCTCATAGTGTTCCTAAAATGCAGTAAAATACCGGTGCTTACGCGCCCCGGAAGTGTATCCGCACATTTTAAGGGGTTTTTCACACCGCAGGTGATTTATGCCCTTTGTCGTGACCGAAAACTGCATCCGCTGCAAATACACGGACTGTGTCGAGGTCTGTCCGGTCGATTGTTTTCACGAAGGTCCGAACTTCCTGGTGATCGACCCGGTCGAATGCATCGACTGCACCCTGTGCGAACCGGAATGTCCGGCCAAGGCGATCTTTCCCGAAGACGACGTGCCCGCAGGACAGGAACATTTCGTAGCCCTGAATGCCGAACTGGCGGCGCAGTGGCCGGTCATCACCGTCCGCGCCGAACCGTTACCGGACGCCGCCGAGTGGGACGGCAAGACCGATAAACTGCAGTTCCTGCAGAAATAAGGCGACCGCGCCGGCCGGCGCGGAGCTAGCCGCAGCCTCTCTCAGAACAGAGGCTTGAAGCGGGCGATGAGGACGGCGGCGGCCGTGCTGTCGCTTACCGAGCCATCGATGCCGACGGCGATGATCTTGGACTTGGCGCCACTGGCCTGAACCGAGATGAGGAAGGTCTCATCTGAGAAGATCACTTCGTAACTGTTGATGCTCTCGGCCTTCGCACTCACCTGGACATCCGGAAATCCTGCAAGCGCGGTGCCGACTTTCTGCCAGACCGTCTTCACATCGCCAGTAACTTCCAGACTGCGGGTCGATGGCGCTTTCGGTGCATTGGCGCCGATCATGCTTTTCGGCGGAATATTCAGGGCATCACGGGATTTCGGCTTGTTGAGGCCCTCGGGTATCTGCAACGGCTTGCCGAGCTCCATGCCTTCGTATTCGGGCTTCTTGGACGCCGATCCGCATCCGCTGGTAATCAGGGCGGAAACCGCCGCTACTGCGGCGAACATGAACGGTATCCTGATTGCGCTGTGCATAGTGTGTCCTTAGATTGCTTGTTCCAGAGTCCGGCACAGCGCCGCCATGGCGCGTGCCGCCGGCATGTGCTGCTCCGACAGCGGCAGCAGCGGAAGGCGCAGGCCATGTCCGAAACCGAATTGTTTCATGATTGCCTTGACCGGCACAGGGTTCGGCTCGACCGATAGGAAATCGTACAGCGGTTGCAGTTTGGCATTCCACTGCCCGGCCTCTACGATATTGCCTTCCGAGATCAGGCGGCAGACATGACTGAAGACCGCGGGTACGGCATTCGAAGCCACCGATATCACGCCTTGCGCGCCGCCGGCCATGGTCCGTACAAAAGTCGGATCATCGCCGCTGAGCAACGCGAAGCCAGGCGCTGCCAACGGGTACAGATGCTGCCAACGCGAGGCGTCCCCGACCGCTTCCTTGAAGCCGATGATATTCGGATGGATGCTGAGATCGCCGACGGTTTCCGGCAGCAGATCGCATCCGGTGCGGCCCGGCACGTTGTACAGCACAATCGGGATTCCGCTGTCTTCGGCAACGGCGGTGAAATGCGCCTGCAATCCGGCCTGGGTCGGGCGGACATAGGGAGGCGTCACCACCAAGGCGATATCGGCGCCGCTGTTTAGAGCCAAGCGCGTACGTTTGATGGTTTTGGCCGTAGCGGACTGGCCGGTTCCGGCCAGGATCGGAATCCTGCCGGCGACACGAATCGATGCCAATTCAATCAGTTGGCAGAATTCCTCATCGCTCAGGGCTGCCGCTTCACCGGTTGAACCGGCTACCACCAGAGCGGTGGTGCCTGATCTGATCTGCGCGTCGATCTGCGCACGCCATGCCGGAACATCAATCAAACCGGACTCGGTGAAGGGCGTACATAATGCCGTAATACTGCCTTGAAGCTGCACTCAGGGCTCCTGAAAAAAACCGGATTTTACACTTGCCGGACCGTCGACAAGCCTCTATTCTGTCGTAGACATTCTGACACAAATCGCAGTGCAGCAGGAATACCCATTGAACGAAAATTCCCCCGAGACACCGCAAACCGGCAATCATCTGCTCATCAGCGCTTATGCCACCTATCCGCATTCCCCGTTATTGATGGTATCCCGCCGGATTTCCGAATCCGGATGCAATCTGGTAGACACCCGCCTGTCCACGGTCGGCCGCGACGTATCTCTGCTGGCCCTGGCGACAGGCAGCTGGGACGCCATCGTCAAGCTCGAAGCCCTGTTCGGCCGGCTTGAACGCGAGAGCCCGATCCGCATAACCTTCTACCGGACCGGGCCACGGCCCAAGCAGTCCAATCTGCTGCCGTACCTCGTCGAGGTGGTCGCGGCCGATAAGCCCGGCATCCTCTACCAGCTGGCGGATTTCTTCGACCGCCAGGGCATCAGCATCGAAAACATGCAGTCGAACGGCTATCAGGCCATGCATACCGGCGCTTCGATGTTCACCGCGCAACTGACCGTCGGCATTCCCGCCAACATGCACATCGCGGCATTGCGCGATGACTTCATGGAGTTCTGCGACCACCTCAACCTCGATGCCATCATGGACCCGATGAAGTACTGACCCCTTCCCCACGCAAGGAAACCGGCATGACCCGAAGCAAGCGCATTTACGTCCTGGATACCAACATCCTGATGCACGATCCGACCGCGCTGTTCAAATTCGAAGAACATGATGTTTTCATTCCGATGATGGTGCTCGAAGAGCTCGACAACGGTAAAAAAGGCCATTCCGAATCCTCCCGCAACGCCAGGCAGGTCAGCCGCTTCCTCAACGAGCTCATCGAATCGCACGGCAGCAGTGACATTTCCGACGGCGTCAGCCTGGTGCAGCCGAAAGGCCTCAACCTCCGCGCCGCCGGCAGCGTCGGCAAACTGCATTTCCAGCTCAAGCAGACCGAGCCCGGAAAACGCTTCGGGACCGTGCTGCCCGACAACCTGATCCTCGGCTCGATTCTGCAGCTGAAGGAAGACAACCCCGGCGTGCCGGTGGTGCTGGTCTCGAAGGACATCAACCTGCGCATCAAGGCCTCGATCTGCGGCGTCGCCGCCGAGGATTACGAGAACGACCGCGCCATCGATGACTTCAATCTGCTGTTCACCGGCGTGCGCGAACTGGAACCGGATTTCTGGGAGCGCCACCAGGGCAACCTGCGCTCATGGACCGAAAAAGGCCGGACCTACTACGAACTCCAGCGCTCGCTCGACGACGACTGGTACCTGAACCAGTTCCTGTATATGCCGGGCGACAACGAAGTCGAGATGCGGGTGTGCCGGATGGAAGGCGACAGGGTCACCCTGCAGATCGTCGATGACTACCGGACCCCGCAGCATCAGGTCTGGGGCATCAACGCCCGCAACCGCGAGCAGAACTTCGCCCTGAACGCGCTGATGGATCCGGAAATCGATCTGGTTACCCTGCTCGGCACCGCCGGCACCGGCAAAACGCTTCTGGCGCTGGCCGCGGGCCTGACCCAGACCATGGACATCCAGCGATACCGCGAAATCATCATGACCCGCGCCACGGTTTCGGTCGGCGAAGACATCGGCTTCCTGCCCGGCACCGAGGAAGAGAAGATGACGCCTTGGATGGGTGCGCTGACCGACAACCTGGAAGTGCTGACCAACACCCAGGAACACAACTCCTGGGGCCGCGGCGCCACCAACGACCTGCTCGCCTCGCGCATCAAGATCCGCTCCATGAACTTCATGCGCGGCCGGACTTTCCTGAGCCGCTGGGTGATCGTCGACGAAGCGCAGAATCTGACCCCGAAGCAGATGAAGACCCTGATCACACGAGCCGGGCCCGGCACCAAGATCATCTGCATGGGTAACGTCGAGCAGATCGATACGCCGTACCTGACCGAAACCACCTCTGGCCTGACCTACGCCGTCGACCGCTTCAAAATGTGGGCGCACTCCGCGCACATCACTCTGCGCCGCGGTGAGCGTTCGCGCTTGGCCGATTACGCCTCCGAGGTATTATAGGAGAGCCTTCCAGGTACGACTGCAGATGCGCAATTCCATCAATCACAGCGTCCTCACCATAGCCGGCTCCGATTCCGGCGGCGGCGCCGGTATTCAAGCCGATCTGAAAACCATCGCCGCGCACGGCCTGCACGGGCTTTCGGCCATCGCCGCGCTGACCGCGCAGAACAGCCAAGGCGTACAGGCCATCCACGTGCCGCCGCCGAAATTCCTGCGCGCCCAGCTCGATTCGGTGTTCGGTGATTTCGACATCCGCGCCGTAAAGATCGGCATGCTGGCCAATGCGGCGGTGATCGATGTGGTGGCCGATGCCCTGGAACGATTCCGGCCGAAGCATATCGTGCTCGATCCGGTGATGGTATCCAGCTCCGGGCATGCACTGCTGGACATCCGCGCCATCGGGCGCCTGACCGGAAGGCTGCTGCCGCTGGCCACCGTCATCACCCCGAACATCGACGAAGCGGCGCTGCTGCTCGGCCATGGCATCGGCAACGACGACGAGGCCGAAGCCGCGCTGGTCGAGCTTCTGGCCATGGGTGCGCGTGCGGTGCTGCTCAAGGGCGGCCACCTGCCCGGCCGGAAAGTCATCGACCGGCTTGACACCGGCAAAGCCCTCTATGAATTCGAGCATGCGCGGCTGAAAGTGGACGGTCACGGCACCGGCTGCACCTTGGCTTCCGCCATCGCCGCCAATCTGGCCTTGAGAAAACCGCTACCGGAAGCCTGCGCAGCGGCCGGGGATTATGTGTTCAACGCCCTGAAGAGGGCGTATAGTCCGGGCAAGAGCGGTCTTTCGGTCCTCAACCATTGCTGATGATGCATTCCGATGCCCAACAATACCCATTATGACAATCTGAAAGTGCCCCGGGACGCGAGCAGCGAAACCATCCGCCGCGCCTACAAAGAACTCATCCAGCAATACACGGCCGACCAGAATCCGAGCGCTGACGCCTCGCGCATAATGAAGGTCATCCACAATTCCTATTCCATACTTTCCAACCCGATCCAGAAAAGCAAATACGATCAGTGGCTGCTGGAACAACTGCCCCCTGTCGGCGACGCCAAAGCCGGCGCAGAATCCGTCCAAACCGGCAGTAACAGGCGTTCGAATAGCCGGGCGACGAAACCGGTTGAAGTGATTGCCGCAACCCAGGCCGATAATAAGATCGATGAGATTCTTGGCCTGACCTTGGTCGCCGGCAATGAAATCGCCAACATCCCGGACAAGAAAGCCGGAAAGCGCATCGGATGGCCTGTTTACGCTGCAATCGGTCTGCTTGCGATTTCAGCTGTGGCTAGGCTCGGCTTTTCGAACGGCACATCGGAAAACGAGAGCCAGCAAGAACCGATGGCCAACGATGCGGTGGCGTCCGCTCCGGCAATGGCAAACGTGGATTCACTGCCCGCACCGACTACCGATAATGGGCCGATCCTGCCCAGCGCAGGAATCCCGGCGCATGATACGGTAGAGATCGGTGCATTCATCGGCGCATGGAAAGGCATCGACGATGCCGATGACGTCACGCAGAACCTGGACATTTCCCTGAAATCCGAAACCAGCTTCGCATTCCGTCTGGACACGAAAGCCGGTCAAAGCATCGGCGGACTGTACGGCGTCGCTGAATTCGAATCCGGTTACGCCCGCTTCCACAACCGGGAGTACGGTTGCAACATCGTGTTCAGCATCAAGTCGCAGGTCCTGCAGGTCGGCGCGACCGACTGCCAGGCGTTTTACCGAAACGGGGCGGTGTTCAGCGGCAACTACATGCGGCCGAACCAAATCAAACCGGAGCCAAAACCCGCAGCTCCGGTAACGAAACCGGCCGCAGCCCCTGTTGTTGAAAGCACCGCCGGCAACCCGCAGCCGGAAGTCCAGCCGCCCGCTCCGGCCAAGCCTGTCACGAGACTGCGAAAGTACATGGCCACGGTCAGGAATGCGGATGGCAGCGAAACCACGATTGAGCTTCTTGCCAAGGACAAAAACGCGGCAAGGGCGATTATCCGCGACTTCAGGGGCAATCCGAAGGTCATCAAGATCAAGGAAATGAAATGATGACAGCGTTCTGCGGATGCCGGACGCGTGTCCGCGCGCCCTGATTCATCGCAAGGTAGCAATCACGCCTTGATGTGCTGGATGATGGCCGCAGCAAAGCTCTGCGTAGAACCTGAGCCGCCCAGATCGGGGGTCAGGTGGTCTTTGTCGTTCATGGTATCGATGATGGCCTGCTTCAGTCGGCGGCCGGCATCGACCTGACCGATGTGCTCCAGCATCTGCACCGCGCCCAGCAGCAGTGCACAAGGATTGGCGATGCCCTTGCCGGCGATGTCAGGCGCCGAACCGTGCACGGCTTCGAAAATGGCGCAGTCCTTGCCGATGTTGGCGCCCGGCGCCAAACCGAGGCCGCCGACCAAGCCGGCGCACAGATCGGAGATGATGTCACCGAACAGATTGGTGGTCACAATCACGTCGAACTGCTCGGGCTTCATCACCAGCTGCATGCAGGTGTTGTCGACGATCATCTCGTTGCACTCGATGTCCGGGTATGCGGCGGCCACTTCCCGCGCCACCTTCAGGAACAGGCCGGAGGTGGTCTTCAGGATGTTGGCCTTGTGCACCACGGTGATTTTCTTCCGGCCGAGCGTGCGCGCCAGCTCGAAAGCGTAACGCACGATGCGCTCGGAGCCAGCGCGTGTGATCTTCTGGGTCAACAGCGCGGTTTCGCCGTCTTCCGACAGGCTCTGGCCTTCACCGATATAGGCGCCCTCGGTGTTCTCGCGAACGGTGATCAGATCGATGTTGCTGTAGCGCGATTTGGTATTCGGAAAACTGATGGCCGGTCGCACGTTGGCGTACAGGTCGAACTTGCGGCGCAGGGCCACGTTGATTGAAGAGAACCCTTCTCCGACCGGTGTGGTCAACGGACTTTTCAGCGCCACTTTGTGCTGGCTGATGGCGGCCAAGGTCGCTTCGGGAAGCAGTTCGCCGGTCTTTTCGTAGGCGCTCAGGCCGGCATCGACGAAATCGTAACGCAGGCCGACATCTAGGGCATCCAGCACAGCGAGCGTGGCGTCCATGATCTCCGGACCTATGCCATCGCCTTTGATGACCGCGATTGTCTGCGACATACGTATTATCCCTTTGAATATAAGGGATATATTATAGCCCAATTGGCAGGCCCGACACCCGCCCGATGCTGAATGAAGCCTGTCAGCCGTGACTGTGTTCGGTGGCCGGCGCGTGCACGCCACCGCCTTCGAGCTGGTCGAGGAAATCGACACCGCGGCGAAGATGCGGGATCACGATCGAACCGCCGACCACTAGGGCCACAGAAAACGCCTCGAAAAACTCATCCCGGTTGACGCCGGCCTCCTTGCACTGGGCGATGTGGTAACTGATGCAGTCGTCGCAGCGCAGCACCATCGAAGCCACCAATCCGAGCAGCTCCTTGGTCTTCAGGTCGAGGGCGCCGTCCTTGTAGGTCTGGGTGTCGAGTGCGAAGAAACGCCGTATGACCTGGTTATCCTGGCCGAGGATGCGTTCGTTCATGCGTTGACGGAATTCGGTGAAGGCTTTAATGCGGTCGGAATCACTCACAGGCTCGGCTCCAGCAGCGGGTTGAAATTACCGGCGCGGTCAAGCGCCACCATGTCGTCGAAACCGCCGATGTGGGTTCCATTGACGAAGATCTGCGGCACCGATGTACGCTTGGCCTTCTCCTTCATGTCCCGCAAAGCCACCGGGTCTAGGTCGATGCGCAGCTCACGGTAATCCAGGCCACGGGCCTTCAGGAAATTCTTGGCGGCGATGCAGTACGGACAGACAGCCGAGCTGTATATCAGGATATCGGGCATTCAGGCGTCCTTGGGGTTTGGCGGGAACTATGCGCTAGTATGTAGGTCCCAGTGTAAGCAAAATCAAGACTGAGCGACATGAAATCATCCGGATTCAGGCATTGCCTTCTGGCCGTGGCGGCCGGTGCCGGCCTAGGCGGCGCCGGTATCGCCATGCCCCAGGAGACCGCACTTCCCGATCTCGGATCTTCTGCAGGCGAATTGATCACCCCCGCTCAGGAAGCCGAATACGGCGCCTACACCCTGTACCAGATGCGCCAGTACGGACTGATTCTGGACGACCCCCTGATTGACACCTGGCTGCAGGGCATGGGCCACCGCCTTGGGGCCTCATCGGACAATCCGAAGCAACCCTATACCTTCTTCATGGTACGTAACCGGCAGATCAACGCTTTCGCCACCCTGGGTGGATACATCGGAATCAATGCCGGACTGGTGCTCACCGCCGAAACCGAAGATGAAGTGGCGGGTGTGCTAAGCCACGAGATTGCGCACGTCACCCAGAAGCACATGGTGCGCTCGGTCGAGCGCGCGAAGAAAGACCAGATACCGATTCTGCTCGCCACCATCGGTATGATCGTGGCGGCGCAGGCCGCCGGCGGCAAATCGGCCGATGACGCCACGGCGGCGGCGGCCATCGGTTCCCAGGCATTGATGATACAACGCCAGATCGATTACACCCGCTCCAACGAATCCGAGGCCGACCGGATCGGGATCATGACCCTGTACCGGGCCGGCTACGACCCCGGTGCGCTCGGGGATTTTTTCGCCCGCATGGAAAGCAGCACACGCGGCAATTCGGGCGGCTATACGACGCCGGATTACCTGCGTACGCATCCGGTCACCGCCGACCGGATCAGTGAAGCGCGCGACCGCGCCCAGAGAATCGCCCCATTTCAGAGCAGCGCAGCCGCCAAAGACGCCGACAGCATCAATCCGCTGATACCTGACTTCGCCAAGGCGCCGGCCAGTACCGCACGCCTGGCTCCGGTCGGGCAGGATTTCGCCTGGGCCAAGGAGCGGTTGCGTGTGCTGTCTGCCAGCAGCCCGGGTTCCGCCGTCACCGAATACCGACGCGGCATAGACGGCTACGAATCAAGCCTCACCGACGCCCAGAAATACGGGCTGGCATTGGCATACATCGGCACACGCAGCGGCGCACAGGCCGAAATCCAGCTGAGCGCCCTGTCCAAAACCTACCCGAACAACCTCTGGATAGCACTGGCACGGGCGGAGGCGGCCCAGCATGTGGCCAACCCCCTGCTGGCCCAGACCCGTTACGAACAACTCATGCAGCAATTCCCGGACAATCGGGCGGTGATTCTGTCGTATAGCGGATTCCTGCTGGAACAGAACAGCCCATCCTTGGCCGAAAAAGCACTTGAGGTCCTGAAAAGACTGTCGACCGGCAATGCCGAGGATGTCATATACCAGCGCACGATTGCTCGTGCTTACGAACTGTCCGGAAACGAAAACAGGGCCATCGAGGCCTACGCCGAGGTATCGTTCCTGAACGGCCGGGTCGATGATGCCATTACCCAGCTTACCGCCTTGCTGCAGAAGGATGATCTCGATTTCTATCAGCGCGCGCGCGTTGAAACCCGGATCGAGGAGTTGACTCCGATATCGCTGGAATTGAAACGGCAGGGTATTAAGGCCGATCGTCAGGGCGGCTCAAGGAGTTCATAAACCTGTCATAATGCTGTCATGTATATCGGCTTAAATACCTTAAATTCAACAACTAAGGTTTTGACGTGCAAGCACATATCCTGATAGTCGAAGACGAGCCGGCCATCCGCGAAATGATCGCCTACGCGCTCCGTACGCAATCCTATCAGCCGGTCCTTGCCCAAGACGGACGGGAGGCAATGGAAGCCATCAACGACAAAATTCCGGATTTGATCCTGCTCGACTGGATGCTGCCTGGCATGACAGGCATCGAGCTGGTCCGGCGCTTCCGCAGGGAAACCACCACCCGGGATGTTCCGATCATCATGCTGACCGCCAAGGGTGAGGAATCCGACCGCATTACCGGTTTCGACAGCGGAGTCGACGACTATGTCGTCAAGCCGTTTTCGGCAAGGGAACTGTTGGCTAGGATCAAGGCAGTCCTGCGTCGCAGCCGTGAGACCGAGGATGACGGCTCCATCC
>ERZ1645185.1300-NODE-1300-length-10212-cov-5.246529_pt1 | contig 10212 bp, 7 predicted proteins | sample MGYA00575351_ERZ1645185 | MGnify/ENA primary metagenome ERZ1645185 (study PRJEB40838, sample SAMN11284767) | freshwater sediment metagenome | isolation source: river sediment | host: Sediment | place: India: Jana village, Kanpur | collected 2015-12-17 ... | reverse complement strand
GCCAGCAGGGCGCCGCAGATCGCAAAGCCAAGATCGTGCCAAGGATCCCAGACCCCATGCTTGCGCGCGATGCGCACCAACATTGGGTAGGCAAGCGTGGCAGCCAGCGCCTGACCTGCCAGGGCACCAGGGATCCCTGCCTCAAGCGCGCCCAACGTGAACAGGCCCAGAAACAGCACGGCCCGCACCAGCGTGACCCAGAAGAACCCGCGCGAGTCGCCCCCTGCCAGCGCCGCCTGATCGTAGCTAAGGCCGATCAGCGCCGGGATGCTGGCCAACGCAATCAGCGTGACCATCGGTCCGGCTTCAGCATAGCGGTCATCGTAGAGCAGCTGAACGAGGTCGTCGCCCATGACGGCAAGTACGGCAAGCAGCAGCATCAGCGTTCCGGTCAGCACCGCGCGCACCTGTCGCACGCGGCGAAACTGCCTTGGACTCGGATCCTCGGCCGCCGAGCGGTAGATCGGGATCATCATCCGCGAAATGACGGCCGTGCCCAGCATCTGTGGAAAGCTGGCGAGGAAATAGGCAATGTTGTAGATGCCCAGATGCGTCAGCGTCAGCAAACGCGCCAGTACCGCCTTGTCACCCTGCGAGATCACGAAGCCGACCACCGTCGACGGCATGATCCATTTGCCAAAGCGGATCAGTTCTGCCGCGCAGTCACTGTCCCAGTGAAATCGGTTGGGCGGGCCGGGCATCCAGTAGCGGACCATCAGCACCTTGACCACCGACCCCAGGATCAGCCCGATCACCAAGGCCCAGGCTGATCCGAGCATCGCCGCCAGAATGATGGTGATCAGGGTCGTCATCGCAGCCGTCGCCAGCTCGACCAGCGTCAGGCGGCCCATCTGCATGTGGCGGTTCGCGGTTTCGATCTTGGTTGGCAGAAGCCCGTAGATCATTGCAGTTGTGCCCGCGACGGGCAGGAACCACATCAACTCGGGCACCGCGTAGAACCGCGCTGCCGGCACCGCGAGGATGCAGCACCCCAGCCAGAGGATCACCCCCCGGATGGCTTGCATGGTAAAGGCGGTGTCGAGGAAGGTCCGGTCGTCGCCACGCTTGCTCTGCAGGATGGCCGGTGTGATGCCCACGTCCGAGAAATTGTTCAAACCCTGGATGATCACCATGATCAGGGTCATCAGGCCGAAGACCTCGGGGTAAAGCAGCCGGGTCAGGATCAGGTTGGACGCAAGCCGGATCGCCTGCATGCCCCCGAAACTGAGCATGGTCAGCGCCGAACCCCGCAGCGCCTTTTGGGCCAGTCCCTGGCCGCGGATCAGCGACCCCATCATCACGCGCATGTTGTCAATTCGCCCCAGTCTGCATGATGTCCCAGATACGGTCCGCCGTCGCTTCATAGGCCGTGGCAAAGACCGTGTCGATGGAATCCGGCAACTCCAACCCTTCCGGCGGCCTTGCGCCGAAAACCGCGGCATAAGTGATCATCGCTGCCAGAAGATAGGTCGTCTCGCGTCCATGCGGCGACAGATCGGAATAAAGCGCTTCGGGCGGGATCTGTGACAGAGGCTCTTCGCTCAGCAGTCTTGACATGATGCGGCCAACAGGGATCAGACGAATATCCATTTGCGGACGACTTGCTGCCAGCTTGGCCACATAATCGTCGTACCACGCAGCATAGCTGCCCTGTGCATGGGCATGGTATTGCGGCATGACTTCGGGGGGTGGCGGGAACACCTTGCTGACATCGCCGAGCCCCTCCCATCCCTCATAGATGAAAAAACGGGGCAGCGTGTCGGTGTTCTGTTCTACCCAGTCGAACACCTTCAGCGTTGCCCCAAGCGGCGTCGCCTGATCGGGGTTGTCGCCCAGATATGGAACGTCGGCGAGGTTGTACTGAATGAAGTTCTCTGTGTTCAGGATGATCGTGTCGAACTTCCCGGTTGCAAAGGGCCGGTCCTGATACCAGGCCCTGTCGACCTCGGCAAAGGCCCAGTTGTCGATGGGCGGAAGGAAGTTGCGCGGAAAGCCCCACCGCCCGTCCAGCGCCAGCTTGCGGCCCTCGGCCTTTGCCATGATGCCCAGCCAATGGGGCACGGTCGTTTCCTGCGTGTCGCTCAGATGGGTGATCAGGCTGTTGCCAAAAATATAGATCCGGGCCGAGTCGCGCTCTGGCCATGGCCCGGCAGCCGCAAGACTGGCCTGAAGGATCAGGGCAATCGCCAGGAATGTGCGCCGAATACATTGGGTCATCTCGTCCCTCCCGGCGGGGTCTGGTCCGGGATCAACCGGAGCGGGCGAACGGGGCGTTTCAAGAGCAGCAGGTCCTTCAGACGCCGGCGCAGCGAACGCCGGGGCAGGATCTGCTGATCTTGCAGGAAGGTCGCCCCATGCAGTGCCGGATCGGCGTTCAGCGCAAGTGCGACGCCCAGTTGCGCAACCCGATCCGGATCGACTCCGTCCGGGCGGCCGATATGTGTGGCCATCATGTCGGGCGCCCATTCCGTCACCACGATCCCGGGCAGACGGCCAGCGAGTTCAACCGCCAGCGCCTTGGAAAAGCTGCGCGTTCCGGCCTTTGACACCGAATAGCCAAGACTGCCCGGAAGCGGATCGCCACCGGCAAAGCTGGTGATGTTCACAATACGACCGTGCCCGCGGTCCACCATGGCGGGCAGGAAGGCCGAGGCCGCGTTGATCTGGCCGCAGAGGTTCACCTCGATGTGGCGGCAGATTTCTTCGGCAGGGGTGCAGAGGAAATCGCCCCGCTCATAGGTTGCGGCATTGTTGATCAGGATTGCGACTGGGCCGATCCGCGCCTCGACCTCGGCCGCGATGCGGCGCATTTGCGCGGCATCGGCGACATCCCCGGCAAAGCCGGTAAACAGGTTGCCAAGGCCATCGGTGATCTGGTTGTCGCGGCCATCGGGTTGTCGCGAGATGCCGATCACGCGAAAGCCCTTTGCGACCAGACGGCGCGCGAGCGCACGGCCCAGGCCAGAGCTTGCACCAGTGATCACGACAACTGGGCTGTCTGACGGATCGCTCATCCCGAAGCCCTCAGTCTTTGCGCAAGCGTATGTCCCACCCGCAGCGCGTTGGCGACGATGGTCAGGCCGGGATTGACCCCGGTCGAACTGGGCATGAAGCTCGCATCCGCGACGTAGAGGTTGTCCAGGTCATGGGCCTTGCAGTCGCGGTCAAGCACACCCCGACGCGGATCATCCGAGAAGCGCAGCGTTCCGCAAGGATGGGCGATGTTCAACTCGGGCCGGTGATTGAGCCAAAGCGAACGCAGCCCCTTCAGTCGTTGCTTCAGGAGCCGCCGGAACCGCTGGCGCCGCGCCATCAATTCGTCGGCGATGGTGTAGTCATAGATGATCGTATCTGGCCGGGCCGGATCATAGAGGACGCGATTCCGGTCATCGGGCAGATCCTCGATGATGCCTGCAAACACCCGTGCATCGCCCAGCACGCGTGCGGCGATCATCGCCGGCACACGCAAGAGCTCGCGCCCGATCGACAGGCGTCGCAGGGGTGAGGTGTCGTAGCGCTGATGCAGGACAAACAGGATGTTTCCATAGTCTGCCGGCAGGCCGAGCGACTGAAACAGGCCCATGCGATCCTGACCATTTCTGTAGAGGTCACGCAGGGAATAGGCCTTCAGCGGGCCGGGACTGCTGGGTGGTGCCCCGCGTGGCGGCCAGATCGCGATACGCTCGTTGATGTGGAACATCAGTCCCCGCCCGACCAGACCGCTGGAGTTTGCGCAGCCTCCCGGCCAGTGCGGGGCCTCGGATGCCAGAAGAAGCCGGGGCGAAGAGAGGCTGCCACCCGCCAGAACGAAGGCCCGCGCCTGCAGAAGATGCTCGGCATCGTGCCAGCGCACGCGCAGATGCTGGACGCTGCCTGCATCACCGACCAGGGCCAGAGCTTCGGCGCCGTCCAGAACCTCCGCGCGGCCCGTCGCCAGCGCAGGCATCACGCCCGCCGAGCGGCCGTCCATCTTGCAGTCACGCGGGCATTTGCGCCCGATGCACTCTTTGCATCCGTCCAGTTGGCGGATCGCCAGATGCGCGCGATAGGCGTGCAGCCCGGCCTTGATCAGCGCCTGACCAAGCGCCTCGTCGCGTGGTGCCAGTGGCGTGGGGCGCGCAAGTGGCGAGACCTCATCGCCAAGGGGGTCTTGCTCGCCGTTGACGGCCATGATCTCGCGGGCACGCGCGTACCAGGGCGCAAACTCGTCATAGCCCACCGGCCAGCCGCCGGTGGGATGCGGCATGTCCTGCACCGGCTCAAAATCGTGGCGTTCGGGTTGTTCCATCGCTGCGGCGTAAAAGACCGAGGTGCCACCGACCCCCACGCCCTGCGCACCCCATCCTATCGTCGTCGTGCCATTGACCCGCGCCTCGACCTGACGGGGCCAGCAGCCAAACATTTCGCGCGCGAACGGATCTTCATATCCGCAGTCCTGATTGTTCTCGGCGCGGCGCGGCGTTGCGGGGCCCTTCTCGACAAAAAGTACCGAGAGCCCGGCCTCGGCGAGGGTACGACCGCACACGCCGCCGCCCAACCCCGCGCCGATGATGATGACGTCCCATTTGCGGTGCAGAAGCTCTTTCATTTGTCACCGTCAGCGTTCTGCCCGAAAACCGGTGCCCAGATGTGCCGCAACCGCATCGCCCCCTGATTGGTCATGTGGTTGTTGTCATAATAGATCGTGCGCCCATCATGCATCACCCCGCAGCGATCATCGTCGCAAGTCAGGGGCCATGGGTCAATCAGATCAATCTGCCCATCGCGCGCCGCAGCAGTGAACGGGGCAAACCCGGCGGCATCACGGGCTGCGGCCTGCTGTAGCGAAACCTCCAGCCGTGCCTGCGGCACCTCCTCGCCCCGGGCAAGGGCGCGCGCAACTGGCAGGGAACCGTAGTCGGGGATCTCGGGCACCTGTCGCATGACATGAACCCGGCTGCCCATGGCGGTCAGCACGCCAAGGGTATGCTCCACCGCCTCGGGCCACGAGGGCGTCACCTCGATCCGGTTGTGGGCATCGACGCCGACGCCCGCACCTTCGGCATAATAGCTCCAACGGCCGATCAGCAGCACATCGGCAAAGGGTTGTTCGCGCAGCGTGGCCTCGATCTGGCGATTGGCGCGCGCGCAATTCTCGTCCTCGGCCCGCGTCGCCGCCGTTTCGCGCTTTTCGATGCCGAACATCGGCGGGCATCCTGCGTGCCAGATGAGAAGGGCAGGGGTGCCGCTCTCATGCGCGAGCAGGTCGAGCCCCTCTTTCATGGCGCGCATGTGCGAATCCCCCCAGACGAGCAGCTTGGGCGCACCCTCTGGGCCAATGGGGCAGATCTCGACGCCGGCAAAGGCACCTTCAGCCGGGACGCGGCAACGCGACCAGTCCTGAATGAAGTCCTCGGCCGCGTCGGCATGCATCAGCACATCCTCCGACCAGCGACCGGGCAGGCCCGCGCGCAGGAAGGGCCAGGCGCCAAGCGCCAGCAGGATCGAGCTGCTGACCACGACCCCGATCATCAGTGGCCGCGCGGGCACGCGCTCGGTATCCCGTGCAGGCTGCTCGACAAACCGCCAGCTGAGCCAGGCGAGCGCCACGGACAGAAGGATCAGCGCTGCGTTCGTGCCGATCCCCTTCTCGGTCCCGATCACAAAGTCCGACAGACTGCGAACCGGCCAGTGCCAGAGATAGAGCGAATAGGAAATGAGACCGATCCATCGCACCGGCCCCCAAGCGAGCGCCCGGTTGATCGGATTCTGCGCCCGTCCATTCCAGATCAGCAAGAGGGTTCCCACAACCGGCAGCAGCGCCAGCGGGCCGGGAAAGCCGTCTTCGGGATGGATCAGCGTCATCCCCAGAATGACGAGCGCAAGACCTGCGGCGGATGCAATCACCCCCTGCTTCGGGCCGGGGCGCCGCGCAGCCAGAATGGCCAAAAGCACGCCCGCCAGAAGTTCCCAGGCGCGGAAGGGGAACAGGAAGAAGGCCGCCGTCTGGTTCTGCCGCGTGTAGCCAAGCGCGAGTGCAAGCGACACCAGAGCGCCGCCCGCCAGCAGCCACAGCGCAAGCCTTGGCCTGCGCGCGCAGAGCAGAAGGAGCAGCGGCAGGACGACATAGAACTGCTCTTCCAGCGACAGCGACCACATGTGCAGCAGCGGCTTTTCCTCGGCCACGCTGTCGAAATAGCCCGACCCGCGCCAGAAATGGATGTTCGCCACAAAAAGGGTCGAGGCGATCAGAGACTTGCCCAGTTCCCGAAAGTCATGCGGCAACAGGATGAACCAGCCCGCCACAAAGACCGACAGCGCCATGACCGTCCAGGCCGGGGCCAGCCGCCGGAAGCGTCTGACGTAGAAGCGCCCAAGGTGAACGCGGCCCCGCTCCAGATATTCGCGCCACAGGATCGCACCGATCAGATAGCCCGAGAGGACAAAGAATACGTCCACGCCGGTAAAGCCGCCCGGAAGCCCCGGCAAATCGAAGTGATAGAGGACAACACCGATCACCGCGACAGCGCGCAGGCCGTCAATCTCGGGGCGGTAGCCCAACTGCGGTTCGGCCGGGTGCAACATCATGCCGCAGCACCCCTTGGAGCTAGGGCGCCTGCTTTCACAGACCGCACAGGGGCGGGCATGGGATTCTGTCTGTAAGGTGCAATCATGGCGTCAGATGGCAACCCTGACGTTGCTCTCACGTGACGCGACATGGCGCAGGCGTTGGCCCCGCAAAATGGCACCCTTGAATAAGTGGCCGCACATTCGGCCAAGGGTTTGGCTACAGTCGCTACCAGCAAAATGGCTACCTACTACACATCATGACTACACTTACACAAATACGGCGATTCCCCACGCAAATCCACAGAAATGCGCGCAAGCGCAGGTCGGCCAGATAACACTTAGCCATATTGCGAAGTTTGTATTGATACGAGGGTCTACCTGTGTATAGTTAGTCATATGGCTAAGCATGATCCTGACCTCTCCCTGCTCTTCCACGCTCTCGCTGATCCCACCCGGCGCGCGATCCTGTCGCGACTGGCGAAAGGGGCGGCTCCGGTCTCCGAGCTTGCGGCGCCGACAGGCCTGCGGCTGCCCACCGTCATGCGGCACCTCGCCGTGCTTGAGGAGGCGGGCCTGATCGCCACTGCGAAGGACGGCCGGGTCAGGTCTTGCGCCATTGTGCCCGAGGCGCTGACCCCGATGCGGACATGGCTCGATGAGCAGCGGGCCATCTGGGAAGCACGGCTCGACCGGCTGGACGATTATGTCATGAACCTGATGAAGGAACGCGCAAATGACCCTTGATCTCGATCCGGAAACGGACCTCAGCTTTACCCGCACGCTGGCGGTTCCGCGCAAGCTGGTCTGGGAATGCTGGACCACGCCAGAACACATTCCCCATTTCTTTATTCCTGCACCGCATAAGGTGACGGCGGTCGACATCGATCTGCGCGTGGGCGGAAGGTTCAACACCACGTTCGACGTCGACGGCAATGTGATGGACAACAAGGGCGTCTATCTGGATGTCGTTGATGGCGAAAAGCTTGTGTTTACGGATGCCTACACCGAAGGCTGGAAACCCGCGCCCGAACCCTTCATGACCGCGATCCTGCTGCTGGCCGATGCGCCGGGGGGTGGAACCACCTATACGGCGATCGCCCGCCACCGGAACCCGGACACGCGCAAGGCGCATGAGTCGATGGGCTTTTACGATGGCTGGGGCACCGTGGTGACCCAACTTGAGACCTACGCCCGGGGCCTGATGCGATGAGCGGCGATTTCGCAACGCTGCGGTTCGAACGGCAGGTGTCGGCGCCTGTGGCAACGCTATGGCAGGCCTGGACTGCGCCCGCTGCCCGCGCGATCTGGGCTGCGCCCACGCCCGCAGTGACGGTGGAGTTTCTTCAATCCGAGCTACGGGTTGGCGGGCGCGAGCTGTCGATCTGCAAGGCAAGTGGGCAGCCCGACATCCGTTGCGAGGCGGGCTGGCTGGAGCTGCATCCCCATTCCCGCAGCGTGAACTATGAGGTGATCTCGTCCCAGGGGGCAACGCAATCCTCGGCATTGGTGACGGCTGCCTTCAGCGAGGCGGGCGCGATGAGCAAGCTCGAGGTGACAGTGCAGCTCTCGGCGCTGGCGACCGGTATGGAGGCGGGCTACCGACAAGGCTTTGGCGCGGGGCTCGACAATCTTGCGGGCGTGGCCGAGCGCACGATGGTCCTGCAACGTGTAATCCGGGCGCCGCGGCAGGTGGTCTGGGGCGCGTGGATGAACCCCGAAACATTGCCGAAATGGTGGGGTCCTGACGGGTTTTCCTGCCGCACCAGGCGCATCGATCTGCGCGCGGGAGGGGAGTGGGTCTTTGACATGATCGCGCCCGATGGGACGGTCTTTCCCAATCATCACCGCTATGGCGAGGTTCTGGCGGGGCAGCGCTTCGGCTATTCGCTCTTGTGGGGTGAGGATGGGCCCAAACACGCCGATGCATGGGCGACGTTCGAGGATGCGGATGGCGCAACCCTGGTGACACTGGGCATGGTCTTCGCCTCGACGACCGAGTTCAACGAAGCCAAGGGATTCGGCGCGATTGAACTGGGCCTTCAGACGCTGGGCAAACTCGCCCGCTTTGTCGGGGCCGATTAGGTCCATACAGAAAAAAGGGGCCACGCGCCGCGCGACCCCGAAGTATCAGGGGCCGGCAGCCGGCCCCTTTTCCGCACGCTTGTTCGGTTACTGGTTCGATCCCGACATGACGGCATCCATCACGTTTTCAAGGTTGAAGCTGCCGGGCCGCTGGCGCGGCGGGAAGTCGCGGAAGCTTTGCAGCCACTGTCCGACGAAGGCTCCGGCAGGCGCAAAGGCGAACATGTGATCGACATAGAAGTTGTCGTACCCAGCCCCATGTTCATGCGCCAGTTCGAACGGGTCCATGCGCAGGTTGGTGATCAGGGGCGCGCGCAGCACATCAAAGGGCTCGATCCAGACATGCAGGCCGGTCGCGCTCTGGCGCAGGAAGGTCACCTTCCAGTCTTCATAGCGCAGTGCCGCAACATTGCCGTCATCGGTCCAGTAGATAAAGTTGTTGCGCGGCCATTCGCCACCTTCGACCAGCGCAGGCAACAGGTTGTAGCCGTCGATATGCGACTTGTAGGTAACATCGCCGATGGTCTTGCCAGCCTTCAGGTCTTCGACCGCCGTGGTGTTTCCGGCTGCTGCGATCAGCGTGGTGAACATGTCGGAGTGTGCGCCGATCTCATTCACGACGGTGCCCGGTTCGATCTTGCCGGGCCAGCGGATCATCATGGGCACGCGGTAACCGCCCTCCCAGTTGGTGTTCTTCTCTCCCCTGAACATGGTGGTTCCGCCATCGGGCCATGAGAAGGCCTCGGCGCCGTTGTCGGTCGAATAGATCACGATGGTGTTGTCGGCGATGCCCAACCGGTCGATCTCGGCCAGGATTGAGGCGACATGACCGTCATGTTCCACCATACCATCGGCATAGACACCAAGGCCCGTCACGCCAGCGGATTCCGGCTTGAGGTGGGTGTTGATATGCATGCGGGTCGAGTTGAACCACAGGAAGAACGGCTTCTTGGCCTCGACCCCGCGCTGCATGAAATCAATCGAGCGGGTCAGCACTTCGCCATCGATGGTTTCCATCCGCTTGCGGGTCAGAGGGCCGGTGTCGGTGCAGGTCTGCTTGCCCCAGGCCCCGAAACGCGGATCCGGCGGCGAGGTATCGGCATCCGCCGCCTTGCAATCGAGCACGCCGCGCGGTCCAAACCTGTCGCGGAAGGCCGGGTCCTTCGGGTAGTCGGGGTTCTCGGGCTCTTCTTCGGCGTTCAGGTGGTAGAGGTTGCCGAAGAATTCGTCAAAGCCATGGACGGTCGGAAGGTGCTCGTTGCGGTCCCCCAGGTGGTTCTTGCCGAACTGGCCGGTCATATAGCCCATGTCGCCCAGAACGGTCGCGATGGTCGGGTCCTCAGCAGGCATCCCTTCGGGCGTTCCGGGCAAGCCGACCTTGGTCAGACCAGTGCGGATCGGGGCCTGCCCGGTAATGAAGGCCGCACGCCCGGCGGTGCAGGACTGTTCGCCATACCAGTCGGTGAACATCGCCCCGCTTTCGGCAATCGAGTCGATGGCGGGCGTCTTGTAGCCCATCATGCCCATGTTGTAGGCGCTGATGTTGAACTGGCCGATGTCGTCGCCCCAGATGACCAGGAT
>ERZ1645185.1299-NODE-1299-length-10217-cov-4.812045_pt1 | contig 10217 bp, 8 predicted proteins | sample MGYA00575351_ERZ1645185 | MGnify/ENA primary metagenome ERZ1645185 (study PRJEB40838, sample SAMN11284767) | freshwater sediment metagenome | isolation source: river sediment | host: Sediment | place: India: Jana village, Kanpur | collected 2015-12-17 ... | reverse complement strand
CCGCCTCGGCAGCGATCTGCTTGACGGCGAGCTTCATCAGCGTCGCAGTGTCGGCCATCCGGACAGCGCCCGAGCGGTAGAGGTTGACCTCGTACTGGCCTTGCCCCCATTCGGGCAGGCAGGCCTCGATCTCGTCCGGGAAGCAGTCGCGCAGGCGGCCGATGATGCCTTCCGAGAAATGCCCCTCGAAGATCGAGTAGCAATGGATGTCCTTCGAGACGAGCGGCAGGTCGCTCCACCGTCCCTGCCGCACTTCCTGCACCGCGATCGGCAGCAGGTAGAATTCCAGCTCAAGGCTGGCCTTCTCGGCAAATCCCATCGCGGCTACCTGGGCGACCTGCTGCTTCAGCGCGGTGCGGGGGCACAGGGGATGGGGTTCGCCCTTGTCGGTGAACCAGTCCATCAGGACGATGGCCGTGTCCTTTTCCCACGGTGCCAACCGGAAGCTGGACAGGTCCACCCGGCCCCGGACGTCGGGGATGCCGGTGTCGAACAGGCCGGGCAAGACCTCGTCCATGGTGGTCGTGCCCATCACGTAGGAGGCGAAGCTGACCCCGCCTTCGACCGCATGGCGAAAATAGGGGACAGTCAGCCGCTTGCCGCGGAACACGCCGGCCGGGTCGGTGCCGGCGACGATCACGGTCCGGACCCCGTTTGCCGCGATCAGGTCCTCGATCTCTTTCATGTCCATTTCAGTGCGCTCCGTTCCCGGCGGCGCCCTTGCCGCGCGAGGCATACATTCCGATCACGATCAGGATGACCGAGACGGCGATGATCAGGGTCGAGGCGGCGTTGACCTCGGGGGTGACCTCGCGGCGCAGAAGCGACCACAGGGTCATCGGCAGGGTGTTCTCGCGCCCGGTCAGAAGGAAGGTCACGGCGATTTCGTCGAACGAGATCGAGAAGGCGATCAGCATCGCGCCGAACAGCGACGACTTGATCCCCGGCAAGGTGACGTGCCGGAACACTTCCCATTCGTTCGCGCCAAGGTTCACCGCCGCTTCGGACTGGCTCTTGCCCATCTGCTGCAGGCGGGCGAAGACCTCGGTTATCGTGATGCACATCAGCGCCGTGCCCTGGCCCAGCATGATCGTGTGCAGCGACAGCCGCAGATGCAGGGTCAGGTAGAAACTCAGCAGAGCCACGCCGGTGATGATGCCCGGCAGAACGATCGGCAGCATCACGATGCGCCGGAACAGGCCCTTGCCGGGAAACTCGTAGCGTTCAAGCGCGATGGCCGCCGGCAGGCCGAAGGTGACGCTCAGCACCACGACGCCAAGCCCGACATAGACGCTGTTCCAGATCGAGCCGAGGATCTTGCTGTCCGACAGCAGCTCTGCGTACCAGCGCAGCGTGACGCCGTTGAAGGGAAGCCCCGTATAGTCGCTGTCGTTGAAGGAGAAGATCACGATCACGATCAGCGGCGCATAAAGGAACAGCAGCACCGCAGAGGCGAGCGAGATCACGAAGGGACGATTGCCGAAGGCACGCATCGGTCAGAGCCTCACCTGTGTCTTTTCTTCCAGCCAGCCCGTCAGCGAGATCAGGCCAAGGCCGAGCGTGATGATGACAAGGCCGATCGCGGCCGCCATCGGCCAGTCGAAGGCCACGCCCAGAAGGTTGATGACGATGTTCGAGATCATCAGAGAGTCCGAACCGCCCACCAGCACCGGCGCGACGAAGTCGCCGAAGGCCAGCGAGAAGGTGATGACCCCGCCCGCGATCACGCCGGGAATCGAAATGGGCAGCACGATCCGCCGGAAGATTTCCCACCCGCCGGCGCCGAGGTTCTTCGCCGCCTCGATCATCGAGGTCGGCACCCGCTCGAGCTGGGCATAGATCGACAGCACGGCGAAGGGCGTGAAGATGTAGGTGAGCGTCAGCACCACGCTGAACTCGTTGTACAGGAACAGCCGCACCGGTTCATTTGTGAGGCCCAGACCCTGCAGCGTTGCGTTCAGGATACCGTTGGTGCCGAGGATGGTCTTCCAGGCATAGGCCTTGACCAGATAGCTTGCCCACCAGGGCACGATCACCATCAGGTAGATCGCGAATTTCGTGGCCGCCGACCGGGTGTGGAAAGCCAGCGCAAAGGCAAGCGGCCAGGCGATAATCGCCGAGAAGACTGCAGTCATCAGCCCGATCCGCGCCGATTTCAGGATCACGCCCAGATAGGGCTCGGCCGTGAAGACCTTGACGAAATTCGCCAGCGACAGGCCGGGGACAAATCGCATGTCCTCGGCATGGCCGAGGCTGTAGTAAAATAGCAGCCCATAGGGCACGAGCATGAAGACGGTGAACCAGGCGATGGGTGGAATGAGCCACATCAGCATCCGCCGCCGCTCGATCCGCCTAGCGCTGCGCAGCACGAGGCCCGGCGCCGCGCCGGCTCCTGTCAGGGTGGCCTGCGTCATGCCGCCCCCCCGACGACATGCGCCTTCTGCGGGTTGACCTTCAGCGCGACTGCCGCGCCATGGGCGAAGGGTTCCAGATCCGTCGGCTCGTGCACATGCACGGTGCCGGCCCCGCCCTTCAGCTCGACGACATATTCGACATATTCGCCGCGGTAGAGGCTGTCGGCGACCTCGCCATGGAGTTCTCCCTCGCCGGGCCGGGCCAGGCTCAGGTCCTCGGCCCGCAGCATCAGGCCGACGCTGGCGCCTTTCGCAACATTGGCCGGGTCCGCCAGCCGGACCGTCTCGCCATTCGCGAGCCGGACCACCATCCCCGAGGAACCGGAGTCGGCCACTGTCGCCTCGACGATATGGGCATGGCCGATGAAGCCCGCGACATAGCGCGACGTCGGGCGGTCATAGATCTCACGCGGGGTCCCGAACTGCTGCACCTTGCCGGCATTCATCACGGCAATGGCGTCGCTCATCGCCATGGCCTCGTCCTGGTCATGGGTGACGTAGATGAAGGTCTTGCCCAGCTCGCGGTGCAGGCGGATCAGTTCCACCTGCATGACCTTGCGCAGATGCGCGTCGAGCGAGCCGAGCGGTTCGTCGAAGAGCACCACCTCGGGATCGGTGATGAGCGCCCGGGCCAGAGCGACCCGCTGCTTCTGCCCGCCCGACAGCTGGTGCGGCCGCTTGTCGGCATGGCTGCCAAGCCGCACGAGGTCCAGGTATTCGCCGACTTTCCGCCGGATCTGGGCCGCGTCGAACCGGCCCTTCATCCGCCGGGTCTTCAGCCCGAAGGCCACATTTTCGGCAACGCTCATGTTGGGGAACAGGGCGAAGTCCTGAAAGACCATCCGCATCTCGCGGTCCGTCACCGGTTGGTCGGTGATGTCCACCCCGTCGCGCAGGATCTCGCCCGAGCTTGGTGTCTCGAAGCCGGCGATCATCCGCAGCGTGGTCGTCTTGCCGCAGCCGGACGGACCGAGCAGGGTCACGAACTGGCCGCGCCCAATCTGCATGTCCACGCCGTCCACCGCCCAGGCCCCGGCCCCGCCGCCATGCCCGTCATACTTCTTGCGCAGGTCGCGCAACTCTATCCCTGTCGTCATGTCCGCCGCCGTTTCCTGCGTGTCGTTCTTCAGTCCCGGCGCCTGAGACGCCGGGAGTCTTCGCCTGCCAGGGCGGGCCCGAGCCTATTCGCTGGCGGCCTTCACCTGGTTCCAGATCTCGAGGTACTTCGCCCGCCGTTCGACCGGCTGCCACCAGTCGATGTTCTTCAGCGTGTCGGGATTGGCCATGCCGAGCGCCTCGTAGGTCTGCTTGGCCTCCGGGTCGAGCATCCCCGCCATCTTGACGTTCGGATAGCCAAAGCCGGTCACGTTATGGGCCAGCGCCTGCGCTTCCGGCGAGGACACCCAGTCGAGCCAGGGATAGATGCAAGCGTTTTCCTCGGCCCCCTTGACGATCATCCAGCTGTCCGACCAGCCCCCCCGGCCTTCCTTCGGGTCGATGTCCAGAGCCTCGTGGCCCGCCTTGCGCAACTCGACCAGCGTCGATTCCCAGGAGTTGCCGCCGATAACCTCACCCCCGGCCATGAGCGTGCCCATCTCGCCAGTCGTGAACCAGTATTTGCGGATGTTCGGCTTCATCTCGATCAGCTTCGCCTTCACCTGCTCAAGCTGGTCGTCGGTCAGCGAATAGGTGTTCTTGAAGCCAAGGAAGCGGGATGCCATGTAGACCGTCTCGATGTCGTCCCAGACCGAGATCTGGCCCTTGTATTTCGGGTCCCACAGGAAGCTCAGGCTGTCGGTGCCGGCCGGAACCGCCTTCGGGTCGGCGATGATGCGCACCACGCCCCAGCCATAGGGCACACCATAGACCTGCCCGTCCTTCTCGAGCCAGGCCGGCGTCTGGAACTGGGGCATGAAATCCGCCATGCTCGGCACCTTCGAGGTGTCGACCGGAGAAACCGCACCGGCGTTCACCAAACGCATGGTCGTGTCGTTCGAGGGCGAGATCAGATCAGCCGCACCGCCGCCGCTCATCACCTTCGAGACGATCTCGTCGTTCGAGCCGACATAGACCGCATCCACGGTGCAGCCGGTCTTGTCCTCGAAGGGCTTGACGAAGCTTTCGTCGGCATAGCCTTCCCAGACCAGCAGCGTCAGGCTGCCCCCGGCCATCGCCGGGGCGGCGGCCAGAACGGCCACGGACGCCAGGAAACCGGCCCGCAGCGGGAAGCGAAGCGGGCGGGAGGGAAACTCGTCAGCGCGTTTCATCTTGACCTTCCTTCTTGTGGAACAGGTGGAGGGGTAAATCACCGATGCGGCCAACCGTGTTGTGGATGAACCGCTGCATGATCTGGTCGTAGGCGCGGCTGATATGCGCGTCGATCTCGCGATCGAGGCGCGCCGCGTCGCGGGCATAGATTGCGTCGATGATCGGCTGGTGCGAGCGTGCCGTCTCGGCCTGGGCCTGCACGTCGCGGGTCGAGGTGATGTGCCACATCCGGTAGGTCACGCCCGACAGGTTGTAGAGCGACTGCGTCAGGAACGGATTGCCGCATTCGCGATAGACCTGCGAGTGGAACACGAAGTCGAGATGCAGCAGCCCCTCGGCATCGCCGGCGCGCACCAGCCGCGGCACGTCATCGAAAACGGCTGCCAGCCGTTCGATCTGCTTGTCCCCCGCCTCTTCCAGCCAGAGCCGCCAGGCCAGCCGCTCCAGATGCAGGCGCAAGGTGTAGATATCGTTGATCTCGTCCAACCCCACCGGGGCCACGACGATGCTCTGGTTGTGCTGGAACAGCACCAGCCGCTCGTTGGACAGGCGCAGCAGCGCCTCGCGGATCGGCGTCCGGCCGAAATCGAGCCGCGCGCCGAGCGTCTTGTCGTTGATCACCGCGCCGGGCTGCAACTCGCAGCGCAGGATCATCGCACGGATGGCGTGATAGGCCTGCGTCGCCTGGGTTTCGCGGACGTCCTCGTCAAGTTGCGGAAGGCGGAACGGTTCCTGCTGCTCGGTCGGCATCCTGCGCCTCTGTCTGGGTCCTCGGGGGCGTTGCGGTTGGCAGCGCCGTCGGACAAGTAAGGGATCGAAGAAATATATTGTCAATATTCATTTGCGATCGAACGACGCGCAGACAGGGTGAAGAACACTCTAACTATATGATAAATATTGGGCATTAGGGGCCAGAACTTTTTGTATATTGACAATATATTCATCGGGAGCGGATGATCCTTCCAGATCGGCCCGCCTGGAATCTCCCTGCGGCGGCCCGGCATGCCGAGTGAGGGTGACGTGGGCGGCAGCATCATCTCCGACGAGTTCAGCGCGACCCGGGCAGATGCGCCGGAACGCTTCGCTGCGGTCTGACCGCCGTGACCGTCACCTCCCGTCCCGACTCGGAAGCGACCTCGCGGCAACGGGGTCGCGCACTGTCCGGCAGGCTGTTCCGGCTGGCCTTCCGGGCTGCCCTGCACCTGCCGGGGCCGGTGCTTGACCGCATCGCCGGGCGCGGGTCCGACGCGGCATCGCGGCCCGGCGCCGATCCGCGGGCGAGGTTCCATGCCTGGATGGTGCGCCGCTTTGGCGGGCCGCCGGCCGTGACACTGGCCGAAGCCCGCGCGCCCCGGCTCCTGTCCCTGTCCCTGCTCGAGGGTCGGCCGCTGCCGATGCAGGAGATGCGCAAATTGACCCTGCCGGGACCGGGCGGTCCGCTGCGGGCCCGGTTCTATCAACCGGCCAGCGCGCCCACGCCGTCGCCTGCGCTTATCTTCCTGCATTTCGGTGGCTGCGTGCTGGGCGACCTGGATACTTGTCACACCGCCTGCACCATCCTCGCCCAGCATGGCGGCTTCCGGGTGCTGTCGGTCGAGTACCGCCTGGCGCCGGAGCACCGCTACCCGGCCGCGCTCGAGGATGCGGTCGCGGCGCTGCACTGGCTGCGGCGTGAGGCGGCTTCGCTCGGCATCGATCCGTCCGCCATCGGCATCGGCGGCGATTCAGCGGGTGGTTACCTCGCTGCGGCGGCCTCTCTCTGGCTGGCCGCTCGGGGTGAGGCCCAACCCAAATGCCAACTCCTCATCTACCCGGTTCTCGAGATGAACCGCCTTTCGCTTCCACCGACGCCGTGGGACGACTGCTACCCCCTGACCCGCACCGAGATCGACTGGTTCGCCCGGCAATACCTGCGCAGCCCGGCCGATGTGGACGACCCGCTCTGCTCGGTCGCGCGGGCATCGTCGCTTGCGGCAATGCCGCCGACGATCCTTGTCCAGGCTGGCCACGATCTGCTGTTCGACGAGGGCGCCCATCTCGCCGAAAGGCTGCGGCAGGACGGCGTGCCGCTGGTCCATCGCGTCTATCCGACGCTGCCCCATGCCTTCTCGGCCATGTCAGGCGGCGTGCCGGCGGCGCGGGCTGCGCTGGTTGAAACCGCCCTTGCCACCGGCGCGACCCTGCGCGCGCCGGGCTCATCTTCCCCCAAATCCGACGAGGACAACCGATGACCGATGCACTCCGCGCCAACTGGAACTATCCGACCACCGTCTGGTTCGGCCCCGGCAGGATCGCCGATCTGCCGGCCGCCTGCGCCGAGGTGCCGATGCGGCGGCCGCTGATCGTGACCGACCCGTTATTTTCGGGCCTTCAGGTCATGGCCGACATCCGCGCCGCGCTGACCGAGGCCGGTATCGCATCCGGGATCTTCGACAAGCTGCAGGGCAACCCGACCTCGCGGAACCTCGATGACGGCATCGCCGCCTATCGCGCCGGCAATCATGACGGTGTCATCGCACTCGGGGGCGGTAGCGCACTCGACGTCGGCAAGACGATCGCGTTCATGGTGGCGCAGACCCGCCCCGTCTGGGACTTCGAGGATATCGGCAGCCTCTGGCGCGCTGCCAATGCCGAGGGTATTGCCCCGATCATCGCAGTTCCCACCACCTCGGGCACCGGCTCGGAAGTGGGCCGGGCGACAGTCATCACCAATGACGCAACGCATGAGAAGAAGATCATCTTCCATCCGCGGATGATGCCCCGGATCGTTATCGCCGACCCGGCCCTGACCCTTGGCCTGCCACCGGCGATGACCGCCGGCACCGGCATGGATGCGCTGGCCCACAACCTGGAAGCGCTCTGCGCCCCGATGTACCACCCGATGGCCGACGCGATTGCCATCGAGGGGATTCGGCTGCTGAAACTCTGGCTGCCCGTCGCCGTGGCAGACGGCAGCCATCTCGGGGCCCGGGCCCAGGTCATGACGGCCGCCAGCATGGGGGGCACGTCGTTCCAGAAGGGGCTTGGCGCCATCCACTCGCTCAGCCACCCGATCGGGTCGATCTATGGCTGCCACCACGGCATGACCAACGCCGTGCTGATGCCCTATGTCCTTGACTGGAACCGTCAGGTCATTGGCGAGAAGATGGACCACCTTGCTCGCTGCCTAGATCTTCCGAGTCCGGGCCGGGACGGAACAGCGCGGGTGATCGATTGGCTTCTGGACCTTCGCCGGGACATCGGCGTGCCCCATACCCTGGCAGAGTTCGGCATTCGGCCCGAGGACTTCCCGCGGATCGCAGCGGCAGCCGTCAAGGACCCGACGGCGGGAAGTAATCCGCGCCCATTCAATGAGCGTGACATGCACGCCGTACTGCTGGCGGCGCATCAAGGCAGGCTGACCTGATAGACCGCACTCGATCAGCGCGCCCCGTGAATCCCTTTCGTCAACATGTCCCAAGACTGAAACCGGACCGCTCGATCGGGGCAGGCCAGGAAGCCATCACCGAACGACGAACTCATGCGCAAAGAGTTTAGCTCTGCATTCACGCACAAATCGGAGATGTATCACGCACCAAGCCCCGTTCGGCGGCTTTGTGCGTGATATCATTATCATGAATGATGGTGGGCGATAACGGATTTGAACCGCTGACATCTTCGATGTGAACGAAGCGCTCTACCGCTGAGCTAATCGCCCGATGGCGGGGGTATTAGACTCAGTCTTCGTCCTCTGCAAGGGGCTGTTTCGCGGTCCGCACCTCGCCCCGGCGCAGCTTGACGGTCAAGAGCTTGCTGCCCGCCGCACCGTCCTTTGCGCGGTTGACCTTGGCCTTGCCGAAGGGCGGAAGGATCAGTTCCTCACCCTTTTCAAGCGCCTCGCCCAGCACGGCCAACGTCGCCTCGACCACCTCCTTGACCGACTTCTTCTTGCCGCCAGAAAGCGCAGCGACGCGTTCGACCAGCTCCCGCTTTTTCAGTGCCAGTGTCTTTGACACGACCGCAGCGGCGGCCGTGGCCAGAGCTGCGCCTTCCGAGGCGATCGCCCTCACCTCTTCGCCGATGGTCGGCGGCGGAACCACGACAGGGGCAGCTTTCGGGGCGGCCTTGCGGACAGCGGGCTTGCGGGGCGTCGCGGCCTTCGCCGCGGCGGGCTTGGCGGCCGCCGATTTGGCGGCTGCCGATTTGGCCGGGGTGGATTTGGCGGGGGCGTTCCTTGTCGCCGCGGACTTTGCAGCGGCCGGCTTGGCCGTAGCGGGCTTGGCGGCGCGGCGCTGTTTCGGTGCAGCAGGTGTATCGGTGGCCATGATCTGCCTGTCTCCCTGTTATCGTTGCTTTCTGACAGTCCCTTGTTGGCGGCACAGTAGCCGAGGTCCCGCGACAGCGAAACAGCGTTCCGCGCTGGTGCGGACAGGAAAAGGGGCGCGGAATGACCGCGCCCCCCTTCGTCTGGCCCTCTGGCCGATCAATGCGCGATCGGCGCCGCCTGCGGCTCGGCCGGCTTCACCAGCGTTGCCGCCGCCTCGGCATCCTCGTCCCATTCGACTGGCTCGGGCATCCGCACCAGGGCGCGCGGCAAGACCTCGCGCACATGGCTGACCGGGATGATCTCGAGTCCCGACTTCACGCTGTCGGGGATCTCGGTCAGGTCCTTGGCGTTCTCTTCGGGGATCAGCACCGTCTTGATGCCGCCGCGCAGCGCCGCGAGGAGCTTTTCCTTCAACCCGCCGATCGGCAGCACGTTCCCGCGCAGGGTGACCTCGCCGGTCATGGCGATGTCCTTGCGGATCGGGATGCCGGTCAGCACCGAGACGATCGAGGTGACCATCGCGATACCCGCGCTCGGGCCGTCCTTCGGGGTCGCCCCTTCCGGCACATGGACGTGGATGTCGATCGTGTCGAACTTCGGCGGCTTGATTCCCAGCTCGGGGCTGATCGAGCGGACATAGCTCGAAGCGGCCTCGATCGACTCCTTCATCACGTCGCCCAGTTTCCCGGTCGTCTTCATCCGCCCCTTGCCGGGCAGCTTCAGCGCCTCGATCGACAGGAGGTCGCCGCCGACGCTGGTCCAGGCCAGCCCCGTCACGACACCCACCTGATCCTCCTTCTCGGCCAGGCCGTAGCGGAAGCGTTTCACGCCCAGGTATTCCTCAAGCTTCTCGGGCGTGACGGTGACCGACTTGCCCTTCTTCTTGACGATTTCCGTGATGGCCTTGCGGGCCAGCTTGGCGATCTCGCGTTCCAGGTTCCGCACGCCCGCCTCGCGGGTATAGGTACGGATCATCTCGGTCAGCGCCGCGTCGGTGATCTCGAACTCGCCCTTCTTCAGGCCGTGCGCCTTCACCTGCTTGTCGATCAGGTGACCCTTGGCGATCTCGCGCTTCTCGTCCTCGGTGTAGCCCGCGAGCGAGATGATCTCCATCCGGTCCAGAAGCGGGCCCGGCATGTTGTAGGAGTTCGCCGTGGTGATGAACATCACGTTGGACAGGTCGTATTCGACCTCGAGATAGTGGTCGACGAAGGTGTTGTTCTGTTCGG
>ERZ1645185.1298-NODE-1298-length-10227-cov-4.110303_pt1 | contig 10227 bp, 10 predicted proteins | sample MGYA00575351_ERZ1645185 | MGnify/ENA primary metagenome ERZ1645185 (study PRJEB40838, sample SAMN11284767) | freshwater sediment metagenome | isolation source: river sediment | host: Sediment | place: India: Jana village, Kanpur | collected 2015-12-17 ... | reverse complement strand
TCCTTCAGCGCGTGCAATTCGTGCATACGATGCGGCACCCCCAGGACCTGCACCAACAGGACGGTCTGCGCCTGATGCCGCCTCAAGAGGTCTTCAAGATGGTTCAGATCAAGCCCGAACGTGTCCGGGTCCGCCTCACACATGTGGGGCGTAAAGCCGAACTGAATCGCCGGGGCGATGGATGTGACCCATCCGACGCTGGGGACGATCACATTCGTATTGCGCAACTTGCCCGAACGCAGCAAGGCGTAATACATGAGCAAGTTGGCTGACGAGCCTGAATTGCAATTGACGGAATGCGGACGCCCGAGCCACTCGGACCATTGCCGTTCGAACTCCAGCGTGACCGCTCCCTTGGTCAGTCGTGGATAGGTCTTGAGCCAGTCGATCAATCGATCGATGTCCTGACGGTCGATGGTATCCTGCGCAAGGCACCATCGCGGATTGAGTTTGGCGTTCTGGGCATGAATCGTCATGGTCGTCGTCCCCTCCCGGTCCAATCAGGCACCGCCTCGTTACAAGACGAGGGGTGGCATTGGGACACCAATCAAGATGCATGCCACTTGGGATATTCACATGCGCGAGGAAAAACAGAGGAGTTTCAGGCGCTGAGGAAGAGCCGGCGCGAGTAACCGGGCAAAAACTTCCCAGTTGACGGCAACCGCTGCAGTCTAGGCGGATTCGATGGAGTGTTTCTGAAGCACAAACGATTCGAGGGCTTTTTTGACCGATCCGCCCCACCCGCGGTACTCGATCGTCTCCTTGCCGTCAAACTGGAATTCCAGGCCGAGGAGCGTGCCGTCCGATTGCAGTGACACGTTTCGCACGAGGGCTGTCAGATTGTTGACGTGACCGGTCCCGACGATTTCGAATTCCACGCGCAAGACCATTCCCGGGAAAAAGTCCTGGATCGGCCGTTGGAGCCGGACGGCGCATCCGGATGCGCTCAGATCCGTCAACAGCCCGCCGATTCTCGGCTGGTGTGCGGATTGCCGCTCGCCGACACCGCCGGTCACCTGTAGGAGCACGACAGGCTCGTGAGCCAGTACCCGTCCCTGCTTGCGCAAGGGGACGGCTTCGATGTTCGAGGGATACGCCAACAGGAGAAACGGAAAGGGTTGCAGTTGCAAATCCAGCACCTCGGTACGATAGCCGATGATTCGTCCGGCATAGATGTAGCGCAGTACGCACGTGGTACCGACCGCACAGGGAATCGGCTTTCCGAAATGAAACGGCCATTCACACAGGATCCAACTGCGGTGTTTCCAACCGAGGACCGTGGAGCCATATTGTGCGCCGCTCTCTTCCCCGGCCAGACTGAGCTGAAGCGAGAGCCCGACCTCAAGGAATGACGCGGGATGACGATGTGCCGTCAGGTCGCTGGTCATGCTGTCCCTCACCCGTGACGCACTACGCAGGTGCGCCCCAATCATCGGTATCGGTCTTTCTGCTCAAAACTTGACGTATCGCTCGGCTGGACTGCTGGCTTTCCTGTAAAGGACCTCCCCGCATCAACCGATATGTATTCTGCGGTAGCTTCGCGCATCGCCACTGTGGACCTACGCAGCGGTTCTGACAAGGACTCATCAATACTCGGACATGGATTCGACCAAACGCATTCCCATCGATCAGTTGACCGTCGGCATGTTCATCGCCGGCCTGGACCAACCCTGGTATCGGACGCCGTTTCTTCTCCACAAATGGCTGCTGTCCAACCCCGACGACATTGTGCAGCTCAAACGGCACGGCATTCAGATCGTCACCATCGATACGAAGCGTGGGCTGGACGTCGGCGCTGCGCCCGCCCCGGCGCCGGAGGCACCCGCCGTTCAAGAAGAACCCACACCAGGCCCGGCAGAGGTCGCCGATCCCCCAGCCGGCGGAAAGCCATCTCCGGCGGCGGCGTCCGCCGCCGTCTACCGGCAGGCTATGGAAGCCGTCGATCGCGTCTTCCGAGACATCGAAGCCGGTCAGCCGCCAAAAGCCACAGCATTGAAGCCGGTGGTGCGCGATCTCCTCAAGCAAATCATCGAACAGCCGGAAGCGATGATGATTCAGTTCTGCCTGGATAAGATGCGTCGCTTCGACGGCACCCTCGCCAATCACGGCATGGATGTCTGCGTCCTGACGTTGATTCTGGCCGTGGAAAACGGCTGCACGGAATCGGATATGGAAGCGCTCGGCTTGAGCGCGCTGCTCCACGACATCGGATTCGTCCGCCTGCCGCGGAACCTCTATCGAAAAACGACAGCCTTGACCGAGCAGGAACAGGCGCTGATGCGGCAACATCCGCAACTGGCGGCCTCCGTCCTGTCGCAAGGTGACCGGGTGCCGGAGACGGTGACGAAGATCATCGCGGAACATCACGAATTTCAGGACGGTACCGGGTTTCCCAAACTGGTCAAAGCCGGCGCGGTGTCGCCCTTGACTCAACTGATGGCCTTGGCCGACACCTATGACGACCTGGTCACGACCAGATACGGCCGTCCGCCCCTGCTGCCCCATGATGCCATTCGCCAGCTCTTCGTGTTGGGGGCGAAAGGGCGGTACGACAAGACGTTGGTTGAGGTCGCAATCAAAGTACTGGGCGTCTATCCGCTGGGGAGTCTCATCAAGCTCAATACCAACGAGTCCGCCGTGGTGATCGGCCTGAACCATGAAGACCGCTTGCGTCCGCGTGTGCGTATCATCAAAGGCGTGGACGGAGAAGGTCAGCAACCAGTAGATATCGATCTGCAGAACCAGCCGGCCGACCAGCCCGCACGCTCCATCCTCCGGGCGTTGGATCCTGGCACGGAACAGATAGACCTGCCGCAATATCTTGACCTTGCGGTGGGTGGAGCGCCGCTATGAGCCATCGGTCACATTCGCCGTTTCCCCATGCACAGCCTCCCGGAGGTCCTGACCTACCCAGCGAAGCGCTTTCTTTGCTGTGGGACGCCGTCCCTCTGGGTGTATGTCTCCTGACGGCGGACTCGCGCGTGGCATTTGCCAACCGCAACGCAGCTCGCCTGTTTCACCGGACTGCGGGAGAGTGTCTCCACAGATCGTTGACCGATCTCTTGGGACAGACGGTCGAATTGAGCAGCTCGTTGCGATCCTCCGGCGTCTGGAAAATACCGGAAGCAACGGTGGGCGATTCCGCAGAGACGACGGAAAGCGAGGAGGACGAGTCTCCTGGTTATGCCTTGGTCGAATGGGAACAATTGCGCATGTCCGGCATCCCGGGCGTCGCCGCGCTGCTGACGCTGCGCGATGTGACCCGCGAATGCGAGTTGGAAACCGATCGTGACCGGCTTGCCACCGTGGCTGAGGAAAGCCCCTACCCGATCGTCGAAATCGATCGGCATGGCAACATTCTCTATGTGAATCCGGCCATGGTGGAGGTCCTCTGTCGATTCGGGTACGACCTCAGCGGCAGACCGGATATTCTTCCGGACAATCTCCCTGCGCTGGTCGCGACCTGCCTGCTTGAGGGACGCACACTTCGCTCTCAGGACGTGGTCAGAGGCGAGGCCTGTTACAGTTGGACCTTGTGCCCTGTGCCCAGCAATCAACTCGTGCGCGCGTACGGCGTCGACCTCACCGAAGTGCACGCAACGCATCGGGCCTTGAACGCCACGGCAGATCACCTTCGTGAGAGTAATCGCCAATTGGACCAGGCGCTCCAACAGGCGCAAGCGGCGGCGCAAGCCAAGTCCTCATTCCTGGCCATGATCACCCATGAGTTGCGCACGCCGATGAACGGCGTCATCGGCATGGCCAGTCTGTTGCTCGATACCTCGTTGACGGAGGAACAGCGATCGTTCACGCAGACGATTCAGCAATGCGGTGAAGCGCAACTGTCGCTGATCAACGACGTGCTCGAGTGCAGCAAGATCGAAGCCGGCAAGTTAGAACTCGAAAGCCTCGACTTCCAGTTACGCACCACGGTGGAAGACGTCCTATCACAGTTCGCCGAACGGGCTCAGCGCAAAGGTCTTGAAATCACCGGCCTGGTGCATGCCTCGGTTCCAAACGCGCTCCGTGGCGACCCCGGCCGCCTGAGGCAGGTGCTGACGAATTTCGTAGGAAACGCCGTTAAATTCACCGAGCACGGCGAAGTTACGGTACAAGCCTTCCTGGAACAGGACTCTCCGGCCGGCGTGACGATCAAGTTCGAGGTCACCGACTCCGGCATCGGCATCAGTGAAGAGGTGCAAGGGCGACTGTTCCAGGCTTTTGCACAAGCCGACAGTTCCACCACCCGCAAATATGGTGGAACGGGTCTTGGCCTCGCGATTTCGAAGCAGCTGGTGGAACTGATGGGCGGTCAGGTCGGCTTGCGGAGCCGACTCGGTGAGGGGACCACCTTCTGGTGCACCGCCGTCTTCCAGAAGCAGCCGGTCTGTGCCCCGGCGATTGTGCCGTCCGCCGAACTGAGCGGTCGTCGTGTCCTCATCGTCGATGACAATGAATCGAATCGCACGATCCTGCATCATCTTGTCTCAGGATGGGGCATGCAGGACGGCCAGGCCCGCAATGCGACAGAGGCGATGGAGATGCTGAGCCAGGCCGCCGCCAAGGGAGAACCCTACGAGGCGGCTGTCCTCGACATGCTCATGCCGGGCAAGGACGGGCTTCAATTGGCCCAAGACATCAAGGCTCACCCCCATGGCGCCGGCGTGCGATTGGTCGTCTTGACCTCATTGATTCAGCCTGGGCATGCGGAACGGGCCCGCCGCGCCGGTTTCTCCGCGTATCTGACAAAGCCGGTGCGTCACGATCAACTGCAGGGTTGCCTCCGCGTCGTCTTCGGGCTGCAACAGGGGCCAGGAACCAGCGGAGCCGGCATCGGCAAGAGCCAGATAGCCGCGCCTCCCCTCATTACCAGGCACACCTTGGCCGAGCAAGCTCGGCGTCCCAGGATTCTCGTCGCTGAAGACAACGTGGTCAATCAGAAGCTGGCCGTCCGCATGCTCGATCGACTCGGCTACCAGTCGGATGTCGTCTCCAACGGCCAGGAGGCGGTGACGGCCTTTGAACGGGAATCGTATGCCGCGATCGTGATGGATTGTCAGATGCCGACGATGGACGGGTACGAGGCCACCAAGCAGATCCGCGCGCAGGAACAACGCCCGGATGATTCCCGAACGCGTGCGCACATTCCGATCATTGCGTTAACGGCCAATGCCATGCCGGGCGACCGCGAGCGATGCAAGGCCGCGGGCATGGACGACTATCTGAGCAAGCCGGTGAAGACGGACGATCTTGGTCTCATCCTGCAGCGTTGGGCTCCGTTGCCGACCGCGGCGGACGCTCCTGCGCCGGTTCCACGCCGCGAAATGACCAAGACCGACGCGCGGGTGTTTGATGCATCTGCGATGTTGGCCAATATCGGCGGTGATACCGAACTGTTCGAACAACTGATCCGGCTCTTCCTTGACCGGCATAGCCTCTTGATGAAAGAAATCGAAACTGCCATCGGCCAAGCCGATGCGTCCGCGCTTGAACGGGCGGCACACAGCCTTAAGGGCACCGCCGCCAACCTCTGCGCGCCCGACGTCGTCTTGCTGGCGGGCCAGTTAGAGGCGACCGGTCGTCTGGGGACCTTGACGGAGGCCCCGTCCCTTCTTGTGCAGTTGGACCGCACGGTTCAGGAACTGGTGTCGGTTCTGTCGCGTCAAGTCGCACCTCCCCCATCAGCCTAAACGCTTTATACGATCGCTCCGACAGCGCGCCGCACGACCTCGGCCACACGATGGCTTGAGCCGGGCGTCCGTTCGAGCATAGTTGGGACGCGATCCGGGCACTATTCGACGGGAGCACTCGTGAGTGAAGCGGAGACTACACCGCTACAGCGAATGCGTGACTCTGTGCAGAAGGAGTGAACAGGGGGTAGCGCGTGGGCAGGTCTTCGGAAAGCACCAATTGTTTGCAGAGTCTGGTGCGATGATTCATGACCAACGGACCGCGCAGGTTGGCGGTCACGGCGCTGGGATCATCGGACGGGATGGTGAGAATCGTCACCACTGAGAGCTCGTCGTCATCTTGCTTTTGGATCTCGATCAGGGCATCCGTCGTCACCGTAATCTGATAGTCCGGCTTGAAGTAAGCCGGATCCAGAATGACAAACGCCAGTTGCGGTTCTTCGACGCACTGCAACCACTTGAACGGCGCATCCGTGTCATGATCCAGCATGACGTATTTGGTCCAGTCCGGGAATCCCAGGATCCCGGAGGGAAACACCAGCAGACTCTCATCTTTGACGTCCAAGGTCCCGAACCTGGTCGACTGACATTTCATAAATGGTTTTCAGCCTCCCCGGCGGCCGGCTTTGTTGGACAATTGGCGGAAGGCTTCCAGCGGAATGACGCCGGGCCCCGCCGCGATGCGATTCTCGTCCTGGATCCGCGCATGCACTTCATCCCGATGCACTTGCACATTGGGCGGCGCTTCGATACCGAGCCGCACTTGTCCGCCTTTGATGCCAAGCACCACGATACGAACATCCGGCCCGATGGTGACGCCTTCTCCCCGACGTCGTGTTAAGACCAGCATACAAGCCTTCCTTGGCGTGTGGATACGGGTACATTGGGTATATCGGTTCCGGTGAGGATGAACTTAAGCGTCGGTTACGGCAGATAATTGATTAATGAGGAGTCGAAAATCTTGCTGAATGTCTGACTGGCGGCCTGCACGGCGACCTGTTGAAGGCTCAACTGGCTGATCGCCGTTGCGAGATCAGCATCCTGATTGTCGGAAATGGCTTTGGAAATGGTCAGGGTGGCCGTATCCAGTGCGTCGTGGGTGACTTGCAGACGGTTGGCCAGAGCCCCGATCGTCCCCTGCGCATCACTGATCTGTGCCGTGGCCAGGTCCAGATTGCCGATTCCCACCTGAATCCCCGCGCGATTGTCGCTTTCGAGCGCGGTAAGCAAGTCCCGGAGCGAATCGAACATGTTCGTCGTCGCGCCGGTAAAAATGCTGCTTCCCGGAACCAGGATCTGCACGGTCTGATTTTCACCCACTGCGATCGACTGGGTCTCCGTGTTGCCCTGATAAGTCACCGTATCCCCGGTGGTGATCACATAGGGACTGACATCAGTTTTTGTGCCGCCGAATACCGCCTGGCCGGCGACTTCGGTATTGCCGAGTTGGACCAATTGCCGCTGCAATTGGCGAACTTCTTTCGCGATACTTTGACGTCCTTCCGCCGAGGTGGTGTCACTGCTGGCTTGAATGGTCAGTTCACGTACTCGTGTGATGAGGTTCTGCACCTGTCCCAAGGCCTGATCGGCCGCGTTCACACGCGACGTGCCGAAATCGATGTTGCGCAGCCATTGGGTGGTTTGCGAGAGCGCGGATTTGTCGAGGACGATCTGGCCATACGAACTCGGATCGTCTTCTGGCCTGTTCACGCGCTTCTGACTGGAGATCTGCTCCTGCGAGGTCAGCATCTGCAAGCGTGAGCGTTGGAGATTGCCGAGCAGGGTATTGTACATCTGTTGATCGGCGACTCTCATACGAACGCTCCCCTCTTCTCCTGATCAAACGATCAGCGCTTCAACGACAAGATGGTCTGCAACATCTCATCACTGGTGGTGATGAGCCGTGAGGCAGCTTGAAACGCCCGCTGATACTTCAACAGATTGATGAGCTCTTCATCCATGGACACACCGGAAATCTCCGCTCGGTGTGCGAGCAATTGGTCGTTCAAAATTTCCTGCCCATGCAAGTCCCGCGTCGCACCCTGTAGTGTCGCGCCGAAACTTCCGGCCATGGCGCTGTAATAGCTCTGAAACGTCGTATTGCCCAATCCGGCCACCGCGGCCGTCTGGAGGTCGGCTACCGCCAGGGCATTCACATTGTTGCCGGGGAGTCCGGTGGCGGTCGACGAAGCGGCGATTTTTTGCCGATCGGTCAGCGCTATACTGATTGTGCCGGCGGTGGTTCCAGAGGCAGTAAAAAAGTCCTGCGTGGTGGAGCCGTCCAACCCGTACCCCAGTCGGTGTTGCGTGTTGACTTGCGACACAAGTTGCGATGTGAGGGTGTCCAAGGAGGTCTGCAAACCCGCGGCGGTTGTATCCCGCGCATCGAGCAGCCCTTTCAGCCGGCCGCCGCTGATCGAGGAGGTAATATCCGTGTTGGGGCCGGTTCCCCCGTCATACCGTACGTCGAGCAACCCACCGTTGGTCACGTCGGAAACGCCGGTGAGCTTGTACGCCGTGTGGTCGGTGACCAGAATCTGCCCGATCCCCACAAACACGGTCACCTGGCCACTTCCATCTTCGATCGAAGAAATATCGACCAGACCTGCGAGGTCGTTCAAGAACCGGCCGCGCTGATCCCGAAGATCGTTCGCCTGCTGCCCGCTCACCTCGGTCAGTTTAATTTGGGCGTTCAAATCAGCGATCTTGCTGGCCAGCGCATTGATGTCATTGATCCCGCTTTGAACCTGACCATCAAGCGACAGCCGCTGTGTGGACAGCTGGGAAGATGCCTGGTTCAAGACTTTGGTCAACCCGTCGGCCTTGGTCAGGAGTACGGTGCGCGCGGTCAGGTCCGCCGGATTGGTCGCCACGTCCTGCCAGGCTTTGAAAAAATCATTCAGTCCTGCCGCAATACCCTGGTCATTCGAATCGTTGAACAAAATCTGGATTTGAGAAAGGGCCTTCTGGGATGCGCCGAATTGCCCGATCCGCTCGCTGGAACCCAGCAGTTGCTGTTCCACAAAGCTGTCGACGGAGCGGCGAATTTCCGAGACCTGAACGCCTGTTCCGATCTGGCCTGGGCGGCCGTTCTCCGGCAGGGTTTGGGTGAGCACCGCTTCCTGCCGTGAGTAGCCGGGGGTGCTGACGTTGGCGATGTTCTGTCCGGTGACGGACATGGCGCGCTGGAAACTGGCCAGTGCGTTCGAGCCCACGCCGAATAATCCGTTCAGTCCCGACATAGAATCACTCGTTACCCTTTGGCTCTCACCAGGCCGGCGCCTGCCGCGACTGCTGCGCCGGATGACGAATAGAGTGCCGCTGACTCCGGGGAGTGCTGCCAACGCTTGAGCGCTCCGTGCAAGAAATCGAGCGATTGCCCGATGAGTGTGGCGTTGAACCGATTCAATCGATCCGTCTCCCCGATCGCCGCCACCAACTCCTGCTCCCGCTGATTCCGGCCTGCATCGCCGGCCACAGTTGCCGCGGGAACCGGTCTGGTTCGGCGCTCCTGTTCCAGATCACGAATCTCATCTAATAATTGAGCTTTTCGCATCGTGACTGAGGTGAACTGGCCGAACGACAGGCAGCGAATCGCCTCCTGCTCTTCACGCAACAATGACTGGAAGGCCAGGATCCGCTCGAGCATGCGCTCCATGAGCGCGTCGGACTCGTTAGAGATAGCGTGTGGCACGGTCGACACCTTGTCTCCTCCTCGACGATAGGGTTCAGGCCTACGAGGACATGTGAGCGAAGGGGCCGACCGCCGGTGTGGCTGACTACAGAACCGCGTCCGTCAAGACGTGACGGATCATGGCATCTGCAACTTTCTTCCCGTCGACGGTGTAGGTACCCCCTTCGACCGACTGCTGAATCTGGCCGACTCTGGCATCACGTTCCGCATCCGGCTGTTCAGCTGCCGCCCTCAGGCGCTGGAGTTCTTTGGCACGCTCGGAAATCTGGACGCGGTCTTGGGACTGCGTCTGCTGAGATGCGGTCTTCTTATTGTGCGTCCGATCGGTTTCCTGAACGCCCAACAGAATTTTTGCGAGATCCGCCGCCCGGCCGTTGTTTGAGATCTCCATAACTGCTTCTCCTCCCCTTGCCAGGGTGTTCCGAAAGGCTTTCCCCTAGTCGAGTCCTCTATCGGCGGGGAAGGCAGGGAACTTTAGGAGAAGCGGACGGATTAGCGATTTTTTTCCACATAGGCATCCACAAAGGCTGTAATGCCGATCCCTCCGGCCTGGGTCGCCAATTTGGCAATTTCCTGGTCGTAGAAGGAGTACCAGACCTGCTCTCCCTTCCGTTCCAAAAGGCCTTTCGGAACAGTTTCCCGCATGTTTTTAATAAGATAGGAGATAAAGTAGGCTTCGAATTCTTGCCCGGCTTTATGCAGTGCCGAGGTGGATGTCTGTGCAATCTGGCCCTGCCCATTTGTACGCTCTAGCCCGGCTGGTTGGGCGGCGGACATCTGCGCCAGATCCATCTGACCGGCCAAAAAATCTCGTATTTCCATGGAGTTTTAGTATCCTCTCTT
>ERZ1645185.1297-NODE-1297-length-10228-cov-5.914676_pt1 | contig 10228 bp, 10 predicted proteins | sample MGYA00575351_ERZ1645185 | MGnify/ENA primary metagenome ERZ1645185 (study PRJEB40838, sample SAMN11284767) | freshwater sediment metagenome | isolation source: river sediment | host: Sediment | place: India: Jana village, Kanpur | collected 2015-12-17 ... | reverse complement strand
AAATCGTGCAGCCCGGTACTGGCCGCCACCCAGCGCGCCACCTGACTCGCTTCCAGCCCCAATTGCGAGGCGGCCCATAGGCGAGTCGACTCAGGCTCGCGGATTAGCAGCGTTTCGACGACCGCCGCAACATCCAGCATGTGAGCCAATAAACCATGTCCATCAGAGTCATTGCTCTTGGCCCAAATCACCCGTGCCGAGCCTGAAAGCCCAGTAAACCTGGGTTGTTTTTCCGCAGTCATCAAGCACCCGTTTCCTGCATGTAGAGACCACGGCATCCTAGGCCGTTACACACCTCCAAGACAGACTGATTACATCCTCAGGTAAACTTTTCGCACACACCCATCAACTCGCCAAAGGCGTACTGCGTGCCACCAGCGCCTCGACATCCACCCCGCGCGGCAGCGTACCGTAGGCCCGGCCGCCTTCTGCGCCCAGGCGGCTGGCGAGGAAGGCGTCGCTGACGCTGCTGTTGCCGGCCTCCAGCAACAGTTTGGCTTGCAGCGCCAACGCCACGTCCTCGGTGAGCTGGCGGGCGCGGTACTGGATATCGGCGGTGTCGGCAAAGCCGGCCTTGAGTTTGCCGATCTGCGCCTTCAGGCGTGCGTCGCCGTGACCATCACCGAGCTCGGCGAACAGCGCGTCGAGCACGCCCGGTTCCTTGGACAGTGCGCGCAGCACGTCCAGGCATTGCACGTTGCCCGAGCCTTCCCATATCGAGTTGACCGGCGCCTCGCGGTACAGCCGCGGCATGATGGTTTCCTCGACGTATCCGGCGCCGCCCATGCATTCGGATGCCTCGGCGATCATGGCCGGTGCGCGTTTGCAGATCCAGTACTTGCCGATTGCGGTGACCAGACGCGAGAACTTTTCTTCCTGCTCGTCATGCGGATGATCCAGCGCGCGGCCCATGCGCATGGTCAGCGCCAGCGCCGCTTCGCTTTCCAGGGCCAGATCGGCCAGCACGTTCTGCATCAGCGGCTGTTCGGCCAGCACCCGGCCGCCGACCTTGCGGTGTGCGCAGTGGTGGCTGGCCTGGGTCAGCGCCTGCCGCATCAGGCTGCTCGAGCCGATCATGCAGTCGAAACGGGTCAATGCAACCATCTCGATGATGGTCGCCACGCCGCGACCTTCCTCGCCCACCAGCCAGGCCAGCGCACCGCGATATTCGACCTCGCTGGAGGCATTGGCCCAGTTGCCCAGCTTGTTCTTCAGGCGCTGCACATAGAACTGGTTGCGCGTGCCGTCCGGGCGATGCCGCGGCAGCAGAAAGCAGGACAGTCCCTTGTCGGTGTACGCCAGAGTCAGGAAGGCATCGCACATCGGTGCCGAACAGAACCACTTGTGCCCGACCAGCTCATAGGCCTGCCCCGGGCCAGCGATACCCACGGCATGCGCGCGGGTGGTGTTGGCGCGCACATCGGTGCCGCCCTGTTTCTCGGTCATGGCCATGCCGATGGTGGCGCCGGTCTTTTTTTCGATCGGCAGATTGCGTGGGTCATAACTGCGCGACAACACCTTGGGCAGCCAGACTTCGGCCAGGTCCGGCTGCAGGCGCAGGGTGGCCACGCTGGCAAACGTCATGGTCAGCGGGCAGGCATTGCCGGCTTCGGGCTGGTTGTGCAGGTAGTTCAGCGCGGCGCGGGCTACCTGAGCACCCGGTCGCGGGTCGGTCCAGGGTAGCGAGGGGATACCCTGCTCGATCGCACTCTGCATCAGCTGGTGGTACGCCGGATGGAACTCCACCAGATCGACCCGGTTGCCATAGCGATCATGGCTCTTGAACACCGGCTTGTTCTCGTTGGCAAGAAAACCGGCCGCCATCAGCGGGCCACCGGCGAGGGCACCGTATACGCTCAGCTGTTCCTCGGCCCAGCCGCCACCAAACCGTTGTGTCCACTCCTGCAGCGGCAGATCGAGGCGATACAGATTGGCACCCTCCAGCGACGGCACCTGATTCAACACCTCATGGGTTTCCGCAAATTGATGCAATGACATGGTTAGTACCCCTTGGCGCCGACCGCGCGCAAACAGAATGTAATGAGATGACGGCTGGTATCCGCCGCATTGATCGCGGCCCGACCGGATTCGCGTGCTGCCTGCGCTGCGGGCGACAACGGGCCGACCAGTGACTCGGCAATCGCGCCAACCAGACACGCCGCCACCAGGCGAATCTGCTCGACCCTGAAATCGCCACTGCGCACGCCTTCCTCGAGCAATCCGCAGAACAGTTCCGCGTAAGCCTCGCGATACAACAGGCGCTGCTCATCGACTTCCGGCTCCACCGGTTCGGCGATCAGGGCAAACGCCAGCTGACGGCTGTGCCAGGCCCGTGCAGCAAATTGCAGAATGCCCTGCGCCAACCGCTCTCCCGGCGCACCGGGTGCGGCAAACGCTGAAGCCAAGGCATCGACTTCACGACGACTGGCCATGGCAAATACTTCGCTGGCCAGTTCACCCTTGTTGCGGAAGTGCCGGTACAGGCTGCCGGTGGCCAACCCCGCATCGGCAGCCAGCTGCTGCATGGTCAGACTGGCAAAACCATTTTCGGCCACCCGCTGCAAGGCGCACTCAAGGATGCGCGCACGCAATGCCTGATCTCGATCCAGGCGCAGGCTTGTGGTGCGATAGACCATAAATGAATCCCGGTTCAGACTTTCAACAATTGAATCAGCATTCAGGCTTTGCTGAAAGCGCCGTTTCGGCCATGCCCACCGGCAAAAGCGCCGATCACGGCACGCCAGGCCACCCCTCCCGCGCCACAATTCCCGGGCTGCGTCGGGCGGCAGATTTGCGGCTAAGCTTGGTGATGACCGCAACCGCACCGACTGACAAGGAAGCGCCGTGCACGCAGACAGTTCGATCAGACAATTCCTGAACTGGACCCGGACCATCAGGCGCAACTATGACTCCGTGCAGGATCAGGGCGCGATCCAGTCACTGCGGCGTTTTCTGATCACGCTATGGTTCTTTGTCCCCCTGGAATGCCTGCTCGCGCTGTGGTTCGGCCTGTACCGGGCGCCCGCCGATGAGCCAGCCGTACAGCGCTGGGCCAGTAACCTGCTGCTCATCCACTCGATCACCGCCGTTATCACCCTGGTTCTTGCGCTGGTGGTGGTGCGGGCCCTCAACCGCCCGCAGCTGAAAACCCGTACTGCCGTCGTCCTGCAGGTGCTGCTGTGCAGCATTTACCTGCTGTATGGCGCCCTGGTGTCGGCCGTGGACCTGAGCATCGGTTCGGGAATCGCTTCGTTCATTCTGGTCAGTTTCGGGATCGCCGGACTGTCACTGATGCCGCCGAAAATCTCCACCCCGCTGTTCGGCATGGCCTTCCTGGTGTTCGCACAATTGCTGGTGCGAGCCTCACCCTCGCCATCGATTCTGCTGAGCATGCAGATCAACTCGTTTGCCGCCTCGGTGCTGGCGTTGATCGTTTCCATGATCATCTGGCATCAGTACGCCAAAGGCGTTCTGCTGCTGCGTGAGCTCAGCCGAAACAACGAAGAACTGATCAATACCCAACTGGAGCTGGAGCATCTGGCCGGTCACGACGCACTGACCGGCCAGCCCAACCGGCGGCTGCTGCATGACCGTCTCAGCCAGGCGCTCGCCTCCAGTGCGCGCAGTGGCCGGACCGGAGCCTTGCTGTTCATTGATCTGGACAATTTCAAACTGCTCAACGACACCCGTGGGCACGATATCGGCGACCAGCTGCTGCAAGCCGTAGCGCGGCGCTTATCCGCCTGCGTACGCAGGGGCGACACAGTGGCGCGACTGGGCGGCGACGAATTTGTGGTGATGCTGGTCAACCTCAGCGATACCCAACATGGTGCGGTGATGCAGGTGGAGATCGTTGCCGAGAAGATTCTCGGCACACTCAATGCTCCCTACACGCTGGGTGCGCAAGAGCACCTGAGCACCCCGAGTATCGGCATCACCCTGTTTGACCGTTACGCCGAAGATGCCGAGGAGTTGATGAAGCGCGCGGATATCGCCATGTACCAGGCCAAGGACGCCGGACGAAACCGCATCCGCTTCTTCGATCCGCAGATGCAGGCTCAGGTGGATATCGAACAGGCGCTGAAAAGCGACCTGCGGGAAGGCATCGCGCAGGGCCAGTTCAGCCTGCATTACCAGCCACAGATCGATGCGACAGGCCGGATTGCCGGCGCCGAGGCCTTGATCCGCTGGTATCACCCGGCCCGCGGCATGGTTTCACCGGCGCACTTCATTCCGCTGGCCGAAGAGAGCGACATGATCCTGAGCATCGGCCAGTGGGTGCTGGAAAGCGCCTGCCGAAAGCTCGCGCAATGGTCAACCAACCCCGGACTCGAACACATCAGTATTGCGGTCAATGTGAGTGCGCGGCAGTTCCGCCATGCCGACTTTGTCGAACAGGTACTGGGGGTGATTGCCCAGACCGCCGCCAATCCCTGCCGGCTGAAACTGGAGCTGACCGAAAGCCTGCTGGTGCAGGACATTGAAGAGCTGATTGAAAAGATGCAACGCCTGAAAACCCGCGGTATCAGTTTCTCGCTGGATGATTTCGGCACCGGCTATTCCTCGCTGTCCTACCTCAAACGCCTGCCTCTGGACCAGCTGAAAATCGATCAGTCTTTTGTCCGCGATGTGCTGACCGACAGCAACGATGCCGCGATTGCCCAAACCATTGTCGCGCTGGCCAACAGCCTGGGACTGGAAGTGATTGCCGAAGGCGTGGAAACCCAGGAGCAACGCCAATTCCTGGCCGCATCAGGCTGTCTTTCCTATGAGGGATATCTGTTCAGCAAACCGCTTCCCGAAGACGCTTTCGAACGTTTTGCGCAGCAACAGCAGCCGCTGCCGATCCCTGGCTAGGGTCTGTTGCCGTTTGGTCGCGCCCAAACGGCAACAGACCCTAACGTCAGCCCGCGAACCGCCCGGCAGATAGTGATAAGCTTCGCCGCCTATGAATATCAGCATGAACATCCCGCCCTCGCGCCCGGTTGTGCTCTGCGTGTCCGGCCACGATCCCAGTGGCGGTGCCGGTCTGCAGGCCGACATCGAAGCCCTGCTCGCCCAGGGCTGCCACGCCGCCCCCACAGTCACCGCGCTGACCGTGCAGGACACCGCCAACGTGCGCGACTTCCGCGTACTCGACCGCGCCTGGGTACTGGCACAGGCGCAGGCGGTGATCGCCGACCTGCCGATCGCCGCCGTCAAGCTGGGCATGCTCGGCTCGCTGGAAATGGTCGATACGGTGGTCGAGATCATGCAACAACTGCCGGACACGCCACTGGTCTGCGATCCGGTGCTGCGCGCCGGCGGCGGTGGTTCACTGGGCAAGGAAGATGTCGGCTACGCCATCCGCGAGCGCCTGCTGCCGCTGGCATTGATCGCCACACCGAACCTGCCGGAAGCACGCCTGCTGGCCGAACTGCCTGCAGGCACTGCCGACGAATGCGCCGCGCGCCTGCTGCCGCACTGCCAGAACCTGCTGATCACCGGCGGGCATGGCGACGAGCAAGCGATTCACAACCGCCTGTACTGCCGCGATGGCAGCCGGCATGACTTCACCTGTCCGCGCCTGCCCGGCAGTTATCATGGTTCCGGCTGCACGCTGGCCAGCGCGCTGGCCGGACGTCTGGCGCTAGGCGAAGCGCTGCTCAGCGCGGTGCGCTCGGCGCTGGATTACACCTGGCGCACCCTGCGCGACGCCGAACAACCGGGCAAGGGCCAGTATGTGCCGCGCCGTCTGCCCCTCGACTTCTGCGACTAAATAAGCCAATGGCCAGACTGCGCGGACTCTACGCCATTACCGACAGCCACCTGCTGGCTGACGGCCGCTTGCTGCCCTTCGCCCGGGCGGCGCTGCAGGGCGGCGCCAAACTGCTGCAGTACCGCGACAAAAGCAGCCCGGCGGCGCAACGTCTGCGCGAAGCAGAAGCCTTGCAGAACCTCTGCCTGCAATATGACGCCCAATTGATCATCAATGACGACGCCGAACTGGCCGCGCGGATCGGCGCAGGCGTGCACCTGGGGCAGGAGGACGGCTCAGTGTCCGCCGCCCGCGCCCTGCTGGGCCCGCACGCCATCATCGGTGCCACCTGCCATGCCCGTCTGGAGCTGGCCAGTAACGCCATTGCCGACGGCGCCAGCTATGTCGCCTTTGGCCGCTTCTTCCCCTCGCAGACCAAACCCGGCGACGTACTGGCCACCCCGCAACTGCTCAGTCAGGCGCGCGCGCAACTCGATGTGCCGCTGGCTGCGATTGGCGGTATCAGCGCGCAGAATGCCGCCCCGCTGATCCAGCACGGCGCCGACTTGCTGGCAGTCATCCACGCCCTGTTTGCCGCCCCCGATGCCGCCGAAGTGGAGCGCCGCGCGCGCGCCTTCAGCGAACTGTTCAATTACAAGGAATGTTTGTTATGAGCAAAAAGTTTGCGTTGCTCGACATGGAAAACGTCCAGCCAACTTCCTTGCAAAAGCTGAAGAATGAAGGCTATCACCTCAAAGTTTTTGTAGGCGCCAACCAGTCCAAAATCAGCGTTGAGCTAGCCGAGGAGATTCAGACATTTGGCGAAAGCGCACAGTACATTCGAATCCAGAGCAGCGGTAAAAACGCTCTTGATTTCCATATAGCTTTTTATATGGGGCAACTCGCAAGCACCGAACCCGATAGTCAATTTGTGATTGTGTCTAAAGACACTGGTTACGATCCGCTACTCAAACATATGCGGAACATAGGCATAAAGGCTACCCGAAGTTCAGCTGCAGTCGGCAGTACCACCACCCCCGCAAAACCAACAAAACCAACAGAACAAACAACAGTTACTAACAAAAAATCGCCGACACAAATGTCACTTGCCGAAAGAGTGGCATTTGCGCACAAACATTTACAGAAAGCAGGCAAAGCTAAACCAGGGAAACTTGCGAGTCTGGCGGCCGATCTGCACTCAAAATTCCAGAAGAAGCTTGACGAAAAGTCTGTCCAAAGCCTGATCAAAGAACTCATCAAGCAAGGCGTGGTAATCGATAACCAAGGCACGATTACCTATCAGCTCAACGAGAAATCTAAGGAGTAGTTAATGTCACGCTCAGAAGCCCTGTTCGCCAGCGCCCAGCAACATATTCCCGGCGGCGTCAACTCGCCGGTACGGGCGTTCCGCAGCGTGGGCGGTACGCCGCTGTTTTTCAAACACGCCGAAGGCGCCTACGTCATCGATGAAGACGGCCAGCGCTATGTGGATTACGTCGGTTCGTGGGGGCCGATGATTTTGGGCCACGCCCACCCTGAAGTGCTGGACGCGGTGCGCAAGCAACTGGAACACGGCCTGTCCTACGGCGCACCGACGGCGCTGGAAGTGGAAATGGCCGATCTGGTGTGCAGCATCGTGCCGTCGATGGACATGGTGCGCATGGTCAGCTCGGGCACCGAAGCGACCATGAGCGCGATCCGTCTGGCCCGCGGGTTTACCGGCCGCGACAACATCATCAAGTTCGAGGGCTGCTACCACGGACATTCCGACAGCCTGCTGGTGAAAGCCGGCTCCGGCCTGCTGACCCAGGGCGTGCCAAGCTCAGCCGGGGTACCGGCGGACTTCGCCAAACATACCCTGACCCTGCCGTTCAATGACCTGGCTGCTGTGGCCAGCATGCTCGCCGACGTCGGCAACAGCGTGGCCTGCATCATCGTCGAACCGGTGGCCGGCAACATGAACTGCGTGCCGCCAGCGCGCGGTTTCCTGCAGGGCTTGCGCAGTCTGTGCGACGAACACGGTGTGGTGCTGATTTTCGACGAAGTGATGACCGGCTTCCGCGTCGCCCTTGGCGGAGCGCAGGCGCATTACGGCGTGACGCCCGACCTGTCGACTTTCGGCAAGATCATCGGCGGCGGCATGCCGGTCGGCTGCTTCGGCGGCAGACGCGACATCATGTCGTGCATCGCTCCGCTCGGCCCGGTCTATCAGGCCGGTACCCTGTCGGGCAATCCGCTGGCGATGGCCGCGGGCCTGACTACCCTGCGCCTGATCAGCCGTCCCGGCTTCCATGCCGAGCTGAGCGCATTTACCAGCCGTCTGCTGCAAGGCCTGCAGGACCGCGCGGATGCCGCCGGGATTCCGTTTGTCACCACTCAGGTCGGCGGCATGTTCGGCCTGTATTTCAGCGGCGCCGACGACATCATCACCTTCGAAGACGTGATGGCCAGCGATGCCGCCCGCTTCAACCGCTTCTTCCACCTGATGCTGGAAGGCGGCGTGTATCTGGCTCCGAGTGCCTTCGAAGCCGGTTTCACCTCGATCGCCCACGGCGATGCGGAGTTGCAGATCACGCTGGATGCTGCCGAACGCGCCTTTGCCGCGCTCAAGGCCTGAGCATGCAATACAGCACCGCGCTCAGTGATGGCGTGCTGGCCCTGGCGTGCCTGATCTGCGTAGTGCAGCTGGGCAAGCGCTATGCCGGCGCACAACCAGAGCAGCGCCCGCGCTGGTTCTGCATCCTGCTCGGTTTTGCCCTGCCCGCAGCGGCGGCCGCCGTGGGTGCTGTGCGCTTCGGCCTGCTCCCGGAACTGGGCGAGCTGCATGGCTGGCTGAGCCGCGCCAGCAGCTTTCTCGGCCTGCCCCTGCTGGGTCTGGCGGCACTCAGTCTGGGTCGAAACTGGCAGTGGCAGGGTCCGACCTGGGGTCGGCTGCTGCTGGGGCTCTGCGCCTTCTTCGAGCTGTTCCGGCAACTCGACCGGCTCGATGAATACCGGCTGTTCTTGCAACTGAGCAGCCTCCTGCTGCTGCTCTATGGCGGCTTGCTGCGCTGGCCACAACGCCGGCCACTGGTGCTCGCCCTTGGTGCCAGCGGGCTGTTGGTGTTCGCTGGCCTGGTCGTCGGTACCGACGGCTTTCTCGGGCCAGTGCGGCGCATAGACCTGTTTCACGCCTTGCTCACGCCCGCCTATCCACTGCTGGCCTGGCTGATGATTGATCTGACGGATACGCAAAGCCGGGCAAACACTTTGTAAGTAGCCCGGCGCTTCATCCATAATGCACGCAGAGCGCGCCGCGCCAGACGGGCAGGCGGCCCGCAATCGCTTCCGAGGCACCACCACGTCGATGAACCGCACCCGTCGCACGCTACTAACCGGTTGTCTGCTGCTTCTGGCTTCACTGCCAGTCTCGGCTGCGGATAACTCGTTGCTGGTTCCGACCGAAGGCAGTTGCATGCTCAACACCTCGCCCGAACGTCTGGCGGCCGCCGTGAGTGCCTGCCAGCGGATTGCCCAAAGTGGTGACCGGCAAGCGCAATTCGAGCTGGGAGTGCTGCACTACCAGGGTACGCTGACCACGCGTGATCTGACGCAAGCCCTGTATTGGCTCGAACAGGCCTCCCTGAAGGGCCATGCCGAGGCGCAATACTATCTGGGCCTGATGTTTTTCCGTGGTGAAGGAGTGCCGGTCAACTATGTGCAGGCTTTCATCATCCTGAAAATGGCTTCGGTCAATGGCTCGGATGACGCCATGGACGCCGCCGATCAGGTGTACATGCAGATGACCCAAAGCCAGATTGAAATGGCCAATCAGGTGCTCGGCGAAATCTTCCGCGACTACCTGCTGGAGCTGCAAGGACTGCAGCAATCCACCCTGCCGGGCCTGGCACCCCAGGCACCAATCAACTAGAACGCCTCAGCGATCCGGCATCGGCATGGGGAATGGCATCACATTGCCGCCGCCCTTGGCTTCGCTGATTTTCGGCGTGCCCAGACGCTCGACTTCGTCTATGCGGATGATCGCGTGCATCGGTACAAAGCTGCGCACCACGCCGTCAAACTGCGCCTTGAGCTTTTCTTCGCTGGGGTCCACGACCATCTGCGTGCGCTCACCAAAGACGAATTCCTCGATCTCCAGAAAGCCCCACAGATCGCTCTGAAAGATCTGCTTGGCATACATTTCGTACACCTGGCCCTGGTTGAGAAAAATGACCTTATAAAGTGGCTCTGGCTTGCTCATGAAAGACAATGGACTGTTGAAAGGGGGTGCGCAGCTTAGGGTCTGTTGCCGTTTCAGCGCAAGCCGCGTTGCTGCGCAAAATCTCGCCAGGCTAGGCGTGGGACGCAGGTAATGGTTGCTCCCTTGCCAAGGCCCACAACAACGCATGGCGAGATTTTACGCGCAACCCGAAGGGCCGGGCCTGTTTTAGTGCGAAGCGGCGTTTCTCGATGCTCATTTGGAACAACCAAATTTCGCATCTCGCGCCTTGC
>ERZ1645185.1296-NODE-1296-length-10229-cov-4.128072_pt1 | contig 10229 bp, 7 predicted proteins | sample MGYA00575351_ERZ1645185 | MGnify/ENA primary metagenome ERZ1645185 (study PRJEB40838, sample SAMN11284767) | freshwater sediment metagenome | isolation source: river sediment | host: Sediment | place: India: Jana village, Kanpur | collected 2015-12-17 ... | reverse complement strand
TCTTCCAGAACCAGATTTTCTGCTTCTTGCAACCGGGTAGGATCATTGTAGTGCCACTGGACCACCTCTTCAGGATTGTCATAACTTTGCGCATACTCTTCAACGAGAGATTTAACCTGTTCAGGCTTGGCATGTAACCCATGCTTCTCCACCAGATCCGTAATGATCAGGCTTAGCTTGACCCGCCTTTCTGCACGCTCATTGAACATTTCAAGTGGCAAAGTATCCTGGCCTTTCGGCAGCGCCATATTACGTTTCTTCATATCGTTCATGGTTTGCTGCATCAGGCTCTTGGCTTCAGCCTCAACCAGTGATTTGGGCAACTCCATTTCAGTAACGCGCAACAAAGCAGACATCGCACTGTCTTTGTTGCGCAACATCAGGCGACGCCTTATTTCCCGATCAAGATTTTCCCGGACTTCCACCCTCAGCCGATCCAAATTCCCGTCTTCCACACCCAACAATCTAGCAAATTTTTCATCTAACTCAGGCAAACGAGCCTCTTCCACCTTTTTCAGGGTAAGAGTGAACGTCGCCGGTCTGCCAGCCACTTGCTTGGCGTGATAGTCGACCGGGAAATTCATGTCAAAGGATTTTTCTTCCCCTGCCTTCATGCCGATGATGGCATTCTCAAAGTCCGGCAGCAATTGCCCGACACCCAGCAATACCGGCAAATCCCTGGCTTCGCCCCCTTCAAATATTCTTCCATCCATCAGACCACTAAAATCAATAATCACTCTATCTTCATTTTGCGCTGCACGATCCACTGGTTCGTACGTAGCATGCTGCTTACGGAGAGTGGTCAGCGTTGTATCCACATCGGCATCGTTTAATGTATAAACTGCCTTTTCCACATTTTCAGAAGCGATATCACCCAGAACGACTTCGGGATAAACCTCAAAGATCGCGCTATATTCAATCCACAATGCATCCGGTTCAATCTCTTTTACCTCGAATTCCGGATACCCCACAATTTTTAAATTACCTTCCTGCGCCTCTTTGGCAAAGGATTGCCTCAAGGCATCCTGAATCACTTCCTGCTGCACTCTAGGACCGTGTTTTTTTTCCAAAATCTTGAACGGAACTTTTCCCGGCCTGAACCCAGGCACCTCTGCGGTACGTGCTATTTTCTTCAGGCGTGCTTCCATCTCACTGCTAACCAGTTGCACAGGGATGGCTGCCTTCAGACGGCGCTCCAACCCGCTCACGATTTCTATACTCGACATGCTAACTTTCCTTAGGTTAATAAGTGAATTTTTAGTTGGTGCGAAAGGAGAGACTCGAACTCTCACGCCTTGCGGCGCTGGAACCTAAATCCAGTGCGTCTACCAATTCCGCCACTTTCGCCGGTTCAGATCAAATGATAATTGTAGCATAGGAAAGAATGCAGGAATAAACGGAAATTACAGCCATTTTGGCTGCACTGTCTGTACCCCGTTCCCCCAAACGATTCTTCAAGAATATTCCCGTTTCCAGCTCACATTAATATAACCCACAAGCATCAAACGATTTAATAAATACACCTCCACCAATCCGGTTCAAAACATGCAATACCGCTACAAGGTGCGGCGGTCTCATTCCGCATCTCAATTTCATTTCTCCAGGGTCTGATCCGGCATACAACCCGACTGGACCGATACTGACCGAACATATTTGGGTGCGCCAACGCTTTTATAACTTGCCCTATCCATAAATATATTGCATAAAAATGAACATTGCCAATGCACTGACTAACCATTCACATGGCGTGGACCATCCACGTCATATATGAATTGTACGACTGTCAACCGCCAGTGCGGCTTCATGCATCACCTCCGCAAGTGAAGGATGCGCATATACCATGCGCGCCAAATCTTCACTGCTCGCCGCAAACGCCATCGCTTGCACACCAAGCTGGATCAGCTCGGATGCCATCGGGCCTATTATGTGCACTCCAAGAATACGATCCGTTTCCGCATCGGCAACGATTTTTACAAAGCCTCCCGTATCCCCCATGGCTCGAGCACGCCCATTCGCCAGAAAAGGAAATTTCCCAGTCTTATAGGCTATACCATCTGTCCTGACCTGCTGTTCAGTTTTGCCTACCCAGGCGATTTCAGGGGCAGTGTATATCACATTCGGCACAAAACTCAGGTCGCCACATCCCACCTGACCGGCTATCAATTCCGCCACCATCACCCCTTCTTCCGATGCCTTATGCGCCAGCATCGGGCCACGAACCACATCGCCTACGGCAAACATACATGGCAGATTAGTTCGGCAATATTCATCCACCTCAATACGGCCAGCACTATCGAGTTTAAGCCCGACTGAATCAACACCCAAACCCTGCGTATTGGGAATTCGCCCGATTGCTACAATCAATTTTTCAGTATTCAGTTCCTGATCTTCGCCTTGGCTGTTCCGCCAGCTGATTGTTACTTCCTCAGGGGTCTGCGTAACTGTACCGATCTGTGCCCCGAAATGAATGGACAATTTTTGTTTAGTAAACACCCGCAATGCTTCTTTGGCAACCTGCTCATCTGCTGCAGACAAAAACAACGGAGAACTTTCCAGAACCGTCACTTCAGACCCAAGTCTCCTCCACACACTGCCAAGCTCCAACCCGATCACTCCCGCACCAACAATAACCAGCCGCCTGGGCACATCGCTAAAATTCAGCGCGCCTACATTATCCACGACCTGCACACCATCAATTTGGACCTGCTGGAGGTTACGTGACTTCGAACCAGTGGCAATGATTACATTTTTGGAACAGATTTCCTCACTACCCGAAATACCAATACGCCAAAGATCACCATCCCGACCTAGCAAGCTGGCGGAACCATGTATGGATTCGACCTTGTTTTTCTTGAATAGCTGAGCAATACCCATGGTAAAGTCAGAAACAATCTTGCCCTTGCGCAGCAGCATTTTCTGCACATCCATGCTCACATTTTCTGCACCGATGCCATGAGAACCAAAATCATGCTTGAGCCGCTCAAAATTCTCAGAAGACTCCAGCAATGCCTTGGATGGAATACAGCCAAAATTTAGACAGGTTCCACCGAGACTCGGCTTGCCATTCTCGCCTTTTAAATCATCAATACAAGCAGTATGCAGTCCAAGCTGGGAACAACGAATCGCCGCCACATATCCTCCTGGCCCGGCCCCAATTACCACAACATCGAATAACTTTGACATCATTACCTATCACCCAGCCACTAAAAATATTTTCACCCGTTTACTCTTGGCTCTTTAAGGCCGCTCTGTTCTTCCTGGCTCACCAGGGTCACAAATGCGAGCATCGTAACAACCCCACGGCAACATAATCACTACAAGTCCAGTAACACCCGCCCAGGGAATTCCAATGCTTCTTTTATGGTCGCAAGAAATAATACCGCATCCCGCCCATCAATAATTCTATGGTCATAAGAAAGTGCGAGATAGTTCATCGGACGGATCACGACTTGACCATTTTCAGCCACCGGCCTGTCTTTTGTAGCATGGATACCAAGAATTGCGCTTTGTGGTGGATTAATGATGGGAGTGGATAGCATGGAGCCAAACACCCCGCCATTCGAAATGGAAAACGTTCCCCCAGTCAATTCTTCAAGGGTAATCCTGCCATCCCTGGCTCGCGCACCGAAGTCAATAATTAGCCTTTCAATATCGGCCAACGACAACTTGTCCGCATCACGGATAACAGGCACCACCAGACCGCGCTCACTGCCAATTGCCACCCCAATATCATAATAACCGTGGTAAACAATATCTGTGCCATCCACAGACGCATTCACCACTGGAAATTTGTGCAACGCAAGCAATGCTGCCTTAATGAAAAATGACATGAAGCCAAGCTTGACACCATGTTTCTTTTCAAAATCGTCCTTATACCGATTACGCAATTCAACTACAGGCAACATATTTACTTCATTAAATGTTGTAAGAATTGCAGCATTCCTTTGCGACTGAAGGAGGCGCTCTGCAATGCGCTGACGAATCCGGGTCATAGGCACGCGCTGTTCCGTCCGCCCACCCGCCGGAGGTTGCAGAGCAGCACCAGCCGGAACTGCAGTTTTTTCCTGCACAGCAACAAGCACATCTTCCTTGGTAACCCGGCCACCGCGACCGCTTCCGCTGATTGCACTGGTATCGATCTGATTTTCAGCAGCAATTTTCTTTGCTGCAGGCATTACGGAAGCCTGTTCATTGACCGCATGGTCTGATTCGATCGTACTTTTTTCAACAGGACTAGCTTCTGTATCAAGAAGTGCAATTACCTCATTACTGGTAACTTTTTCACCATTTTGTTTGAGAATTCTGGCCAGTACCCCCGCCTTGATCGCCGGCAACTCCAATACCACCTTATCGGTTTCAATATCGATCAGATTTTCCCCCTCAGCCACAGCTTCGCCCTCCTGCTTATACCAGGATACCAATGTGGCTTCCGGAACCGATTCCGAAAGCTGCGGCACTTTCACTTCGATCTGCATGATGTCTTGCTCCCGATTTATTGATCCAGATTACAACCAAATGCGGCATGAATCACTGCCTTCTGTTGCTCATTATGCACCGCAAGATATCCAGCCGCAGGTGATGCTGCGGAAGGCCGCGCCGCAGAGACAAGTCGCATGTTGTCACGCAGGTGACGCATCAGATAATGCTGGATGCGATGCCATGCCCCCTGATTTCTCGGCTCCTCCTGACACCAAAGCAATTCTGTAGCGTTGGGAAAACTGGCAATCTGGGCCTTGAAAGCATCATGCGGAAATGGATAAAGTTGCTCCAGCCGGATAATCGCTACCTCTTCCGAAGACAAAGCACCCGCCTCTACCGCTTCAGAACCTCTTTTGTTCCGGGCAGACATCAGTTCATGGTATATCTTTCCACTGCACACGATAATGCGGCGCACCCTTTCTGCACGCAACACTCCCTTTTCCCCAATCACTGGCTGAAATGAACCTTGAGCTAATTCATCCAAGGGTGAAAAAGCATCCCTGCTGCGTAACATGCTTTTAGGCGTAAATACGACAAGGGGTTTACGTATTGGACGCAACATCTGGCGACGCAACAAATGAAATATTTGGGCTGAAGTTGAGGGAACACACACTTGAATATTGTAGTCAGCACATAACTGCAAATACCGCTCCATACGACCGGAAGAATGCTCAGGTCCCTGCCCTTCATAGCCATGGGGCAGGAACATAACCAGCCCGCACATGCGCCCCCACTTGGCTTCTCCCGATGAAATAAATTGATCGATTACCACTTGGGCGCCATTTGCAAAGTCTCCGAACTGTGCTTCCCATATCACCAGAGTATTGGGCTCTGCGCTCGCATAACCATACTCAAACGCCAGCACGGCCTCTTCTGAAAGAATGGAATCAATCACGGTAAAATCAGCCTGATCAGGTGCGATATTTCGCAGGGGGACATGGTACCCCTTGTCCCACTCTACGCGATTCTGATCATGCAAGACGGCATGGCGATGGAAAAAAGTACCGCGTGCACTGTCCTCCCCGGACAAGCGCACCGGGATCCCCTCCGCCACCAGGCTAGCATAAGCAAGGTTCTCTGCCATCCCCCAATCAAGTGGTTGCTCACCTTTGCCCATTGCGCGGCGATCTGCAATGATTTTTTCCACACGCGACTGCAGCTTGAAATTTTCCGGCACCTCTGTCAGCCGTTGGGAAAATTTCTTCAATTTTTCCAGCGGCACGGTTGTATCCACCGCAACATCCCAGGACACATCGCTTTTGTATTTAGACCAATTTACTGCATATTCTTTATTGAAGTTACTGATTATAAGTTGAACCGGATTAATGCCTTCATCCATCGCCCGACGGTAAGCAGCAATCATCGCCCCTGCGTCTTTTTCGTCTATCACATTCTGTTCTACAAGGCGCCTGGCATACAGTTCACGCGTTCCTGGATGCTTATTGATGTAACTGTACATGAAAGGCTGCGTGACCATCGGCTCATCCTGCTCGTTATGGCCAAGCTTGCGGAAGCACACCATATCAATCACCACATCCCTTTTAAAGGTCATGCGATAATCAAGCGCAATTTCAGCTACCAGCAACAATGCTTCGGGGTCGTCTCCATTCACATGAAAAACCGGCGCTTCGATCATCTTCGCCACATCAGAACAATACAAGGAAGAACGGGTATCACGGGTATCCGAAGTAGTAAATCCGATCTGATTGTTTATGATGATATGCACGGTTCCTCCCGTGCGATAGCCGCGCGTCTGTGACAAACTGAACGTTTCCATGATCACGCCCTGTCCGGCGAAAGCCGCATCACCGTGCAACAAAAGCGGCATGACCTCCCGTCCTTCCCTGTCACCGCGCCGGTCCTGACGGGCGCGCACCGAACCTTCTACCACCGGATTGACGATTTCAAGATGAGAAGGGTTAAACGCCAGCGCCAAATGCATCGCCCCACCCGGAGTGGAAATGTCCGACGAAAATCCTTGATGATATTTCACGTCACCGGAAGTCAGATTTTCACTGTGCTTGCCTTCAAATTCCGCGAATAAATCCCGGGGCAATTTGCCTAGGGTATTCACAGCCACATTCAAGCGTCCACGGTGTGCCATCCCGATAACCGTTTCGCGCACACCCTGTGCACCTGCGTGTTGCAAGACATGATCCAGCATCGGAATCAGCGATTCACCGCCTTCCAGGGAAAATCTTTTCTGTCCGACATATTTGGTATGCAGGTATCGCTCCAGGGTTTCGGCCGCCGTTAATCGCTCAAGAATACGCCGCTTTATATCAGCACTGTAGCTTGGCATGCTGCGAACATTTTCCAGGCGATTCTGAATCCAGCGTTTTTGTGCCACATCACTGATGAACATATATTCCACACCTATACTGCCGCAATAGGTCTGACGTAACAACTGCAAAATTTCGCGCAATGTTAAGCGTGGTGGACCCGCCAGCGAACCGGTATTGAATGTTACATCCATATCTACTTCAGCAAGCCCATGAAAAACCGGATCCAGCTCAGGAGCTTCAGGCTTGGGATGCCGACCCAGCGGATCAAGGCTGGCTTGACGCACCCCAAGAAAACGATACGCATTGATCAGTTGCAATACTGCCACTTGCTTGCGGGCCAGATCCATCCCCTGATGTTCCCCATGCTCGCAAGAAGCAAAAGGCAATTCAGCAAACGCCCGGATTACCGGGCCATGCGCCATATCACGTGGCTGCGCAAGCGACCCGCCCTGCAAGGTGTCGAAATAAACACGCCATTGGTCAGAAACAGATCCTGGCGCAGCCAGATATGTCTCATACAGATTTTCAATATAAGCCATATTGGCACCATACAGCATCGAGTTGCCCAGCATGGCATGCATGTCTGACGTCATAAGTGATGATCCATTTTTTACGATGCTGTCATGTCCTTCCATTCCGCCACCTGACTCAGGATATGCTCATGGCAAGCCGAACCCGGATGGATTGCGAAGCAATCAAATAAAGGGACGCACAACTATTCCGCAACGTCAGCTTCCCCAGTGCTTCGCACTAACGGGCGGAAATCGGCACAAAATCACGTTGCCTTGCCCCTTGGTACAACTGCCGTGGACGGCCGATCTTTCGTTCGCTGTCAGAAATCATTTCATTCCACTGTGACACCCAGCCTATGGTACGGGCCACAGCAAAAATTACTGTGAACATGTTGGGAGGAATCCCCAGAGCACGCAACACAATCCCGGAATAAAAATCCACATTGGGATACAGCTTTCTCTCTATAAAGTATTCGTCCTTTAGTGCAATCTGTTCCAACTCCAGGGCCATTAAGAACAGCGGGTCATTTTCCAGCTTCAGCTCTTTGAGTACCTCATAACATGTAGCCCGCATCACTTCCGCGCGCGGATCCATGTTCTTGTAAACCCGATGCCCAAAGCCCATCAGGCGATATTTTTTTTCCTTCACACCCTTCATGAAATCCGCGACACGCGACACATCTCCAATCTCCTCCAGCATCTTAAGCACAGCTTCATTCGCGCCACCGTGCGCAGGCCCCCATAGCGCTGCAATGCCTGATGATACGCAGGCAAATGGATTGGCCCCGCTGGATCCTGCCAGCCGCACTGTCGAAGTCGATGCGTTTTGCTCATGGTCTGCATGCAGAATCAAAATCCGTTCCATCGCCCGTACCAGCTTCTGGTTGGGTATATAAGTTTCAGCCGGGGTCGCAAACATCATATACATGAAATTTTCGACGAAATTGAACTCGTTCCTCGGGTACATGAACGGGAAACCGGTGAAATACTTATAAGTCATGGCAGCAATGGTCGGCACCTTAGCTAACAAACGCAATGCAGAAATTTCGCGATGTTCCGGATTGTTGATGTCAAGCGAATCATGATAAAAAGCTGAAAGCGCTCCCACCACTCCTACCATTACCGCCATTGGGTGCGCATCACGTCGGAAACCATTAAAAAAACGCGCAAGCTGATCGTGCACCATGGTGTGCTGCATCACCTTCTTATTAAAATCATGTTTTCGCTCCGCGTTTGGCAGCTCACCATGCAGCAGCAAATAGCACACCTCGAGAAAATCAGAATTTTCCGCAAGCTGTTCAATAGGATAGCCACGGTAATAAAGCAACCCTGCTTCCCCATCAATAAAAGTTATACTGGACGAACAGCTTGCAGTGGAGACGAAAGCCGGATCATAGGTAAACATATTAAGTTTTCCCAGCCCGCGAATGTCGATTACATCTGGCCCCAGTGTGCCAGAGAGTATTGGCAATTCAATACTCCTGCCATCCCCCAGAGTCAATGTTGCAACACGTTTTTCTTCCCTCATCATGCCTCCCAATTTATTTGCATCTTCGCTATCCCGGAAATTTTCGGCTGCCAAACATTAAACTGTCCGAAGCAACTCCAACACCGCACACTGTTCGCCCTTCTGCAGAGAAGGACCTGATCTGGCAATCATATCCCAGAGCATCTGGTCGGGCATGTCCAGCAAAACATCAAATGCCGTTTTCTGAATGTCATCCAGATCTGCATAATGCAACTGCACAAATCTGCCCAGCACAATATCCAGTTCCAGCATCCCTCTTCGACACCGCCAGCTTAAACGCTCAAGCTCTTTCATACTGTGCGCTTCACCATCAGGGTTTTTATTTTTCCTATGGCAGCAGTAGGGTTCAGACCCTTTGGACAAACATCTACGCAATTCATAATGCTGTGACACCGAAATAAACGGTATGGATCTTCCAGGTTATCCAGCCGCTCACTCGTTGCCTGGTCCCGGCTATCAACGATGAACCGGTAAGCCTGCAACAAACCGGCAGGCCCTACAAACTTATCCGGATTCCACCAGAAAGACGGACAAGCCGTAGTGCAGCAGGCACAGAGAATACATTCATAAAGACCATCCAGCTCCGCGCGCTGCAATGGTGATTGCAAGCGTTCCGTTTCTGGAGGAGGGTCATTATTCACCAGATAAGGCTTAATTGAATGATATTGTTTGAAGAATTGCGTCATATCCACGATCAAATCGCGGATCACGGGCAAGCCCGGCAGTGGGCGTAATTCAATCGGCTGCTTTAAAGTCGACAGCTTGGTAATGCAAGCCAACCCATTGCGACCATTAATATTCATGGCATCCGAGCCACAAACCCCTTCACGGCAGGATTTACGCAGACCCAGGCTATCATCCTGCTCCCGGATAAGAAGTAGCGCATCCAGCAGCATCATATCGCCCGCTTCCATATCCAGCTCATAATTACGCATATACGGCTGCTCATCGGTTTCAGGGTTATAGCGGTAAATTTTAAATTTCAAGATTCATCCCTCTGCCAGTCATTTCGGAACAGCTGTCTTACTCGCATCCGTATCATAGTCAGTCGACCGGCGCTGACAGTGGTGCTGCCGGGATGTCCGCTATCGCACTTTCTGATCCGGTTATCCGCAGTAACATTGCACAGCAAAATAATCCATAGGACTCATTATCCAGGATAAGACCCGTGTTCCTTGATAGCCCAATCCCGGGAACAGTCTTGTTATTGCTGATTTCCATAATCCCATACCGGACTGACCATAAACCATGCCCCACCCGCACAACCTGCAAAAACCGCATCACCATTGCGGTCCGCAACTGACCCAGCCTATTCGCCGGATATTATTTTACATTTTCGCTGTTCAGTATATCCGCGCCCTGAGCGGAAAGGATTCCACGGTCAGCGGTTTTAAACGGACAGGCTTGTAGTCCAGTTTTTTGCCA
>ERZ1645185.1295-NODE-1295-length-10234-cov-8.049710_pt1 | contig 10234 bp, 8 predicted proteins | sample MGYA00575351_ERZ1645185 | MGnify/ENA primary metagenome ERZ1645185 (study PRJEB40838, sample SAMN11284767) | freshwater sediment metagenome | isolation source: river sediment | host: Sediment | place: India: Jana village, Kanpur | collected 2015-12-17 ... | reverse complement strand
GCGGACATCGCGATCATGAAGGCATAGCGGCCCGACCAGCGGGAGTCGCCATGGACCCGTTCCAGCACGGTCGGGTGGTCCACCTCCCTGACGATGGTTCGGCGGTGCCAGGCCTTCAGCTTGCGCAGGGGCCGTGGCGGGTGGTGCGGGGCCGGCGCGGGGCCGGTCGAAGCATCTGCATCAGCCATGGCTCCGCGCTAGCACAGGCGGCGGCGGGCGGGAAAGGAATCCCCTCAGGGTTCGCAATCCGCCTGTTCCGCCTCCTTCTTCTTCTTGCCGCCCATCAGGCCGCCCAGCGCGCCGCCCATTGCCCGGCCCAGGCTGCCGCCGATCCCGCCGCCGGCCGCCTTTCCGGCCTCTGTCGCGGCATCGGGCTTGCATTTCGGCTTGCCGCTGGCCGTGGCCTGCGCGCCCGCGCCGGGCATTTCGTCCATGCCCAGGATCGCGCCTGACCGGGATGCGAAGCGCGCCTTCACATGCCATTCCTGCACCCAGTCCACCTTCGGGTCCTTTGGCCGGGGCGGGTGGATGATATTCTGTTCCGGCCCGTGCGAAGTCAGCAGGATCAGGCCCTGGTTCGCTGCCTTGATGGCTTCCTTCGGGATGGCGCAGCTGGTCTGCGCGGGCGGCATCAGCTGTTTCTTGCCCACCAGCCGCGCAGCTTCCGACGGCGAGATGAAATCGGATAGGCCGGAGAGGAACGTCTGCACCTCGGACGAGGACCAGAACACCACGGTCGGTGCGCCGCCTTCGTCCTTGCCGCTCATCAGCTGGGCGAAGTGCCCGGTGGCGCCGGGCACGCTGTTCCAGCTGAGGGTGACCGCACCGGAGGGGAGCGCCGCCTGCCGGACGGTGACGCCGGCCATGAAATCCTGCTGAAGGCTGAACTGTATGGGCGGCGCGAAATTGCCCGTCACGCTGTGCGCGCCCACAAGGGAGGCGTTCGAAGGCACCTGCCGCGAGCCGTTGGCCTTGTCGGCATTCGGCCAGTCGACGAACGTCGGCCAGGTGCCGGCGCTGGGCGGGCGGCTGATGCGCACCCGCTCGCCGCCGAACAGGCCGGCCGGAACCTCCCCGGCGGCGACCTTCGCGAAATCGATCACCACGGGCTGGCCGGGCCGGGCATTTTCCCCGCAGCCCCAGAACAGAAGCAGCTTGCCCTTCGGCCGCTCGAACTCATCATCGTGGGTGCCGGGCTGGCTCTTGCGCGGGGCGCGCAGGGGAAGCGTGGCCCCCATGTTCATCACCGGCGGAATGGCGTGATCCGCCGTTGCCGCGCCGGATGCGGGCGGCAGCTTCGAGCCCATGTCCAGCAGCAGCATCTTCAGCGGCCCGCCGCCGCCCCCGCCCATCGCCATCCGCATCATGTCGGCAGAGGAGGGCGCGGCGCCGGGAATGCCGAACCCGGCCTGCGTGGAGGCAGACAGCCAATAGACCGTCTTGGGTGGCGTGACCTTCTGCGATTGGGAGGTGACCGGCCCGGCGGCCAGAGCCACGACCGAGATCGCGGCGGCGGCATGGATGCGCTTCATGGTATCTGCCCCTGTAATGCCCTCTCGCCGGGAAGGTTAACCCGAGGGGCGGGCAAGGGGCAAGCCGCGCCGGGCGGGTGGCCCGGCGCGGCCCTGGCCGATCCTATTCGACAGCCGGCAGATAGATCTCGCCACCCTTCGCGCGGAAGGTCTCGCTCATCTCCGCCATGCCCTGCTCGGCGGCTTCGGCGGCCAGGAACCCATCAGCGGGCTGGTTCTGTTTCATGGCGAAATCGCGCACTTCCTGCGTGATCTTCATGCTGCAGAATTTCGGCCCGCACATGGAGCAGAAATGCGCGGTCTTCGCGCCTTCGGCCGGCAGCGTCGCATCGTGGAACTTCTCCGCCGTTTCCGGATCGAGGCTGAGGTTGAACTGGTCGCGCCAGCGGAATTCGAAGCGCGCGCGGGACAGGGCATCGTCGCGCAACTGGGCGGCGGGATGCCCCTTGGCGAGGTCTGCGGCGTGGGCGGCCAGCTTGTAGGTGATGACGCCCACCTTCACATCGTCGCGGTCGGGCAGGCCCAGATGCTCCTTGGGCGTCACGTAGCAAAGCATCGCCGTGCCGAACCAGCCGATCATCGCCGCGCCGATGCCCGAGGTGATATGGTCATAGCCGGGCGCAATGTCGGTGGTGAGCGGCCCGAGCGTGTAGAAGGGCGCCTCGCCGCAGGCCTCCAGCTGCTTGTCCATGTTCACCTTGATCTTGTGCATCGGCACATGGCCGGGGCCTTCGATCATCACCTGGCAGTCCATGTCCCAGGCGATCTTCGCCAGCTCGCCCAATGTGTGCAGTTCCGCGAACTGGGCTTCATCGTTCGCGTCAGCGATGGAGCCGGGGCGCAGGCCGTCGCCCAGGCTGAAGCTGATGTCATAGGCGCGCATGATCTCGCAGATCTCGGCGAAGTGGGTGTAGAGGAAATTTTCCTTGTGGTGGGCGAGGCACCATTTGGCGAGAATTGATCCGCCGCGCGAAACAATGCCCGTAACCCGCTTTGCTGTCAGCGGAATATAGGGAAGTCGAACGCCTGCGTGAATGGTGAAATAATCCACGCCCTGTTCGGCCTGCTCGATCAGCGTGTCGCGGAAGATCTCCCATGTCAGGTCTTCGGCGACGCCGCCCACCTTTTCCAGCGCCTGATAGATGGGAACGGTGCCGATCGGCACGGGGGAGTTCCGGAGGATCCATTCGCGCGTGTCGTGGATGTTGCGGCCGGTGGACAGGTCCATCACCGTGTCGGCGCCCCAGCGGATCGCCCACACCATCTTTTCCACTTCCTCGGCCACGGAGGAGGCGACGGCCGAGTTGCCGATGTTCGCGTTGATCTTCACCAGGAAGTTGCGGCCGATGATCATCGGCTCCAGCTCCGGGTGGTTGATGTTGGCCGGGATGATGGCTCGGCCGCGCGCGATTTCCTCGCGGACGAATTCCGGCGTGACGAAATCAGGGATGGCGGCGCCGAAGCTCTCCCCGTCGCGGGCCTTGTTCAGCGCTTCTGCCCGGCCCAGGTTTTCCCGGATCGCGACATATTCCATTTCGGGCGTGATGATACCGGCCTTCGCATAGGCCATCTGGGATACGGCCTTGCCCGGCAGCGCGCGGAACGGGCGCATGTTGGGGGCGGGGAAGGGCTTCACCTCGCGCGTGCCGGCGCGGGACAGGCCATTGTCTTCGGGGCGGACCTGCCTGCCTTCATAGCGTTCCACGTCGCCGCGCGCTTCGATCCACCGCTCCCTCAGCCTGGGGAGGCCGGCGTTGATGTCGATCACGACCTTCGGGTCGGTGTAAGGGCCTGTCGTGTCGTAGACGCGCACCGGGGGTTCGTTCGCGCTGGGTTCCAGCGCGATTTCGCGAAGCGGGACGCGGATTTCGGGGTGAAGCAGCCCCGCCACATGAATCTTCCGGGAGGCCGGGAGCGGCCCGGTCGTGACGGATGCGGTTTCCAGATGCGACGGGATGTCGGCCATGTGCATTCCTCCAGTGGTTCGGATGGAAGGCGGGCCACTCGCTTTGCCGCTCCCTCCCTCCGCCGGTGTCAGCCGGATCAGGTTCAGCGGGTCGGAAGCTGCAGCTTCCCTCTCAGCCGCGCATCAGCGGCCCCCCGGGGATGCCACAGGATGTATCCCGCAATCACCGGCTTGGCAAACCCGCGCCGGAATGCGACGGCAGGCCCGATGCTGATCGGCCACGCCCAGCCCCGCCAGATGTTCCTGGATGCCCTTGGTTCGGGGCGGCTGCACCATGCCTGGCTGCTGGCCGGGCCGAAGGGGATCGGCAAGCGGGCCTTTGCCGACTGGGCGGCGCTGAAGCTGCTGAGCGGCGGAACGGGACCGGGCGACACGCCGGCGGACGATCCTGCCGCGCAGCTGGTGGCGGCCGGATCGCACCCGGATCACCGCATCCTGACGCCGCCCCTGGAAGGGAAGGGCAGCGCCACCGAATCCATCGTGATCGAACAGGTGCGGGCGCTTGCCGATTTCCTGCACAGCTATCCGGCGATTGCCGGTTGGCGGACGCTGATCGTGGATTCGATTGACGACATGAATCTGAATTCTGCCAATGCCTTCCTGAAGGAACTTGAGGAGCCGAGGCAAAAAACGGTCTATCTGCTGGTCAGCCATGCGCCGGCGCGGCTGCTGCCAACCATCCGTTCCCGCTGTCGGATGCTGCGGCTGTTCCCGCTGGCCGACGCCGAGGTGCGGCAGGTGCTGGACGGCGGCGACAATGGCTTTGGCGCGGCCGAGGTGGATTCGATGGTGGCGCTGGCGCGTGGCGCCCCCGGCTCTGTCGTGGCCTTTGCCGGGGCGGATATCGCCGGGCTGGACAAGGCGCTGGACCGCATTGCCGCAGGCGGCGACGCGACCGCCCTTGCGCGCAGCGTGCAGCCGCAGGCGGCCGGGCCGAAGCTGCAGGCGCTGCTGGCGCTGGTGCCGCAGCGGCTTGCGCTGGCCGCGCGCCGAAACCCGGATCCGCGCCTGCTGGACCTGCATGCCGAAGCCGAGGGCCTTGCCCGCGATGCCGTGCGCCTTGCCTATGACCGGGCACAGGTGGCAATGGCGCTGGCCGATATCGTCGCCCGGGCCGGGCGCATCTAGGAATCGCCCGCGCGGGCCGCATCCAGGACAAGAGATGAGCCGTTATTTCGTCACCACCGCCATTTCCTACCCCAATGGGCGGCCGCACATCGGCCATGCCTATGAAGTGATCGCGACCGACTGGCTTGCGCGCTTTGCCCGTCTGGACGGGCGCGATACCTATTTCATGACGGGCACCGACGAGCATGGGCTGAAGATCGCCCAGGCCGCGCGCAAGGACGGCGTGGAGCCGCAGCAGTTCGTGGACGGCATGGTGCAGCACTTCATCGCCATGTGCGACAGGCTGAACATCAGCCGCGACCGCTTCATCCGGACGACCGATCCGGATCACAAGGCCGTGGTACAGGCGCTGTGGCGCAAGCTGGTCGAGGCCGGAGACATTTATCTCGACCGCTACGAGGGGTGGTATTCGGTTCGGGACGAAGCCTATTTCGACGAGGACGAGCTGATCGTGGCCGACGACGGCACGAAGCTGGCGCCGACCGGAACCGAAGTCGCCTGGACGGTGGAGGAAAGCTGGTTCTTCCGCCTCTCCCGCTATCAGGATGCGCTGCTGAAGCTGTATGCTGAGCAGCCCGATTTCGTGCAACCCTCCAACCGTCTGAACGAGATGCGGGCGTTTGTTGAAAGGGGATTGAAGGATCTTTCGATCAGCCGCACCAGTTTTGACTGGGGCGTGCCGGTGCCGGATTCGCCGGGCCATGTGATGTATGTGTGGCTGGACGCGCTGACCAATTATCTGACGCCTTCGGGTTGGCCGGCGGAGGGCTGGGAAGCGAAATGGCCTGCCGACCTGCATGTGATCGGCAAGGACGTGGTGCGCTTCCACGCGATCTATTGGCCGGCCTTCCTGATGTCTGCCGGGCTGCCGCTGCCGCGCGGGATCTTCGGCCATGGCTTCGTGCTGAACCGCGGCGCGAAGATGTCGAAGTCGCTGGGCAACATCGTGGAGCCGATGGGCCTGTCGGACACCTTCGGGGTGGATCCGCTGCGCTATTATCTGCTGCGGGCGATCCAGTTCGGGCAGGATGGCGAGTGGAGCCATGAGGCGATCGGGCGGCGGATCAACGCCGATCTGGCGAATGATCTTGGCAATCTGGCGCAGCGCACGCTGAGCATGATCGCGAAGAACTGCGGCAATGCCGTGCCGCCGGACGGGCCCGCGACAGAGGCGGATGCGGCGCTGCTGGCGGAGGTTTCGGGGATGCTGGCCGAGGCGCGGGCCGCCCATGCCGCCGTCAGGCCCGACCTGGCGCTGGACGCCATCTGGGCGCGGGTGGGCGCGGTGAACGGCTATCTGAACGAAATGGCCCCCTGGGCGTTGCGCAAGACCGACCCGGCGCGCGCCGACGTGGTGCTGTACCATGCCGCCGAGTGCGTCCGCCGCATCGCGCTGCTGGTGCAGCCCGCCATGCCGGACAGCGCCGCGAAGCTGCTGGATCAGCTGGCCGTCGGAGCGGACGGCCGCAGCTTCGGCGCGTTCGACGCCCGTCTGGTGCCGGGCACCGCCCTGCCGCCGCCGCAGGGCGTGTTCCCGCGCTGGGTGGAGCCCGCCGAGGACGAAGGCTGAGCCGCCCCTAGCGGAAGTGCGTTGCGTCTCCGCCGCCGGTGAAGATGTCGGATTCGTCGGCATCGGCTGTCGGCGTGCGGTGGACATAGGCGAGGATCGCCAGGCCGATGCAGGCCGAGATCAGCGAGCCGCCATAGACGCCCATCTTCACCGCCAGTTCCACGCCATTGCCGTGGAAGGCGAGCTTGCCGATGAACAGGCTCATGGTGAAGCCGATGCCGGCGACGCAGCCCATGCCGATGATGGAGGGCAGGCTGCCCGGCCGCTTCGCCTTCAGCAGCGTGCTGCCGATCAGCGTGCCCAGCGTGATGCCGACAGGCTTGCCCAGGATGAGGCCAAGGCCGATCCCGATGCTGACAGGATGGCCGACGGCGGCGGCAAATCCGCTGCCGACGGCGGCGCCCGCGCTGGCCAGCGCAAAGGCCGGCATCACGCCATAATGCACATAGGGCCGCATGCTGTGTTCCAGATCGATCAGCAGGGATTCGCCCTTGTCGTTGCGCATGGGGATGGCGAGCGCCGCCAGCACGCCGGCAATGGTGGGGTTCACGCCCGACATCTGCATGCACACCCACATGGGCATCGCCAGCAGCATGTACATGCCGTGCCAGTTCTTCTTCCGCCGCGTGAGCAGCAGCATGGGGATATAGAAGGCCGCGACGCCGGCCAGCCAGCCGGTGTGCAGGGAATCGGTGTAGAAGAAGGCGATCACCAGGATGGCGATCAGATCATCCACCACGGCGACGGCCAGCAGGAAGACCTTCATCGGCGCGGGCACGCGGCTGCCCAGCAGCGCGACGACGCCCAGCGCGAAGGCGATATCGGTGGCGGCCGGGATCGCCCAGCCATGTTCGAAGCCGGTGCCGCGGGTGACGAACAGGTAGATGCCGGCCGGCAGCAGCACGCCGCCCAGCGCCGCGATCAGCGGCATCAGCGCGGTGGACATGCTGGACAGCGCGCCCTCCATCAGTTCCCGCTTCAGCTCCAGGCCCACATAGAAAAAGAAGATCGCCATCAGCAGGTTCTTCACCCACTCCGTCAGCGTCATCGAGATCTCGAGGCTGCGGAAGCTGACGGTGCCGACGCTCTGCAGGAAATCCGACTGCATCGGCGCCCAGGCGGAATTGGCGATCGTCATGGCGGTGACGGCCGACAGCAACAGCACGACGCCGGGCCAGGCCTCTGAAGGAATCTTGCGGAGCATCCGACGGTTCTAGCCTGTGGCGCCGAGATTGAAACCCGTTACCGGACAGGCCACATGGGCCGCATGCTGATCGATTCCCACTGCCACCTGAATTATCCGGGCCTTGTCGAGGACGAGGCGGGCGTGATCGCGCGGGCGCAGGGCGCCGGTGTGTCGGCCATGATCTCCATCTCCACGCGGGAGACGGAATGGGCGGATGTGATCGGCGGTGCGGAGCGCAACGCCGGTGTGTTCGCGACCGTGGGCATTCACCCGCACGAGGCGGATCAGCACCCCGACATCGACACGGCGCGGCTCGTGGCCGCCGCCGCACACCCGAAGGTGGTGGGGATCGGGGAAACCGGCCTCGACTATTTCTATGACAAGTCCGACAGGGAGCGGCAGCGGCGTTCGTTCCTGTCGCATATCGCGGCGGCACGGGAAACACAGCTGGCGCTGGTGGTGCACACGCGCGACGCGGAGGATGACACCATCGGGATGCTGACGCGGGAGACGGCGAAGGGCGCTTTCCCGATGGTGATTCATTGCTTCACCGGATCGGCGCGGCTGGCGGCCGCCTGCCTGGAGCTGGGGGCCTATATCTCGCTGTCGGGCATCGTGACCTTCAGGAATGCCCGCGAGCTGCAGGACACGGCGAAGACCATTCCGGCCGACCGGTTGCTGATCGAGACGGATTCCCCCTTCCTGGCCCCCGTGCCCATGCGCGGAAAGGTGTGCGAGCCGGCCTATGTGGCGCATACGGCGAAGTTCCTGGCTGAGCTGCGCGGCGAACCGGTTGAAGAATTGATGGAAACAACCAGCCGCAACACCATGACTCTTTTTGCAAAGATGAGTGGTTAATGAAGCTGACGGTGCTGGGCTGCGGAACCTCCTCAGGGGTGCCGCGCATCGGCAATGACTGGGGGCGTTGTGATCCCGCCAACCCGCGCAACCGGCGCAGGCGGGTGTCCATCCTGGTGGAAGCGGGCGATGCGCGGCTGCTGGTGGATACCGGGCCGGACCTGCGCGAACAGCTGCTGGATGCCGATGTCGCCTGGCTGACGGCTGTGTTGTTCACGCACGATCATGCCGATCACAGCCATGGCATCGATGACCTGAGGGCGCTGTTCCATGCCACTGGCACCGAGATCGACTGCTACATGGACGAAGCGACGCGGGCCGGGCTGCGAACCCGCTTCCGCTATGTGTTCGCGGGGCGGCAGGGCTATCCGCCGACGGCGAAGGCGCACCTGATCCGCGACGGGATGCGCTTCGGCCCGATCAGCGTGCGCCCGTTCCGCCAGCATCATGGGCCGATCCATTCCATCGGCTATCGCTTTGAGGCGGATGGCGTTTCCATCGCCTATTCCACCGATGTCAGCGGCTTTCCGGCGGAAAGCCTGCCCCTGCTGGAGGGGCTGGACCTGTGGGTGGTGGACGCCCTGCGGCGCAACCCGCACCCGACCCACAGCCATCTGGAGCAGACGCTGGCCTGGATCCGGGAGGCCGGGCCACGCGAGGCCTGGTTGACACATATGGACCAGAGCATGGACCATGACGAACTGGCAGCCGAGCTGCCGCCGATGGTCAGCCCGGCGTGGGACGGCCGCATCTGGGAGGGCGCGCAATGACCTTCGCGATTGTCAGCCTGCTGGCCACGCTGGCGCTGATCCTGGCCCTGAACTGGCGCCGCCTGAACGCGCTGGGCTCAGCGAAGGTGGCCCAGATGCTGGGCATCTGGACCGCCATCATTCTCGGGCTGGTGCTGATCCTGAAATATCTGGGCTATTGAGCGCCCGTCAGAGGTTCAGGATCGCGGGATCGCCGCCGGTCGCCGCGATATTCACCGTCAGCGTCCGTTCCGTGGCATAACGGATCAGCGCGTGCGGGCCGCCCGCCTTGGGGCCGGTGCCGGAAAGCCCCTCGCCGCCGAAGGGCTGCACGCCCACGACCGCCCCCGTCATCGAGCGGTTCACATAGCAGTTGCCGGCGGGCACCAGCGCGCGGACGCGCTCCACGAAGCGGTCGGTGCGACTGTGGATGCCGAGTGTCAGCCCATAGCCGCGCGCGGCGAGGCGGCGGCCGATCTCGTCGAACTCGCCCGCCTTGTAGCGGTAGATGTGGAGGATCGGGCCGAACACTTCGCGTTCCAGGAAATCGGGCGTCGGGATTTCAGCGATGACCGGGCCGAAGAACATGCCCTTCGCCTTCAGCCCGTTCGGATCGATCCGGCCCAGGATTTTCCCTTCGCGCGTCAGCCGGTCAAGATGGGCCTCAAGCGTATCGCGCGCCTCTGCATCGATCACCGGCCCCACATCGGTGCGCGGGTCGGCGGGATCGCCCAGCTGCAGCTCGTCCATCGCGCCCAGCAGCGTCTCGATCATCATGTCCGCCGATTCTTCGGGCAGATAGAGGATGCGCAGCGCCGAACAGCGCTGGCCCGCCGAGCCGAAGGCCGACAGCAGCACATCATCCACCACCTGTTCCTTGAGCGCGGAGGTGTCGACGAACATCGCGTTCAGGCCGCCGGTTTCGGCGATGAAGGGCAGGATCGGGCCGTTGCGCGCGGCGATGGAGCGGTTGATGGCCCAGGCTGTTTCGGTGCCGCCGGTGAAGGCGACGCCGTCGACGAGCGGGTGGGAGACGAGCGCGGCCCCCACCGTCGCCCCGTCGCCGGGCAGCAGCGCCAGCAGGCGCGGATCAAGCCCGGCCTTGTGGAAGGCGCGGACGGCTTCCGCCGCGACAAGCGGGGTCTGCTCTGCCGGCTTCGCCAGTACGGCGTTGCCGGCGGCGAGCGCTGCTGCGACCTGCCCGGTGAAGATCGCCAGCGGGAAGTTCCAGGGCGAAATGCAGGC
>ERZ1645185.1294-NODE-1294-length-10243-cov-4.895073_pt1 | contig 10243 bp, 6 predicted proteins | sample MGYA00575351_ERZ1645185 | MGnify/ENA primary metagenome ERZ1645185 (study PRJEB40838, sample SAMN11284767) | freshwater sediment metagenome | isolation source: river sediment | host: Sediment | place: India: Jana village, Kanpur | collected 2015-12-17 ... | reverse complement strand
ATCCTTGCCGGCGACGGCATCGGCCCCGAAGTCATGGCCGAGGTGAAGAAGATCATCGGCTGGATGGGCGCCAAGCGCGGCGTCCAGTTCGACGTCAGCGAAGACCTGGTTGGCGGCTGTGCCTATGACGCGCATGGCACGCCCCTGACCGACGCGACGATGGCCAAGGCGCAAGCGGTGGACGCGGTGCTTCTGGGTGCGGTCGGCGGCCCGAAGTACGACAAGCTGGACTTTTCCGTCAAACCCGAGCGTGGCCTGCTGCGTCTGCGGAAGGAGATGGACCTGTTTTCGAACCTTCGCCCCGCACAGTGTTTCGACGCGCTCGCCGATTTCTCCTCGCTGAAGCGCGAGGTCGTCGCGGGTCTGGATATCGTCATCGTCCGCGAGCTGACGAGCGGCGTATACTTCGGCGAGCCGCGCGGGATCTTCAAGGAAGGCAATGAACGCGTGGGGATCAACACCCAGCGCTACACCGAATCCGAGATCGCCCGCGTGGCGAAGTCGGCCTTCGAGCTGGCCCGCAAGCGGGGCAACAAGGTCTGCTCGATGGAGAAGGCCAACGTGATGGAATCGGGCATCCTGTGGCGCGAGGTGGTGCAGGAAGTGCATGACCGCGACTACCCGGATGTCGAGCTGTCGCACATGTACGCCGACGCGGGCGCGATGCAGCTGTGCCGCTGGCCCAAGCAGTTCGACGTGATCGTGACCGACAACCTGTTCGGCGACCTCTTGTCCGACGCGGCGGCGATGCTGACCGGGTCCTTGGGGATGCTGCCCTCCGCCTCGCTGGGCGCGCCGATGGCCAATGGCCGCCCGAAGGCGCTGTATGAACCCGTGCATGGCTCGGCCCCCGACATCGCGGGTCAGGGCAAGGCCAACCCGATCGCCTGCATCCTGTCCTTCGCGATGGCGCTGCGCTATTCCTTCGATCTGGGCGACGAGGCGACGCGCGTCGAGAAGGCGGTGGAAAAGGTGCTGGCCGACGGCGTCCGCACCGCCGACCTGATGGGCCCCGAGGGGGGCACACCAGTCTCGACCAGCCAGATGGGCGACGCCATCGTCGCGGCACTGGACGCCAGCCTCTGAACCTGACGCCGGGGCGATGGACCCCGGCTTTCCCCTGCCGGAGCCGCCGATGTCCCCCCGCTGAAAGGCGCGCCGCCTGGCCTGGCGGAAGCGATCCTGGCCCTGGACCCCGGACGCGTCACGCTCGATCTGGCGCATGTGGCGGCGATCCCGGGTACCGTGCTTGCGGCGGAGCACTACATGATCATCCGCAAGACCGGCGGGGTGGAGTTCAGCGTCCCGGTGATGGTGTACCCGGTTCTGGGGCAGACCGTGTCGGCCTTCGTGAGCCTGCCCGGGCGCTATGTTCCTGTGCCTTTCGCCGATCTGGCAACTGTCGGCTGGCTGGCACTGTCCGGCTTCTGCCGCACACTGCTGATGATCGCCGCCTGCCATGCCGCAGCTCGGATCGTCGTGGCGCCGACGCAGCATTCCCAGATCGGCTGGGCCGTGCTGTTCGGGGCCGAGTTCCTTGCCGAGCCGATGACGGCCGGGATGGCCGCGGGCATGGGGATCATCGCCCTGGCGGGCCTGCTGGTGGTCGCGCGGCAAGAGCGGTCCGGGCGAAAGACCGCCTGAGACCGCCGGGCCCGGCCTTGCATCCGGCGGCGTTCCGGGCGACATTGTTTCCGCTAACGTGGCCCGCGATGGTGCCCAGCCCCGGAACCTTCAGATGTCCCCCACCTTGCGCGGCGCCCTCTTGTCGCTGGCCGCTTTTGCCGCTTACGCCACCCACGACGTCGTGGTGAAGTACCTGGGGGGCACCTATTCCTCATTCCAGACGATGTTCTTCGCCGGCCTGATGGGCTTTCCCCTTGTCACGATCCTGCTGCTCAGCGACCGGCGCGACGGAACGCTGATCCCGCGCCATCCGTGGTGGACGGCGATCCGGACAGTCAGCGCGGTGGTGACGGGGGCAATGGGCTTCTACGCCTTTTCGGTCCTGCCGATGGCGACGTGCTACGCGATCTTCTTTGCCATGCCGCTGCTGATCACGCTGATGGCCATTCCGATGCTGGGAGAAAAGGTCGGCCTGCGGCGCGGCATCGCGGTTATCGTCGGACTTCTGGGCGTGCTGATCGTCCTGCGCCCCGGCAGCGGCGAAGGGTTTTCGCTGGGCCACCTGGCGGCCCTGGGCGCGGCCACGACCGGCTCGCTCAGCTCGATCATCGTGCGGAAGATCGGGCGCGATGAGCGCTCGGTCGTGCTGATGCTGTATCCGATGGTGCTGACCTTCGTGGCCACGGGCGCGCTGATGCCCTTCGTCTACCAGCCGATGCCGGTGGGAGACATGGCCCTGACCGCGGTGATGGCCTTCCTCGGCACGCTGGGCGCCCTGGGCAGCATTGCCGCCTATCGCGCCGCTCCGGCCGTGATCGTGGCGCCGATGCAGTATTCGCAGATCATCTGGGCGGCGATCTACGGCTGGCTGTTCTTCGATGAAAGCGTCGATTTCTATACTGCTGTCGGGTCGTCGGTCATCATCGCGTCGGGCATCTACATCGTCCTTCGCGAAGGCACGCCCTCGGTCAGCCAGAATCGCCCGGTGCTGGAAAACCGTTCCCGCTGGGAGATCGGGACCTTCCCCCGCATCTCCAGCTGGCTGAAGCGCTTCGAAAGGGGCGGCGATCAGGCGTGAGCCCTCTTGCCAAAGCGCGGCGGACGGTTTAACCCCCGCGCATCGGTCGGAGCGTAGCGCAGTCTGGTAGCGCACCTGCTTCGGGAGCAGGGGGTCGGAGGTTCGAATCCTCTCGCTCCGACCAATAAATTCCCGAAAATCACCCACCAGTTGTAATCTCCGCGTTGCGCGCCCGGGCCTGACTTACGTCGAGCTTTCCCGGCCCCAAGGCCAAAGTGAAGGCAGCTTCGTCGTGATGCGCCGACGGCTGATGGCAGAGTTCGGGCTGCACCAGCGTTCAGGGGCCAGCGACCGCTCGTCGCGCTGTGGTGTCGTCCCACCCCGGTCGTCAATGTTACCGTGGCGCCCAGTCCCCGTCGCAACACGATCGTCGCCCGGCAGCAATGCCACCTTGGCCTCGCCGGATGCGACCGGATACAACCGGGGCTGGTGCCAGATCGGCCCCCGGTCGACTCGGCCGGCCAGCAAGGAAGGCGACCACGCACGGGGTACCGGCGGCCGGTCTGACAGGTGGTGACGATGCGGGTTCTGCACACGGCTGACTGGCACATCGGACAGACCCTGAACGGCTGGTCGCGTGAGACCGAACATCGCCTGTTCCTCGCGCGGCTGGCCGACGTGATCGAGGACGAGGCGATCGACCTCATGCTGGTCGCGGGGGATGTCTTCGACAGCACCAACCCCTCTGGCGAGAGCCAGCGTCTGCTGTACACCGCGCTGGCCGGGTTCAAGCGGCGGCGGCCGGGCCTGACCATCATCCTGACCGGCGGCAATCACGACCCCGCGCTGCGGCTGGAAGCGCCGACCGACCTGTTCGCAAGCTTCGACATCCACGTCTTCGGCACGGTTCGCCGCCAGGGCGCCGCAGTGGATGCGGCAGCGCATCTCGTGCCCGTCCCGGGGCCGGACGGCGCGGTCGTCCTGCATGTCCTGGCCCTGCCCTTCCTGCGCGCCTCGGACCTGACCGGCCTGCGCTTTTCCGAAGCCGAGGACGGCCTGACCGTGACCGAAGCCGCGCGGCGCTTTCATGAGGACATCGTCCGGGCCGCCGAGCCGGTCCTGGGCGACCTGCCGCTCATCGCGATGGGGCACCTGCACTGTTCCGGCGGCCTTGAAAGCGAAGGGGCCGAGCGTCGGCTTTTCGTCGGCGGGGCCGAGGGCGTTCCGCCCGACATCTTCCCCGCCCGCATCGACTATGTCGCGCTTGGCCACCTGCACGGACCGCAAAGCCTGGGCGGGGGCCGGGTGCGCTATTCCGGCAGCGCCTTTCCGCTGTCCGCCTCCGAGATCCGCCACCGCCACGGCGTCACGATCCTGACGGTCGAGGGCCGGTCGATCGCCCAGCGTCACCGCGAGATCCCGTGGCCCGCCCCCGTCCTGCGACTGCCCGCGTCCGGCGTAGGGACGCTGGCCGACCTTGAGCGTGCCTTGCAGGCGATCCCCCCGGCGACAGAGCCGGCCCTGCGTCCGCTGGTCTATGTCGAACTCCTGGCCGAAGATGCCCCGGCCGTGGTCATGGCCCGGGCCGAGGCCTTGTTGCGCGCGGCCCCGGTCCGCCCCGCAGGCATCCGCATCCACCGCGCCGAAACCGTTGAAGCTCCGCTTCGCGCTCCGGTCCGGTCGCTGCGCGAGACGCGGCCCGAGGACCTGTTCATCGCCGCCTTCCGGAAGAAGCACGGCACCGCGCCCGAGGATCGCCACCTCGCCGCCTTCCGCGACGTGGCGGGAGAGGGCTGAGATGCAGATCCTTGCCATCCGCGGCCGGAACATCGCCAGCCTCGCACAGCCCTTCGACATCCGGCTGGACCAGCCGCCACTGTCGGTCGCCGGGCTTTTCGCCATCACCGGAGAGACCGGGGCCGGCAAGTCCAGCCTGCTCGACGCCATGTGCCTTGCGCTTTACGGCAACTGTCCGCGGCTGTCCTCGGGCGACGGCACGCGCGAAAGCGTCGAAGAGGCGGACGGCCAGGAACTGCGCTCGAACGACCCGCGCATGGTGCTGCGCCGGGGCTCGGCCGAGGGATATGCCGAAGTCGCCTTCGTCGGCGTGGACGGCGAGCGCTACGAGGCCGCCTGGTCTGCCCGCCGGGCCCGCGCGCGGATCGACGGACGTCTGCAAGCCGCCGACCGCAGCCTGCGGCGTCTGTCGGACGGGCAGGTGCTGGAAACCCAGGCAACCGCGGTCAACGCCCGCATCGCCCAGCTGACCGGGCTGACCTACGACGAATTCCGCCGCACCGTCCTGCTGGCCCAGGGCGATTTCGACGCCTTTCTCTGCGCCAGGACTGCCGACCGTGCTGCGATTCTGGAAAAGGTGACGGGCACCGGGCTTTACCGCGACATCTCGCGCCGGATCTTCGAGCGGCATTCCGAGGCCCGCGCGGCACTGGAAACGCTGGAAACCCGCCGCGCCGAGCACCGGCTTCTGACCGCCGACGAACGCGCCGACCTTGCGTCGCAGGAGGCCGCGCTGCGCGCCGAACAGGGGGTCGACGATGCCGAAGCGGCGGCGGTTCGGGTGGATTTGCAGCACTGGTCCGCCTTTGCCGAAGCGCAGGCACGGCTGGCGACGGCAGAGGAGCGCTGCGAACGGGCCAGTCAGGCGCTAATTGAGCTTGCGCCGCACCGCGACTGGCTGGCGGATTGGGACGCCGCGCGGGTCCTGCGGGGCGAGGTGCGGGAACTGGCCGACGCCCGCGCCGCGCTGTCCGAGGCGGGTCGTCAGCGCGACGATCTCCGCGCCAGACAAGCCACCCAGGCAGGCCTCCTGCGCCAGACCGAAACCGCCTTGCGGACGGCGATCCAGCAGCGCGACCTGACGGAAGAAACCTTCAAGTCCTTTGCCGAAGCCTGGAGCCGCGCCACCGAGCTTGACGCGATGATCCTTGGCGCGACGGACGAGGCCGCAGAGGCAGCCAGACAGCGGGACAGGCTGCGCGATGCAGAAGCCGTCACAAACGGGCGGCTCGCCGATGTGCAGGAAAAGGCATCGGCGCTGGATGAGGCGATCGGCGCCCGGCAGGCCACGCTTACCCAGTCGCCGGGGCACGAGGTTCTGCTGTCGAACTGGGCACTGATCGAGGAGCGGCTGGAAGCGCGCATCGACCTGACCGGGCAGCTTGCCACGGCGGAAGCGCGGCAGTCCGGTCTTCTGCGGGCCGTCGCTGCGGATCGCACGACACTTGCGAGCCTGGCGGGCAGGATCGAGGCGGCAGCGGACCGTATCCGCGCGGCGCAGGCAGTGCAGGCCGGGATGGGGGACGAGCGGGACCGGCTCCGCGCCGCAGACCCCTCGGGACGGCTGCAAAGGCTGGGTCAGGCCGCCATCGACCTGCGTGCCCTCCGGCAAGCAAAGGACATGCTGCGCCAGGCGGACGCGGCCGTTGCCGCCAGTGTCCGCAAGCAGGGCGAAGCCCGCGCGGTTCAGGCGCAGGCCGCGCTGGACGGGCAGGACGCACAACGGCGGGCCGAAGAAGCCGACCGCCTGGTCGCGGCCCTGCAACGCCCGGCCGACGCCGCGGCAGCGGCTGCCTCGGTCGAGGCAGAGCATCTGCGGCGGCACCTCGTGGCCGGCCAGCCCTGCCCGGTCTGCCACGCCACCGAACATCCCCTGATGGCGGACGGCCGGTTCGCCGCGCTTGCCGCCGAGCTGCGCGACCGGCTGGCCAACGCCGAACGCGCGCGCGATCGGGCCCGCCACGCTGGTCTCGCGGCGCAGGCCCGGCTCGCCCAGGCCGAAGCGGTGCTGCGGGACGAAGCCGTCCAGGCTCCGCAGCTGGGCCGCGCGGTGGACAAGGCCGAAGCCGCCGCCCATTCTGCGCGCGACGCGCTGCTGGCCCAGGGTATCGCCGATGTGCCCGAAGACCCCCGCGCGGCCGAGGCCCTGGTGGATGCAGTCAGCGACCGGCTCGTCGCCGACCGCACGCTGGCCATTGCCGACCAGGATCGCCTGGCCGACCTTGACCGGCTGCACGTTACGGCAACCTCCGAGATCGAAGCGTCCCGCACCGAGATCGCCACGGCCGAAGCCGACCAGCGACGCATCCGCGAGAGCATTGCCGCGGCCGAGACCGAACTTGCCCGGATCGGCAGCGGGCTTCCCACCTTGGCACAGGATATCGCCCGGATCGACGACCGGCTTGCGCCGCTGCTCGCGGCAGTTGGCGACAAACCCGACCGCTATGACGCGACCGGGGCGCAGGCCCTTGCCCAGCTCCGCCAGACCCGCGACCGGCTGGACGGCCTGACCTCCCGGCTGGCGCAGGACCGCGCCGCGCTTGCCTTGCTCGCCCCCCGGCTGGCCGCCGCGCAAGAGGCCAGCGCCGCGGCAGGGCGGGCCACGACCGAGGCCGCGGCGGTGCTGGCCCGGCGCGAGGCCGACCTCGCGACGCTTCGACTTGAACGACAGGGCCTGCTTGGCGGCGAGGCGACCGCCAGCCACCGCACCCGGCACAACGACGCACGCAAGACGGCGCAGTCCCGGCTTGAAGCGGCGCAGCAGGCCCATGCGGCCTCTGGTGCGGACCTCGCTGCGCTGTCGGGCGCGCTGGCCGGGGCCGAGACGGCCGTGACCCAGGCCGCCCGTCGCGCCGACCTGGCCGACAGCGCCCTGACCCAGGCCTGCGCCACGGCGTCCCTGCCGCTGGAGCGGGTGCTTGCGCTGCACGCCGCCACCGACGACGACGTCGCCGCGCGGCGCCAGCGCCTGCTTGCCGCCACGACCGAGCGATCCGAAGCCCAGGGCGCCCTGCGGGAGCGGCAGGCGGAACTGGAGACCCTGCAGGCGCAGGGCCTGCCCGCCCGGACGCGGGACGACCTTCTTGCCCGCCAGCTTGCGCTCGACTCCGCCGCCGCAGGCCGCAGCGAGACCCTCGGCCGCATCGCCGAGCGGCTGGATGCCGACGGCAAGGCCGCGCTCGCCCTTGCGGGCCTTGAGGCGGAGATCACCCTGGCCCGCCAGACTGCGGAGACCTGGCAGGCCGTCAGCGACGCGGTCGGTTCGGCCAATGGCGACCGCTTTGCCCAGATCGCGCAAGCCGTCACCCTGGCCCTGCTGGTCGAGCGCGCCAACCTTCACCTGGATGATCTCAAGCCACGCTATCAGCTGGAGGTCGCGCCCACCGACCTAGCCCTGCATGTCATCGACCGCGACATGGCCGGCGACCGCAGGCCGGTCCGGCTCTTGTCCGGGGGCGAACGCTTCCTGGTCTCGCTCGCCCTGTCGCTGGCCCTGTCCGGCATGGGCACACATGGGGCGCTGGCCGGGACGCTGTTCATCGACGAAGGCTTCGGCACGCTCGACTCTGACAGTCTCGACCTGGCCATCGACGCCCTGGAACGGTTGCAGGCCCAGGGCCGGATGATCGGAGTCATCAGCCATGTGCAGGCGATGAAGGATCGCATCCCTGTCCAGATCGAGGTGCGGAAGACCGGCGGCGGCGCCAGCGAGGTCCGCCTGAACGTGCAGTAGCGCGGCTCAGGCCGCTTCCGCCCGCACGGCACCCTTCAGCCGCGGCGGGCCCGCCAGCAGCCGGCGATATAGGTCGCCGTCATCAGATCCAGATGCGCCCCGCCGCCGTTCTTGGCAATGGTGATCTCCTCCGCCGAGCGGCGGGAATAAAGCGCCGGATCGTCGTAGAAATCGGCGACAACATCGCCCTCGGTGATCGCACCCGAGGCCAGCGGCTCCATCAGTTCGCCGATGTGGTGCAGGGTCGTCGCCCGTGAGTCCACGAAAATCCGCGCACGCTGCATCGCGCGGTCATCCACCTCGCGCATTCCGGGCTTGTAGGCGCCGATCAGGTCCAGGTGCTGGCCCGGCTGCAACCAGTCGCCCCGGATCAGCGGCTCGGTCGCCATCGTGGCCGAGCAGATCACATGCGCGCGGCGCACTGCGGCCTCAAGGTCATCGGCCACCGGCAGGCCCATCGCCTCGGCGCTGGCGCGGCTGCGGCTCCAGACCGTGAACCGGGCGTCCGGGAACAGAGCCGAATAGGCCTCGACCATGCTGCGCGCCACCGCGCCCGCGCCGACCAGCAGGAATTCGGTGGCATCCTTCCGCGCCAGCCGCGAGGCCGACAGCAAGCTGTCCCCCGCCGTCTTCCACTTCGTCACCAGGTGAAAATCGACGATGGCGGTCAGGTCGCCAGTGACATCGTCGAACAGCGTCACCGCCCCGTGGATCGTTGGCTTCCCGCGCGCGGCGTTGCCGGGAAACACCGTCGCCACCTTGACCAGCGAGCCCAGCCCGTCGATCCAGGCCCCCCGGTTCAGGATCGTGTCCTGCCCCCGGTACAGGAACATGTCCTTGATATCCGAAAGCGGCAGGCGGTGCCCGGTTTCGAAGGCGGCCAGAAGGCCCGGCCAGGACAGCAGCGCCTCGGCTTCCCTGGGAACGATCTCGGTCATAGTCCTGCTTCCTCGTTGGTCAAAAGCCCCTCGGCGACCAGGCGCGCGGCCCAGCCCTGCCAGCTTTCGAACTGATGCGTGCGCCAGCCCCGGCGGGCGGCGGCGGTGATGTTGTCGGCCCGGTCGTCGGCAAAGATCAAGCGGTCGGGCGCAATGCCGCAGTCCTCCTCGACCGCCTGATAGATCCGCGGGTCTGGTTTGGAGACCTTCAAGCGCCCCGAGACATATTCCCGGTCGAACTCGTTCAGGAAATCCAGCCTGTCGCGGGCTTCGTCATAGGAATAGCTGCCGAAATTGGTCAGGGCAAACACCGGCACGCCCTTCTTCCGCAAGGCGCGCAGCAGGGCGATCGAGCCTTCGATCCGGGGGGAGGCCAGTTCGATCCAGCGGTCGTACCACATCCGGATTTCCGGCGACCAGGCCGGGTGCCGGTCGGCCCAGTCATAAATCGTCTCGCGGAAAAGCGCCCCGTCGTCGACCAGGGCGTTCATTCCGTGCAGGTCGACAGACGCGAACAGCGCGCGCCGCCGCTCCTCGCCCAGGACCCGGTCGTAGAAGGCTTCCGGCTGCCAGCGGGTCAGCACGTTGCCGATGTCGAAGATCACTGCCTCAGGCTGCATCGGCTTCCCGTTTCCGCACCGTTTCGCGCCAGATCACATAAAGGCCAGAGCCGCAGATAAGCGCAATCCCCACCCATGACACCGCGTCCGGGAAGGTGCCAAAAACGACAAGGCCCCACAGGATTGCCAGCGGCATCCCCACATATTCGAAGGGCGCGATCAGCCCGGCCTCGGTCGTGCGGTAGGCCTGCGTCATCATCAGCCCGCCGATCCCGACCGAAAGGCCGGTGGCCAGGAACACCGGCCAGTCGGGCAGGGGCGGCCAGATCCAGGGGCGGAACAGGAAGGCCCAGAGCTTGTCGTCGGTGGCCATGTGGCCGTCCCCGACCCAAAGGCCCATCGCCAGGCTGACGACGATGAACCCGGCCTGCACGTAGAAGGACAGCGTCATGGCGCTTTCCGTTCCGCCCATCTTGCGGACCAACAGGTTGCCGCTGGCATAGGCCACCGCCGAAATCAGGACCAGCAGCGCCGCAGGCTGGATCACCCCCGCCCCGGGGCGCAGCATGAC
>ERZ1645185.1293-NODE-1293-length-10244-cov-5.555795_pt1 | contig 10244 bp, 10 predicted proteins | sample MGYA00575351_ERZ1645185 | MGnify/ENA primary metagenome ERZ1645185 (study PRJEB40838, sample SAMN11284767) | freshwater sediment metagenome | isolation source: river sediment | host: Sediment | place: India: Jana village, Kanpur | collected 2015-12-17 ... | reverse complement strand
TGTCAGGGGCGGCTACGGGCGCATGCCCACTGCCGGACTCGCCGGGGGTCAGGATGATCTTGATGACGGAGCGCCGCCGTTGCGCCAGTTCCAGCGCCGCCGATTTCATGACACGCTCTTCCGGCAGCTCAATCGCCAGCCGCAGGGCGCCGGCGGTCAGCCGCTGCCAATGCCGGTCCCACCAGACCAGTTCGCCCTGGTCCGCCAGGAAGGTTTCGAACAATCCGTCACCGTAGGCCAGGCCACGGTCGTTTGCGGCAATCCGGTCAATCGGTTCATTGCCCCGGAAAATCAGCGCGTTCATTCGGCCGCGCCCAGTGCGCGCAGCAGGCCTTTGGCTTTGGCGCGCGTTTCCTGCAGTTCGCGTTCCGGATCGGAATCGACCACGATGCCGGCGCCCGCACGCAGCTCAAGGCGGCCTTCGGAGAGCCACAGGCTGCGGATCAGGATATTGAGATCCATGCTTCCGTTGCGGTTGAGATAACCCAATGCGCCGGTATACGGGCCACGGCCGGTCTGTTCCAGCTCGGCGATGATCTGCATGCAGCGCACCTTCGGGCAGCCGGTGATGGTGCCGCCGGGAAACACCGCGGCGATGATCTGCCCGGGTGTGCGGTCCGGCACCAGGCGCCCGGACACGTTCGAGACGATGTGATGCACGTGCCGGTACGACTCGACGCTCATCAGTTCATCGACATGCACGGAGCCCGGCACGCACACGCGCCCGAGGTCGTTGCGTTCCAGATCGATCAGCATCACATGCTCGGCACGCTCCTTCGGGTGGCCGATCAGCTCCTTGATTTTATCCAGCTCGTTGTCATCAGGCATGCGCGGCCGTGTGCCCGCGATCGGCCGGGTCTGCACCACATCGCCGCGGACCGACACCAGGCGCTCGGGTGAGGAACTGATCAGCGACCAGTCCGCGAACCGCATCAGACCGGCGAACGGCGAAGGATTCAGCATGCACAAACGCCGGTAAAGCGCATGGGCATCGGCGTGCCCGGAAGTGCCGCGCCAGGCGCGTGAGATGTTGACCTGGAACACATCGCCGGCATTGAGGTAATCGAGGATCCTGGCGACCGAACGCGTGAACCGCCCGGGCTCCTCTTCAGCCACCTGCACATCACCGCGCCAGGCCGGAAAACCTTCCGCCGCAGCCGCTGGCGGAATGTCATGCGACATATCATCCAGGAGACCTTCATAGCCGTGCTCAGCCACCGCGATGAAGGCATTGGTCTCACGGTCATGCAGCAGGGCGGCCGGACAGCGCAGAGCCAGCGCATCCGGCAACGGCCCGGCAAAAGCGGGCAGCCGCAGCGTGGGTTCAACCTGGCCAGCCAGCTCATAGCCCAGGTATACCGCCCAACCGCCTGAGAACGGCACGTCATGCCGAAGTTCGGATCGGCATGCCGCAAAGCGGGCATCCAAGGCGTCCAGAAACGGCAGATCGATGGCCTGTCCGTTCAGGTCGCGCGTTTCACCATGGGCAAGCGCGAGTCCCTCGCCGTTGGCGATCAGCAGCATATCCCAGCGCGACTGGGCGTTGCCGCCTGCCACGCTCTGCAGCAGCAGGGGATAGCGCGACGGCCGTTGGCGCTGCAGCCTCGGCAAATCGACGGGGCCGTTAAGCTGACGCTGGATTAACGGCATTGTCCCGCCTTAAAGCTTCCTGAATACCAAGGTGCCGTTGGTGCCGCCGAAGCCGAAGCCGTTCGACATCACCACATTGAGGGTTTTCTCGCGTGCCGTGTTCGGCACGTAATCCAGATCGCAGCCTTCGCTTGGGTTGTCCAGATTGATGGTGGGCGGAACGATGCCGTGGTGCATGGCAAGTATCGAGAAAATCGCCTCGACGCCGCCAGCGGCGCCCAGCAGGTGGCCGGTCATCGACTTGGTCGAACTGACCATGGTCTTGTAGGCATGGTCGCCCAAGGCCAGTTTCATGGCGTTGGTTTCGGCCAGATCGCCCAACGGCGTGGATGTGCCGTGCGCGTTCAGGTAGTCGAGCTGGTCGGCGTTGATGCCGGCGTCCTTCATCGCCATCACCATGCAGCGCGCCGGGCCGTCGCCGGAATCGCTCGGCGCCGTCATGTGGTAAGCGTCCGAGCTGGCGCCGAAACCGGCCAGCTCGCAGTAGATGCGCGCACCGCGCGCTTTGGCGTGTTCGTATTCCTCAAGCACCAGGATGCCGGCGCCGTCGCCCATGACGAACCCGTCGCGGTCCTTGTCCCAGGGCCGGCTGGCGCGTGCCGGATCGTCGTTACGCGTCGACAGCGCCTTCATGGCGCAGAAACCGGCCAGTGAAGTCGGCGCGATGCCGTGCTCGGCACCGCCGGCGACCATGACATCGGCATCGCCGTACTGGATCATGCGCATGGCCATGCCGATTGAATGGTTGCTGGACGCACAGGCGGAAACCGCTGAAAAATTCGGTCCTTTGAAACCTTTCATAATGCACAACTGACCGGAGATCATGTTGATGATGGTGCTCGGGATGTAGAACGGCGAAACCTTGCGCGGGCCGCCTTCATGCAGGGCGATGGCGGTTTCCTCGATGCCACGGATGCCGCCGATGCCCGAGCCGACCAGTACGCCCGCGCGTTCAGCGTTGGCCTCTGTGATCTCAAGGCCGGCGTCCTGCATGGCCATGAACGAAGCGGCCAGGCCGTAATGGATGAAGGTATCCATTTTCTTGACTTCTTTCGGGTTGAACCAGGCCTTGGGATCGAAATCCTTGACCTCGCCGGCGATGTGCGTCGCCATCGCGCTGGCGTCGAAATGGGTGATCGGACCTATGCCGGAACGGCCGTTGAGAACGGCATCCCAATTGCTGGCGAGATCATTTCCTAGGGGCGAAAGCACGCCCATACCGGTGACGACGACACGACGTTTCATAGCTGGCTCCAGACCGTTTAAACGCATAGGGCCGCATGTGCGGCCCTAGCTTGTATCACACCGGGGCGATTAAGCCTTGACGTGCGCTTTGATGTAATCAATCGCTTGCTGGATCGAGGTGATCTTCTCGGCTTCTTCGTCCGGGATTTCGCACTCGAACTCTTCTTCCAATGCCATCACCAATTCAACGGTGTCCAGCGAGTCAGCACCGAGATCGTCAACGAACGAAGCGTTTGCAGTTGCCTCATCTTCTTTGACGCCGAGTTGCTCAACCACGATTTTCTTAACGCGTTCTTCAATAGTGCTCATGAAACTTCTCCTCCCAAGGAGTGACGATTTAGGGCTGATGAATCCGATGTGCCGGCGCTTGGCCCAAACCACGCCAGCAGATTTTAGAGCATTTTATCAAATTTTGGCCTGCGTGGTCACTGCATGTGCATTCCGCCGTTCACATTCAGGGTTTCGCCGGTGATGTAAGCCGCCACAGGGCTTGCCAGGAAGGCCACCGCTTCGGCGATATCCGCCGGCGTCCCGAGCCGGCCGAGCGCGATCTGCTGCATCAGCGCGTTCTTGGCCTCTTCCGGCAGGGAATCGGTCATGTCGGTCTGGATGAATCCCGGGGCGACCACGTTGACGGTGATCCCGCGCGAACCGATCTCCTTGGCGAGCGATTTCGAAAACGCGATGATGCCGGCCTTGGCAGCGGCGTAGTTCGACTGGCCGGCGTTGCCGGTCAGCCCGATCACCGAGGCGATGTTGATGATGCGGCCCCTGCGCGCTTTCATCATGCCGCGCATGACCGCCTTGCTGGTGCGGTACACGGAACTCAGGTTGGTGTCGATGACCGCGCTCCAGTCCTCGTCCTTCATGCGCATCAGGATCTGGTCGCGGGTGATGCCGGCGTTGTTGACCAGCACCGAAACCGGGCCGACGGATTTGCCGATGTCGTCGATCAGGGCATCGACCGCCGCGCTGTCGGTGACGTTCAACACCTTGCCGACGCCGCCTGCCGCCGCCATGCGCGCGGAGATCGCCGCAGCGCCGCTTTCGGTGGTTGCCGTGCCGATGACGGTGGCGCCGCGCGCCGCCAGCAGGTCGGCGATGGCCGCGCCGATGCCGCGGCTGGCGCCGGTGACCAATACGATTTCGCCTGATAGATCTGTTGCCATAGAAATTCCTTAGGAAAATGCCTGTTCAGACGCCGCCTGCCAATCGTCCGGCGTGGACAGCGTATAGGTGGATACGGACTTGTCGATGCGCTTGATCAGTCCGGACAGCACTTTGCCGGGACCGCATTCGACCGCATGCCTGATGCCGGCGGCGGCCAAGGCCTGTGTGCACTGCGTCCACTGTACCGGCATGTAAAGCTGTTCGACCAGCGCCTGCTGGATGTCGGCGATGCCGGGTTTGGCCTGGGCATCGACATTGTGGATCACGGTGCGGTCCGGCATCTGCCAGTCCATGGATACAATCGCCGAACGCAGGCGCTCCGCCGCATCGCGCATGAGGGGCGTATGCGAAGGCACGCTGACCGGCAATTTGACCGTTTTGCGGATGCCCATCGCCTGCAGCGCTTCGATGGCGCGGTCGACCGCGATGGCATGGCCGCCGATTACGATCTGGCCGGGCGAATTGAAGTTGGCGGGAACGACGACGGCGCCGTCCTGCGAAACCTGTCCGCAGACCTGCGCGACCTGCGCGTCTTCCGCGCCCAGCACGGCAGCCATCGCGCCGACGCCGGCCGGAACGGCGTCCTGCATGAATTGGCCACGCAACCTGACCAGATGCGCGCCGTCTTTCAGGCTGAGCGCACCGGAGGCGACCAGCGCGGCATATTCGCCGAGGCTGTGTCCGCACAATACGGCAGGTTGGGCTCCGTCGTGGCTCTGCCACAGGCGCCACAGGGCGACATCGGCCGCCAGCAGGGCCGGCTGCGTGAATTCGGTCTTGTTGAGCTGGTCGCCGGGGTTTTCCTGACTGATCCGCCACAGATCGGCCGAAGCTCCCTCGGACGCCTCAGCGAAAGATTCAAGGATCGATGGGAACCGCACGGCCAGGTCGGCGAGCATGCCTACGGCCTGCGACCCTTGTCCGGGAAAAACGAATGCCAGCTGCGTAATCATGTCGATCGACGACTCCGTTGGGAACAGGCGACATTAAAACAGGTGGGCATCCGTACGCACAAGTCCGGATGGCATCAGTAACGGATCAAGGCCGAGCCCCAGGTAAAGCCGCCGCCGAACGCTTCCAGGAGCATCAGCTGGCCGCGCTGGATTTTACCGGAGCGGACCGCTTCGTCCAGGGCCAGCGGAATCGAACCCGACGAGGTGTTGCCGGTGCGGTCGACGGTCACGATGACCTGGTCCATCGACATCTGCAGGCGCTTGGCGGTGGCTTCGATGATGCGCAGGTTGGCCTGGTGCGGAATCAGCCAGTCCAGGTCGGATTTATCCAACCCGTTGGCATGCAGGGTTTCGTCAACCACGGAATCAAGCGCTTTCACCGCATGCTTGAACACTTCGCTGCCGGCCATGTGGATTTTCACACCGGCGTTGGGCTGGCTGGGATCAAAGCCCTTGGAAGGCCCGACCGGACAGATCAGCAGTTCTTTTTTGCCGCCGTCGGCGTGCAGATGGGTCGACAGGATGCCTGCTTCCGGGTCCGCCTTGAGCACTACGGCACCGGCGCCGTCGCCGAACAGCACACAGGTCGCGCGGTCGGTCCAGTCCACCAGGCGGGTCAGGGTTTCGGCACCCACCACCAGCACGTTCTTGACCGTGCCGGCGCGGATGAACTGATCGGCCACGCTGAGCGCGAAGATGAACCCGGAGCATGCGGCGTTGACGTCGAAAGCGCCGCAGCCGCTGATGCCGAGCTTTTCCTGCAGCAGGCAGGCGGTCGACGGGAACACGATGTCCGGCGTGGTGGTGCCGACGATGATCAGTTCGATCTCATCGGCGGCCATGCCGGCGGCTTCAAGCGCTTTCAGGGCGGCTTCATACGACAGGTCGCTGGTTGTCTGGTCGTCGGCGGCGACATGGCGCTCACGGATGCCGCTGCGTGAAACGATCCATTCATCGCTGGTGTCGACGATTTTTTCCAGATCGGCGTTGGTCAGGATGCGCTCGGGCAGATAACTGCCCGTGCCGGCGATGCGTGAATGGATTGCCATAAAACCTCTCTAGCTGGATCACAAATAATCAAGGCGAGCATTGCTCGCCTTGATTACGTTAGTGCAAACCCGGGTTTCGGGCAAGCGCTTATTCTTCGGATTCAACGGCCGACTTGACGTCGACGACCTTGCGGCCACGGTAGAAACCGTCTTTGGTCACATGGTGACGGATATGGGTCTCACCGGTTGTCGGATCGGTTGACAACTGCTTGGCGGACAACGCGTCGTGCGAACGGCGCATGCCACGGGTTGAAGGGGTACGACGGGATTTTTGAACGGCCATGATTGCGACTCCAAACGAAATGCTATGTTACCTGTGTTCCTTCAGCGTCTGCAAAGCCGCGAAAGGATTGGGTTTATCTTCCTCAACCGCCTCTTCGTGGGTCCATTCCGGATCCAGTTCTGAAGCGTTTGGGCTTATCGGCACCAACGGCACCGCAAGCAGAAGCTCATCTTCGATCAGCTGAAGCGGCGAAACCTCACCGCTCCGGTCGACCAACACCGCTTCCATGCCTTCAGGCAAGGAGGCTTCCTGCGACTCTTCGCTGATCAAGCCGAGCCGCTGGTCGATCTCGACCTCGTGCATGAAGCGCTCCAAACTGCGCTGGCATACCAAAGGCAAAGACGCTGACAACTGCATGTGCATGACATCAATCTTCAGCGGATCGCGGTAAAACTCGACTGCATACCGGCATACACCGTCGGAATCGGCGAGAAGCTCGACCAAACGCGGCATTTGCGCTAAAGGTACGCTTCCCTCGAATCGACGCTGGTTCGCCACCATGCGCCAAACATCCATTTGCGGTGGCAAGGTGGCAGACATAAGCGGTAAATTCTAATGGATTCATCCACCTAAGTCAAATGATTAAACACGAGCCAATCGGCGAGGCTGCCGGCACACCGGCGACCGCGTTGTGACGGCCTCAAAATCGCCAATCCAACAAGCCGGATCCATATATCCCATTGATATAATTGGCCATTGTTAAATTCAGCAAATAATGACCTCCTGTGCACGGGCACGCATTAGAATGAATCATTTGGACAGGAAACGCCATGCAAGCCTCGCCCGACCCGGATTCAACCCAAATTCGCGCTGAACTGCAGGCGGCGTTGGATGCCTGTAACCAGCAGGTCCTGGGCAACCCATACGCGGTCAAATTCGCCTTTATCGCCTTTTTGGCCGGCGGCCACCTGCTGATCGAGGATTTACCCGGGCTGGGCAAAACCACGCTGGCCAGAACCTTGGCCAGAGCCCTGGGGCTGACGTTCAAGCGAGTCCAGTTCACCACCGACCTGCTGCCCTCCGACATCATCGGCGTATCGATATTCAATCCTGAAAAACGCAACTTCGAATTCCACCGCGGCGCGGTATTCACTTCCATCCTGCTGGCCGATGAGATCAACCGGGCGCCGCCCAGAACGCAGAGCGCGCTGCTGGAAGCCATGGCCGAACACCAAGTCAGCGTGGACGGGGACACTTTCGCCCTGCCCGTGCCGTTTTTCGTCATCGCCACGCAGAACCCGACCGACCTGTCCGGCACCTTTCCCTTGCCTGACTCCCAGCTGGACCGCTTCACGTTGCGGATCAGCATGGGTTATGTTTCGGACGAGCAGGAACGCGCCCTGCTGAAGAACAGCGCACGGATAAACAGCAGCGCCGTTTCGGCATGCTTCGACGCCGGCCGCCTGCTCGAAATCCGCAGCCGGATCCAAGGCCTGCATTGCTCGGATCCGCTGATCGACTACGTGCAGCGGCTCGTCGCCGAATCGCGCCGGTTCCCGGGCATCCGCGTCGGCCTGTCGCCCCGCGCCGGCATTTCCCTGCTGGCCGCCAGCAAGGCGCATGCGTTCATCGCGGGCCGCGATTTCGTCAACGCCAATGACGTGCAGGCGGTGTTCATCGAAGCCAGCGCGCACCGGATCCATGTCGACATCGAAGGCCAGAACCGGGAACTGGCGGCCGCGCTGCTCAAGTCCGTTGCCGTTGACTGACATGGCACGGCAGGGCTTCTTTCCGCAGGCATGGCGGAACCGGATCATGCAGCTGAAATGGTTCCGGGCCGGGCCGCGTGACGCGCAACCCTACGAAGTGGCGAACCGGCGCATTTATGTGCTGCCGACCCGCTTCGGACTGTTCGTCGGCCTGTCCCTGGCGGTGTTGAACCTGGGCGCATTGAATTACAACAACAACGCCGCGTTGCTGCTGGGCTTCATCATCATCAGCCTGTGCAACAACAGCCTGATTGCCGCCCACCTGTCCCTGCTTGGCCTGCGTATCCGGACGCAGCCCATCGCACCGGTGTTCGCCGGCCAGTCCTGCCAGCTGGCGGCCAGAGTCGACCAAGCCAAGGCCGGGGAGTCCCGCCTTATGCACATCAGCCTGCGCCACGAAGCGGTGACCGCCGGCCTTCAGGTCGCCGCCGGCGGCGGTCTAGCGGTGCTCGACATCGCAACGCACCGCCGCGGCATACAGCGCATAGAGCGCATCCAGCTGTTCACCCTTCAGCCGCTTGGCCTGGCCAAGGCCTGGAGCTATGTCAACCTCCAGGAAGACGTACTGGTGTACCCGACCCCGCGCGGCCAGCCGCTGAGCACGCAATTCAGGACCGAAAGCGGCGGAGCCGGCCGTCAGATCCGTCAGATGACCGACCAGCCCCACCATCTGCGCCAGTTCCGCTCGGGCGACAGCAGGCGGCAGATCGCCTGGAAGACCAGCGCGCGCACCGAAACCCTGCAGGTCAGGGAGTACGAAAGCGCCAGCCTGGACGACCTGCTGCTGGACTGGCAGGGACTGCATCACCTGGGTTACGAGCAGCGCATCGAGCAGCTCTGCCTGTGGGTGCTGCAGGCCGACCAGAAACAGCTGCGCTTCGCCTTGAAACTGCCCGGCAAATCGCTGCCGGGCGCCACCGGCCCCGAACACAAGCGCCAATGCCTTGAAGCGCTGGCGCTGCTGCCGCATGAACGATAGCCGCCTTCATGACATCCGCAAGGCAGCCGCGGCCTGCGCCCTGCTGGCCTGCGCACCCTTGCTTCCGCAGCTTCCGGCATTGATGATCGCCTGCCTGACCGGCATCCTGTTGATCAGTTTCGTGCTGAAAACGGCGCCGAACCGTTTCCTGATCGCCGTCCTGCTGCTGGCCTTGCTGGCCCTGTTGGTCCTGGAGTACCGGGGCCGGTTCGGGCGCGATGTGGCGGCCTGCATGCTGGCGCTGATGATGGGCCTGAAATGTCTTGAAACCAAATCCCTGCGCGACCTTCGCGCGGTACTCGGGTTTTCACTGTTCCTGCCGTTTGCCGCCCTGCTCTCCAGCCAGACACCCTTGAGCCTGGGCCTGTCCTTGCTCAGCACGCTGTTCTGGCTGGTGTTGGTGCAGGCGGTCAGCACCGGTGAACTGAAGTGGCGTGAAAACAACCTGGCGCAGCGCACGAAACAGACGGCGGTCCAGGTTTTGCTGGCGTTGCCGGTGGCGGCCGCGCTGTTCTGGCTGTTTCCGCGGATCAGCACGCCGCTCTGGGGCTTGCCGGGCCTGTCGAGCCAAGGCAGCGGTTTGGGCGATTCAATGAAACCCGGGCAATGGCTGGACACCTTGACCGATGACCGTATCGCCTTTCGGGTGCGCTTCACCGGCCGGACGCCGGAACCGGCGCAGCGTTACTGGCGCGGACCGGTGCTGTGGGACTTCGACGGCGTGCAATGGACGCGTCGCCCTGAGGACAGCGCGCCGCGTGATCGGACCGCAGGCGCCATCGCCGATAACCCCGACGTCTCCTACGAGGTCAGCCTGGAACCCACGGAACGAAAATACCTGCCGTCCCTGGACTGGCCGAAAGCCGCACCGGCCACTTACTACCTGTCGGAGGAAGCGACGGTTTACAGCGACAAGCCGATACAGAAAGTCACCCAATACGCAGCGGCCTCCAGTCTGCGGCCGGTGCCAAGCGCAGCGCTCGATGCGGCCATGCGGCAACGCGCATTGGCGTTCCCGCCGGGCTTCAACAAGCGCACGCAGGCGCTGGCGCAACAGTGGCGCGCCGAAGCGGCGGACGACCGCGCCTACATCGAGCGCGTACTGCAATGGATCCGCAGCGATTTTTCCTACACCTTGGCGACGGAACTGCCCGGCATCAACGCCGCGGACGACTTCCTGTTCACCGACAAAAAAGGCTTCTGCCA
>ERZ1645185.1291-NODE-1291-length-10255-cov-5.319510_pt1 | contig 10255 bp, 7 predicted proteins | sample MGYA00575351_ERZ1645185 | MGnify/ENA primary metagenome ERZ1645185 (study PRJEB40838, sample SAMN11284767) | freshwater sediment metagenome | isolation source: river sediment | host: Sediment | place: India: Jana village, Kanpur | collected 2015-12-17 ... | reverse complement strand
AACGAGCCGGCGGCCGGCAAGAAGAAGTCGCAGATCGAGGAGTACCTCGACTTCTACCGCGGCCCGGGCGTGCAGCACATCGCGGTCGCCACCGACGACATCATCGCCACCGTCAAGGCGCTCAAGAGCCGCGGGGTCGAGTTCCTCACCGTGCCGCGCACCTACTACGAGACGGTGCTCGACCGCGTCGGCAAGATCGATGAGGACATCGCGCCGCTCGCCGAGCTCGGCATCCTCGTGGACCGCGACGACGAGGGCTACCTCCTGCAGATCTTCACCAAGCCGGTGCAGGACCGCCCGACGCTCTTCTACGAGATCATCCAGCGGAAGGGCGCCAAGAGCTTCGGCGCCGGCAACTTCAAGGCGCTCTTCGAGGCCATCGAGCGCGAGCAGGCCCGCCGGGGCAACCTGTAATGCCGTTCTACCACACGCTCGGCAGCATCCCGCGCAAGCGGCACATCGCCTTCCCCAAGCCGGGGGGCGGCGTCTATCACGAGCAGCTCGTCGGCATCGAGGGCTTCACCGGGCCGGCGTCGCTGCTGTATCACGTGCATCCCCCCACCACCGTGAAGGCGGTGCGCCGCCTGCGCGAGACCCCGTACGAGGTCGACCCCGACCGCACGCTCAAGCACCGGCACTTCCGCACCGCGCAGATCGCGCGCGGCGGGTCGCCCACGCTCGACCGCGTGCCGCTCCTCTTCAACGACGACATCGCCATGCTCTACGTGGCGCCCGACCGCGAGGACGAGCACTTCTACCGCAACGCGCAGGGCGACGAGGTCGTGTACGTCGCGGAAGGGGAGGGGACCCTCGAGACGCAGTACGGCGACCTGCCGATCGTCCCGGGCGACTACCTCGTCATCCACCGCCACATCCTGCACCGCTACCGCTTCACCGCGCCGGCGAAGCTGCTGGTGATGGAGTCGCGCGGCCACGTCCGCCCGCCCAAGCGCTACCTCAACAACGTCGGTCAGCTCGTCGAGGGCGCCCCCTACTCGGAGCGCGACATCCGCGTGCCGCGCGTGCTCCGCACGCACGACGAGAAGGGCGACTTCCCCATCGTCATCAAGCAGTACAACGGCCTCAACGAGATCGTCCTCGACCACCACCCGCTCGACGTCGTCGGCTGGGACGGCCAGTTCTATCCGTGGGCGTTCAACATCCACGACTTCGAGCCGATCGTCGGCAAGGTCCACCAGCCGCCGCCGGTGCACCAGACCTTCCAGGGGGACGGCTTCGTCATCTGCTCGTTCTGCCCGCGCCCCTACGACTTCCACCCGCAGGCGATCCCCGCGCCGTACAACCACAGCAACGTCGACTCCGACGAGGTCCTGTTCTACGCCTCCAGCGAGTTCATGAGCCGCAAGGGGATCGAGTACGGCAGCATCACGCACCACCCCGACGGCATCCCGCACGGCCCGCACCCGGGCCGCTACGAGGCGAGCATCGGCCAGACGCACACCAGCGAGCTCGCGGTGATGATGGACTCCTTCCGCCCGCTCAAGGTCGCCAAGGCGGTCCTACCGTACGAGGACCCGAAGTACATGTACTCGTGGATCGAGGCCGGCCCGGGCTTCTCGCCGCCGACCTCGTGAACGAGCGGGGAGGCGTGGGGCGCGCGCGGACCCGCCTCTCGCCTCTCCCTGCTCCCCTCTCCTCTCTGCACCGAGCATGCTGATCCGGCTGTCGGACCTCGAGCCACCCAAGCGCCACGCCTGGCTCACCCCCCTCATCGCCCCGCGTCCCATCGCGCTCGTCAGCACGCTTGGGGCCGACGGCGTCGGCAACCTCGCGCCGTTCAGCTTCTTCGCGATGGGCGGGCAGAACCCGCAGTCGGTCGCCTTCTGTCCCGTCGCCGACCGCGACGGCAACCCCAAGGACACCCTCCGCAACATCGAGGCGTCCGGCGAGTTCGTCATCAACGTCGTCTCGCGCGCGATGGCCGAGCGCGTCAACCAGGCCTCGGCACCGTATCCGCCGCACGTCGACGAGCTCGCGGCGGTCGGCTTCACGCCGCTTCCGTCGACGGTCGTGCGGCCGCCCCGCGTCGCCGAGAGTCCGGCCCAGCTCGAGTGCCGCGTCTTCCAGGTCGTCAAGCACGGCAGCGGTCCGCAGCACTCCTCGTGGGTCATCGGCGAGGTGCTGGTGCTCCACGTCGATGACGCGGTGCTCGGCGAGGACGGCCTGCCCGACACGACGAAGGTGCACCCGGCCGCGCGGATGGGTCGCCAGGAGTGGGCGCACATCGAGGCGCCAAGCATGTTCGTGCTGCCCCGGCCTACGGTCGCACCGCCGGCCGAGGGCCCGCCGCCGCAGCGGCGCACGCTCGGACAGTAGTCGCGGCGGCCGCGCACGCGGCGCCGCGCGTGGCTCGAACGCACGGAGGGCCAGAGCGCGATGGCTCTGGCCCTCGTAGCACCATCCCGGAGGATCACGGCGGCATGGCCGGGGAAGCTCGGGTGGCTTCCGATTGTCCGGGTTGGTGTCGGTGGGGTGCGTTGACGGCCACCCGACCGTGCTACCCGCTCGGCGGCGGGCTCAAGCAGCGGGTCCATGCACGCTCGACCTTGGCGCTCAGCTCTCCCCAGGGAGAGGATCGGGACCATGTGCCCGACTCGCTTCAGGCGTCGCGGAGGCATCGCCCTCGCTCTGCACGGTCACTATTCACCTTCCCGTGGTCGCGCGCAATAGCAAGAAATCGCACAGCGCCGTCATCCTTTTTGCGTAGGCGCACCGTCGCGACAGCAGCACCGCTGACGCCACGGGTTCGGCCGGTCTAGCTTTCGATGCTGCGCGGCGATGCCCGCCGTTCCGTGGCCGCGCCCGCCGACCGTCAACCGCACACCGTCGACCTGCCCATGCTCCGCTCCACCGCCCGCTTCGACTCGCTTCCCGTCTATCTCCTCGCCACCATCCCGCAGAAGAAGCGCGATCTCCTCGCGCGCGGTGTCGATGTGATCGACCTCGGCGCCGGCGACGCGGACCTCGCGGCCCCGCCCGCCGCCGTCGCCGCGCTCAAGGCTGCGGCCGACGACCCGGCGATGAGCCGCTACGGCTTCGGGCTCGGGCTGCCCGCCTTCCGCGATGCGGTCAGTGCCTGGATGGAGAAGCGATTCGGCCATCGCTTCGACCCGCTCAAGGAGGTCGTGCCGCTCATCGGGTCGAAGGAGGGCATCGCGCACCTCTGCTTCGCGCTCCTGCAGAAGGGCGACGTCGCCATCATCCCCGACCCCGGCTACCTCGCCTACCTCGGCGGTACCCTGCTGGGCGAGGCCGAGCCGTACCTGTATCCGATCACGCCGCGCACGAACTTCCTCGTCGACCTCGACGAGGTCCCGGCCGACGTGCTCAAGCGGACGAAGGTCCTCTTCCTGAATTATCCGAACAACCCGACGGCGGCGATCGCCCCGCTCGAGTACCTCGAGAAGGTCGTGCGCCGCTGCAAGGAACTCGGCATCGTCCTGGTGTACGACAATGCGTACTCGGAGATGACGTTCGACGGGTACGTCGCGCCGAGCATCTTCGACGTGCCGGGCGCGCGCGATGTCGCGATCGAGTTCCATTCGCTGTCCAAGACGTACAACATGACCGGGTGGCGCTGCGGCTGGGCGTGCGGCAACGCCGAGATCGTCGGCGCGCTCGCCAAGGTGAAGAGCTTCCTCGACACCGGCCAGTTCATGGCGGTGCAGAAGGCCGGTATCGCGGCGCTCGAATCGTGGGCGTCGTGGGTGCCGGGCAACGTCGAGGTCTTCCGTCAGCGTCGTGATGCGGCGGTCGCCGCCTTCCGCGCCAACGGCTTCCCCGGCGTCGAGTCGCCCAAGGCGTCGATGTACCTCTGGGTCCCGCTGCCGGAGGGGATCCGTTCGATGGAGTTCCACGAGCGGTTGATGCAGGACGAAGGGGTGATCGTGCTCGCGGGATCGGCGCTCGGCGCCGGCGGCGAGGGCTTCTTCCGCATCTCGTTCATCACCAGCCCCGAGCGCATCACCGAGGCGGCGGCGCGGGCCGGCCGCGTGCTGGCACGGCTGCAGGGGCGCTGACCCGGAGCGTCGTGGCGTGCGTGTCGTCCTCGTGATGCTGGTGGCGCTCGGCGCCTGTCGCGCGGCGGTCGCCCCGCCGCCGGCCCCCGCGCCGAAGGGTGCAACCATCGATGCGCGCCCGGTGAAGCTCGGGCTGGGGCTCACGCTCGCCGCGACGCCGCGCATCGTGGACCTCGAGGGCGATGCCACCTTCCGGTGGGTGCCGCCCGACTCGCTCGTGGGCGGCCTCACGAGCGAGGACCGCCGCGCCGCGGGCGGGGCGCTCGCAGCCGGCTTCCGCACCACCATCGAGACCGTCCTTCGGTCGCACCGGTGGGCGGCCGCGGCCGACTCCGCGGCGTACGACCTCACGCTGTTCGAGGCGGCGCGCTTCCGCACCGCGACGGATGCGCGCACCGAGACCGTCGACCGCACCGCGCGGGAGCAGCTCGAGTGCGACGCCACGCGGACCAGGGCCCCGGGCCCGGTGGGCGGCCGTTGCCCGCCGCGCGTCGTGCGCACCACGACGTCGACGGCACAGGTCAGCGACAACACGGTCGTCCTCGTCATCCGGCGCCGCAGCGACGCCGCCACCCGCGCCTGGCTCGTGCGCGCATCGCCGCGCGAGGTCGCCGAGGCCGTGATCGCCCGCGACCTCATCGCCCTGCTCGACGCCGGCGACCGCTAGCGCGCGGCCGCGCACCGGCCCGCGGGCCGGGCCGCGCCCCACAGCGGCGCGCCGCCGGCCTGCGTATCATCCACGAGTCCGGCACGGCCCCGTTCCCACCCTCGTGGAGTCCTTCGCTCGATGCGCCACGCCACGCTGTTCGCCATCCTCTGCCTCCCCGCCGCGCTCCCCGCGCAGCGCGCGATGCAGCCCAATGACTGGCATCGCCTCACCACGCTCTCGCAGCCGGCGATGTCGCCCGACGGCAAGCTCGTCGCCTTCACGGTGACCACCGTCAACGAGCGCGAGAACAAGCGCCATCAGGAGGTGTGGGTGGTGCCCGCCGCCGGCGGCGACCCGGTGCGCTACACCGCGCCCGCCACCGAGAGCAGCAGCCCGCGCTTCTCGCCCGACGGCAAGTACCTCTTCTTCACGTCGCCGCGCGCGGGCGGGCAGGGGAACACGTGGGCGATCCGCATGGACGCGCCGTCGGGCGAGGCCACGCAGGTCGCCGACTATCCGACCGGCTCGTGGACCGCGGACGGCAAGTTCGCCGTCTTCTCCGCCGCCGCCGAGGCCGACAGCGCCGCGCGTGGCGGCCCGCGCGCCGACGATCCCTTCGCGCGCATGCAGCCGATGGCGCGCCCGCCCTTCGGCGCCATCACCAAGCCCGTCGTCCCCGAGCGCTTCGACGGCCGCCACATCACCGAGGCGCGCTACAAGGCCAACGGGCAGGGCTTCCTCCCCGGGCCGCGCGAGGCGCGCGTGATCCGGCCGCAGCAGCTCTTCACGCAGGTGCCGGGCGCCAAGCGCGTGCAGGTCACGCGCACGGCCTACTCGCACCGGTCGCCCGTCGTCTCGCCCGACGGCCGGTGGATCGCCTTCATCGCCGACGCCGAGCTGCGCAGCGACTCGCTCGTGCAGGCGATCAACGACTCGCTCTCGCGCCTGCCGTATGACGCCGCGCGCGACGAGGTCGACCGCAACGACAGCGACATCTACGTGATCCCGGTCGCCGGCGGCACGCCGCGCAAGGTCGCGACGCTCCCCGGCGCCGAGTCGGACCTCGCCTGGTCGCCCGATGGCCGCCGCCTCGCGCTGATCCACCGCCCGGGCCGCACCAAGCAGGCGCACTTCGGCGTGCTCGACGTCGCGACCGGCAAGGTCACGCCGATGGCGCAGGGCTGGCGCTACGAACCGGCCGGCATCGAGTGGCTGCCCAGCGGCCAGATTGCCGTCTGGGCCGACATCGGCGGGTCGAGCGGCCTCTTCCTGGTCGACCCCAAGGACGGCAGGCTCCGCGAGTCGCTCGGCGGCCGTCGCAAGATGAACGGCTTCTCGTTCGACCAGGCGGGCCGCACGGTCGCCTTCGTCGCCACGAGCGTGAACAAGCCCACTGAGCTCTTCATCGCGGGTGCCGACGGCAAGGGCGAGCGCAAGCTCACGGGCTTCAACGACAAGCTGAACGCCGAGGTCGCCTGGTCCGACGCCGAGCGCTTCACTTACAAGTCGGTCGGCGACGTGGAGATCGAGGGTTGGCTGATGAAGCCGTTCGGCTACGAGGCGGGCCGGCGGTACCCGCTCGTGCTCTACATCCATGGCGGCCCGCACAGCCAGTACGGCGAGCAGTGGTTCGACGAGACGCAGAACCTCGCCGCTGCGGGCTTCATGGTGCTCTACACCAACCCGCGCGGCTCGAGCGGCTACGGCGCCGACTTCACGTACTCGACGCGCGGCCGCTGGTTCGCCGAGGACTACGAGGACCTGATGAAGGCGGTCGACATCGCCGCGGCGCGCCCCGACGTCGACTCCACGCGGATGGGCGTCACCGGCGGCTCGTATGGTGGCGTGATGACCGCCTGGATCACCGTGAAGACGCACCGCTTCAAGGCGGCGCAGGCCGACCGCATGATCAGCAACTGGTGGTCGTGGTACGGCACCTCCGACGCGCAGGGCCTCACGGAGTTCGAGTTCTACGGCCGCCCGTGGGACAACCCGGCGATGTACGACACGCTCTCGCCGATCCGCTACGTCCGGCAGGTGCGCACGCCGACGTTCATCCTGCAGAGCGAGGAGGACCACCGCACGCCGATGACCGACGCGGAGCAGTGGTTCGCCGCGCTCAAACGGCAGGGCACGCCGGTGGAGTTCGTCCGGTACCCGCGCTCGACGCACGACCTCAGCCGCACCGGCGAGCCGTGGCTGCTGGTCGACCGGCTGGGGCGGCTGCGGGACTGGTTCGGGTACTGGCTGAAGCAGTAGACGGTCGGCAGTCGGCAGAACGAAGCGGGGCGGCGCTCATCGAGCGCCGCCCCGCTTCTCGCATCACCCATCTCCCATCTCACTTCTGCGTCACCCCACCCTTCATCACGAACCGCACCCGCCGCAGCGCCGAGATGTCCCGCGCCGGGTCCCCGTCCACGCCCACGAGGTCCGCGAGCAGTCCCTCGCGCACCTCGCCGCGGTCCGCGAGCCCGAGCAGCCGCGCGTTCCCGCTCGTCGCCGCGCGCACGGCCGCGGGGGCCGCCATCCCGTACGCGACCATCAGCTCCGCCTCCCACGCATTGTCGCCGTGCGCGAACACGCCGGCGTCGCCGCCCATGCACAGCGGCACGCCTGCGTCGAGCGCCGCGCGGAACGACGCGCGCTTCGCCTGCATCCGCGCCGTGGGCGCCATCCCTTCGCGCCAGCCCGCGTGCCGCGCGGTCGCCTCCACCGCCGCGAGCGTGGCGCAGTAGCCCACGCCGCGCTCGGCCATCGATCGCCACGTCGCCGCGGTCCCGCCGTCGCCGTGCTCGATCATCGCCACGCCGGCCTCGATCGCGCGCCGCATGCCCTCGTCCGTCGCGGCGTGCGCCACGACCCGCCGGCCGCTCGACGCCGCCACCTCCACGAGCGTGCGCAGCTCCGCCACCGAGAACGTCGGGCGCGCCTCGCCGTTCGGCCCCCAGCGATAGTCCGCGTACACCTTCACCCAGTCGGCGCCGTGCCCGATCTGGTCGCGCGCCGCGCGCGTGAGCCCCTCGGCGCCATCCGCCTCCTCGGCCCCCTGCGGCACGTCCCACTCGCTCGCGAAGCCCTTGGGGCCGTAGCTCCCCGTCGCCACGATCGCCTTGCTCGCGATCAGCAGTCGCGGGCCCGGGATGATCCCCTGCGCGATCGCCTCCTTGAGGCCGAAGTCGGCGTAGCCCGCGCCCTCGGTGCCCAGGTCGCGCGCCGTGGTGAAGCCCGCCATCAGCGTGGCCCGCGCGTGGTTCACCGCGCGCGCCGTGCGGAGGCTGAGCGGCTCCTTCAGCACCTGGTCGTTCCAGCTCGTCTCGTCGTACGGATGCAGGAACAGGTGCGTGTGCCCTTCGATCATCCCCGGCATCAGCGTGGTGCCCTTCAGCGCCACCACGTGCGCGGTGGACGGGACCTGCACCTGCGCGCGCGGTCCCACCGCCGCGATCCGGTCGCCGCGCACGAGCACCACCCAGCCGGTGCGCGCCGAGTCCTCGGTGCCGGTGAAGACGCGGTCGGGCACGAGCAGGGTGACGGGCGCCGCGCCGGGCGTCGTGCGCTCGGCCGCCTGCGCGTGGGCCGCCGGTGCGGCGCCGAGCATCAGGCCCGCCGCGGCGAGACCGCGGCGGAAGGTCATCCACTGAATCGCCATCGGTCTCATCGCTTCGCCTCCGGCACGTCGGTCACGCCACCCGACACGATGAACGCCAGCACGTCCGAGCTCACGGCGTCGAGCCGCGTCACGCGCGACGTGGGCACCACCACCAGCTGGCCGGCGAAGTTGTAGCTCTGCGGGAAGTACACCGCGACGTCGCCGGGCAGTCCGAGCGCCGACAGCGACGGCTGCGTGATGAACCCGAACGTCCGCACCGCGCCGTCCGCCGAGAGCTGCACCAGCACCGGCGTGTCGAAGCGGCGCTTCTCGCCGACGAACGCGTTGAGCAGGTCCTTCGTCGAGGAGTAGAGCAGCCGCACGAACGGCAGCCGCTCCAGCAGCTGGTCGAGCCAGCGCTCCGCCTGCGTCCACAGGAACGTGCTGCCCACGAAGCCGATGAGCGTGATGCCGGCGAGCGTCACCAGCAGGCCCAGCCCGGGGATCGGGATGCCGAGCCATCCGTCCACGCGCGTGAGGATCACCCAGCAGACGGCGATCGTCACCACCAGCGGGACGGTGAGCACGAGGCCGCGGAGGAAGAACGAGAGGAGGCGCTTCATGGGCCGGGATGCAACGGGGGGAGGGGGAGGCGCGTACCTTTCAGCGTCGCTGGCAGAAGATAACCTCGAGCCCCCGCACCCGATGTCCCTCCGCGCGCTCCGTCGTCTCCTCCTCGCCGCCGTCGCCGCGCCGTTCGCGCTCGGCGCCCAGGCCGGCAAGAAGCCGCTCACGCAGGACACCTACGATCGCTGGCGGTCGATCCTCGCGCCCACGCTCTCGCCCGACGGCCAGTGGGCCGTCTACACCCTCACGCCGACCGTCGGCGACGGCGAGCTCGTCGCGCGCCGCACGACCGGCGCCACCGAGCATCGCGTCGCGCGCGGCTGGACCGGCCGTCCGCTCGCCAGCGTGACCGGCACGCCCTTCACGCCGCAGGCCGCGCAGGTCACGCACGATTCGCGGCACGTCGTCTTCCTGCGCTATCCGACCAAGGCCGCGATGGACTCGGCGCGCGCGCGTCGCGGGCGTCCCGCGGACCAGCCGAAGAACGCGCTCGGCATCCTCTCGCTCGCCGACGGCCGCGTGACGACGATCGAGCGCGTGCGCGGCTTCCAGGTCGCCGCCAAGGGCGGCCGCTTCGTCGCCTACCAGATCGACGCCGACTCGGCCGCGGCGGGCGGCCGCGGCAACGGGGCGGCGGGAGCGGCCGCCGGCGCCGCGCGCGCCGATTCCGCCCGCCCGGCGGCCCGTCGCAAGGACAGCGGCGCGCCGCTCGTGCTGCGCGAGCTCGCCACCGGCGCCGAGGTGCGCATCGAGGGCGTGACCGGCTACGTGATCGACGAGCGCGAGCAGTGGCTCGTCTACAGCACCACGGGCGCCGACTCGCTCGGCGTCGACGGCGTCCACGCGCGCCACCTGGCCACCGGCGTCGTCACGCCGCTCAAGGTCGCGACCGGCAACTACCGCGGTCTCGCCATCGACGAGGCGGGCACGCAGGTCGGCTTCGTCACCGACGCCGACGAGTGGAAGGCCGAGAAGCCGCGGATGACGCTCTATCACGCGTCGCTCGCCGGCACGCGGCAGCGCCCGGGCCCGCAGGCGGCGACGGTCGCCGTCGCGGCCGGCGCACCGGGCGAGGGCCTCAAGGTGGCCGATCGCGGCGGCGTCGAGTTCGTCCGGTCGGGCGGCGTGCTCCGCTTCGGCATCGCGCGCGTCCTGCCCGATTCGATCCCCGCGGACAGCCTCGCCGACAAGGCGGTCGTCGACCTCTGGCATTGGCGCGACACGCGGCCCCAGCCGATGCAGCGCATCCAGGCGGGCCAGGACCGCAACCGGTCGCTCCCCGCGGTCTATCACGTCGCCACGCGCCAGTGGCGGCGCATCGGCACCGACTCGATGCCGCTGCGCACGATC
>ERZ1645185.1290-NODE-1290-length-10255-cov-5.653725_pt1 | contig 10255 bp, 7 predicted proteins | sample MGYA00575351_ERZ1645185 | MGnify/ENA primary metagenome ERZ1645185 (study PRJEB40838, sample SAMN11284767) | freshwater sediment metagenome | isolation source: river sediment | host: Sediment | place: India: Jana village, Kanpur | collected 2015-12-17 ... | reverse complement strand
GCGCGATCTCTCTCGTGCCGTGCTGTACGGAACGGACAAGACCGACGGGCTTTATGTCCACGACATGGACGGCAAGGTCCGCCAGTTCCTCCCCGATGGCCCCCTCAACAACGTCGATCTGCGCCCCGGCTTCACCGTGAACGGCAAGGAATACGTCCTCGTCACCGCGACCGAGCGGAAAAACTTCACCGTTATCGCCTATCTCTTCGATCCCGATACGCTGGAGGCGCGCCGCTACGGCGTGCTGCCGCTCGGCATGGGCGAGCCCTACGGCTATTGCATGGGCAAGCTCGGGGGCGATTTCTACCTGATCCCGAACAACAAGGCGGGCGAGGTCCGCGCGCTGCGCCTCGCGAATGGTGCGCCACTCGAAACGGCAAAGCTTGCCTACAGCTTCAAGGTCGGCAGCCAGCCCGAAGGCTGCATCGTCGATGACGAGGCCGGCCGGCTTTATCTCGGCGAGGAAGACGTCGCGATCTGGCGCTTCGACCTTACACCCGGCGCGCCCGCACAGGGTATCAAGGTCGCCGCCGTGGATGGCGAACGCCTCACCGCCGATGTCGAAGGCATGTCGATCCTCCGGGATCGCGGCGCGAAATATCTGATCGCCTCCAGCCAGGGCGACGCCACCTATCCCGTCTGGCAGATCGAAGGCGATAGCTACACTTACAAGGGCCGCTTTGCCGTCGAAGGCGGCACGATCGACAACGTCACGGGCACGGACGGCCTCGACGCATGGAGCGGCCCCATCGGCCCCTTCCCCGAAGGCGCGATCGCGATGCACGACACCGACGACGGCGGAGAGCAGCAGAACTTCAAGATCGTCGACTGGCGCGCGGTGCACCGCGCGCTGTCGCTACCCTGAAAGCAACCGTTCGCCGCAGGGCTGCGCGCTCCTGTCGCGCGGGCCCTTGCATCCATTTCGCTTGCGGGGCGTTCGCGGCAACGCAATGAAAACACGGATGAACAACGATCGCGCCCGCTGGTCGCGCCGGGATGCGCTCGCCGGCCTCGCCGCGCTCGGCCTCCTGCCCACGCTCCCGGCGCTCGCCGCGCCGCGTCTCGGCCGGGCCGAAGCCTTTTCGTGGGATGCGCTGAAGCGGCAGGCGATGGCGCTGTCGGAGCGGCCGTTCGTACCGCTTGGCCGCGTCGAGGCCGCCGCCGCCGTCGACTACGACGCGCTGAACAGCATCCGCTACCGCGATTCCGCCGCGCTCTGGCCGCATCGGCCGGGCCAGTCGGTGCGCCTGTTCCCGCTCGGGAAATATGCCCGCGAGCCGATTGCGATCCATGTCGTCGAGCGCGGACGTGCCCGGCCGCTGTCCTATTCGCCCGATCTCTACGACATGCCTGCGGACAGCCCGGCCCGCGCGCTCACAGCGAAAAACGGCGGTTTCGCGGGCTTCCGCGTCATGAACCCCGGCGATGTCGGAGACTGGCTGGCGTTCCAGGGTGCCTCCTATTTCCGCACGGCCGGACCGCTTCACCAATACGGTCTTTCCGCGCGCGGCCTTGCCGTCGACACCGGGCTTTCGACACCCGAGGAATTCCCCGTGTTCCGCGCCTTCTGGCTGGAACCGAGCGACGACGCCTTCACCGTCTATGCCCTCCTCGACGGTCCGCGCGTCGCGGGCGCCTACCGTTTCGTGAACCGCGTGATCGAAAACGAGATCGTGCAGGAGGTGACGCTGTCCATCCGCTTGCGCGCCGACGTTGAACGCCTTGGCTTCGCGCCGATGACAAGCATGTATTGGTACGGCGAGACCGAGCCCGGCCCGCGCCGCGACTGGCGCCCGGAAATCCATGATTCCGACGGACTGCTCATTGCAAACGGCGCGGGCGAGCGGCTCTGGCGCCCGCTCGTCAATCCGCCGCGCACTGCGCTCAACGCCTTCCTCGACAAGAATCCGCGGGGCTTCGGCCTAATGCAGCGCGATCGGAATTACGACAATTACGAAGACGACGGCGTCTTCTATCACAAGCGCCCGTCTCTGTGGGCCGAGCCGATCGGCGACTGGGGCGAAGGCACGGTCGATCTCGTCGAGATTCCCACGCGCGGCGAAACGGACGACAACATCGCTGCCTTCTGGCAGCCGAAGGCCCCGGCGCGCGCGGGAATGCGCTACGATCTCGGGTATCGCCTCCGCTGGCTCGGCGGCGAGCCCGATGCCTCGCCGCTGGCGCGTGTCATCGGCACGTATCGTGGTCTTGGCGGCAGGCCGGGCCATCCGGCACAGGAGGACGTCCTCAAGCTCGTCGTCGATTTCGAAGGCGAAGGCCTGAAAGGCCGCGCCCGTGAAGAGGTGACGGCCCAAGTCGACACGAACGGCGAAATCCTGATGCAGGCGGCCTATCCGGTTGCGGAACGATCGAATCGCTGGCGGCTAATGATCGATGTGGCACATCGAAACGGCGCCGCAACGGACCTGCGCGGGGCGCTCGTCTGCTGCGGTGCACAACTCACCGAAACGTGGCTGTATCAAATACCTGCGATCGGGAACGGGTGATCTCCGCGCGCATTTTACGGACGGGTCGGCCATGCCGCGTGAAGACGGTGAGCCGGGGAACGAAACCAAGGTCGGTACTGAATATGCGACATGAAGTCCTGCTGGCTGAGGGCGTATCCGGTGGCTACGACGCGGTCTCCTTCAATACTCTGCAGCGGCGCGCCGAAGGGCTTCCGCCCGAAGCGCCGCTTGCGATGCCGCTTCAGGATTGGAACGCGTGCGCGGCTACGCCGCTGCGTTCGGAAACCGCGCCGCAGGGCATCGCGCTCCGCCGTTTCCTGCTGATTGCGGGAGCGCTGCTCATCGCGCTCACGGGTGGATTCGAGATGCTGCGCGCCGCCGCGCCGGGCGGCTTCGCGCTGGACGAGCTGCTGCTCGTCGCGCTGTTCGTGCCGCTCTTCGCGTGGATCGGCTTCGGTTTCCTCACTGCGCTTTCGGGCTTCGTTCGCCTTCTTGCCGGCGCGCGGGATTTCGATCTCGTGGCGGATACCGTGCCCGTAGGCCGCACCGCTATCCTCGTTCCCGTCTACAACGAAGACGTGTCCGCCGTGTTCGCCCGCATCCGGACGATGGCGCTGTCGCTCGCCCGCGAAGGCCGCGCGCGCGACTTCGATATCTTCGTGCTCAGCGACTCCAGCATCGCGAACGGCTGCGCAGAATACGCGGCCTTCCTGTCGCTGCGACCGACGCTCGCCCCGCGCCTCTACTATCGCCGCCGCGAAGCGAACATCGAGCGCAAGCCCGGCAACATTGCCGACTGGGTCCGCCGGTTCGGCGGCGCGTACGATTACATGCTCGTGCTCGATGCCGACAGTCTGATGGACGGCCGCACGATGGCGCGCATGGCCGCGACGCTGGACGCGAACCCCGGCGTCGGCCTCATCCAGACCGTTCCGGATGTCATCAACGCACGCACGCTTTTCGCGCGCTGGCAGCAGTTCTCGGGGCGCCTCTACGGCCCGGTGGCGACGGCGGGCATGATCTGGTGGTCGGGCAGCGAGGCGACCTTCTGGGGTCACAATGCCATTATCCGCACGCGCGCCTTTGCCGAAAGCTGCGGGCTCGCCGCGCTTCCCGGTCGCGCGCCGTTCGGCGGCGCGATCATGAGCCACGACATGGTCGAAGCGGCGCTGCTCCGCCGCCGCGGCTGGGCGGTACACATGGTCGCCGCGCCGGGCAGCACCGAGGAGTTTCCGCCGAGCATCGTCGATTTCGCGAAGCGCGATCGGCGCTGGTGCCAGGGCAATCTCCAGCACCTCCGCATTCTGCGCAGCGCGGGCTTTCACTGGGTGAACCGCCTGCAGCTCCTGATGGGCGGCTCCGCCTATTTCACCTCGCCGCTGTGGCTGTTGCTGATCGTTGCGGGCGTCGTTCACCATGTCACGCAGGGTGCCGCTGCCGCGCCCGCGCCCTGGCTGCTCGGCGTCACGCTCGCGCTGCTGTTCGGCCCCAAGCTGCTCGGCCTCGTCTGGACGCTGATCGATCGGCGCCGCCGCACCGCGCTCGGCGGCGTGCGGCGGATCGCGGCGAGCGTTGTGGTGGACGTACCGCTCTCGGCGCTCGTCGCCCCGCTTATGATGCTCACGCAGACGCTGAACCTTGCCGATATCCTGATGGGCCGCAGCAGCGGCTGGTCGCCCCAGCGGCGCGAGACGGACGGCATTGCCCTTGCCGACGCGCTACGCCAGTATCGCCCGCACGTTGTGATCGGCACCGCTATGCTGGCAGTTGCGGCAGCCGGTATCGGATCGTCGCTGTGGGTGCTGCCCGTCGCCGTCGGCCTCGTGCTCAGTCCGTGGATCGAGATGCTGACCGCGCGCCAGTCCGCATTTACCGCGCTGTTCCGCGTTGCCGACAGGCCCGTGCTCGCCGCGTCGGCTAACGCGCCTGTTCCGCTTCGCGCTCCGCCGTCGGCCTTGGCCGCGTAACCACGAAGATCGCCGAGGCGACCAGCCCCGCCGCTGCAAGCCCACGCCACAGCGGCGATGGGTTCCCGGTCAGGTGGAAAACCGCATAGCCGAAGGCCATGCCCGTGCACGCCGCGATCTTGGCGCGCGTGCCGATCGCACCCTCGCGCCGCCATGCGACCACTGGCGGACCCAGGTTTGGATGCGTCAGGATCTTCGCCTCCAGCTGCTCCGAGGACCGCCCGAAGAAATAGGCCGCGATGATGATGAAGATCGTCGTGGGAAGCAGCGGCAGAAACGCCCCGACGATGCCGAGCGCCAGCGAAGCGAAGCCGAGCGCAAGGTAAAGGTGGCGAGTCATGCCCCGTTTATGGCCGGGCGTGTGGGCTTCGTCGATACGCTATCGCCAATCATTCGCGGCCGGACGGAGCGTATCGGCTTGACGCGCCGCATCCGTCTATGATTTAGTCATTTCGCTAACAGGCAAAAGAGGTGTTGTGAACGCAGTTTTTGACGCATTGGCGCATCCAATTCGCCGGCAGGTGCTGGAGATGCTGAAGGAAGGCGGCAAGTCCGCCGGAGAGCTTGCCGATGCGTTTCCGGTTTCGAAGCCCACGATGTCGGCGCACTTCGCGAAGCTGAAATCGGCGGGGCTCATTCAGGGCGAAAGCCGCGGCGGCGGTATCATTTACACGCTCAACCTGTCGGCGGTGGAGGAGGTCGTGATGGCCTTCATGGGGCGGCTCGGGGTGGGCGAAGCAAAGGAAGGAGCAGCGGAATGCGCGAGCACGCAATGATCGTCATCTCGTGGGTCACTGTCGCGGTGCTCGCCGCGATTGCAACGCTCGCGCTCGCGCTGCTGCCTGATGGTACGCAGCTTCCGATGCACTGGAACCTCGCCGGAGAGGCGGACCGACATGGCGATGCGGGCTTCGCCCTGTTCGCGCCGGTGGTGATGTGCGCCGTGCTGTCGCTGGTCCTCGCCGTTCTACCGCGCCTCGAACCGTTGCAGAACCGCATGGAAGGCAGCGCAGCGCTTTATCGCGCGGCTTGGATCGGCCTCCTCGGCATGATGACCATGGTGGAGCTTTTGGTTGCCGCCCCCGCCTTCGGCTGGACCATACCGATCATGATGCCCTTGGTGGGCGTGGGCCTGTTGCTCATCTACGTGGGCAACGTCCTGCCGAAATCGCGTCCGGGCTTTTTTGTGGGCATCCGTACGCCGTGGGCGCTGCTCGATACAGACAACTGGATCGCCACGCACCGCCTTGGCGCGTGGACGACGATGGCGGGCGGCCTGGCGCTGCTGCTCGCCGGGCTGCTCCCGCTCACCCCTGCTGAGCGTGGCGCACTCGTCGTGGGTGCGCTGCTCGTCAGCACGCTTCCGCCCGTTTTCTACTCCTGGCTTCTCTGGCATCGCCGCCAGAAAATGTAAGGGGGAGGCCGGGGCTTGTGCCCGGCCTCCCCTTGCGTATCGTCAGAGCTTGAAGGCGACCGTCGCGCGGACGCCGTGGTCCTGGCCATGGTCGCCCAGGTTTCCGGTGTAGCGCGTGCTGAGCGTCAGGCGCGGCGTGGCGCGCCAGTCGAGCCCGGCTTCGGTGTGCACGCTGTTCTTCGAAAGCGGCGTGCCTTCGATGCGGAAGGCTGAGCCGCCCGCTGCGAAGCGCAGATCCGAAGTCACGTCCACGTCGCCGAGTGCGTGTTCCCAGCCCACCTGCACGCGGCCGACAACGGGTGCGCCCGCGTCGCCGATCGTCGCCCGCAGGCCAAGTGAGGACCAGCTGTAGCTGCGGCGGCGGCCATCGCCTTCAACGGCGGCGGTGCCGCCGGTTTCAGCGAAGTCCTTGTCCTTCAGCCACAGGCCGTTCACCCCTGCGAACGGCTCCACCGAGCCTTTGCCGAGCGGCAGCGTGTAGCCGATCTCGCCGAACAGCTGCACGGCCGTTCCGCCGTAGCTTGCCGTCAGCTCTTCGCTGAAGCTGCGGAAGTCGACATTGCGCGTCGTGTCGGTGTCGAGGTCGGCATAGCTGGCGCCGGCGCGCAGCGTCAGCGCGCCGAAGGCGGCGCTGCCGTAGACCGCGCCGTGGAGGCTTTGCGTCTCAGCCTTCGATCCGCGCGCATTCAGCGTCACGTCCGCTTCCGCCGTGCCGCCCGCGATGCCGATCTTCACGGTGTCGCCGACATTGGCTTCGATGCCGAGCAGCAGCGAATAGCCGGAGCTGTTCACGTTGGCGGCATTGCCGTTGCCGTCGCGGTCGATCCAGTTGCCGCCTGCTTCGGACCACAGCACGATGCCCCGGCCTTCGCCGGTGGCTGCGGTACCCTGCGAGCGGCCGAGCAGCGAGCGGCGAAGCTGCGCCGCGCCTTCCGATGCGATCGAAAGACTCGATGCGTGGATTTCACCCGAGAAAGCATCCAGACCGCGTCCCGCCTCGGCCGTCGAAGCGCCGACAAGTGCCGCATAGACGGCGCTTGCCGGGCTGAACGTGCCGTCGATGGCGGTGCCTGTGGCGATCTGGTTCGGCGTGGTGCCCGCTCCGGCGAAGGTGACGTCGTTGCGGGTCAGCGTCAGCGTCACAGCATTCGGGCCGTAGCTCAGCGTCGGCGTCAGGAAAGCGAGGTTGCTGGTCACGTCCTCGAACGTGCCGGTCACTCCGCTACCTGCCGTCACGATCTGATAGGAGGTTTGCGGCAGATAGTCGCCGTCTTCCGCCAGCACCGACACGGTGCCGCCTTCGATCGTCGCCGTTTCGGTGGCGACGATCCGGTCGGTGTTGCCGGCCGCATCGACTTCCACTTCATAGGTGGAGCCCGCTTCGAAAACCACGAAGGTCGCCGACGTCAGCTCGCCAATCGAGTTGCCCGGGGCAGCGGTCGCGCCCGTGCGCACGATCAGCCCGCCGAGCGTGCCGTTCCCGCCGATGCTGCCGCCGCTCTGCACGTCGACATCGGACGCGGCGAGGGAGCCGTTCACTGCGAGGCGGCCGGCACTCACCGTCGTCGTGCCGTTGAAATCGCTTGTTCCGGTCAGGTTCAGAAGGCCCGCACCCGATTTTGTGAACGCGCCGCTGCCCGAAATCTCGCCTCCGAAGCTGCCGTTTGCCGTTTGGTCGAAGACGAGCGCGGCATTGTTGACGATGTCGCCCTGCAGGCTCGCCGTGGTGCCGACGAGCGTGCCGCCCGCGATCGTGGTGCCGCCCGTATAGGTGTTGGCGCCGGTCAGCGTGAGTGTGCCCGCGCCATCCTTTGTGAGTGCGCCCGAGCCAGAGACGTTGCCTGCGAAGGTGCCGTTCGCCCCCTGGTCGAAGACGAGCGCGGCGTTGTTGACGATGTCGCCCTGCAGGCTCGCCGTGGTGCCGACAAGCGTGCCTTCAGTGATCGTGGTGCCGCCGGTGTAGCTGTTGGCGCCGGTCAGCATGAGTGTGCCCGCGCCATCCTTTGTGAACGTGCCCGAGCCGGAAACGACACCGCCGAACGTGCCGTTCGTCGCCTGATCGAAGATGAGCGCCGCGTTGTTCACGATGTCGCCCTGCAGGCTCGTCGTGGTGCCGACGAGCGTGCCGCCCGTGATCGTGGTGCCGCCCGAATACGTATTGGCACCGGTCAGCACGAGCGTCCCCGCGCCCGCCTTGATGAGACCGCCGGAACCGGAAATCACCCCGGTAAAGGCGGCGTTGTTGCCGTCGGTATCGATGGTGCCGTCATTGTCGGTGATGCTGAGATCGACGCCATAGCTGCCCGGCGCGTCCACCAGCAGCGTGCCGCCGTCGAGCACGGGGTTGACCGAACCGTTGATGAGATCGGACGTCGTGCTGGTGCCGGTGATGTTCTGGCTGATCGCGGCATTGATGTCGGTGCCGAAGATGTAGGAATAATCGAAGGTGATCGTGCTGCCAGTCAAAAGGTCGCCGAGATCGAAGCCGAGGCCGATGGTGTTGTCGCCGTTGCCGATGTCCGTGCCGCTCAGATAGGACGCGGTGTCCTTTGTCCAGAAGGTGATGGCCGAATTGTGCGTGTAGCTGCTGTCGGTGTAGAGGCCGATCACGTACTTCGAAACCAGCGCTTCGGCATAGACGAGATCGTTGGCGGAAACCGATCCGTTGCCCCGGAAATTGTTGGTGAAGCTCGAATCGCCCGGCGCGGCGACCGCATCGGGATCGAGCTGGCGCGAGAAGGTGATGTCGGTAAGGTCGCTGAGCGCGGTGATCGTGGTGCGGATCTTCAGCCGCTGATCGCCCTCATCGAAATAATAATCGTTTGTGATCGTGAACAGGCCGGCTGCCGTTCCCGTCCACACAGCACGCTGATCGTAGGTCGCACCGTTGAAGGCGACGCCGCTGTAATCGGTCAGCGTACCGCCCGTGATGTTGAGTGTGCCGTCATTATTGTTGGCGAGCGAGAAAGCCGAACCGCCGTTGCCTGCAACAACAAAGCCTTCGAACGGCGTGCCCGGCGTCAGATAATCGTAGGCGTCATCAAAAGTTCCCGTGCCGGTGCCGTCATAGAGAATGCCGGGCGAGGTATTTCCCGAATAGCCGAGCGTGCCGCCGTCGTTGAGACCGATCTTCATGTAATCGCCGCTCAGCACGAGCGAGGCGGCAAGCGCGGGCGATGCCGCGAGCAGGGCGATCGCTGCGCCTGAATAAAGCGCGGCTTTGCGAGACAGGGATACGGAATTCAGCAGTTTCATCGCGTTTTTCTATCCTTCGTTGGATTGGGGGGAAGTGTCATTCGGGAGCGGTAAGTCGCGATGATTAAAAAGGGATTTACGATAAGCTGAACTGCTTCCGGTTCGGTCTTGACTCTTTTGCGCCCGGGAAACGATACTGGAACAAATAGAGAACAATATGCCCGATTCGCCATCTTCCCTCGCCGATCTGCGCGGCATCGTGGCCGAGATGGAAGGCCGCGGTGCGCACGGCCGGGGTGCGGGCATCGTTACCGGACATGCGGGCCTCGATGCGGCGGGCGTGGTGCGCGGGCGGCTGCACGAGGTGTTCGGCGATGGCGGCAGCGGCGCGGCTGCGGGGTTCGCGGCGCTGGTGGCGTTCGCGGCGGCGGAAAGTGCCCCGGTCGTCTGGTTGCGGACGGATGGAGCCGCGCGGCGGGCGCCGCTGTATGGGCCGGGCCTTGCAGCGCTCGGTATCGATCCGGCGGCATGCATCGTTGCGCAGGCGCCGGACGAGGCAACGCTCATTGCGGCGGCGGCGGATGCGCTGCGTGTTGCAGCGCTCGGCGCGGTGATCGCTGAAAGCGTGGGCCACACCCGTCTGTTCGGGCTCACCGGCACGCGGAAGCTGACGCTCGCAGCCGAAGCATCGGGCGTGCCGCTCTTCCTGCTGCGGCTCGATGCGGAGCCTGCGCCGAGCGCGGCGGAAACCCGCTGGCGCGTGGCGGCGGCACCGTCCCGGGCGCTGGCGGCGGATGCGCCGGGTCATCCGGCATTCGATGTGGAATTGCTGCGCCGCCGTGCCGGGCCCTCCGGCCTCGGCTGGCGCGTGGAGTGGGATCGTGACGCACGTGTCTTTCGTGAAGCGCCGCTACCTGGCGCTCTGGTTCCCGTGGCTCCCGGCGGAGCGGCTGGCGCGCGCCGGGCGCATGGGGTCGCCTGAACGTCCGCTCGTCATCGCGGAGCCGGTGAAGGGTGCGCTGCGGCTTGCTGCGGCCGATCGTCACGCCCAAGCGCTCGGGCTCCTCCCCGGCCTGCCGCTCGCTGACGCCCGCGCGCGCGTCGCGGGCCTTGTCGTGGAGGAGCATGATGCGCCGGCCGACCGGCGCCTCCTCGACCGGCTTGCCGATCTCTGCATCCGCTACACGCCGATGGTGGCGCTGGACCTGCCC
>ERZ1645185.1289-NODE-1289-length-10256-cov-19.008038_pt1 | contig 10256 bp, 8 predicted proteins | sample MGYA00575351_ERZ1645185 | MGnify/ENA primary metagenome ERZ1645185 (study PRJEB40838, sample SAMN11284767) | freshwater sediment metagenome | isolation source: river sediment | host: Sediment | place: India: Jana village, Kanpur | collected 2015-12-17 ... | reverse complement strand
GATCGGCGAGAAGATCGGCATCCGGCTCGACGCCGACCATGTGATCGCCTTCAAGAAGCAGCACGCATGATCCCCTTCCTCGGCCCGCTCGACCCCTTTCCACCGGTCGAGCAGGCCCGCGCGGAGCATGGCGGGCTCCTCGCCGTCGGCGCCGACCTGACCCCGGCGCGCCTGCTCGATGCCTACCGCCGGGGCATCTTCCCGTGGGGACGCGTCAACGACCAGCCGATCTGGTTCAGCCCGGATCCGCGCATGGTGCTCTTCCCGTCCGAGTTCCGCCTGAGCCGCTCGCTGCGCCGCACGCTGCGCGCCGGTCCCTGCGAGGTGCGCTTCGACCACGACTTCGCCGCCGTCATCGCCGCCTGTTCCGCCGCGCCGCGCCCCGGGCAGGACGGCACCTGGATCTGCCCGGCAATGGAGGACGCCTACATCCGCATGCACGAACTCGGTTGGGCACACTCGGTCGAAACGTGGGAGAACGGCGAACTGGTCGGCGGCCTCTACGGGCTGGCCATCGGCCGCATGTTTTTCGGCGAGTCGATGTTCGCCCGCCGCCGCGACGCCTCCAAGATTGCCTTCGCCCACCTCGTCCGCTATCTTCTCGCCCACGACTTCGGCCTGATCGACTGCCAGATGCGCACCGAACACCTCGCCTCGCTCGGCGCCCGCGAAATCCCCCGCGACGACTTCGTCGCCCGCCTCGCCGAGCTGACCCGTCCACCCTGCCCGCGCGAGCGCTGGGTGGCAGATGGCCTCGACCCTGCCTGGTAGCCATGGCCCTCCCCGACGACTCCGGACTGCCCTTCTCGCTGCTCCAGTTCTACGCGACCTCGCCCTACCCGTGCAGCTACCTCGGCGACCGTGAGGCGCGCTCGCAGGTGGCGACGCCGGCGCACCTGATCGACACGGAAATCTACGGCAGCCTGGTGCGCGCCGGCTTCCGGCGCAGCGGCGCCTTCACCTACCGCCCGCGCTGCGACAACTGCCGTGCCTGCCTGCCGGTGCGCCTGCCGGTCGCCCGCCTGCGCCCCGACCGCGCCCAGCGGCGCGCCCTCAAGCGCCACGCCGGCCTCGTGGTGCGCGAACTGCCGCTCACCTTCATCCCGGAACACTACGCGCTCTACGTGCGTTACCAGACAGCACGCCACGCCGGTGGCGGCATGGACGAGGACAGCGACGAGCAGTACGGCCACTTCCTCCTGCAAAGCCGGGTGGACACGCGACTGATCGAGTTCTCGGAAAACGGCGTCGTGCGCATGGTGAGCATCGTCGACGTCCTCGACGACGGGTTGTCGTCGGTCTATACCTTCTTCGAGCCCGACCTGCCGGGTGCCAGCCTCGGCACCTACAACGTCCTCTGGCAGGCCGCACAGTGCCACGCGCTCGGCCTGCCCTACCTCTACCTCGGCTACTGGATCGGCGAAAGCCCCAAGATGGCCTACAAATCACGCTTCCGGCCGCTCGAGGCACTCATCGACGGCCAGTGGCGCATTCTCGAACCCCAGGCCAATCCATGACCCTGCGCATCCTCCCGCTGCTTCTCGCCCTTGCCGCGCTGCCGGCCACCGCCGCCGAACGCGTCGCCTACATCTGCGACAACGGCGCCCGCCTCAGCATCTCGTTTTCGGCCGATGCCGACGGTCGACCGCAGGCGACGCTCCATTTCGCCGATGCCGACGTCGTGCTGCCCCAGATACCGTCCGCCTCGGGCGCGCTTTATCGCGCCGACCCGATCCGCCTGCATACCAAGGGCGACGAAGCCACCTTCGAGGACAACTCGGGCAACGCCCGCCGCTGCACCCGGGCCGATGCCCTGCCGCCGGCCGCCGCGCAACCCGCTGCAGCAGGCAGCTTCCTCGACCTCACCGGCAGCGTGGCCTGGCCGCAGGATAAACCGCTACCCGCTGGCGCCGTCCTCATCGTGCGCATCCAGGACACCTCGCGTGCCGGTGCGCCGGCCCTGACGTTGGCTGAACAGCGCATCGACCCGGCCGGGCAGACGCTGCCGATTCCTTACGCGATGACCATCGACCGCGACCTGGCCGGCAAGCGCGCGCGCATCACCGCTTCGGCCCGCGTCGAGCGCGCGGGCAAGCTGCTCTTCATCAGCGACACCGTGAACCTGGCGGTCGTAGACGGCCAGCCGCGCCATGTCGACATGGTGCTCAAGCCGGTCGGCGGCGGCCGCAAGCGCTGAGCGCCCTGCGCTGGATCAAGGCCGCCTGCCGGCGGTCGTGGCAAATTCGCGCCTTCCATCACGCTGCCCCCGCCCCATGCTGTCACCCGCGCACCCCCTCTGGCTCGTCGGCTTCCGTCCCTTCTTCGCGCTCGCCTGTCTCGCCGGCGCAGCGCTGCCTGTCGCCTGGATCCTGATCTTCAAGGGGGTGTTGCCGCCGCCGTCGCCGGCCATCGCACCGGTCCAGTGGCACGCCCACGAAATGTTCTACGGCTTCGGCTGGGCGGTGCTCGGCGGCTTCCTGCTCACCGCCACCAAGAACTGGGTCGGCATCCGCGGCTACCACGGCGGCGTGCTGATGGGCCTGGTCGCCGCCTGGCTGCTCGAACGTGTCGCCATGAGCTTCGGCGCCGGCTGGCCACCCCTGCTCCTCGGTTTCGCCAGGCATGCCTTCATCGCCGCCATTGTCGCCCTGCTGCTCGCCACCCTGCTCCGCCACCGCGCCACCGACAGCTACCGGCGCGACAACCTGTTCTTCCTGATCGTGCTGCCGCTGTTCTGGCTGGCCAAGACGCTGCTGCTTTCGCCCGAGCATTTCAACACCGGCTGGGCCATGACGCTGGCGCTGTTCCGCGTCGCCTTCCTGGTCATGTTCGAGCGCACGCTGACCCAGTTCATGCGTGCCGCTTTCCAGGTCGACATCCTGCGGAAGCCCGCCCTCGACAACGCAATCAAGATGCTTGCCGTGCTGCTGATATTCGGCAGCTTTTTCCCCACGCCGCTCGCGCGCGCCCTCGAACTGGCGCTCGCCGTCCTGCTCCTCGGCCGGCTCGCCTTCTGGCACCCGTTCAAGGCCTTCACCCGGATCGAGATCGGGATCATGTTCCTCGGCTACCTGGCCATCGCCGCCCAGCTGCTCATCGACGCCCTGCCGCCCCCGGGCACCGGCTGGGTCGGCACCGTTTCCGTTCACGTGTTCACCTTCGGCGCGATGGGCCTCGTCATCCCGGCCATGATGACCCGCATCGCCAACGGCCACACCGGGCGCAAGGTCATCTTCGGCCGCGCCGAGAAAGCCGTCCTGTGGATCATGATCCTTGCCTTCCTGATCCGCGTCGGCGGACCGCAGATCGTGCCAGGCGCCTACCTGCGCTGGCTCGACCTCGCCGCCGCCTGCTGGCTGGCCGGCTTCGCCCTGCTTGCCTGGCGCATCCTGCCGCTCATCTTCCGCCCCCGCGTCGATGGCCGCGAACACTAGAGCCATCCTGGCCGCGGCACTCCTCTGCACCGCCCCGCTGGCGTTGGCGGCAAGCGTCGCCTGCCATGTGGACTACGGAGGGGAAACGCAGACCCTGATCGCGACCCCGGTAGCCGATCCCTATGCGGTGAAGGCGGTTGCCTTCGGCTCCTATTTCCTGTTCCGCATCGTCGTCCGCGACAAGCCAGCCGACCTCGCATCGGTCAAAATCTACACCTACGCTGACCGCGACGACGGCCCCGCCCCGATCCACCAGGCCACCCACCCTTGGCCGCCGCTGGCCAGCGGACCATGGGGCTTCACCGGGCTTCACCACGTCTACGAGCCAGTCCGGGACAGCGAACTGCGCTACTGGTGCGAACTGAAGGGCGAACCATGAAATTCGGCCTATTCCTGCGGTTGACCGCAGCTGCTGCCTGGTTCTGCGTTGCCGGGCTCGCGCGCCCCGAGACAGTGACCCTGCTCTTCGCCGGCGACGTGATGCTCGCCGACGGGCCCGGCCGCACCATTGCCGCCGGCGGCGACCCGCTCGCCCCCTTCGCAACCATCCTTCACACCGCCGACGTCCGCATCGCCAACCTGGAAGTTCCGGTCGCGGCTGGTGGCAAGGCACACCCGAGCAAGATCGCCACCTTCCGTGCCGATCCCGCTGCATTGGCCGTGCTCAAGGGCCGCTTCGACGCCGTTTCGCTGGCCAACAACCACTCCGGCGACTATGGCCGCGACGCCCTTCTCGAAACAATGCACCACCTCGATACGGCCGGAATCCGTCATTTCGGCGGCGGGCGTAACCTCGCCGAAGCGCATCGCCCACTGTGGATCGAGCGCCACGGACTGAAGATCGCCATCCTCGCCTGCAACGAATTCAAACCCCGGAGCTTCGAAGCGGGCGCCGACCATCCCGGCATTGCCTGGTGCGAGGACGACCATGTCATCTCCGACCTGCGCGCGGCCAGGGCGGCCGGCGCCGACCACGTCATCCCCTTCCTGCATTGGGGCTGGGAAAGGGAAACACAGCCTTCCGAGCGTCAACGCACCTTCGCCCGCCGCCTGATCGACGAAGGCGCCGCTGCCGTTGTCGGCGGCCATTCGCACACCACACAGGGGGCCGAAATCTACAGTGGCCGGCCCATCCTTTACGGCCTGGGCAACTTCGTCTTCGACGGCTTCGATTACCCGGAAGCGCAGCGCGGCTGGCTGCTGCGCCTGACCCTCGACAGGGCGGGTGTTAGCCGTTGGAACACGATCGCCGCAGAGATCGACGAAGGCGGCACACCACACCCTGCCAGAGACCCTCACACCCCATGCGGGGAGCGCGGCAACAACGCAGTGTCGCTTTGCATGCCGCTGCAGGAGACCTTCAATTAGGAGGCCATTGCACCTTCACATCAGCCTCTCCATGCAGACAGCGGCATTCCGACCCGGAAAGCGCCTACAACCGGCCCATTCTAGAGTTGGCAGATTCAACGTCAAAGACACCGCTTTGCGAAACTTCGCAGCGCCGTGGACCGAGTGCTACGTGAAGATACGTATTAGAGGCGATAACTGAGTCCCAGCCAGATCGTGTTGCGGCTGCCGTTCAGCGAATCGTATGTACGGTCGGTATAGCGATCGTAATAATAGACACCACGAATCGAGGTGTCTCTCTTCAGCAAATACTCCAGCCCCACGGCGAACGACTGCAGATAATTGTCGATCTTGCCATCAACGGATGGCAGTTGCTGCCCGGCAAGCCCGTTGGCAGTATATCCATCGGCCAAGCTCAGGCTGTAACTGCCCATCAGTACATAGCGATTCCATTGTTTTTCGACACCTGCACTGAAGGTGTGATTGTTCACGTTGTAGTTCGTCTGGTCGAGGATGACGAAATCCAGAGGAACGTTGGGATGCGGGTTGGGAACGCCGGGATAATTCAGCGGATAGTCGAACCGGAGACGATTGGTGGAGAAATAATATGCGCTCAAATCATTCTGGTTCCAGTCGTAACCGAGCGTCAGTTTGAGTTCCTCAGCCGGAACCAAGCTCATGTTTATCCCGGCCGCCTGCATCGTATTGGTGGTTTCCTGATTCTGCGGCGACGTGAAGCCCGGAGGATTCAGGGTGTAGTTGTAGTAACTCAGTGAGTCATTCTTCTTGTAGGTGTAGTTGTAATACCCGGTAATCGACAACTCGTTCCAATCGGGCTTGTTATAAGCAACGGATGTCTTCAGCTTGAACATCTCGTTCGGATCGGTTGCAGTCAGCCCTGTCTCGCTTGCCCACAAATACGATGGAGTCACGCGGACGATCCAACCGCGGGCGGGCCGGGAAACCATTTTCAGGTAGAGCTCGTCGGCGCTGTATCGTTCTCCATAGAGCGTGATTTGTGGTGCCAGGGCTGGCACCACACCAAAAGTCAGGTCACGCTCGATGTCTTCATGACGCCATCCTGCTGACCAGGTCGTCTTGAGGAAGCTAGGATATAGTCTGGCCTCAAGCCCGTAGGTCATGTTCGTCAGTTTGTTGATCCGCGGCATCACCATGCGCGGGTCAGCATACGTGGAGACTGGCTCGAAGAAACCGGACACCGGATAGGATGAGTTGTTTTCACGGCGGTTATAGCGCGCGTATGCCTCCAGTCCGATCGACTGCGAAGGATTGAACCTGCCGCTGAGATACCAGCTATCCGTATCGGTACTTCCAGTCGTGTAGCCAAAAGCAGCCTGAGTCTCGGAGAACGTATTCTGCTCCAGACGGGCCATGGCCATCCCTGCACTGACGGCAGCCGTATCACCAAATTGCTTGCTCACCCGCAAGGTATTCGAATACTGGGTCGAGTCCGGCGTAAAGAAAAGTGGTGTATTCAAATCGACAACACCGGTATCAAATTGGAGCGACGGGCCGGCCCACTGGGAAACCGTATTGAACGTCGTCACCGGCGCCTTGTTCTGATATTTGCCCACTGCGAACTCGTAGTTAACGAGCAGATCCTCCAAGGGTGCGAATGAGAGGTTGTAGGTCATCCGGCCGGCTTGGTCATTGACGTCGCTGGCGTAACCACGCCACTGATTCTGTTCCTTCTGAAGATTTGTGCCAGTCAGGCTGTAGTTGTCGAGAACATAGTTCGAAACCTGGTTACCGTTCCGCTTGTAGCCGTCAAAACCCAGTTCAACGGAAGCAAGGTCGTTGAACGCGGCGGGCCTGAGCAGGACACTTCCCCCATAGCTGGTCCGCTTAACCTGGTACTCGGTGGTACCCGGGCTGTCGTTGTTGAAATATCCGACATGCTGCGATTCGCCGACAGGATTCAGCGTTTGATTGGCGTAATTTGGATCTGTACCACCGACGACCTGGTCCGGGTTGTACAGGAATCCGAACGTGCCTAATGCGTTGTTGAACACCGAGTAATAGGCGTTCAGTTTGGCGGTCTGGCTGTTGCCCTCCAGACGCATGCGCTGGTTGTATTGACCAAACCCTTCGCGCTCGAGGAGCATGTAATTCTGGGCCTCATCCCCATAGATCAAACTGAAATCCAGATCGAAGATGAAGCCGTTCTGTGCGTTGCTGCCGAAGCTCTCCTCCAGATAATCGTAACGATTGAGGTATGCGGGGTTCCCGGAGTTGTTGAAATACGCCATCTTGGGCGTCACATAACCGTGCAGTTGGTCCGCTCCCGGCAAACCTGACAGCAGTCCCTCGCCCCCTGAGGCGCCATCCGTTCTGATGCGCTTCCGGCCCGGCGTATAGCCAAGAAGGAACATCAACTGATTCCGGTTGTAATCGGCGATCAGTTGATTGGAGTCACGATTGACCACCCTCCCCTCGGCGCCGACAAACACAACGGGGTCGATGTAATACCGGAAGCCGGCACTCGCATCCGAAATCTTGTCGCTGCGACTGATTCCCTGATACTCGTTCCAGGAATACGAGAACCTGGCATTCGCCACGACATTTGGACTGATTGCGTGCTCAGCATCGATTGCCAGCGTCGTATCGAGGTAGCTGGAAGCCCCTGGAATGGTGGTTTCATCGAGCGAGCGGTCAACCAGGGCCCGCAGTCGGGTGGTCAGCGACGGGTTCCAGGTCAGGTTGGCACCAAAGTATGGCTTGCTGACATCGCCGAACCGCGGATCATCGTAATTCTGCGATAGCGTCCCGAAGAACGCTTCACCAGTAAATACGGGACTCAACTTGTAACTGGCACCCACGCTTGCCCGATACCCATTCGAGCTTCGCTGGTAACCATAGTCGTCAACTGACTCCTTGTAGCTGCGCGTGTCCGAGGCCACCTGCAGGAAAGGCATGAACGAAGAATTCACCTCATAGCCAACACGGCCGCCGAACGAATATTGCAACTGATCGCGATCGTCCTGGTTCTTTGCCCCGGGCGCTGCAAGCCCCGACGGCGAAAGGTAGTCCAAGTCTTCCGCCGAAGCGCCAACGCGGACGACAATCGGCCCCGTCCTGAATGCTGCCCCTAGATGTGCATTGGTCGAGTAATAGACGATGGGGTCGACGCTGAGCTCCGGGTTCGCCGTCCCCCGATCCTCGTGGTTGCGACTGAAACGCAAGCCGCCGAAAAGATTGTTGCCTGGGGAAAGGTCGTAGCGCCCATCCGCCCCCAGCCAGTAGTCGTAAACGTTCTGCGAACTGTAGTTGTTGTAGCGATCCGCATCGATGCCGACATCGAAGCCAAGCTTGTGCGTCGCCCAGTTGGAGCGCCCGGTCAGCGAGGCCGACGGCGTCGTGACCCAGTCGGAGATGGTTGTAGCCGGCAACGCAAAAATATTGCTGTCATAAGTCTGTTTGAGCGTCAGCTCGGGAAAGAGCAGAAAGCCGCCAGCAGCAATACCCGGCCCATCGGTCAATAGCGCGGCGGCCTCGCGATCTTGCGGTGATGCTGCATCGCGCTTCGGCACCAATGTCTGCGAGGCAACCGTGTCGCTTTCCGGAATCCCGGCGGCCTGCTCAGCCAACGGCGGGCTTGGCGCGTCGGCATGACCCATACTGGCCGCAAATGCCATGCCGATAAGGACTGACAGCCTTGTAGGCGAAAACTGTTTCATGCCCCCCTCCGATCCCCCGATCAGTAGCGCAAAAGCGGATCCTGCTGGCTTCCGTGAATCGCTCCGTGGCAACTGGTACAGCTGCGCAGAACGCTACCCGATATGGTTCTTGTCCCCGCCTTTGGCGCCGGTTCGGGGCCCGTACCAAAACCATGTTTGCCCCCGGCGATCGAGTGGCACTGCAGACACACTGCAGGCTGAGATACGCTAAGCAGACCCCGGTTCGGAGAACCGTGGGGCGCATGGCAACTCGTGCAATCCTCGACGACAGGCGCATGCTGGAAGACCATCGGGCCTCGGTATTGCTGATGGCAGGAGAGACACTGGTCACTTCTGCTCACCAAGGCAGTCTGGTCACTGCCGTGCGGGTTGTGGCATCCGGTGCAACTCATCGCCCCTTCCAGTACAGGATGGTGCGATCGCATTCTGAACTGCGCGTTGGTATCGAGATGGCACTTGATGCAGACAGCCGAGTTCCTGTCCACTTTGGGCGTTGCGACACTGGTATTTCTGCTCACCGGTGTGGCATGGATCGCGTGGCAGTCACTACAGGTTCCCCCGGCCTTGTTGTGCACATTGAATGCCCAGTTCATCAGCTTGCGGTCGTTCTTGTGGCAGGCCGTGCACTCGGCACTTTTTGGATTGGCGATCGATCCCTTGCCGGACTCGCCTTTAGATATGCTCAAGCGATGGCCAACTCCGCCGGCGTGGCAACTCTCGCAATTCCCGTGATGGTGCTCTGGCCTCGCGGTTGTCCCCTTGATTTCCTTGTGGCAGGAGATGCAGCTTGCCCCAAGGGCTGCATGCGCAACGCCGACCTGTGGGCTTGCTTGTGTCGCCTTGGGTTCCGCCGGTTTCGTTGCGGCGGACGTGTTTGGATCAGCACTCACCGACCCCACACCGACCACAATTGCAATACACGCTAACGCCTGAAGCCACTTGCGAGGCATTATCATTATTTCCCCTGATTACAACCGAACAGCATGATTTTCTGGCGCAATACAAAGAACGACTATTGCTGCTACTCCACGTAGATCAGGCTATGCACCTTACCCGAACAAGTCCATTGCGCATCATCCCGGCTCACCAAGCCGGATGCACTGGAAGGACGAGTGCGAGAACCCGTCCTTCCTTGCTTCGCTAACCTAACAAATCACCCTGAGTGAGAAGCCATTGCCGGAACATGGCTACTGCGGAACAACCGGAACGGCATATTCATGGATGAATTCGAGAACCTGCAATGCATCATCCGCAGACTGGGTAAAAGCAGTGGCTCCAGATGTGGCCGGGACAGTGACATTCGTGCCGCCGAATACGGCGTCATAAACCGAAACAGTCTTCGCAGTCCAAGTGGTACCGCCGTCAGTGGTGACCAAGACCGTGGTCATGACACTGCTATAGGTAGTGGCGCGATCATAGCTGACCGTACTGAGATCGTCAGTCACGCCGACAATCGGCAGCATGTACATCACCGTATCGAGCGTGATCGTGCCGGTCTTGTCCGAAGCAGCCGCGAGCAGGCTCGCCTTCAGCAGGTCGATGTTGACGGTGCTCGGAATGGTCCAAGTCAAGGTGGTCGTCGTTCCGCCATCCTGGGAGGTTGAAGTGACCGATATCGTCCTGTTGTCACCCGTCAGGTTGGCAATGGCCTTGAACAGGGCCAAGTTTTCGAGCGGGGAGTCGATGGCCTTGATGGTCACCGCCCCTGTAACAGAATCCGTCGTTTTGATGGCCAGACGGCCGGCCGCATCCAAGACGATCTCGATGTTATCGGTCT
>ERZ1645185.1288-NODE-1288-length-10282-cov-6.257651_pt1 | contig 10282 bp, 5 predicted proteins | sample MGYA00575351_ERZ1645185 | MGnify/ENA primary metagenome ERZ1645185 (study PRJEB40838, sample SAMN11284767) | freshwater sediment metagenome | isolation source: river sediment | host: Sediment | place: India: Jana village, Kanpur | collected 2015-12-17 ... | reverse complement strand
CAACTCAAGGCGCAGGGCCCGGATGTGCACATCAATATCCGCATGGTGCCGCCCAGCGAGGTTGAACAGGGTGTGCTCGGCGGCGGCCTGCATGTCGGCGTGGTACCGCAGTCTGGCGGCCTGTCCGGTCTGGAATACCTGCACCTGTATCACGAACGCTCGCTGCTGTACTGCGCCGTCGGCCATCCTCTGTTCTATGTGGATGATGCGCAACTGGACGACGCGCGGTTGAACAGTCAGGAAGCGATTGCTCCGACCTTCCGCCTGCCCACCGAGGTGCAGGCCCGCTATCAGGCACTGAACTGCACCGCCAGCGCGTCCGACCGTGAAGGCATGGCCTTTCTGATCCTGACCGGCCTGTATATCGGCTATCTGCCGGATCACTACGCCGAAGTCTGGGTCAAGGAAGGGCGGCTGCGCGCCCTGAAACCCGCCAGCCGGCACTACGATCTGAGTCTGGCCGCGGTGACCCGCAAGGGCCGGCGACCCAATCTGGTGCTGGAAAGCTTTCTCACGGCCCTGGCTGCCACACGCTGAGATCAACGCCTATAGTTAAGCTGCGGCGGCCGCCACTATTGGTCCTGCCCGCTAATGTAATGATTTTCGCAGGGCGGGCTTCAGCCCACCCTACGGCCAACCAGAAATTCAAGCCTCAACTGGCCGAATCAATAAAAGCCTGAATCCAAGGAGCACAACTTGACCTTGCAACCGGTTGAAACTCTTCTGGCAGCGGCATTGGTGCTGTTGCTCGGCCACCTGATGAACAGGCTGATAGCACCGCTGGCGCGCTACAACATTCCCGAACCGATCACCGGCGGGCTGCTGGTCGCCTTGCTGCTGGCCATTGTCGAGCAGGCCGGCGGGGTCACCTTCAGCTTTGACAGCACGCTTAAACCGGTACTCATGCTGTCCTTTTTTGCCGCCGTGGGTCTGTCGGCCGACCTCAGCCAGCTGGGCAAGGGTGGCAAGCGGATGGTGATGTTCGTACTGGTGCTGATTCCGTTCCTGATCCTGCAGAACGGCCTGGGCTTGCTGCTGGCGCTGGGCCTGGACATGCATCCGCTGATGGGCCTGGTCGGCGGCAGCATTACCCTGATCGGTGGCCACGGCACGGGAGCGGCTTATGCGCAGACCTTTGCCGAGCAGTACAACATCCAGTCCGTGCTCGAACTGTCGATGACCTCTGCCACCATGGGGCTGGTGCTCGGCGGACTGGCGGGCGGGCCGCTGGCACAATGGCTGATCAAGCGCCACCAGCTGTCCGGTGGTGCAGCCGCGCCGGACATTCCCGCCGACGCCCACGACACCACCCTCGACCCGATTTCACCCTACAGCTTCCTGCCGGTGCTGGCGGCCACCCTGGCCGCCGTGCTCGGCGGACAGGCACTTTCCAGTCTGTTTGCCGACAGCGGCGTGACCATTCCCAGCTTCCTCTGGTGCATGCTGCTGGGGGTCGCCATTCGCAACCTTGGCCAGCCACTGGGGCTGCAGTTCAACCTCAAGGCGGTCGACTTCATGTCGTCGATCAGCCTGTCACTGTTTCTGGCCATTACCATGATGGCGCTCAGCCTGATCAGCGTGGCGTCAATGGCCGGCCCGTTATTGCTGATTCTGGCCTTCCAGGTGCTGCTGGTGTTGCTGTTTGGCGCGCTGCTGACCTTCCGCGCCGTTGGTCGTGATTACGAGGCGGCGGTGATGTCGGCGGCGTTTTGTGGTTTTGCCATGGGCGCCACTGCCACCGCGATTGCCAACATGCAGGCCATCACCCAGCGCTACGGCCCTGCCCCGCAAGCCTTCATCGTGGTGCCACTGGTGGGTGCGTTTCTGATCGACATCCTGAATGCCGTGGTGTTGACCGGCTATATCTCCCTGTCATGGATCGGAGGTTGAACATGCCGCGCATTCTTTTACTGGGACTGTTTCTATTGCTCAGCGCCTGCAGTCAGGGCCCGGACAGCCAGACCGTGCGCCAGGATCTGGAGCAACGCCTGAACAAAACCCTGGGCCCGGACAGTGTGCTCATCAGCGAGTTTCGCCGGCAGGGATCGGCACCCGACGCCGGCGCGGATGACGACCAGCAACGCCGCGTGGTGTATTTCGACGCCACCCTGCAACTGCAGCAGGACCGCGACTTCTCGCGCTGGGACATCCCCGGCGTCGCCAGCCTGGTCAGCCTGTTGGGCGCCGGCCCGCGCGGCCTGACCGGGATCGCCAGCGGTGGCAACCGCAGTGGTGACCTGCTGAACGTGCACGGCAGCCTGATCTACGAAAAAACCGCCAATGGCTGGCAGCTGCATACCCCGCAAGGCTTTAATCAGGCACCGGTTGATTTGTCGGCCAACAGCGCTGACACCCAGCGCGAACAGCTGATCAATGCGATTACTACCGCACTCAACCTTTCCCCGGACGGCCGCGGTCCCAACGAGCGGAAAATCATCGCCGAGGAAATGAGTCGGACGCTGAGCAGTATCGAAGGCCGGATAGCCCGCAGCAGCAATGGCTTTGCTCTGGCCAGCGGGCCGGAAAACGGCCAGTACGCGCATTTTGCCGATGCCCTGGCCAAGCTGGCCAAGGACCGCAAGATCATCATCCGGCCACTGTTGACCGAGGGCGGCATGGTCAATCTGCAGATGCTGCGTGACGGCAGTGCCAGCCTGGCCCTGTCGCAAAGCGATGTAGCCTGGGACGCATTCAATGCCAGCGGTCCGTTTACCGGCAAAGGCGCCTTTAGCACCTTGCGCGTGATGGCCAGCCTCTACCCCGAGCCGGTGCAGGTGCTGGTCAGGGCCGACGGCCCGCAGCAACTCGAGCAGCTGCGTGGCAAGCGCATCAACCTCGGCCTGCCGGGTTCTGCCTCGCGGGAAACCGCACTGGCGGTGCTGGCCGCGCACCAACTGCAACCCGAGGACTTTGCCGAAGTCACCAGTCTGAACCTGCAGGAAGCCCTGGCGGCCTTGCGCGACGACGATATCGACGGACTGATCCAGATCATCGGCCTGCCCGCCGACGCCATCCGCGCCGCCAGCGAGGATATGGACATACGCTTGCTGCCATTGCGCCCTGACGCGGTTGAGCAGCTGCTCAAGAATCGCCCCGGCACGCTGCCGTTCACCATCGCCGCCGGCAGCTATGCGCAACAGACGCAAGCCGTACCGACACTGGCCGTCAGCAGTTTGCTGCTGAGCGATTCCAGTCTGGCCAGCAAGGAAGTGGAAATGCTGGTGCGGCTGATCTTCGAACCCCAGCTGGGCTGGCTGCAACTGGGCAGCATCCAGGGCGCACAGATCTCCCCGAAACATGCCCTGCACAGCTTCGGCCTGCCCCTGCATGATGGTGTGACGGCAGCCTTCGAGCAGCCCTGAGTTTGCGTCGGGCTTCAGGATCGCCTGAAGCCCACTCAAACCAAGCGATCAGTCGCGCCCACGACTGGCCAGTTTTTCCACCAGCAGAAAGAACATGGGAATCAGGAACGTCGCCAACAGGGTGGCGGCGAGCATGCCGCCAATCACCCCGGTACCAATCGAATGACGACTGGCCGAACCGGCGCCGGTACTGATCGCCAGCGGCAGGCAACCGAGAATGAACGCCAGCGAGGTCATGATGATCGGACGGAAGCGCAGCTTCGCCGCGTGCACGGCGGCATCGTAGCGATTCATGCCCTTCTCCCGGCACAGCACAGCGAACTCGACGATCAGAATCGCATTCTTGGCAGACAGCCCGATCAGGGTGATTAACCCGACCTGGAAATACAGGTCGTTCTCCAGCCCGCGCAGCCAGACCGCCAGCACCGCACCGAACAGCGCAAACGGCACCGCCGTCACTACCGCCAGTGGCAATGACCAGCGCTCGTACTGCGCCGCCAGAATCAGGAATACCATGATCAGGCCGAACACAAACCCCGTGCTGCCCGAATCCTGACTGGCGATCTCCTGAAAGGCCGAACCGGTCCAACCGATCGCGTAATCACTGCCCAGCACCTGATCGGCGACCTCCTGAACAGCTGCCAGCGCCTGACCACTGCTGAAGCCCGGCGCCGGGCCACCGAGCAGTTTGGCTGCCGGATAACCGTTGAAGCGGGTGAAAATATCCGGCCCGAGAATGCGCCGCACCTCTACCAGCGTCGACAACGGCACCAGATCGCCGGCCCTGGAGCGCACATACACCTGCGCCATGTCTTCCGGCTTGCGCCGGAAGTCAGCATCCGACTGCAGCGAAACCTGCCAGATACGCCCAGCCAGCGTGAAGTCGTTGACGTAGTAACTGCCGAAGGTGCTCTGCATCGCGGTGAACACATCACTCACCGCCACGCCCTGGGCACGGGCGCGATTGCGGTCCAGATCGATGTAGTACTGCGGCACCTGCGCATTGAAGGTGGTACGCAAACCGGTCAGTTCCGGGCGCTTTCGCAATGCCGCGAGGAACTCTTCCAGCTTGGCGTCCATCTGCGCCACCGTGCCGCCACGGCGATCCTGCACGAAGCCCTCGAAGCCTCCGGTGGTGCTCATTCCGGAAATCGGTGGCGGGTTGAAGGCGAACATCGAGCCGTCCGTCTGCCCGGAAGCCATCTCGCGGAATTCATTGACCAGATTGCGCGCATCCAGCGCCTCGCCCGGACGCTCACTCCAATCCTGCAGGGGCACGAAGGAAACGCCCGAGTAGCTGTTGGTGCCGGAGCTGAGAATGTCAAAACCGGTGAAGGTGACCACATCCCTGACCGCCGGGTGCGCCATCAACTGCTCGGTCACCGCACGGGTCACTTTTTCCGTGCGGGTCAGCGAGGCCGCCGGTGGCAGCGCATAACTGGCCAGCACAAAGCCCTGATCCTCGCTGGGCACCAGTGAGCCAGGGACGCGAGTGAACAGGCCGACGGTCAGCAACAGCATCAGCACAAACAGCGCCAGCCCGAGCAAGCTGCGCTTGAGGAAAAACGCCACGCCGGCACTGTAACCGCGGGTCACCCGGGCAAAGCCGCGATTGAACCAGCGCAGTGGCGCGATCGGCTCGCCATGCACCGGTTTGAGCAACAGCGCACACAGGGCCGGGCTCAGGGTGAGTGCAACGATGCCGGAAATCACCACCGAGATGGCAATGGTGATGGCGAACTGGCGATACATCTCGCCGGCCAATCCGCCGAGAAAGGCCACCGGGACAAACACGGCGCAGAGCACCAGCACAATCGCGATGATCGGCCCGGTCACCTCTTCCATCGCTTTGATGGCCGCATCGCGCGGCGAGAGTTTTTCCTCCGCCATCACCCGCTCGACGTTTTCGATCACCACGATGGCGTCATCCACCACGATGCCGATCGCCAGCACCATGCCAAACAGCGTCAGCAGGTTGATGGAAAATCCCAGCGCATACATGCCGGCAAACGTGCCAATCAGCGAGACCGGAATCGCCAGCAGCGGAATCAGGCTGGCACGCCAGTTCTGCAGAAAGACGAAGACCACCAGCACCACCAGCAGCAGGGCCTCGGCAAAGGTTTTCAGCACCTCCTCGATGGACACCTCAACAAACCGTGTGGTGTCGTGGGGAATCTTGTAGCTCATGCCCGCCGGCATGCGCTCGGCCAGCCGCTGCATGGTGGTGCGCACCGCCTTGGCAGTTTCCAGCGCATTCGCCCCGGGTTGCAGATAGATGCCGAACGAAGCGTTTTGCTTGCCGTTGAGCGTGGTGACCATGGCGTAATCCAGCGCCCCCAGCTCGATACGCGCGACATCCCGAAGCAACAGACTGGCGCCATCGGCATTGGTGCGCAGGATCACTTCACCAAACTGCTCGGGAGTGCTCAGGCGTCCCTGAGTGGTCACCGTGTAAGTGAAATCCTGTTCTTCACGCAGCGGTTGCTGACCGAAACTGCCGGCGGCAAATTGCGAATTCTGTTCGCGCAGGGCCGCCACCACATCACTGGAGGTCAGGTTGAACTGCGCCAGCTTGTCCGGGCGCAACCAGATGCGCATCGAGTAATTCTTCGAGCCGAACTGTCTGGCATCCCCCACCCCCGGCAGCCGCTTGAGTTCGTCAATCACATTGATCAGCGCATAGTTGCTCAGCTGCAGCGGGCTCTGCGTGCCATCGGGCGAATACAGCGCCACGACCTGCAGGATGTCGGAAGACTTCTTCTCGACATTCACGCCCTGGCGGCGGACCTCTTCCGGCAGTTTGGCCAGCGCCGCCTGCACCCGATTGTTGACATCAATGGTGGCCTGACCGGGGTGGGTGCCTACCTGGAAATACACCGACAGAGTGAGCTTGCCACCGCCGGAGTAGGAGGTCTGGTAGATCATCCCTTCCACACCGTTGATCGCCAGTTCCAGCGGTGCAGAAACTGTTTCGGCGATGACCTGCGCACTGGCTCCCGGATAGCTCGCCGAAACGCTCACCTGCGGTGGCAGGATCGGCGGGTACTGGGAAATCGGCAGTTCACGCATGGCCACCAGCCCTGCGAGCATGATGACGATCGAGATGACCGCCGCAAAAATCGGCCGGTCAATAAAGAAACGCGAAATCATCGGCGGATCTCTTCAATCAGTCCCTGACCGTGCATGGCTTCGACCGTGGCGGCATGCACCCGGTCATCCGGCTGCAGTTTGTGCCCACCTTCGACTACCACGCGCTCACCACTCACCAGTCCTGACTCGACTATCCAGCGCCCGCCGGCAGTACCGCCCAGGGTTACCTGCTGCTGACGCACCACGCCCTGCTCATCGATCACATAGACATAAGTGCCGGCGGCATTTTGCGCCACGGCCCGCTCCGGCACGCTGATGGCATTGAGCCGCAGCAGGCCGCTGACCAGAACGCGGACGAATTGCCCGGGCAACAGCTTCTGCTCGGGATTGGGAATCACCGCCCGGGTACTGACGCTGCCGGTAGCCCTGTCGACCAGGCTGTCCGTGAAGTCGACCCGCCCCTGCAACGGATACACCGACCCGTCATTGAACTGCACCTGCACCGTCAACTCGGCCTTGCTGGCATTGGCCAGCTTGCCGTTGGCCACATCATTGCGCAGCCGCGCACTCTCGGAGTCCTGCGGCAGCGAAAAATTCACATAAATCGGATCGAGCTGGGTCAGCTGCGTGAGCAGGCTGGCCTGCGGGTCACCGGCCACAATCAGACTGCCTTCGGAGCGGGCTTCGCGGCTGGTGATCCCGGTAATCGGAGCCACCACCGTGGTGAAGTCCAGATCAATCTGGCGCGATTTCACTTCGGCCTCGGCGGCCTGCAGGTTGGCTCTGCTCTGCTCGAACTGGGAGATCGAGTTGTCCAGCTCACGCTCACTGGCAAAGCCCTTGGCCGCCAGGGTGCGGACCCGCAGCAGATCACGCTCGGCCTGACGCAGACGTGCCTGCTCCTGCGCCAGTGCGGCTTGGGCCCGGGTCAATGCTGCCTGATACTGGCGCGAGTCAAGGCGAAACAGTACCTGTCCCTGTTTCACCGGCGCGCCCTCCTGATAGGTACGCTGCTGCAGAATACCGCTGACCTGGGCACGCACCTCGACTTCCCGGTAACCCGCCGTGCGCCCCGGATATTCCAGGCGGATCGGAACATCCAACGCCTTGACCACTTCGACCTTGACCTCGGGTAGCGGCGGCTGGGATTTGGCCGACTCTGCGGCCACAACCGTCCCGCCAGCAACACTGAGGAAGAGGTTAATCAGCAAACCAGCACCCACGCGCATGTGTGTCTCCAACTGTCCGTGAACTGCAAAGCGGCCATTCTAAGGCATTCGGGAAAACATCCCCCGCGAATATAAGCCGTCCATTTATTGATCCGGCCCGCTGGAGATTAAACTTTTAGGCGGCGGTTGTAGGGTGGATTAGCCGCTAGCAGCGTGGCGACGCCCGGCGAGACGACGCCCGGCGCAGCGACGCCCGGCGTACCCCACCACCGATGCCAAAGGCATCGCCCTTGCCAGCCTCGCGGCCGGCTGGTGGGTTACGGCCGCAGGCCTAACCCACCCTACGAAAATCAAGACCTTAATGCGCCGGATCATGAACCGCGCTGCGCGGCATAGCCCTCGTCGGCCAGCACGCGCAGCAACTCGGTTTCCGGCAGAACACTTTCGATACTCACCCGTCCGCCGGGCAAGTCCACCTGCACCTGCGCCGCACTGTCGAGCGCCTGCACCGCACGGGTGATGGCTGCGACGCAGTGCTGGCAAGACATCCCCTGAACATTGAACACTTGCATCAACCTGACCCTCAATAAAATACTGATCGGTGAAACACCTGACCGCTACCTGCCCCTTGCGGCGGATGCTGTACCACCAACCTTTCCGGACAGACACCTTATGACCACCAGCGCGCGACAGCCCATTGACCTGCCCGTCAGCGGCATGACCTGCGCCAGCTGTGCCGGACGGGTCGAGCGCGCCCTGGACAAATTGCCCGGAGTGCAAACGGCAAGCGTCAATCTGGCCGCCGAGCGGGTGCGGATCGAAAGCCTCGACACCCCGCTGCCACAACTGATCCAGGCCATCGAAGCCGCCGGCTACCAGGTACCGCAGCAGACGCTAGAGCTGAGTATAGGCGGTATGACCTGTGCCAGTTGCGTCGGCCGGATTGAACGCGCGCTGGGCAAGGCTGACGGCGTGATCTCGGTGAGTGTCAATCTGGCCAGCGAGAAAGCCCGTCTGCGCGTGCTCGCCGACACCCGTACTGCCGGGCTGATCAAGGCCGTGGCCGAGGCCGGCTACAGCGCCCGATTGTCCGCTGACTCAGCTGATGGGCAGCCGGATGCGCAGCGGCGCGAACGCATCCGGCTGCTGTGTGCGGTACTGCTGACCCTGCCCTTGGCCGCGCCGATGCTGCTCGGCGTGTTCGGCCTGCAATGGATGCCACCGGCCTGGTTGCAATTCATCCTGGCCACACCGCTGCAGTTTGTGCTCGGCGCGCGCTTCTACCGGGCGGCCTGGAACGCCCTGCGCGCGGGCAGCGGCAACATGGACCTGCTGGTCGCCATCGGCACCAGTGCTGCCTACGGGCTGAGCCTCTACCTGTGGTGGACGGCCCATCAGGGGCATGAACCGCACCTGTACTTCGAGTCATCGGCGATGGTCATCACCCTGGTGCTGCTCGGCAAATTCCTCGAAGGCCGCGCCAAGCGCCAGACCGGTGCGGCCATTCAGGCCTTGCAAGCATTAAGACCTGAACACGCCGTGCGGGTGGTCGACGGTCAGGATGAGCAGGTCGAGATCGCCTTGTTGCGGCTGGGTGATGTGCTGCGCGTACGTCCCGGCGAGCGCTTTGCCGCCGATGGCGAAGTGCTGGAAGGGCAGAGTCAGGCGGATGAATCACTGATCAGCGGCGAGAGCCTGCCGGTGAACAAGGGCCCTGGCGACCGGGTGACCGGCGGCGCGATCAATGGTGACGGGCAGTTGCTGATCATTACCCGCGCACTGGGCGCCGAAAGCGTACTGGCACGCATCATCCGTCTGGTTGAGGATGCCCAGGCCGCCAAGGCACCGATCCAGAAGCTGGTGGATCGGGTCAGTAACCTCTTCGTACCCGCCGTGCTGCTGATTGCCCTGTGTACCCTGGGCGGCTGGCTACTGGCCGGGGCCGGCATGGAGCAGGCGCTGATCAACGCAGTATCGGTGCTGGTCATCGCCTGCCCCTGCGCCCTCGGGCTGGCTACGCCCGCCGCGATCATGGCGGGTACGGGCGTGGCGGCCCGGCACGGCATTCTGATCAAGGATGCGCAAGCACTGGAAATCGCCCACAAGGTCACCGATGTCGCCTTCGACAAAACCGGCACACTGACCTCGGGCCAGCCGCATCTGCTGCACTGGCAGGCACACGCGGGCACCACGGACGAGCAGTTACTGAGTCTGGCCGGTGCCCTGCAGCAAGGCAGCGAACACCCGCTGGCCAAAGCCGTGCTGGCCGCCTGTCAGGCGCGCCAGCTGCCACTGCCGGCCCTGAGCGCCAGCCACAGCCTGCCCGGCCGCGGCACCCGCGGGCAGGTGGCAGGCATTGAACTGGCGTTGGGCAACCAGCGCCTGCTCGAAGAATTGCACCTGAGCAGCGGCCCGCTGGGGGCCGCTTATGACGCCTGGAAAACAGAAGGCCGCACGCTGTCCTGGCTGATGCAGAGCGGCCCGCAGCCAAAGCTGTTGGGCCTGCTGGCATTCGGCGATGAAATCAAGCCGGGGGCAGAAGCGGCGATTGCCGCGCTGCTGCAGCGCGGTGTGCGCTGCCACCTGATCAGTGGTGACAATGCCGGCAGCGCCGCAGTGGTCGCCAGACAGCTGGGCATCACCCAGGTGCTGGCCGAGGTG
>ERZ1645185.1287-NODE-1287-length-10298-cov-6.552768_pt1 | contig 10298 bp, 11 predicted proteins | sample MGYA00575351_ERZ1645185 | MGnify/ENA primary metagenome ERZ1645185 (study PRJEB40838, sample SAMN11284767) | freshwater sediment metagenome | isolation source: river sediment | host: Sediment | place: India: Jana village, Kanpur | collected 2015-12-17 ... | reverse complement strand
AGCGGCGCGCCAGCTTGCCGATGGTGGTGGTCTTGCCGACGCCGTTGACGCCCACGGTCAGCAGCACGAACGGGGGGTGGCCGGCATCGATCGCCAGCGGCTTGGCGATCGGTTCCAGGATCGCGCGCAGCTGCGCGCGCAGGGCGTCGAACAGCTGGTCGGCATCGGCGAATTCGCGCGCCTTGAAGCGCTTGCGGATGTCGGCCATGATTTCGGTGCTGACCCGCACGCCGACGTCGGCGCTGATCAGGGCCGTCTCCAGCTCGTCGAGCAGGTCCGGGTCGAGTTTCGGGTTGCGCGCGAATAGGCTGCCGAAGGTGCGCGCGAAGAAGCTTTTGCCCACCGTCTGCTTCACCGCCTCGCGGCTGTCCGCCGGCGCCGCGCTTGCCGCGGCCGCCTCGGCTTCGGGCGCCGACGCGTCCGGAGCCGTCGTGTCGGGCAGGGCCGGCGCGGCCGGTTTTTCGGCCTCGGGCTTGGGTTTTTTCTTGAGGAAATCGAACATAGAGCGGTTCTGCGTCACAATAAGCGGGTCATGCCCAGGATATGGAGGCGAAGCGTGCGAAAAACAGGGCCCGGCCACGTCCGTATTATAGCCGGTAGCCTCCGGGGCTCGAAATTGCCGGTGCCCGATGCCGACGGCCTGCGGCCGACCGGGGACCGCGTGCGCGAGACCCTGTTCAATTGGCTGCAGAACCGGGTCGAGGGCCGGCGCGCGCTCGACCTGTTCGCCGGTTCCGGCGCCTTGGGCTTCGAGGCGGTTTCGCGCGGCGCCGCCGACGCGGTGCTGGTGGAAAACCATCCTCCGGCCGCCGCCCTGTTGCGCGCCAGCCGGGAGCGCCTGAAGGCCGAGCGGCTGCAGGTGGTGCAGGCCGACGCCCTGGTTTGGCTGGCCGGCAATGCCGACCGGCGCTTCGACCTGGTGTTTCTCGACCCGCCCTTCGCCAGTGCGCACTGGCCGCGGCTTTGGCCGTTGCTGCTGCCGTTGCTGGACGAGGGCGCGCTGGTCTATGTCGAAGCGCCCGCGCTGCCGGCGTTGCCGGAAGGCATGACGGCGCTGAAGGACGGAAAAACCCGGGAATCCCGCTATTTACTGGCGCAATGGCAAAAACCGGCGGTCGGCTGATACACTATCGGCACTTTCCGTTCGAGCCCGAACATGAGCCAGAATCCGTACCGGACAGCGGTCTATCCCGGCACCTTCGATCCCATCACCAACGGTCATGTGGATCTGGTCGCGCGGGCTTCCCTGCTGTTCGATGAGGTGGTGCTGGCGGTGGCGCAGAGCCCGAACAAGCAGCCGGTGTTCGGCCTGGACGAGCGCGTGGCGATGGCCGAGGAGGCGCTGCGCGCCCATCCGAACGTGCGCGTCACCGGCTTCAGCGGCCTGCTGGCGCATTTCGTGCACGACATGAAGGCCGGGGTGCTGCTGCGCGGCCTGCGCGCGGTGTCCGATTTCGAATACGAATTCCAGCTCGCCAGCATGAACCGGCACCTGATCCCGGACGTGGAAACCATGTTCCTGACCCCGTCCGAGCAGTTCAGCTTCATCTCGTCCTCGCTGGTGCGCGAAGTCGCGCGTCTGGGCGGAGACGTCTCCGAGTTCGTCCCCGGCAACGTACGTTCGGCGTTGACGGCCAAGTGGAAGCAGTCAATTACACACCCATAACGAGGTTCACTATGTCACGCAAACTCATCGCCCTGTCCGTCCTGCTCGCCGTCGCCGTCTCGGCCTGCGGCAAGAAAGAGGAAGAAAACAAGGAAGCTGCCGCTCCGGTGGCCGTCGCCGTGCCGAGCACCGACGACAGCAACGCCTGGAAACAGTACCTGGGCAGCGTCGCCGCCAAGCCGGAATACCAGGAAGTGGTCACCGACCGCACCATCCCGTACTTCCTGCCGTCCAACAGCAAGACCCCGGACAACCTGCCGAACACCGAGGAATCCAGCCCGTACAGCCGTCAGATGGAAGTGGTCAAGCCGGCCATCGAGCGCACCGTGACCAAGGGCAACCTGCTGGTGTTCGGTTCGCCGGACAGCAAGACCATGGCCGATTTCATCGTGGAAGCCTTCACCGGCGCCGTACCGACCGCGCTGAAGGGCTCGCACGTGCTGTTCATCGGCAAGTCGGAAGACGCCGAGCGCGTGAAAGGCGCGGTGGAAGCCGCCGGCGGCGGTTTCCTGTTCGAAGAAGTCCAGTAAGCATCCAGGCAATGCCTGCCAGCGGCTCGGCTCTGCCGGGCCGCTTTGGTTTAAGCCCATGGCACTGATCATCCATTCCGTCTGCATCAACTGCGACGTCTGCGAGCCGGCCTGCCCGAACCAGGCGATCCGCCAGGGCGAGGACATCTACGTCATCGACCCGGATCGTTGCACCGAGTGCGTCGGCCATTTCGACGAGCCGCAATGCGTGGTGGTGTGCCCGGTCGAGTGCATCGAGAAAGATCCGGCCCATCCGGAAACCGAGGCGCAGTTGTTGCACAAATTGCAGCGTCTGCAGGAGGAAAGCCCATGAACATCCGTGTCCTGCTGTTGTTGGCGCTGTTGCCGCTGTCGCCGGTATCCGAGGCCGCTTCGGCCAAACCGCGCCAGCATGCCATCGCCTCGGCGCACGCCTTGGCCACCGAGGCCGGCTTGGACGTGCTGGCCCGGGGCGGCAACGCCTTCGACGCCGCGGTGGCGGTGTCGAGCACGCTGTCGGTGGTCGAGCCGATCAGCTCGGGCCTGGGCGGCGGCGGCTTCTTCCTGCTGCACGAGGCCAAGACCGGCCGCGACCGCTTCATCGACGCGCGCGAGACCGCGCCGGCCGCGGCCACGCCCGACAAATACCTGGACGCCGCCGGCGGCTTCGACCGCGACCGCGCGACCAACGGGCCGTGGTCGGCCGGCATTCCCGGCCTGCCTGCGGGTCTGGTGCATCTGGCGCGCGAACACGGGCGGCTGCCGCTGTCGCAGTCGCTGGCGCCGGCCATCCGCATCGCGCGCGAGGGCTTTCCGGTCTACGAACGCCTGGTCAAGGGTTATGCCGCCCGCCGCGAGGTGATGGAGCGCTACCCCGGCACCCGCGCCGTGTTCCTGGCCGACGGCGATCCGCCGGAGGTCGGCGAGATCCTGCGCCAGCCGGACCTGGCGCGCACCCTGGAGTTGCTGGCGGCCAAGGGCCACGACGGCTTCTACCGCGGCGAGGTGGCCGGCAAACTGCTGGCCGGCGTCGCCGCCGAAGGCGGGCAGTGGCAATCGGCCGAATTGGCCGCATACCGCGTGCGCGAGCGCCAGCCGCTGCGCTTCAGCTATGACGGCTGGACCGTGGTGACCGCGCCGCCACCGTCTTCCGGCGGCATCGCGTTGGCGCAGATGCTGCAGATCCTGGAGCCCTGGGATCTTTCGGCGCTGCCGCCGGCGCAGCGCGTGCATCTGGTCACCGAAGCCATGCGCCGCGCGTTCCGCGACCGCACCTTCTTCCTCGGCGATCCGGATTTCGTGCGCATTCCGCAACGCACGCTGACCAGCCGCGATTACGCCGCCGGTCTGCGCGCCACCATCCATCCCGGCAAGGCCACGCCGAGCGACCTGCTGTCGGGCCAGCCGACGCCGATGGAAGACGAAGACACCACCCATTTCTCGATCATCGACGCCGAGGGCAACCGCGTGGCCGGCACCCAGACGGTCAACCTGCTGTTCGGTTCCGGCCTGGTGGCGCCGGGCACCGGCGTGCTGCTGAACAACGAGATGGACGATTTCGCGCTCAAGCCCGGCGAGCCCAATGCCTTCGGGGTGATGGGTTTCGAGGCCAACGCGCCCAAGCCTGGCAAGCGCATGCTGAGCTCGATGACGCCGACCTTCATGGAATCGCCCGAGCGCGTGGCCGTGCTCGGCACGCCGGGCGGCAGCCGCATCATCACCATGGTGCTGCTGGGCGTGCTCGGCTACGCCGACGGATTGGACGCGCAGCAGGTGGCGGCCTTGCCGCGCTACCACCATCAATGGCTGCCGGATGCGCTCTCGGCCGAGCGCGGCGCCTTGCCGCCCGATGTGGTGGCGGCGCTGCGCGCCATGGGCCATACCGTGGATACGCCCGATGAGGCCGGCGGCGGCCGCCGTTCCAGCGACAGCTGGGGCAATCTGCAGACCGTGGAATCGGATCTGAAAACGAATACGCTGCAAACCGGCAGCGACCCCCGCAATCCGGTCGGCCTCGGCAAAACCGTCGATGCCGCCAAGAAGGTGAAACCATGAAAGCCTGGTCCTTGCTCGGCAATTCGCAGAAACTCGACGGCGGCGCCATGTTCGGCAACGCCCCCAAGGCCATGTGGGAGAAATGGGTCACGGTCGACGCCTTGAACCGCATCGACCTGGCCTGCCGCGCCCTGCTGGTGGACGGCCTGAACGGCAAGCGCGTGCTGTTCGAAACCGGCGTCGGCGCCTTTTTCGAGCCGAAGCTGCGCGAACGCTACGGCATCCAGGAGGCCGAGCATGTGTTGCTGGCCGAGCTGGCCAAGGCCGGGTTCCGCCACGAGGACATCGATGTGGTGGTGCTCTCGCACCTGCACTTCGACCACGCCGGCGGCCTGCTGGCGCCCTGGGCCGAAGGCCAGCCGCCGCGCCTGCTGTTCCCGAACGCCACCTTCGTGGTCGGCGCCGAGCATTGGCGGCGCGCGCAGGCGCCGCACCCGCGCGACCGCGCCAGCTTCGTGCCGGAGCTGAATGCGCTGCTGGCGGCCAGCGGTCGCCTGGAGTTGGTCGAGGGCGAGCAGGCGCCCAGCCTCGGCGAGACCGTGCGCTTCCATCATTCCGACGGCCATACCCCGGGCCTGTTGCTGGCCGAAATCCGCGGCCAGTCCGAATCGGTGGTGTTCTGCGCCGACCTGATTCCCGGCCGGGCCTGGGTGCATCTGCCGATCACCATGGGCTATGACCGCAACGCCGAACTGGTGATCGACGAAAAACGCGCGTTCCTGGCCGATATGCTGGCGCGCGGTGTTACCCTGTTCTTCACCCACGACGCCGACGTCGCCGCCGCCGATCTGGTCTGCGACGACAAGGGCCGCTATTCCACCACCGATGCCCGGGCCGTGTGGGCCGCGCATCCCCTGTAAAGGAGCAATGCCATGATTTCGATGCTGTACGCCGGCCTGTGCACGCTGTTGGTGATCTACCTGGCCCTGCGCGTGGTCAAGCTGCGCCGCGAGCACGGCGTCGGCCTCGGCCATGGCGGCAACATGCAGCTGCTGCAGGCCACGCGCGCGCACGCCAACGCCACCGAGAACATGCCGCTGGCGCTGATCCTGCTCGGTTCGCTGGAGCTGACCGGCTATCCGCCGTCGGTGATCCATACCTTCGGCGGCGTGTTCCTGTTCTCGCGCCTGCTGCATGCCTGGGGCGTCAGCCGCAACGAAGGCTATTCACGCGGACGCTTCTGGGGCATGACCCTGACCTGGCTGCCGATGATCGTGATGGCGGTGTTCGCCATCGTCGGCTCGCTCAGCGCACAGGTGCCGCGCTTCCAGTAAGCGCAGAAAAAAGGCCGCGTGAGCGGCCTTTTCCCATATGCCGGTCGGCGTCATTCGCCGATGTCTTCGGCCCACAGCGCCGGTTTGTCGCGCATGAAGTCCCGTATCAGGCCGATGCAGCGTTCATCCTGACGCACGTCCAGTGCCACGCCGTGGCCGCACAGCCAGCGCTCTTCGCCCATGAACGAGCGGTTCTCGCCGATGACCACGGTCGGGATGCCGTACAGCACGATGGCGCCGCTGCACATGGGGCAGGGCGAGAGGGTGGTGTACAGCGTGCATTCCCGGTAGAAGCGGGCGCTGCGGCGGCCGGCGTTCTCCAAGGCGTCCATTTCGGCGTGCAGCACCGTGCTCCCGTTCTGCACGCGCCGGTTGTGGCCGCGGCCGACGATCGCGCCGTCGTGCACCAGCACCGAACCGATCGGGATGCCGCCCTCGGCCAGGCCGAGTTCGGCTTCTTCGATGGCGGCGAGCAGGAACGGATCCATGGCGGTTCTCCTGGCGGATGGCATATGTCGATTAAATACCAAAGCGCCGGCATCGGCAACGTTACGCCCGGCGGCATCCGGGCATGAAAAACCCGCCATGCGGCGGGTTTTCCGGTTCATCGCGGAAGCGTGGTTCAGGCCGCTTCGGCTTCGGCCTTGCGCGGGCCGTTCAGCAACGCGTGGCGCACGTGCTCGATCACCAGGTCGATCTCTTCGCTGGTGATGTTGAAGTGCGGGGTGAAGCGCAGCGAGTTGGTGCCGCCGTGGATCACGCCGATGCCGCGTTCACGCATGTATTCCTCGGTCGAGCCGGCGCCGTAACACTTGAAGCGCGGGTCGAGTTCGCAGCTGAACAGCAGGCCGGTGCCCTGGACCTTGGTGATCAGGCCGCCGAGCTCGGCTTTCAGCGCGTTCAGCTTGTCGACCGCTTCACGGCCGCGTTCGCGGATGTTGGTGCGCACGTCCGGGGTCAACTGGCCCAGCACGGTGGCGGCGATGTCCATCGCGCGCGGGTTGGTGGTCATGGTGTTGCCGTAGGTGCCCTTGGCGTAGGTCTTGGCCGCGCGTTCGTTCACCGCCAGCACCGACAGCGGGTACTGGCCGCCGTTCAGGGCCTTGGAATAGGTTTCCATGTCCGGCGCTTCCAGGTTTTCGAAGCCCGGATAGTCGACGATCGACAGGGTGCCTTGGGCGCGGATGCCGGCCTGGATGGAATCGACCAGCAGGAAGGTGCCATGGGCCTTGGTCAGCTCGCGCGCCACGGCGTAGAATTCCGGCGGCACGGCGCGGCCCGGATCGCCTTCGCCCATCACCGGCTCCAGGAACATGGCTTCGATGTACCAGCCGTTGGCGTCGGCGTCGGCGAACGCCTTTTTCAGGCCGTCGATGGAATACGGCTCGATGGTGATCAGTTGGTCGTTGTGGTGCTGGTAGCTGGCCAGGTTGGCCAGGTAGGCCTTGCGCGAGGAGTCCGAGTACAGCGCCGGCAGCTCGGTGCGGCCGTGGAACGCGCCCTGCACGGCGATGCGCTTGACGCGCTTGCCGGCGTGGCGTGCGCCCGGGTCGGTCATCAGCTTGGCGTTGGTGTCGGCGATGCGGCCGGCCAGCGAAACCGATTCCGAGCCGGAGTTCAGGGTCAGGAAGCGGGCGTACGGGCAGGCGCCGCGGCTGTGGCCGATTTCGGCGCGCAGGGCGCGGACCACACGCAGCTGCGACAGGCTCGGCGACATGATGTTGGCCATCACCTGCGGCTTGGCCATGCTGGCCAGCACCTGTTCCGGGGTATGGCCGAAGCCGAGCATGCCGTAACCGCCGGAATCGTGCAGCACGCGGCCTTTCAGGGTGATGATCCAGGGGCCGGCGGCGGCGATGGCGACGTACGGATTGACCGCGTCATCGGGATAGAAGTTGACGAAGCCGGCCTGCACCGCGTCGATCTGGGCCTGCTCGTCGGCGTCGGCCAGGTCCGGGAATTCCGCGACCAGGGCCGGGAACGCGGCGGCGGCGCGCTCGGCGGCCACGGTCAGTTCCGGGAAGCGGGCGGCCAGACGGACCAAGGTGGCGTCGTCCAGGCCTTGGGTGCGGACGGTGCCGGCGCGTGCGCGCAGGGGGTTCAGGATTTCCAGGATGCTCATGTGTCGACTCCGGCGGCTGGGCCGCTTTATGGTTATCAGTACAGCAAACCGCGATTTTACCATGCGGGTTTTCGCGCCGTAACCCCCGGCGGGCGGAATCAACCACTTAGGCTACAATAGTCGGCTTATTCCGGAGCCCCATGAAGAAGTCCGATTTCCATTTCGACCTGCCGCCCGAGCTAGATCGCCCAGGCGCCTTTGCCCAACCGCAGCGATTCCCGGCTGTTGCTGGTGCCGCCGGGCGCCGCCGCGTTCGAAGACCGCCGCTTCCGCGACCTGACCGACCTGCTGCGCCCCGGCGACCTGCTGGTGTTCAACGACACCCGGGTGATTCCGGCGCGGCTGTACGGACGCAAGCAGACCGGCGGCGAAGTCGAGATCCTGATCGAGCGCCTGTTGCCGGGGCAGGAGGCGCGGGCCCAGATCGGCGCCTCCAAGTCGCCCAAGCCGGGCAGCGGCATCACCCTGCAGGACGGTACGCGCATCACCGTGCTCGGCCGCGACGGCGGCTTCTATCTCCTGCGCTTCGAGACCGAGGAGCCGGTCGAGACCGTGCTCAACCGGATCGGCAAGCTGCCGCTGCCGCCGTACATCCAGCGCGCCGCCGATGCCGACGACGACAGCCGCTACCAGACCGTGTTCGCCCGCCACGCCGGCGCGGTGGCGGCGCCCACCGCCGGCCTGCATTTCGACGAAGCGCTGTTGGCGGCGTTGGCGGCCAAGGGCGTGCAGGTCGGGCACGTGACCCTGCATGTCGGCGCCGGCACCTTCCAGCCGATGCGCGCCGAGCACGTCAAGGACCACGTGATGCACCGCGAGTGGCTGAACGTGGGCGCCGAGCTGTGCGCCCGCATCCAGGCCACCCGCGCCGCCGGCGGCCGGGTGGTCGCGGTCGGCACCACGGTGCTGCGCGCGCTGGAAAGCGCGATGGCCGACGGCGAGGTGCGGCCGTTCGCCGGCGATACGCAGATCTTCATCTTCCCCGGTTACCGCATCCGCAGCATCGACGCGCTGGTCACCAACTTCCATCTGCCGGAAAGCACCCTGCTGATGCTGGTCTCGGCCTTCGCCGGCAAGGACCGCATCTTCGCCGCCTACCGGCACGCGGTGGCGCAGCGCTACCGCTTCTTTTCCTATGGCGACGCGATGTTGCTGTTTCCCGGAGACGCGCCATGAGCCGCATGCAATTCCGTAAATTCGGCCAGGACGGCAACGCCCGCCGCGGCGAGCTGACGTTCCCGCGCGGCAGCGTGCAGACCCCGGCGTTCATGCCGGTGGGCACCTACGGGTCGGTCAAGGCCATGAAGCCGCAGGACATCCTGGACACCGGCGCCGAGATCATCCTCGGCAACACCTTCCATCTGTACCTGCGGCCCGGGCTGGAGGTGATCGAGGCGCACCGCGGACTGCACGATTTCACCCAATGGCAGAAGCCGATCCTGACCGATTCCGGCGGCTTCCAGGTCTGGTCGCTGGCCAAGCGCCGGAAGATCACCGAGCAGGGCGTCACCTTCGCCTCGCCGGTGGACGGCGCCAAGGTCTTCATCGGACCCGAGGAAAGCATGCGCATCCAGCGCGTGCTCGGCTCCGACATCGTGATGATCTTCGACGAATGCACGCCGTATCCGGCCACCGAGATCGTGGCGCGCAAATCCATGGAGCTGTCGCTGCGCTGGGCCGAACGCTCCAAGCGCGCGCACGAGGGCAACGACGCGGCGCTGTTCGGCATCGTGCAGGGCGGGGTGTATCCGCACCTGCGCACTGCTTCGGCCGAGGGCCTGCAGGCGATCGGCTTCGACGGCTATGCGGTCGGCGGCCTGGCCGTGGGCGAACCGGCGCACGAGCGCGAACAGACGCTGTCGGCGATCTGCCCGCAGCTGCCGGACGACAAGCCGCGCTACCTGATGGGCGTCGGCAAGCCGGAGGACATCGTCGAGGCGGTCGCGCGCGGCATCGACATGTTCGATTGCGTGATGCCGACCCGCAACGCCCGCAACGGCCACTATTTCACGCGCCAGGGCCAGGTCCGCATCCGCAACGCGCGCTACGAGAAGGACCTGTCGCCGATCGAGCCGGGCTGCGCCTGTTACACCTGCACGCACGGCTTCACCCGCGCCTACCTGCGCCATCTGGACCGCTGCAACGAGATCCTGGCCTCGATGCTGGCCACCATCCATAACCTGCATTATTACCAGCAGCTGATGCGCGAAATCCGCCAAGCCATTGAAAACCAATCGTTCGAGGCCTTCCGCGACGCGTTCTACCGGGCCCGCGTGCAGCCTTGAAAAGGCCAAGCGCGGACCCACTTATGTCATAATCGACCCTCAGTTTTCACGACCAAATCAAGGATTTCCGACCATGTCCCTGCTCGATCTGATCATTTCCCCGGCCGCCGCCCAGGCCGCTCCCGCCCAGCAAGGCAGCCCGATGTCGCTGTTGATCATGATGGTGCTGTTCTTCGCGGTGTTCTACTTCATGGCCATCCGTCCGCAGATGAAGCGCGCCAAGGAACACCGCGCGCTGCTGGCCGGCCTGTCCAAGGGCGACGAAGTGATCATGGCCGGCGGCATCGCCGGACGCGTGGACGAGCTGGGCGAGAGCTTCGCCAGCGTCGAGGTCGCCGACGGCGTCAAGATCAAAGTGCAGAAGAACGCCATCACCGCCGTGCTGCC
>ERZ1645185.1286-NODE-1286-length-10298-cov-8.917993_pt1 | contig 10298 bp, 9 predicted proteins | sample MGYA00575351_ERZ1645185 | MGnify/ENA primary metagenome ERZ1645185 (study PRJEB40838, sample SAMN11284767) | freshwater sediment metagenome | isolation source: river sediment | host: Sediment | place: India: Jana village, Kanpur | collected 2015-12-17 ... | reverse complement strand
CGCGAGCAGATCTGTTACGCCAACACCGACGGCCGGGTGGAAATGCTCCAGCAATACAGCAGTTCCGCCTGCGTCGAGGGGCGGAGCTGGCGAGCCGATCGCCGGTCGATCACCGTTCGCGCAGGCTGCCAGGCCCGCTTCGGCTATGGCTATGGCAACAACAGCGGGGGCGGCTGGGGCGTAGGTGGCGGCTGGGGCAGCAACCAGGGCTTCGCCGGCCAGATGGAATGCCGGTCAGACAATAATCGCTACCGCCGGTGCAGCGCCAACACCGAGAACCGGGTTGAACTGCTGCGGCAATTCTCGTCGGCCAGCTGCGTGCGCGGCCGCAGCTGGGGCTATGATCGCAGCAGCGTTTGGGTGGACAATGGCTGCCAGGCCCGCTTCGGCTATGGCTATGGCAATGTCAGCGGGGACACATCCGGAAACGGCAGCAGTGGCGGCTCGGATTCGGGTGCCGTGATCGGCGGCGTGGCGCTGGCGGCCGGGCTGATCGCCCTGCTGGCGGCGGCCGGAAAGGGCAGCAACAGCAGCAGCCGGTCCGCCGGCGCGCCGGCGAGCGCGACCGTCCATGCCGATCTGTCGAACTTCCCGTCCGATGCGCGGACGCCGGGGCAGGCCTGCATGAACGAAGCCGCCCGGCAGGTGGGCGCGACCGGCGGCACCGCCGTCCGGCTGGACAGTGTCGATGGCGCCACGCGGGAGGGCAATGGCTGGGCGATCCGGGCGCGGGCGACCGCAACCTACCCGGATCACAGCCAGAAGCTCGCGATCGACTGCAAGGCGACGGGCGACAAGGTGACCGCTTTCGATGTCAGATAGCGGAATTCCCGTCCTTCAACCGACGCCCGCCGAGCCTATATCAGGGGTCTGATTTCAGCAGGGAAAGGCAGGACGACATGGCGACCAAGTCCGAAAAGAAGGCCGCGCCCAAGAAGGCACGGAAAGCGGCCGTTCCCGGCCCGGCGGCGCTGGACATCGGCATTCCGGCGGATCAGCTGAATGCGATCACCGATGGTCTGTCGCGCCTGCTGGCGGACACCTACACCCTCTATCTGAAGACCCACAATTACCACTGGAACGTCACCGGCCCGCAGTTCAACACGCTGCACACCATGTTCGAGACGCAGTACACCGAGCTCGCGATGGCGGTGGACGTGATCGCGGAACGGATCCGCGCGCTGGGGGCCTGGGCGCCCGGCAGCTATTCGGATTTCGCGAAGCTCTCCACCGTGAAGGAAGCGAGCGGGATTCCGGCTGCCGAAGCGATGGTCGCCGAACTGGCCGCGGATCAGGCGGCGGTGGTGCGCACGGCGCGCGCGCTGTTCCCGGCGGTGGAAGCGGCGAGCGATGAACCCACGGCCGATCTGCTGACGCAGCGCATGCAGGTGCATGAGAAGACTGCCTGGATGCTGCGGGCGATGATCGCCTGACCCTGAAAAGAGAACCGGCGCCCGAGCGGATGCTCTTGGGCGCCGGAGTGGGTCAGAGGGTGATGTCCTCTGGTAGCTGCCCGTCCCTTGACGCTGGCTGAACATCCGTTGCCGGTTTCGCCCGGACCATCCGCAATTCATTCAGCCCCAGCAGCCCCACCGCGATCAGCAGCGGCCCCCAGTAATAGATCAGTCGATAGAGGATCAGCGCCGAGATCAGCGACGGCTTGTCCACCTCAGGCAAGGTCACCAGCACCACGGCCTCGAACACGCCGATGCCGCCCGGCGCATGGGCCAGCAGCGCGATGACCACGGCGACGACATAGGCCACCAGGAAATCCGGATAATGGTGCCACACTTCGGGCGGCAGCAGCACCAGCAGCGCTGCGCTGGCGATGGCGATGTCTGTCGCGGCCAGCGCGAACTGGATCAGCGCCTGCCGCAGCGTGGGCACCGGCAAGGTCCAGCCCAGGATGTTCAGCGGCCCCGTCTGCCGGGCACAGGCCACCAGATAGATGGCGATCGCCAGCAGGACGCCCCCACCGATCAGCGCCTGCGTGCCATAGGGCATGGTGGCGTCATGCACCCTGAGCGCGCCGGGAAACGAAACGAGGAACACACCCAGCAGCAGGAAGATGCCCAGCCAGAAGGTCACCCCGGCAATCACCACCAGCCGCGCAATGTCGCCGGGATCCAGGTTCGTTCCGCGATAGGCCCGCCACCGCGCCGCTGCGCCGGTGATCGGCGCAAACCCCAGGTTGTGGGACAGATTGTAGGCCGTGAAACTGCCCAGCAGCGCCCGCCAATAGGGCTGAGGCTTGCCGATGGCGTTCAGCCCCAGCACGTCATAGAAGCTCAGCACGAAGAACGACAGGGCCGTCAGCCCGATCGACAGCGCCACCTGATGCGGCGTGATCCGGCCGAAAGCGGCCCCGATGTCCGCCAGCTTCACTTCCTTCAGGATTTCCCAAAGCGCCAGGCCGGCGACGCCCAGCACGGCGACGGTCAGCAGGGCGGACAGCCATGTCCGGTGCGCGTGCAGCCAATCGATCAATCGCTGCAGGCGGGGATCCAGCTTCATTCGGCGGCCCTACCGGGCGGCTGCCCGCTTGTCGTAATTGGCCTTCACCCAATCCATGTAGCTGCCGTCGAGGATCCCGCGCCACCAGCTTTCATGGTCCAGATACCATTTCAGGGTCTGCGCAAATCCGCTCTCGAAGCTGTGCTGCGGGTGATAGCCCAGCTCGGCCGTCGCCTTGCTGCAATCGATGGCGTAGCGGCGGTCGTGGCCGGGGCGGTCGGTCACGAAGCTCTTCAGCGTCGCCGTCGGCTGGCCCTTGGCTGCGGGCGCGTCGGGGAAGCGGGCCGCAAGGCCGGGGTCGGCCGCAAAGGCCGCATCCACCGCGGCGCACAGCGTGTCGATCACGGTCAGGTTCGGAAGCTCCGCGCCTCCGCCGATGTTGTAGGTCTCGCCCGGCCGCCCCTTGTCGATGACGGCAGCGATACCCCGGCAATGATCCTCCACATGCAGCCAGTCCCGCACCTGCATGCCATCGCCATAGATGGGCAGGTGCCTGCCGTGCAGGGCGTTGATGATGAACAGCGGGATCAGCTTTTCCGGGAAGTGGAACGGCCCATAGTTGTTGGAGCAGTTCGACGTCGTCGTGTTCAGCCCATAGGTGTGGTGATAGGCGCGAACCAGATGATCCGACGCCGCCTTTGACGCGGAATAGGGCGAGTTCGGCGCATATGGCGTGTCTTCGCGGAAGGCGGGATCGTTTGGCCCCAGCGTGCCATAGACCTCGTCGGTCGACACATGGTGGAAGCGGTGCGGCCTGCCCGTATCCACCCATTTTTTCCGGGCCACCTTCAGCAGCGCGTGGGTTCCAAGCACATTGGTGTCGATGAAGGCATCCGGCCCCAGGATGGAGCGGTCCACATGGCTTTCGGCGGCGAAATGCACGATCGTGTCGATCCCGCGCGTCTGCACCAGGTCTGTCACCAGGGCCTCGTCGCGGATGTCGCCCACCACCAGTTCGGCGGACAGGCCATCCAGGTTCGCGCGGTTTCCGGCGTAGGTCAGCAGGTCCAGCACCGTCACCCGGTCGCCCGGCCGCGTCGCTGTCCAGTGCGCCACGAAGTTGGAGCCGATGAAGCCAGCCCCACCCGTCACCAGAAGCGATGCCATCAGCCCAGTTCCTTCATCTCCGCGAGCGCCTGTTTCAGCTCGTCGCGCCAATGGGCCGCAGGCCCCGTGATCGCCCAGCTCGATCCCTTGTCGAGCACGCTCATGGCGGGACGCCGGGCCGGGGTGGGATAGTCGCTCGTCCGGATCGGCACAACCGGGATGCGCCGGTCGAGCAGGCCGATCGCCAACGCTTCGTCGCGGATGGCCACGGCAAAATCATACCAGCTGGCGACGCCTGCATCCGTCCAGTGGAAGATCCCGGCGGCCCCGGCCGCATCCAGCGCCCAGATGGCGCGCGCAAGGCCGGCGGCGTGGGTGGGGGTGCCCACCTGATCCGCCACCACCCGCAACTCGTCGCGCTCACGCATCAGGCGCAACATGGTGCGGACGAAATTATTGCCCTGCGCGGCATAGACCCAGGCCGTGCGCACGATCAGCGCCCGCGGGTGCGCCGCTGCCACCTGCCGCTCTCCGGACAGTTTCGTGGCGCCATAGGCCCCGATGGGGTTGGGCGCTGCATCCGGCGCATAGGGCAGGGCGGACGTGCCATCGAAAATGAAGTCGGTGGAGACATGCACGAAGCGCGCGCCCGCGCGGGCGGCCGCCGCAGCCAGCCGCCCGGCCGCCGTTCCGTTCACGGCCTCGGCGCTTTCCAGGTCCGTCTCGGCCTTGTCCACCTGCGTATAGGCGGCGGCGTTCACCACCAGCCCCGGTTCTGCGGATGCGACGACGGCGGACACCTTTGCATCGTCCAGAATGTCGAACTCGCCCTCCGGCGGCGCAACGATGGTGACGCCTGCCGGGGCAGTCGCCTGAAGCGCACGGCCAAGCTGGCCGGCGGCGCCTGCGATCAGCACCCTCATGCGAAGAGCTCCGCATCCGCCAGCAGCGGGGCGGCCGCGTCCTTGGCTGCCAGCTGCGGTTCGCCCATCTCTGCAAGCGGCCAGTCGATCCCGATGGCGGGATCGTTCCAGCGCAGCGCCCGATCCGACTGCGGATGCCACAGCGTCGTGCATTTGTAGCAGAAGTCCGCCACGTCTGAGAGGACGGTGAAGCCGTGCGCGAAGCCGGGCGGAACAAACAGCATCTGCTGGCTCTCGTCGGTCAGCACGGCGCCCACCCAGCGGCCGAACGTCGGGGAAGAGCGGCGAATATCGACCGCCACGTCGAATACCCGCCCGCGCGCCACCCGCACCAGTTTTCCCTGCGGCTCGACCAGCTGATAATGCAGCCCGCGCAACACGCCCCGCACCGAACGGCTCTGATTGTCCTGCCGCCATTCGGTGGGAAGCCCGGCGTCCGCGAACACCCGCGAATTGAAGGTTTCCAGGAAGAAGCCGCGCTCGTCCCCGAACACCCGCGGCGTCAGCAGCTTGACCTCTGGTATGGCGAGTGCTTCGACCTTCACCGGCCCCGCTCCAGCTGCGCCAGCAGATATTCGCCATAGCCGCTCTTGCGCAGCGGTTCCGCAATGCGCCGAAGCTGCGCGTCGTCGATGAAGCCCTGCCGCCAGGCGATCTCCTCGGGGCAGCACACCTTCAGGCCCTGCCGCTCCTCGATGATCCGCACATACAGCGCGGCATCCAGCAGGCTGCCGTGGGTGCCGGTGTCGAGCCAGGCATAGCCGCGGCCCATCAGCTCCACGTTCAGTTCGCCGGCCTCGAGGTAAAGGCGGTTCAGATCGGTGATCTCCAGCTCGCCCCGCGCGGACGGCTTCACCTTCCGGGCCAGCTCCACCGCGCGGCCATCATAGAAATAGAGCCCGGTGACGGCGAAATTGCTCTTCGGCTGAAGCGGCTTTTCCTCGATCGTCTCGGCCCGGCCGGCGCCGTCGAAGCTGACAACGCCATAGGCCTGCGGGTCCTTCACCCAATAACCGAACACGGTTGCGCCGTCTTCACGTGCGTCTGCGCGATGGAGGAGGTCTGGAAGGCCATGACCATAGAAGATGTTGTCGCCCAGGATCAGGGCCGACGGGCCGTCGCCCACGAACTCCGCGCCGATGTGATAGGCCTGCGCCAGCCCCTTCGGTTCGGGCTGCACGGCATAGGTGAGCGAAAGGCCCCAGTCGCGCCCGTCGCCCAGCAGGTTGCGGAACGCCGCCTGATCCTGCGGGGTGGTGATGATCAGGATTTCGCGCATCCCCGCCAGCATCAGCACCGACAGCGGGTAATAGATCATCGGCTTGTCATAGACAGGCATCAACTGCTTCGAGACCGGCTTGGTCAGCGGATAGAGCCGCGTGCCCGATCCGCCCGCCAGGATGATTCCCTTGCGCACTCAAGATCCTTTCAAGGGTCCCGCAGACGTCGGGGGCCCGCATTGCCTGCATTCCGGGTGGAGCGGCCAGGCCGCCCCGCCCGTCCGTTCGTTCAGCCCGCCGGTGTCTGCGTAGGGGCCGCTGCCGGCTCAGCAGCGGGTGGCGCGGCGGTTGCCGCCTCCATGCCCGTGCCCGTCGCCGGGGCCTCGCCCGCCAGTTCCAGCGGGGTGGGCTTGGCGGCCGCCGCCTTGCCGTCCTTGGCCTTGGCGGGCGCCCAGCCGTCCTGGAACTTCACGCGCTCCGCCTGCGATTTCTTCTGCCGGTCCACTTCGGCCTTCAGGGCATTCTGGATGCGTTCGTTGCGCAGGAAATTCACTGCGAATTCCCGCGCCTTGTCGCCCGTGAAGGGCTGCACATTGGTGTCCTTCACCTGGTTCACCAGCACCACGGGCGCCGGCGCGCCCTGGGGACGGGTCGCAAACATGAACAGTTCGTCCGGCTTCTTGGCCAGCACGGACGTCACTTCCTTCACAAACGCCGGGTTCGCGCCAAGCGAATCCAGCGAAGCCGGCTGGCGGCGGAAGGGAATGTTGTTGGCCGTCAGGATCTGTTCCACCTCGGCCATCGTGGTGGCGCCTTCCAGCCCCAGCTTGTCGATGTTGGCGGGGCGCAGGAACTGGATCTGATCCAGGATGAAGAAGGTGCGGTTGGCGAACAGATAGGGGTTTTCACCGATGAACTTGTCCGCCTCGTCGCGCGTGGGCGTCACCACCTTTGCGGCGATATCGCGCGCCAGCGCCTGCACGCGCAGTTGTTCTTCGGCGCGCCGTTCCTGCAGCAGGAATTCGGGCTTCTTGTTCAGCTCGCGCTCTTCCGCGGCCTTCGCCAGCATCCGCCGCGTGATGATGTTCTCCAGCGCCAGCTTCTCGGCCTCCCGCCGCGACATCGACGGCGGGATGGGGGTGCCGGCCAGCTCGGCATTCACTTCCAGCACGGTGATTTCCTGCCCGTCCAGCGTCGCCACAACCTGGCCCTTGGGCTCGCCGCCGCCGCCGATCCCCAGCTTGTCGCAGGCCGTCAGCGCCAGCGCCGCGGTCGCCACCAGCAGGATGGTCCGTGCGCGCCTCTGCATCGAATGTCCGCTTTGCCCCTCCACACCGGGCAGTTCCGTGCGCTTCGTCATCTGGTCGTCCCTCTTTTCCTTGGGGTTGTATGCCGGCCGCTCAATCAGTCGAAGCTCATGCCCAGCATGGCCCGCGTCATGGCGGCTGCCTTCTTCGGCTGGCGCCGGATCAGGCGCCTGAAAATCTGGCCCATGGCCAGCGGATACTGCAGCGGCCACAGCAACGGGAAGTTGCGGCGATAGAAGAGGATCCGGCTGCGGATCAGATAATATTCCGACGCATCCGAACGCTGGCCCTTCTTGCCGGACGAGCCGATGGAGCCGCCTTCCTTGTGATAGATGATCGCGCCATGGGCGAAGGCGATCGCGAACCGGCCCCGGTTCCGGACAGACCAGTCCATTTCCTCGAAATAGAGGAAATAGCTTTCCTCCATATAGCCGACCGTCTCCAGGAAGGCGCGGCTGACCGCGATCGAGGCGCCCAGCACGAAGTCCGTTTCCCGCGCCACCTTGCGTGGATCGAACGGGCGCGTCACCGGCACGTTGGATCCGATCCCGCGGGATTGCCCCGTCAGCAGCTTGAACCGTTGCCCGTTCAGCGCCTGCCAGACGCCGGGGCGGTGGTAATAGCGCACCTGGGTGCCGCACATGCCCACCTTGTGCGTGGCGTTCATCCGCGTCACCAGCGCCCCGGGCGCGCCCGGATCGACCACGGTGTCGTTGTTCAGGCACCAGCAGTAGGCGATCGAGGGGTCCTGCAGCGCAAAGCGCATCCCGAGGTTGTTGCCGCCCGAAAAACCCCTGTTCTCACCGGCCACGACCAGCGCGACCTGCTCGTCGCCGGGCGTCGCCGTCTCGATCTCGTGCGGCTCGATCACGCGCAGCTTCACGGGCTTGGACAGTGGCGGATTGGTCAGTCGCTTCAGCGGCCCCAGCGGCGGTTCATACGGCTCTGCGCCGGAAGCCCAGGCCTTCAGATGCTCCACCGTGCCGTCAGTCGAGCCATTGTCGACCACGATGATGCGCGTCTTTTCCTCTGCGCGGAGCAGCGATTCCAGGCACTCGATGGTGTCCGCGTAGCGGTTCCAGTTCACCAGGATCACGGCCAGCCGCGCCCGCCTGTCCCCCTGGGTGCGCGCGCCGGCCCCCTGCGGCCCTTGCTTCAGCGAGAGATTGAGATCGTTCACGTTCAACTGTTCCAGTTCACAAGAGCCAGCTGGTCGCCTGCCCGGGCCTTCCGGGAGAGGTCCAGCATGTCAAGCGCGCGCTGCCAGCGCAACTGCATCAGCAGGCGCAAACCACGGGCGCGGTTGCCGATTCCCGTGACCCGCCGGGAAAACAGCATCATCGGGGCATGGGCCAGCCCGGAAACGGCCATGGCCGCCGCCCGCAGATCCCACAGGATCAGAGGCCGGCCGCGTTCCATATGTTGGGTGAAGGCCTGGTGGGCCACCCGCCCGAACTTGCGGCGGATATCGTCCATGTTCGTGCGCGCCGGGTGGAAGGCCAGCATGCGCGGCGCATAGCGGGTGCGGATTCCCATGGCATGGGCCCGCTCCCCGAAGGCGCGATCCTCTGGCTTGTCGATCCCGTCGAACGGGCCGGCCCTGTCGAAGACGGTTCGGGTCATGATCAGGTTGGCCGTGACGGAATAATGTTTCTTGTTGATGTAATTCTTCTGCCGGAAGGAAAAGACGCTCTCGAACGCCTCCACATCGGTCATCTGCTTGCGGTCGCCCACGTCGATGCGGACGTCGCCACCGAACAGCGCCAGCGGATTGCGCCCCACCGCCTTCAGCCCCGCCTTCAGCCAGCCCGGCGCGACCCGCACATCGGCATCGACGAAGGCCAGGATGTCTGCCCGCGCGGCCCGGACGCCCGTGTTGCGGGCAGGCCCCGGCCCGGGCTGCCGCTCGATCAGGAAGCGCACGCCCGGCCATGTCGCTTCCAGCAACCGCATCGGAAGCCGGGAGCCATTGTCCACCACGATGATCTCGAACCAGCCATAGTCCAGCGTCTGCGCGGCCACGGATTGCAGGCATTTCACCAGCAGTTCCGGTGTGTTGAAATGCGGGATGATCACCGACGCGCGCGGCGGCCCCAACGTCTTCAGCAGCTGGTCGGGGTTGGCCGACCATCGCATCGAAGGCTGAGGCTGCGCGGGCTTCATGGCTCAGCGACCGGCCCGCGCCAGGGCTGCTGACAGCCCCAGAAGCTGGGCAAGGCCCTGCGTCCGGAAGCGGTAGCGCGGCTCGCGCCCGTCGAGGCCGTCTTCCCGGTCGAACAGGTCGATCTCGCCGGTGAAGCCATCCAGCGTCCGCCGGATCGTCGAAGTGTCGGCGCCATTCGCCTCGGCGGCCACATCGTGCAGGCCGAACCAGCCGTCCGGCGTGCCTGAGGCCCGGGCGGCGGCGATCAGCATCGGCCAGGCGCCCCGCACCTCCGGCCGGGCAAGCTGCGACTGCACCCGGCGCGGCAGGCCCGCATTCCATTCGGCAAGAACCGCTTCCGTGCCGGCGATCACATCGGGGCCGCTCACCTGGTCGCGCCGCTCGTCCAGCGTGCGGCCGGCCGCCCGATTGCCCAGCAGGCGCACCAGATAGGGGGAGCCCGCCGACATCTTCACGATCAGGTTGCGCGCGTCCGGCCCGAAGGTCAGGCCCGTCGCCTCTTCCGCCCTCGCAAGGATCTCCGACAGTTCCGGTTCCGACATCGGGCCCACCGCAAGGCCGACGATGTTGCGCCGGATCGAGGGCGTGAAGCCGATCAGTTCGTCGAGGTTCGAGGCGACGCCCGTCAGCACGAGCTGCACCCGTGCCGCCCTGTCGGACAGGTTCTTGATCAGTTCGGCCACGTCCCGCCGGAAGGCCGGGTCGGCGACGCGGTCATATTCGTCCAGCACCAGAATGACGCGGGTTCCCACGATCTTCTGGAACAGGTCCGCCAGTTCGCGGGGATCGACCGGCTGTTCATCCAGCAGGTCTGCGAAGCTTCGGTTGTGCTCCGTCTCGTCCGCCGTGGGCGAAATATCGGCATGATAGAGCAGCGGAATTTCCGAGGCGAAGGTGCGGAACATGTCGTCGAACCGCGCTTCCACGCCGCAGCTGCCATAGAGCACCAGATAGCGGGCCTCGCGCGCGGTTTCCGCGAACACATGAACAAGGCTGGTCTTGCCGATCCCGCGCTCGCCATACAGCACCACATGGGCGCGCTGCTGCTCGATCGCTGCGATCAGCGCTGCCAGCGTGTCGATCCGTCCGGCCAGCCGCTCGCGGCTGGTGACGGGCTGCGATG
>ERZ1645185.1285-NODE-1285-length-10301-cov-7.284989_pt1 | contig 10301 bp, 9 predicted proteins | sample MGYA00575351_ERZ1645185 | MGnify/ENA primary metagenome ERZ1645185 (study PRJEB40838, sample SAMN11284767) | freshwater sediment metagenome | isolation source: river sediment | host: Sediment | place: India: Jana village, Kanpur | collected 2015-12-17 ... | reverse complement strand
TGCCGGTAGCGGTGCGCGCTGATCGCCAGGTTGTCCCAGAGCGAAGTCGCCGGGGGCCGGATGGCATGGGGCAGCCGCCTGGGCCAGAATGCATGATGAGCGGGCATCGGGGTCTCCTTGGAATGTGGGTTCCGGATGGCCCGATGCTAAAGGGACGGTCGCTCAGGCCCGGTCCGAGGGTTGTCGCGGTGGCGACCATGGCCCGACGCGCCTATGATCGGGGCCATCGACCAAGGAGATTGTTCATGCGTCTTGCCTCATTCATTCGTTTCGCACTCGCCGCGGCCGCCATGGCCGCCAGCTCGCTGGCGTTGGCAGCGTTTCCGGAAAAACCGATCCGCATCGTGATCGGGTTCCCTGCCGGCGGGCCGCTCGACCAGCACGCGCGGCTTTTGTCGGACCGCCTGTCGGCCGTTCTCGGCCAGCCGATCCTGATCGACTACAAATCCGGCGCAGGAGGCACGGTCGGAGCGCAGGAGGTGATGAAGGCCGCGCCCGACGGTTACACGCTGATGCTGGCCAATACGGGCGTGATGGTGATCAATCCCGCGCTCTACAGCAAGCTGCCCTACTCGACACTGAAGGATTTCACGCCCGTCGCCCGCACAGCGATGCAGCCGCTGGCGCTGCTGGTCAACCCCAAGGTGCCGGCCAACACGCTCAAGGAGTTCATCGACTACGCGCGCGCCCGGCCCGGCCAGGTCAACTTCGGCTCGGCCGGCAATGGCGGCATCAGCCACCTGGTGCCCGAAATGTTCAAGACCGCGACCGGCCTGTACATGGTTCACATACCCTATCGCGGCAGCGCGCCGGCCTTCACCGACCTGATGGCTGGCCAGGTGCAGTTCATGGCCGAATCGATCCCGCAGGCGGCCACCTATCACAAGCAGGGCAAGGTGCGCGCGCTGGCCGTGACCAGCCGCGAGCGCAACCCCGCCTTGCCCGACACCCCGACGGTGATCGAATCGGGCATCAAGGGATTCGAGGTGGTGGGGTTCTATGGGTTCCTGGCACCGGCAGGAACGCCCAGGGACGTGGTGGCCCGGCTCAGCGACGCCTTCCGCCAGGTTCTGGCCACGCCCGACATCCGCAACCGCATGATCGCCCAGGGCGCCGATCCGGCGTTTCTGGGCGCGGACGATTTCGCGAAGTTCCTCGCCGCCGAAATGCCACGATGGGCCGAGGTGGTGAAGAAGTCCGGCGCCCGGATCGACTGAGGCCCCCCGGACCGACCCCGCCTGCCATGAACCGCATTGCGCACGCGCCAGGCGCGCCACAAGGGCGCCGGCTTGCCAGCCGGTCTGTCCGACGCGCTGCGAGCGGGCCCCTGCAGCGGATTGTTAGATCCTTTTTCGATAGCACTTCATGGCGTTTTCACGCCGGGTTTCTGGTTCTTTTTCTGCTTGCGTGGGGGTTTTCGCCGCTCGCCGCGGCGTTTGATCTGCAAGGGCACCGCGGTGCGCGCGGTCTGCTGCCGGAAAACACACTGCCCGCCTTCGAGCGCGCGCTGGCGATCGGTGTGACCACACTGGAACTGGACACGGGCATCACGGCGGACGGCGTGGTGGTGGTCTCGCACGACCCGGTTCTCAACCCCGACCTGGTGCGCGGCCCGGACGGGCAGTGGCTGAGCAGCCCCACGCCCATCCGCTCGCTCACCTGGGCGCAGCTGCAGGCCTATGACGTCGGCCGCATACGCCCCGGCAGCCGATATGCGCAGCAGTTCCCGCACCAGCAGCCGCTCGACGGCACCCGCATGCCGACGCTGGCCGCGGTATTCGAGCGGGTCAAGGCCCTGGGCGCGAATGCGGTGCAGTTCGACATCGAGACCAAGATCGACCCGCGCCGGCCAGAGGCGACACTGGCACCCGAACCGTTCGTGCAGGCGCTGCTGGCGGTGATCCGCGCGCACGGCATGGAAGAGCGGGTGATGGTGCAGAGCTTCGACTGGCGCACCCTGCAATTGCTGCGCGCACAGGCGCCCAAAGTCCGCACCGTCTACCTCAGCATCCAGCGCCCGCAGGCCAACACCATCGAAGCCGAGCCGGGTCTGTGGACCGCCGGCATGCGGCTGGCCGACCACGGCAGCCTGCCCCGGATGGTGAAGGCCGCCGGCGGCGATGTCTGGTCGCCGAACTTCAACGATCTCAGCCCCGCGCTGCTGCGCGAGGCACAGGGACTGGGCCTGAAGGTGATCCCCTGGACGGTCAACGAACCGGCCGACATCGCCCGCATCCTTGAGCTGCCCGTGGACGGACTCATCAGCGATTACCCCGACCGGGTGCGCACCGAAATGGCCCGCCGCAACATGGCGCTGCCCGCGCCTGTCAAGCCCTGAAGCCCACCGATGAACCCCACTGATCCTGAGCCGGCCACCCACGCAGCCCGCCAGGGCCTGAGCGACCTCGCCGCGGAGCTGGCGGCATTGCGCGATGGCACCGTGACGCCGCCCACATTCTGCAGTCGGGCGCGCGCCGAGGTCGACCTGCGCAGGAGCCTGCCTCCGCGCTACGACGAGGTGCTGCTGAACCTGCTGGACCGCCTGGAGTCGAGCGCGCTGTTCACCGAGGAAAGCTGCTCGTTCAGCCAGCGCGAGTTGCACGACTGCCTGGCACTGTGGCTGGAAAAGGCCCGCGCCCGGCTGGAGGCCCGCCCTTGACACCCGCCGACCTGTCCGACCCGCTGCTGGACGCCACGTGGAAAGGCTTTCCGCCCGCCGCCGGGCGGCTGCGCCGTTCCGCCGTGGGTGCGCAGGGCTGGAACGTGCTGCGCGGCGACCTGCCGCTGCCCCTGGCCGTGGTGCACCGCGACGCGCTGGCCCACAACCTGCGCTGGATGCAAGACCTCGTGGCCCGCGCCGGCATCGACCTGGCCCCCCACGGCAAGACCACGCTGTCGCCGCAGCTGTTCCGAGCCCAGCTCGACGCCGGCGCCTGGGGCATCACCGTCGCCAGCGTGGGCCAGGTGGCGATTGCACGGGCCGCCGGCGCGCGCCGGGTGCTGATTGCCAACCAGGTGCTGCAAGGGGTCGATCTGTCCGCGCTGGCGGCGCTGCGGCGCGAGCACCCGGGGCTCCTGGTGCCGTTTCTGCTGGATTCGCCCGCGCAGCTCGCCGCCATCGAAGCCTGGCACGCGCAGACCGGCGCCGCACCGCTGGAGGTGCTGCTGGAACTGGGCCTGGCCGGCGGGCGCACCGGTTGCCGCACCGACACCGACGCGCTGGCGCTGGCGCGCGCGGCCCGCCGCAGCCCTGCGGTGCGCCTGGTGGGCATCGAATGCTATGAAGGCCTGTGGGCGAAAGGGGACGACGCCGCCGACACCGCGCTGGTCGACGCCCTGATGCGGCGGGTGCACGCGCTGGCCGCGCAGGCCGAGGCCGAAGACCTGTTCGAGGCGGACGAGGTGCTGGTCACCGCCGGCGGCTCGGCGGTGTTCGACCTGGTGGCCCGCGCCCTGCGCCCCGCGCTGCGCCGGCCGGTGCGGACCCTGCTGCGGGCGGGCTGTTACGTCACCCACGACGACGGCTTCTACCGCCGCATGGGCCAGGCGGTGAACCGGCGCCTGGGCTGCGCCAGCGGCCTGCAGGCGGCGCTGCGGGTGTGGTGTGTGGTGCTCTCGATGCCCGAGCCCGGCCTGGCCGTGCTCGGCGCGGGCAAACGCGATGTGTCGTTCGACATGGGCCTGCCGGTGGCTCTGTCCGTGAGCCCGGCCGGCTCAGATGGCATGCAGGTCGCGCCAGCCCACTGGCAGATCGACGCGCTGAACGACCAGCATGCCTACCTGCGCGTCGGTGACGATGCCGCCGGTCTGCGCGTGGGCGACCGGGTGGCCCTGGGCATCTCGCACCCCTGCGCCACCTTCGACCGCTGGCGTTGGCTGGCGGTGGTCGATGACGACCTGAACGTGGTCGACGCGATCACCACCTGCTTTTGACGGGCGCGAGGCGATGGCTCGCCTCGCGGGCCGACCACGACTTGACGCGGCGTCGCCACGCTGGCATCGTGGCGCATGCCCGCAGGTTGGCCATTCTTCGTGCTCGCTGTGGTCTGTGCCTCGATCGGGGTATGGGACAAGGTGCGCACGCCTGCCGCGACCGCCAACCGCGCCTGGATGGGATGGGCAGCCTTAGGCGCGGTGCTGTTTGGCTGGGGCCTCGCCGGGGGTTTGTATGCGGTGTATGGCCTGAGCGAGGGAAGGCGCCTGCACCATCGGATCGACCCCGCGTCGGTGACCGCTGTTGAGCTGCAGCCCGGCGTACATCAGGCGTCCATCCCGACCCTTGTCCGTGCGCCGGTACGAGCCACCGCGCCAGGCGCGCTGAGTGCCGTTGGCATCGCCTTGCGCGACGCGCAGCCCTGGACCCGGGCGACCGGCATCCATCAGTGGAGTGTTCGGATGACGGTGGAGGATGGTCGAAGCGCCCTGCATTACGTGGTTCTCGCCACCGCCGACCGACGGGCCTTCATCACGCTCTTCAGCGAAGGTGACCACGGCTGGGTCCACGGCGTCTGGCGGGCCGATGCGTTGTTTGATCTCCTGCCCGCGCTGGCGTCGGGTGGATGAGCGTCCGGCGCGGCTTGCGCCAGCGGGGGCAACATAATGCCAAACATGACCTCCCCGTTTGCGCCTTCCGGCCTCGATTCCATCACCGACGTCGCCGGCATTGAAGTCGGCCATTTCACCGACACGCGCCGGCCCACCGGTTGCAGCGTCGTGCTGGCCCGCGCCGGCGCGGTGGCAGGCGTCGATGTGCGCGGCGCGGCACCCGGCACGCGGGAAACCGACCTGCTGGACCCGTGCAACGCGGTCAACACCGTGCACGCGATCCTGCTGTCGGGCGGCAGTGCCTGGGGACTGGATGCGGCCGGCGGCGTGATGCGCTGGCTGGAGCGCCAGGGCATCGGCCTGCAGGTCGGCCCCGCGCGGGTGCCCATCGTTCCCGCCGCTGTTCTGTTCGATCTGCTGGTGGGTGACGGCAGCATCCGGCCCGACGCGCGGGCGGGTTTCGCGGCGTGCGAGGCGGCGTCCCGGCAGGCGCCCGCCCAGGGCAACGTCGGCGCCGGCGCCGGCGCGGCCATCGGCAAGATGTTCGGCATGGACCATGCGATGAAGGGGGGCATCGGTTCCGCCTCCGTCACAGTCCAGGGCGTCACGGTGGGCGCCCTGGTGGCCTGCAACGCGCTCGGCGATGTGCTGGATCCCGACACCGGCACGCTGATTGCCGGCGCGCGCACGCCCGATGGCGCCGGCCTGCGTGACACGCGACTCTGCCTGTTGCGCGGTGAGCCACCCCAACCCATCCTGGCTGGCACCAACACCACCATCGGCGTCATCGCCACCGACGCCACACTGACCAAAGTCCAGGCCCGGCGCCTGGCGATGGCGGGTCATGACGGCCTGGCACGAAGCATCAATCCCGCGCACACCCTGTCCGACGGCGACACTTTGTTCGCCCTGGGTACCGGGGCGACCGACCGCACGCCGGGCATGACGGTGCTCAGCGTCATGGCCGCCGAAGCCGTGGCCCGCGCCACCGTGCGCGCGGTGCGGGCCGCTCACAGCCTTCAGGCCGGGACCACCTGGCTGGCGGGCGCCGCGGGCGATGCGCCGAGCGACGCTTGATCCGTCGGATTCCGTATGCATAATCCCCGAGCGCTTTCTCCTTGCGTTCACAACAACCCTTGAAGACCGGAGCCCGCCATGGTTCAACGCATGACATTTCCTTTCAGACCGGCGACGCGCGCGCGCGCAATGGCCCTCGCGGCGATACTTCCTCTCGCGCTGGGCGCCTGCGCACCGGATGCCTGGAAAAGCAACCCCAGCTACGACGCCTTTGTCGATCAGATTCTGCGCAACTGCGGCAACATGCGCCTGGGCGAGCTGACAGTCTCGGACCTGCTGAACCAGGATTCGGCAACGTCCAGCGCGTACTTTTATGACCTGACGGCCCGCTGGGGGCAGAACCGGATTTCCACCGCCGACTACATCGAGGGGGTGATGTCGGTCGGCGGTGGCCGCGAGTCGCCGGCCCTCAAGTGCATCGTGGCACAGAAAGGGCAGTAGCGAGAGGACGAACCGGGTGGCCAGAACGACCCGGCTGGCCACGAGGCGGGTGTCGGGCCATGATGCTCACGCCCTCACGGTGGTGCTGTTGTTCAACCCGGTGCGCGCCCCATCGAATTGCTCCTGAACCTGGTCGACATCCCGCAGATCGAGCGCATCGAAGTGGATGACCGACGCGCTGTCGTCCAACATGGATCGGACTGGCAGAAGTCCCCAAACCGGTGTCGCAAGAAACCTGGGGATTCATCGATCCGGCGAAGACGGATCGACAGTCCGTCAACCGTGCCCGATGCCCGGCGCCTGGTCCGACGCCAGCGTGTTGCGCAAGGCCGTCTGTGCCACCGCATCCAGCGCGTCGTCGAGCATGAGACCGGACGACACGATGCGGATCATGCCTGCCGAGAGCAGGCGTGCCATGGACCGGCGCGACATCGAATGGGCGCGCCCGCGCGTGGAGGTGAACATGAACAGTGTGCGGTGCGGACTGCTCCAGGTCAGCTTGAGACGGGTCCATTGACCGTCGAGCATCAGTTCCACCCAGGCTCCTTCGCTGATGCTCTCGCTGGTCGATTGCGCTTCGAGGCGATCGGCCTCCGAGATCTCCAGCGTGGTCGGATCCAGCGGCATCACCGACTCGGCTTCGAGATAGCCGGCATCCGCAGTCTCGGCCTCCCCCAGCCATGGAGCTTCAGAGGGCATGGCCTCCTCGAGTGCAGCTTCTTGGACATCCGGAGCAACCGGATCGCGTGCTGCACCGACGGCACGTTCGAGCCCAGCCTGCGCCGCCTTTTCTCGTGCCGCTCGAGCTTCCTGCAGCACCGTCTCATGACAGGCAATCAGTTCATCAAAAAACTGCGAAATTCGCCTCTGCGGAAAGGAAATCAGCTGCAGTCCCGAGCGAAGGGTCGCCAACAGGGAAGGGATCAACTCGACCAACCGAACCGGGTTACGCCGCGCCTGCCAAGGCTGCACGCTCCAGATCAAGTCATCCACGACCGTCAGATACCCTTGCGGATCGGTGCTGCCGCTGGTGCAGTTCAACTGCGATTCCGCCACCACTTGTGCCCACGGACCGACCAGGAAACTGCGCACCAGCAGCGGCACGGGCTGGTCGTTCATCCGGCCCAACCATTGGTCCACCAGCCGCTGCGCCAGCAGGTTACGCTGCTCGACATGCAACAAGGCGCGGGCGGTTTCTTCCCGCAAGGCAATTTGCACCTTGTCGTCCTGCTGCCAAACGGCGACCAGCTTTTCAACCTCCAGTGCAAAGGCCACCGCTTTCGTTTCAGATGAGGCCTTGATGGATTGCACGGCGGACCTGATCGACTGAACAAACCGCTCGTAACCGATGTCCTGCTCCGAGGTGTAGGCCAGACTCCGATCGGTGACGCGGTCAAGGAACTGACGCGCAGGATGGCGGTGGTCACTGAAGAAGCGGACATCCGTGCGAGCCAGTTCCAGCAGCGACGATGTCAAGCCCTTCAAGGCATCGCGGACCTGCCCGAGCAAGCGATCGTCCTGCGTCAGGTTCTCCAGCATCATGCGGGTGACTTCCTCGCCGATCTGCTGCCCGAGCTGCCGACCGTCCATCGGTGTGCGCAGGCTCATGTCCACATGCTGGACGGCCGCGTTGCCGGCCGAGGCACTTTGTTGCTTCTTGCGCAATTCGAGACGCTGAATCATCGCCTCGACCTGTTTCATGTCCTGCAAGGCCGTCAACGACGCAGGAATGGTGTGCAGGAAATCACCGCCAGGTCGAGGGGCCAGGTTGGAGATATCGCCAATGTCGGCCGACAGCAGCCGCCTCAGGCGCTCGAGCGTGACGACGGCCCGCGTCGTCTCATTGCTCTTCTCGGTGTTCCGGGTCGCTGCGACAGCGGCCAGCGTGGGCGGCGTGATTCCTGCCGGTTCCACCCCCTGTGCCACAAGCCACTCGGTCAACTCCCGGTAGATCTGGCGCAATCCGACGCCGAGCCGACCCGCCGCCGACGCCAGCACCTCGCTGCGGATCTCGGCGATCGAGATGTGCGCCGCCATGGTGTCGCGCAGCGCCTTGGCGAACAGTTCCGGTCGCAGCGGATTGATGTTGGGCTGCACGTTGATCCAGCCCATCACCGTGCTGATCAGCGCATTGAGCCGCGGCAAGGCTTCACCGGCTGTGAAATCGAGCTCCTGCTGCACCCGGGCCAATTCGATGCTCTTGTCAAGTTCGCCCACATCCAGCAGCTGGATATCCTCGAAGCGCACGAGCGGGCGACTTCCGGCGTCGGACACCCCGCCATACGACAGGACGCGCAACTGTCCGGAGAACGCGTTGCGCATGGAATCGCGCTGGTCCAGCAACTGCTGAATCACCGGTTTCAGTTCCGGCCGAAGGCCGCCACGGCCAGCCGGCTTGAGCGGATCCAGCCCGGCGGCCAGACGCAGGCCGTCCAACACCTGGTCCATCAGGCTCGGTACCTGCGCCAGCACCAATTCCAGACAGGCGGACACCGTCACCCGCCGTTTGACGAGGTTGTCCCCGATTCCGATCCTGCGTTTGACTCCCGGTCTCATGGGCGCAAGTATTGCAGGAAAACTGGTGCTTGAGAACGCCTCCTACTTCAGGGCCTTGAAGCGCATGCGCTTGGGTTTGGCGCCTTCTTCGCCGAGGCGGCGCTTCTTGTCGGCTTCGTATTCCTGGTAGTTGCCGTCGAAGAACACCCACTGGCTGTCGCCTTCAGCCGCCAGGATGTGGGTGCAGATGCGGTCCAGGAACCAGCGGTCGTGGCTGATCACCATGATCGAGCCGGCGAATTCCAGCAGCGCGTCTTCCAGCGCCCGAAGGGTTTCCACGTCGAGGTCGTTGGACGGCTCGTCCAGCAGCAGCACGTTGCCGCCCGCGATCAGCGTCTTGGCGAGGTGCAGTCGCCCGCGTTCACCGCCGGAGAGCATGCCGACCTTCTTCTGCTGGTCGCCACCATTGAAGTTGAAGCGGCCGCAGTACGCGCGGCTGGGCATCTGGAACTTGCCCACGGTCAGGATGTCCAGCCCGCCCGAGACGTCTTCCCAGACCGTCTTGTCGGCGCTGAGCGCATCGCGGCTCTGGTCCACGAACGCCATCTTCACCGTCTGGCCGATGATCACCTCGCCGCTGTCGGGCTTCTCGCGCCCCGCGATCAGCTTGAACAGCGTGGACTTGCCGGCCCCGTTCGGGCCGATGATGCCGACGATGGCACCGGCCGGCACGGTGAACGACAGGTTGTCGATCAGCAGGCGGTCACCGAAGGACTTGCTGACGTTGTGAAATTCAATGACCTGGCTGCCCAGGCGGTCGGCCACCGGGATGAAGATTTCCTGCGTTTCGTTGCGGCGCTGGTATTCGTAGTCGCTCAGCTCCTCGAAGCGGGCAATGCGCGCCTTGCTCTTGGCCTGGCGGCCCTTGGCGTTCTGGCGCACCCACTCCAGCTCTTTCTTCATCGCCTTGGTGCGGGCGTCCTCGGTGCGCTGTTCCTGCTCCAGGCGGGCTTCCTTCTGCTCCAGCCAGGTGGAATAGTTGCCCTTGTACGGAATGCCGCGGCCGCGGTCGAGTTCCAGAATCCATTCGGCCGCGTTGTCCAGGAAGTAGCGGTCGTGGGTGATGGCCACCACGGTGCCGGGGAAACGCTGCAGGAACTGCTCCAGCCAGTCCACCGACTCGGCATCCAGGTGGTTGGTGGGTTCGTCGAGCAGCAGCATGTCGGGGCGTGACAGCAGCAGACGGCACAGCGCGACGCGGCGCTTTTCACCGCCGGACAGGTTCCTGATCACCGCATCCCAGGGCGGCAGCCGCAGCGCGTCAGCGGCAATCTCCAGCTGATGCTCGGAGGCATCGCCCGCGGTGGCGATGATGGCTTCGAGCTTGGCCTGTTCGGCCGCCAGCGCGTCGAAGTCGGCGTTCTCGTCGGCATAGGCGGCATAAACCTCTTCGAGCCGCTGCTGGGCCGCCTTGATTTCGCCCATGCCGCTTTCGACCGCCTCGCGCACGGTCTGGTCCGGCTCCAGCTGCGGCTCCTGCGGCAGGTAACCGATCTTGATGCCGGCCATCGGAATGGCCTCGCCCTCGATCTCCTTGTCGATGCCGGCCATGATCTTGAGCAAGGTGGACTTGCCCGAGCCATTCAGACCCAGCACGCCGATCTTGGCACCGGGAAAGAAGGACAGCGAAATGTCCTTGAGGATTTCGCGTTTCGGCGGCACGATCTTGCCGACGCGGTTCA
>ERZ1645185.1284-NODE-1284-length-10311-cov-4.814060_pt1 | contig 10311 bp, 8 predicted proteins | sample MGYA00575351_ERZ1645185 | MGnify/ENA primary metagenome ERZ1645185 (study PRJEB40838, sample SAMN11284767) | freshwater sediment metagenome | isolation source: river sediment | host: Sediment | place: India: Jana village, Kanpur | collected 2015-12-17 ... | reverse complement strand
GGTTGATTCCAGTGCCACCGGATGGCTCAGACCTGAACCCGCTGTTGCAGGACATGGGCATGGTGATACATCCGCCCATGCTGTACATGGGCTATGTCGGCTTCTCCGTGGCGTTTGCCTTCGCCATTGCCGCGCTGCTGTCCGGAAAGCTGGACGTCGCTTGGGCGCGCTGGTCACGCCCCTGGACAACCGTGGCATGGATGTTCCTGACCCTGGGCACCGCGCTGGGCAGCTGGTGGGCCTACTACGAACTGGGCTGGGGCGGCTGGTGGTTCTGGGACCCGACCGAAAATGCCTCCTTCATGCCCTGGCTTGCGGGTACCGCGCTGATCCACTCGCTGGCCGTCACCGAAAAACGCGGCGCGTTCAAAAGCTGGACCGTGTTGCTGGCCATTACCGCTTTCTCACTCAGTCTGCTGGGCACCTTCCTCGTGCGCTCCGGCGTGCTCTCTTCGGTCCACGCCTTCGCCACTGACCCTGGGCGCGGCGTATTCATCCTGTCCTTCCTGGGCGTGGTCATCGGCGGATCGCTGGCGCTGTATGCCTGGCGCGCGCCGCGTCTGATGACCGGCGGCGCATTCAGCTGGTTTTCGCGCGAGGCGCTGCTGCTGGGCAATAACGTGCTGCTGCTGGCGGCGCTGGGCTCCGTCCTGCTGGGCACGCTTTACCCGCTGTTCATGGATGCCCTGGGGTTGGGCAAGATTTCCGTCGGTCCCCCTTACTTCAACGCCGTGTTCATTCCCTTGATTGCGCCTGTGCTGTTCCTGACCGGGGTGGGCCCGCTGGTACGCTGGAAACAGGCCAGCCTGCCGGACCTGGCTGTGCGCCTCAAATGGGCGTTCGCCGTCTCGCTGGTGGCGGCGGCACTCATTCCCTTTACCGCAGGCGGTATGAATCTGATGGCCACACTGGGACTGTTCCTGGCGCTGTGGATACTGTTCACCATCCTGATCGGCTTTTCCGAGCGTCTGAAGAATGTGCAGGGCAGCCTGATGCAAAAGCTGGCCAGCCTGCCGCGTGGCTATTGGGGTATGCAGATCGCCCACGCCGGTCTGGCCGTTGGCGTGATCGGCGCCACAGTAGTGTCCAACTTCGAGTCCGAACGTGATGTGCGCATGAATGTCGGCGACCATGTCGAACTGGCGGGCTACCGCTTCACCTTCCAGGGCGTAAAGGAAGTGCCGGGGCCGAATTACATCGCAGGGCGCGGCACAATCGAGGTGGAAAAGTCCGGCAGCAAGTTTGTGCTGCACCCCGAGAAGCGCATCTACAACGCCTCCGGCATGCCGATGACCGAGGCCGGTATTGATTACGGCATCTTCCGGGATGTGTACGTCTCGCTGGGCGAACAACTGGAAAGTGGCGCCTGGACGGTCAAGGTCTACCACAAGCCATTCGTGGACTGGCTGTGGGGCGGCGCATTCCTGCTGGCTTTGGGCGGCGCACTGGCGGCTTCTGACCGGCGCTATCGCATCGCGCTGAAAAGGGATGAAAAGACCGCTGCCAACACGGCACAAGAGGCCAGCGAAGGAGCAGGAGCATGAAACGCTGGATACCACTCATTCTCTTCGCCGTTCTGGCCGGCTTTCTGTATGTTGGCCTGTACCTCAACCCGCGCGAAGTGCCCTCACCCTTCATCGGCAAACCCGCTCCAACATTTGTCCTGCCCGTCATCGGCCAGCCTGGAACAACCTTTTCTCCCGAACAGGCCAAAGGCAAAGTCTGGCTGCTCAACATCTGGGCGCCGTGGTGTGTGTCCTGCCGCGCCGAGCACCCGTATCTGATGCAACTGGCGCAATCCGGCGTACAGATTTACGGCCTCAACTGGAAAGACAAGGATCGCGAGGCGGAAGCATTGCTGAACGAGAAAGGCAGCCCGTATGTCGTGACAGTCGACGACCTGGATGGCCGTGTCGGTATTGATTTTGGGGTGACGGGCACACCCGAAACCTTCGTCATCGACAGGGCAGGCATTATCCGTCTGAAGCATGTCGGGCCGATTGACGATGGGGTTTGGCAGAAAAAATTCGCTCCCTTGCTGCAGGAGCTGGAGAAATCAACATGAAGCTCACTGCACTGCTGTTTGCATTTGCGCTTGCCGCGCCAGCCCTTGCCGGAGAAGCCGCGCCCAATGCCGAAAACCCCGAGGTCGAAGCACGCATCAACAAACTGGGCGAGGATCTCAGATGTCTGGTATGCCAGAACGAATCACTGGCCGGCTCGCGCGCTGATCTTGCCGAGGATTTGCGTCGTGAAATGCGCGAACAGATGCAAGCCGGCAAGAGCGATGCCGAAGTGATCGACTACCTCACCGCACGCTATGGCGATTTTGTGCTGTACCGCCCGCCCTTCAAACCCGTGACCTACCTGCTGTGGCTCGGTCCGGTGATATTTCTGGGAATCGGCGGCGGCGTCTGGTATGTCACCCTGAAACGCCGCCGCAAGATGCAGGATCAGATACAACCCGACAGCGAAGCCCTGAAAAAGGCCGCCGCACTGCTCGATCAATAAGCGCCCACCCAAACCACTTTCCCTGGAGTTCAGCTTGAACTGGAACCTGTTTAATTTCCCGCCCCTGTTCTGGGTTTTTACACTTGGCATGGCGCTGCTGGCACTGGTTTTTGTGCTGCCGCCATTGTTGCGCGCGCGTCCTGCGTCATCACTCATGCAACGGCGCCAGGTCAACATCGACGTTTACCGCGACCAGTTGCGCGACCTGGAGGCTGAATACGCAGAAGGCGCTTTGGACAAGACCCAGTTCGACGCTGCCAAACTGGAACTGGAAAGCCGCCTGGCCGAAGACGCACTTTCGGACGAAGCGCCGCCCGCCTACAACAAGGGCGGCAAGAAGCTCGGCATTGCACTGGGAGCCGCCATGCCCGTGCTGGCCTTTGGCATCTACTTCATGATCGGCAATCCCTGGGCAATCAACGAAGCCGTCGCGCAACAGCCCATGGCAGCCGCAGGAGGACACGGCGATTTTTCCGCCATGCTGGAAAAGGCCATCCAGAAAACCGAAGACAACCCCGGCGACGCCGAAGCCTGGGTCATGCTGGCCAAGACCCATTCCGTCATGCAGCAATGGGCGGAAGCGGACAAGGCCTATGCCAGGGCCGTGCAGTTGCAACCAAAAAATGCCACCGCCATCGCCGGGCAGGCCGAGGCGCTGGCCATTCTCAATGGCCGCGTCATGCAGGGCAAGCCGACCGAACTGGTGTTGCAGGCACTGGCCATCAATCCGCAGGAACCCAAGGCGCTGGAACTGGCCGGCATTGGCGCGTTTCAGGAAAACAACTTTGCCCAGGCCGCCTATTACTGGAAACAGCTACTTAACCAGTTACCACCGGAATCCCCCTACGCCATGGACATTGCCATGGCCATGAAGGAAGCCAAGGAACGCGCTGAAGCGGCATTTGGCAAACCGCTGGACAAGATGCTGGGCACTGACAAGGTCGTCATCCAGACCATCAACGGCACGGTGGACATCAGCCCGGCGCTGAAGGCCAGGATACCGGCCAATGCCGCCATCTTCCTCTTCGCCAAAACCGCCGACGGCGGAATGCCCGTTGCCGCCATCCGCTCCGAAGCCGCAAAACTGCCGCTGGAATTTGAACTGAACGACAGCATGGCCATGAACCCCGACAACCGCCTGAGCCTGCACAAGGAAGTTATCGTCACCGCGCGCATCTCTGCCACCGGCGATGCCAAGCCCCAGCCCGGTGACTTCGAAGGCAGCCTGGGCAAGGTCAAGGTCGGCACAAAGGGTCTCAAGCTGGTGATCGACACGATCCGCCCCTGAAGAAAACACTGCTGCACTTACGTGCGGCAGCGTTATTTTTTCTTGCGAGCTGCGCTCTTGCGCGGCTTTTCCTCATCCACAGGTTTGATGACACTCTGGGTTTCTACCAGCGTGAAATCGATCTTGCTGGTTTCGATGTCTGCACGCACCACCTTCACGGTCACACGGTCGCCCAGCCGGAAACGCTTGCCGGTGCGTTCGCCAATGAGCCAGTGCTTGGACTGGTCGTAGTGGAAGTAGTCTTGCCCCAGTTCAGTGACGTGTACCAGACCTTCGACAAACACTTCATCCAGCGCGACAAAGATGCCGAAGCTGGTCGCAGCCGACACTGTGCCTTCGTAGATGTTGCCGATGTGGTCGCGCATGTAATAGGTTTTGAGCCAGGCTTCCACATCACGGCTGGCTTCGTCGGCGCGGCGTTCCGTTGCCGAACAATGCATGCCGATTTCCGCCAGCGGCTGTTTGGCCGGTTTTTCCTTTTTCACGGCGGCCTTGATGGCGCGGTGCACCAGCAAGTCCGGATAGCGCCGGATGGGCGAGGTGAAATGCGTGTAGTGCTCATAGGCCAGGCCGAAATGCCCGACGTTGTCCGGGCTGTACATCGCCTGTTTGAGCGAACGCAGCATCACGGTCTGCAATAACTGCGCATCGGGGCGCGGCTTGATTTGCTTGAGCAGCGCAGCATAGTCCTTGGCTTGCGGTTCGTCTCCGCCGCCCAGTTGCAGGCCGAATTCGCCCAGGAATCCGCGCAATGCCGTCAGTTTCTCCGGCGTGGGCCCTTCGTGGATGCGATACAGGCCGGGCATTTTCTGCTCAAGCAGAAAATCGGCCGCACAGGTATTGGCCGCCAGCATGCATTCCTCGATCAGCTTGTGGGCATCGTTGCGCTGCACGGGGGCGATATGGGTGATCTTGCCTGCATCATCGAAATACATGCGGGTCTCTGCGCTTTCAAAATCGATTGCGCCGCGTTTTTGCCGGTTTTTAAGCAGCAGGCGAAACAGCTTTTCCAGATTTTGCAGATGCGGCAGCAGCGCCTTGTGTTCCTTGCCCGGTTTGTCCTCGCCGGACAGCCAGCCCCACACCTGTTCATAGGTCAGGCGCGCATGCGAGAACATGACGGCAGGATAAAAACGGTAATCCTTGAGATTGCCCTGAGCATCAATGTTGGCGTCGCATACCATGCACAGGCGTTCGACCTGCGGGTTGAGCGAACACAGCCCATTGGACAAGGCCTCCGGCAACATCGGAATGACCCGGCGCGGGAAATACACTGAAGTGCCGCGTGCATAGGCTTCCACATCCAGCGGTTCGCCCGGCTTCACATAATGAGAGACATCGGCAATGGCCACGACCAGACGCCAGCCCCGGCCTTTCGCCTCGCAATACACGGCATCGTCAAAATCCCTGGCGGTCTCGCCGTCGATAGTTACCAGTGGAAGCTGTGTGAGGTCTTCGCGCCCTGCCCAGTCTTTCTTGAGCACCTTCTTGGGAAGTTTCTTCGCCTGCGTTTCCACGTCGGGCGGGAACACATGCGGCAGGTCGTGCTTGCGCAGGGCAATTTCGATTTCCATGCCCGGGCCGGTAAAGTCGCCCAGCACTTCGACGATTTTTCCGACCGCCTCGGTATGCTTGCTGGGCCAGCTGATGATCTCGGCCGTCACGACCTGGCCATGCGCCGCATTGGCGGCATGTTCGCGCGGAATCAGAATGTCCTGGTTGATGCGACGGTTTTCCGCCACCAGGAAGCCCACGCCCTGTTCCTGGTAATAACGCCCCACCACTTTCTTCAGGCCGCGCTCCAGTACCTCGACGATCTTGCCCTCTGGCCGCCCGCGCCGGTCCAGGCCGGAAATGCGCGCCAGCACCTTGTCGCCGTGCAATACCTGATGCATTTCCTTGGGCGAGAGGAAAATATCCTCGCCGCCTTCGTCCGGCACCACAAATCCGAAACCGTCGGCATGGCCTTCGATGCGGCCGCGTATCAAGTCCAGCTTGCTGGGCAGACACCATTCATCGCGCCGGTTCTGCATGAGCTGTCCATCACGCGCCATTGCACCGAGGCGGCGCTGGAACAGGATCAGCTCTTCTTCCTTGATGGAGAGCAGACCGGCCAAAGCGCCAAATGACAGAGGTTTGCCTTCGTTTTCAAGTACCTGCTGAATATATTCACGCGATGGCAATGGCTGGCCGTATTTGGCCATTTCCCGCTCCAGATGAGGATCCTGGGCGCGCAGCCCCTTGAATTCATTTCCCTTGCCACGACTGCGGCTGGATTTCTTCGTTGACAATTTAATAGCTTTCCTTAAAATACGCGGCTTCCGCGCCCAGATGGCGGAATTGGTAGACGCACTAGTTTCAGGTACTAGCGGGTAAAACCGTGGAGGTTCGAGTCCTCTTCTGGGCACCAAATCAGACAACGCCACATCTTGCGATGTGGCGTTTTCAATTCATGGCTGCATTATGACACGGCCAGACTACCAGCTTGTGGTAAACGCAGAATGCGCGCGACTGCCGAGCCAAACCCTGTGACACCTGTGTTTTGACAATGCTAGCCACACAAGCATAGATCCGCCACCTCAAGTACCTTCGCGCACAACTGTCGCACTTATTCAACACGCTTGGCAACATCCCTTTTCCCAACAAAAAAAGGACTAGCCAATCTTTTATTTGTTTTGTATATTAGTAATTGCTGATTTATGTGCAATAACTAACTCACGACACAAAGAGGATCCCCCATGAATGCGAACCGCGCAGCGCTTTCGATTTTCATTTTAGCTATGGCCGGGGCTATAGCCATGTTAAGCGGATGCAGCAACGAAACACCCAAAACGCTCACTTATGCCGCTGATATCAAGCCAATTCTTGACCAGCATTGTGTGGAGTGCCACCAGGCTGGTGGAAAAGGCACTGAAAAATCCGGCCTGCTGCTGGATAGCTATGCTGCTACCATGCGCGGCACCAAATTCGGGCCCGTCGTGATTCCCGGCCAAGCCATCAACAGCACGCTGTACCGTCTGACCACGGGCAAGGCCGACCCATCGCTGCGTATGCCTCACGATGCCAAGCCGCTGCCCGAAGAAGTCACCAACATGCTGCGCGACTGGATTGATCAAGGCGCAAAAGAGCAGTAATCCATTCCTTAATTCAACGGCACAAACCTTCGCCGGGTGAAATCTTTCTCCCGGTTAACCTCATCCGACATCTATTCAACATGAGCAGCAACCGCTTCCTTCATTTCAGTTTTCTCCCTCTGTCAATGCGCATGGTTTTTACCATGACGCTTCTGGTGCTTGGTACCGGTTATTTGTTCGCCATGATCCAGGTGTTTACCGTACACGCTGGTCGCGATGGCAATCCATCCCTTTCCGCCGCCGACCTGCGCATTGCCTACAGCGGCAAGGAAGGCGGTACACGTCTGGAATCCGCCCTGAACGGTCCCATGCAGGGCATGTTGCCCGCCAATGAGCGCAGCGAAATTCTCAAATGGGTGCATGACGGTGCTGCGCAAGAAGACTACGACGCTCGCGTCAAAAGCATCATGGATAGCCGCTGTATCGCCTGTCACAATGGCTCTAACCCGCACCAGCCAAACCTGACCAACTTCGATGACGTGACCAAACTGGTGGCCAAGGATGAAGGCATGAGTATTGGCACGCTGGTACGCGTGTCGCACATCCACCTGTTTGGCATAACCTTCATCTTCTTCATTGTCAGTTCCATTTTTGCCCACGCCTACATGCGCCCCCTGTGGCTCAAATGCGTGGTGATCGTAGTGCCGTTCCTGACCATTCTCATGGATATTGGCTCATGGTATCTGACCAAGCTGTGGCCTGGCTTTGCCTGGCTGGTCATCGGCAGCGGCGCACTGATGGGCATATCCTTCACCATTCAGTGGTTCACATCGATGTACCAGATGTGGCTCTACAAACTGCCGCAAGATATTGTTGAATGCGGTGGTGTGTTGCCAGTGTTGGGTACAAAGAGTGGCTGCGACATTAACAACTGAGTTAAAGCTACCCAACAAAAAAAGCCGGGCAGATGCCCGGCTTTTTACTGGTGCAAAGATGTCTCAATCAAACGGATGGCGCTTGACGATGGTTTCCTCACGATCCGGGCCAGTGGAAATGATGTCGATCGGCACGCCGCAAAGCTGTTCCATACGATTGAGATAAGAACGCGCGTTGGCCGGCAGGCCATCCACGGTTTTGACGCCGACGGTGGTGTCACTCCAGCCGGGCAGCTCTTCGTAGATCGGTTCGCAGTTGGACAGGGTTTCAGCACCGACTGGCAGGATGTCACTCTTGATGCCATCAATGTTATACCCCACGCAAATGCGCAGGGTTTCCAGTCCATCCAGCACGTCAAGCTTGGTCACACAAAGGCCGGAAATACCGTTGATCTGGATCGAACGCTTGAGTGCTGCGGCATCGAACCAGCCGCAACGGCGTGCGCGACCGGTAGTCGCGCCAAACTCATGGCCTTTTTCGCCCAGGTATTTGCCCACATCATCAAACAGTTCGGTAGGGAACGGACCAGAGCCTACACGCGTGGTATAGGCCTTGGTAATGCCAAGCACGTAGTGCATGGATGACGGCCCCATACCGGTACCGGTGGAAGCACCACCCGCCGTGCAGTTGGAAGAGGTCACGAAGGGATAGGTGCCGTGGTCAATATCCAGCAGTGTGCCCTGGGCGCCTTCAAACAGCAGGTTGTCGCCTGCCTTGTTGGCGTCGTACAGTGCGCGCGGCACGTCTGCCACCAGCGGTTTGATTCGCTCGGCCATGCGCATGGCATCATCAAGCGATTTATTGAAATCAACAATATCGGCTTTGTAATAATTTTTGAGCATGAAATTGTGCTGATCCAGCACTTCACCCAGCTTGGCGGCAAACCTCTCGCGGTGGAACAGATCCTGTACACGCAGCGCGCGGCGCGCCACCTTGTCTTCATAGGCGGGGCCAATACCACGCCCAGTGGTGCCGATCTTGCCGGCGCCCTTGGCGATTTCACGCGCCTTGTCCAGCGCCACATGGTGCGGCAGGATCAGCGGTGTGGCTTCGGAAATTTTCAGGCGCCCTTCAACACTGACGCCCGCAGCCGCCAGCATGTCCATTTCTTCCAGCAGCGCATCCGGTGCCATCACCACACCATTGCCGATGTAGCAGGTGACGTTGTCACGCAGAATTCCGGATGGGATCAGGTGCAAAACCGTTTTCTTGCCATTGACAACCAGTGTGTGGCCAGCGTTGTGCCCGCCCTGAAAACGCACCACACCCTGGGCGCGGTCGGTCAGCCAGTCAACGATTTTTCCCTTGCCTTCATCGCCCCACTGGGTACCGATGACGACGACGTTCTTTGCCATGCTATGTGACTCCCCAAAAAATATTTCGTTGTATTGTCTGTGCCATCAGCTAGTGTTCAACCATTTCCACCAACTCACGCAAATCCAGGCTGAATCCTGTGGCCGGACGCGCCCGGCCAAATATCTTGCCGACTTCATCGTAGCGCCCGCCCAATGCAATCGCACGACTACGTCCCTGCGCATAGGCTGCAAACACCACGCCGCTGTGGTAGCCATAACCGCGCAATTCAGCCAGATCAAAAGCCAGTTCTGCGCCCTTGCCCGAAAGCTTCTGCGCCAATTGAGACAGGGTGTCCAGCGCTGCATGTATTTGCGGAAGACCTGGCAACACCGTGCGTGCAGCTTGCAGCACATCAATGCCGCCATACAACTGTGTAAGATCCTGCATGGCTTGAGCCAGCATAGGGTCAACACCAGCACACAGTGCCTTGACGTCTGAAGCAGCCTTGTTTTGCAGGGCGATGAACAGACTCTCTTCGAGTTCTGCAGACAAGTTTGCCGCTTCCGCCAGGGCACGGAATATTCCAACATGCCCGATATCCAGTTGCAGAGTCGGAAGCCCGGCTGTATTCAGGCTATCCAGCATTAACTGAACGATTTCAATGTCCGCTTCGACAGCCGGGATGCCGTAAATTTCAGCCCCCAGTTGCATAGGCTCGCGCGAGTGATATACGCCATCCGGCACAGCATGTAAAACGCTGCCGGCGTAGCAAAGCCTGTTCACCGCATTGCGCCCCAGCAAATGCGCATCAATGCGCGCCACCTGGGGTGTCATGTCGGCACGTACGCCCATCATGCGCCCGGTCAGTTGATCCACCAGCTTGAAGGTTTTCAAATCGAGATCGCCGCCAGTACCTGTCAGCAACGAATCAACGTACTCGATCAGGGGAGGAACAACCATCTCGAACCCACGCGCCCGAAACAGATCCAGCATGGCGCGGCGGGTTTCTTCCAGCTTCCAGGCCTTGGGTGGCAAAACGTCTTCAATATTTTCGGGGAGCAACCAGGCGCGCATGGGTATTGTCAGAAAATGATTATTTTACAAGCAGGATAAGGATCAGCCCCGCCAGCATGGAAGCTGCGCCAATAAAGCGCAACTGGCCATCCCGCAGTTCAATGACGCGGCGGAATGTTTCGCGCCACATGG
>ERZ1645185.1283-NODE-1283-length-10312-cov-17.082285_pt1 | contig 10312 bp, 6 predicted proteins | sample MGYA00575351_ERZ1645185 | MGnify/ENA primary metagenome ERZ1645185 (study PRJEB40838, sample SAMN11284767) | freshwater sediment metagenome | isolation source: river sediment | host: Sediment | place: India: Jana village, Kanpur | collected 2015-12-17 ... | reverse complement strand
TGGAGGGCCTCGACGGCGCCCCGGATCGCGTGCTGCGCTTCAACGACCCGCGCCGCTTCGGCTGCCTGCTGTGGCAGGCGCCCGGCGAGGTCCATCCGCTGCTGGCGGGCCTCGGCCCCGAGCCGTTGTCGGACGACTTCGACGGCGATTACCTGTTCGCGCGCAGCCGTGGCCGCGCCGCGCCGGTGAAGACCTTCCTGATGGACCAGGCGGTGGTGGTCGGGGTGGGCAACATCTATGCCGCGGAAGCGCTGTTCATGGCCGGGATTTCCCCGCTGCGCCCGGCCGGCAAGGTCTCACGCGCGCGCTATGCGGCGCTCGCGGATGCGGTGAAGGCGATCCTGGCGCATGCGATCGCGCGCGGCGGCACCACCCTGCGCGACTTCCTCAGCCCGGACGGCGCGCCCGGCTACTTCGAGCAGGAACTGCTGGCCTACGGGCGCGGCGGCGCGCCCTGCCCGCGCTGCGGACGGCCGATGCGGCAGGCGCTGGTCGGCCAGCGCGCCAGCGTCTGGTGCGGGCACTGCCAGCGCTGAGCGGGTTTCACGCGGGCCGGCGGCAGCGGCTATAGTGCGGCCTCCCCCGGGGCACACCGCAGCACGATGACCGATTCCGGCGAGATCACCGTCTTGCTCGATGCCGCCCATGGCGGCGATCGCGGCGCCATGGACCGCGTGCTGGCCACGCTGTACCAGGAACTGCATTCGATGGCCCGGCGCCAGCTGGTCGGCCAGCACGGCCACACGCTGGACGCCACCGCACTGGTCCACGAGGCCTACCTGAAGCTGATCGGCCGCGGCGCCGGCGCCGCCCAGTTCGACGACCGCGCGCACTTCTTCGCCTACGCCGCCTCGGCGATGCGCAGCGTGGTCGTGGACTACGCCCGCCAGCGCCTGGCGCAGAAGCGCGGCGGCGACCTGCATCGCGTCACCGACCTGCCGGAGGACATCGAGGGCGGCCTGCGCCTCGACGAGGACATGCTCGGCCTGGACACCGCGCTGACCCGGCTCGCCGCGGTCGACGAGCGCCTGGCCCAGGTGGTGGAGATGCGCTACTTCGCCGGCCTGTCGGAACTGGAGATCGCCGCGCTGCTCAAGCGCTCCGAGCGCAGCGTGCGCCGCGACTGGCAGAAGGCGCGGATGTTCCTGCTCGCCTCCCTGCAGGAGTCGCCCGCGGCCTGACCGCGGGGTCTGGCGACCGGCTGGCCGCGATGGACCTCGAGCGCTGGCAACGCCTGTCCCCGCTGCTCGATGCCCTGCTCGAGCTGCCGCCGGACCAGCGCGCGGAACACCTGGCCGCGTTGCGCCGCGAGGACGAGGCGCTGGCCGCCGAACTGGAACGCCTGCTGTCGCTGGAAGAGGCCGACGTCGACTTCCTGTCGGAACCGGTGGTCGAGCTGCCCAGCGGCGCGCGCCCGGGCGCGCGCATCGGCGCCTACCAGCTCGACCGCCTGATCGGCGAGGGCGGCATGGGCCAGGTCTGGCTCGCCCAGCGCGCCGACGGCCTCTACGACCGCAAGGTCGCGCTCAAGCTGCTGCGCCATGGCCTGGTCGACCCCAGCCTGCGCCAGCGCTTCGTGCGCGAGCGCGAGATCCTGGCGCGCTTCGCCCATCCCTTCATCGCGCGCCTGCTCGATGCGGGCATCGACAAGGATGGCCAGCCCTACCTCGCCCTGGAGTACGTCGAGGGCGAGCCGATCACCGACTACTGCCGCAGCCGCCAGCTCGAGATCCCCGCGCGGCTGGACCTGTTCCGCCAGGTCTGCGAGGCGGTCAGCCACGCGCACGCGAACCTGATCGTCCACCGCGACCTCAAGCCATCGAACATCCTGGTCACCCCGGCGGGGCATGTGCGCCTGCTCGATTTCGGCATCGCCAAGCTGCTCGACGTCGAACGCCCGCCGGTGGAACACACCCGCACCGGCGTGCGCACCTTCACCCTGCACTACGCGGCGCCCGAGCAGATCCGCGGCGAGCCGGTCACCACGATGACCGACGTGTATTCGCTGGGCGTGGTGCTCTACGAGCTGCTGACCGGCAACAAGCCCTACCGGCTCAAGCGGCAGACCGACGCCGAATGGGAAGAGGCCATCCTGGCCGGGGACCCGCTGCGCCCGTCGCAGGCCGCGGCCCGCCTGGATGCCGCGGAAAGCCGTCCGTACACGCCGCCACGCCTCGCGCGGGAGCTCGCCGGCGACCTCGACAACATCACCCTCAAGGCGTTGGCCAAGCAGCCCGAGCGCCGCTACGTTTCGGTGGAGGCGCTGTCGCACGACTTGCACAACTACCTGCGCGGCCGCCCGGTCGCCGCACGCGGCGAGAGCCTGCACTACCGCACGCGGAAATACCTGCAGCGCCACCGCTGGGCGATCGGGGCGACCGTGCTGGTGGTGGCGGTGATGCTGACCGCGCTGGCCATGGTCGGCTGGCAGTCGCGCCAGGCAATGCGCGAAGCCGGGCGCGCGCAGGCCATGCAGAGCTTCGTCGCCGGCCTGTTCGAGAGCGCCGGCGCCACCCCGATGGATGCGCCGATCGACTTGCGCAAGCTGCTGGCGATGGGGATCACCCGCGGCGACCTCAGCCTGGCCCGGCAACCGCAGGCGCGTGCGGAGCTGTACGGCGTGGTCGCCCGCATGCAACTGGGCATCGGCGACTTCCGCGAGGCAGACGCCCTGCTGCGGCAACAGGCGTCCCTGCTCGACACGCTCCCGGATGCACCGAACAGCCTGCGCCTGGAAGCCGCCACCCTGCGGGGTGCCGCGCGGCAGATGCTCAGCGACGCGCGCGGCTGCCTGGCGCAGATGCAGCCCTTGCGCGGCATGGCCGATCGCGAGCAGGAGCAGTTGCCGGCACAGGCCGCCGCGTTCCAATCGCAGCTCGCGCGCTGCCACCGCGACAACGGCGAACCCAACCTCGCCAACCGCCTGTACGGCCTCGCCCTCGAACTTCGGCGAGACCACGGCGACGACGTCGGCGTCGCCGAAAGCCTGCTCGACATCGCGGCGTTGCGCGCGGACGACGGCCGCCCGCGCGAGGCGATCCGCATCCTGCGCGGCGCGCTGGACCAGTTCCGGCACAAGGTCGGCGCACGCCACCCGCTGGCGATCGACCTCCTGCGCAGCCTGTGCACGCTGGAACGCAGCAACGACGCGCTGGAGCAGGCGGAGCGCGATTGCCGCGAGTCGGTGGTCCTCGCCCGCCAGCTGCATGGCCAGGGGCACCGCGCCACCATCGACGCGCGCCGGCAGCTGGCCGCGCTGTACGTCGACCTCGGCCGCTTCGGCGAGGCCGAAACCGAGTTCCTGGACGCCTTCGCGTGGATGCGCGCGCGGCTCGGGCCCGACCACCCGGACCTTGCGCGTACCTACAACAGCCTGGCCATCGTCGCCTGGGAGCGGGGCGAGATGCACAAGGCCGAACGCTACCAGCGGCAGGCGGTGGAGACCTGGCGCAGCAGCCGCAACCCGGGACTCGTCGCATCCGGGTTGTTCAACCTGGGGCTGGTGCTGCACGACGCCGGCAAGGACGACGAGGCGCTGGCCGCGGTGCGCGAAGCGGGTGCGCTGCGCCGCCAGCGCTTCGGCAGCGGCCACGAGATCGTCGGCGACAACAACCGCCTCGAAGGCGAGATCCTCGCGGCGCTGGGCCAGGACGACGAGGCCTTGCGGGTGCTGCGGCAATCGGTGCAACTGACCCGCGCGGGCTTCGGCGGCGCCCATTCGCATGCCCGGCGCGCCGAGATTTCGCTGGCGCGGCTCGAGGCCCGGCTCGGCGATGCCTCGGCGCGCACGCGCCTGGCCACGCTCGGCGACTACCGCGGCACCGACATCGAGCAGCGCAAGGCGGCCTGGCTGGCGCGCGCCTACGCGGCGGAAGGCGACTGCCGCAACGACCCGCCGAGCGCGCGCGGCCAGCTCGACGCGATCCTCGCGCAGATGCAGCTGGCCCTGCCCGAAGGCGGCGCGGTCCCGCGCGAGGTGCAGGGCATCCGCAAGGCCTGCCTGGCCGGCATCGCCCGCCGCTGATTGCGGGTCAGAGCGGCAACGGCGACTGCAGCGGCTCGATGCTGCCCTCGCCGCGCATCACCTTCTTGAACTCCTTGCGCGACACCGAGACGTAGCGCTCGTTGCCGCCGATCTCGACCTGCGGGCCGTCCTGCAGCGCGCGCCCGGCCTCGTCCACGCGCACGGTCATGATCGCCTTGCTGCCGCTGTGGCAGATGGTCTTGATCTCCTGCAGCTCGTCGGCCCAGGCCAGCAGGTACTGGCTGCCCTCGAACAGCTCGCCGCGGAAATCGGTGCGCAGGCCGTAGCAGAGCACCGGGATGCGCAGTGCATCGACCACCTCGCTGAGCTGCCACACCTGCGCCTTGGTCAGGAACTGCGCCTCGTCGACCAGCACGCAGTGCAGCGGGCCGTGCGCCGCGATGTCGGCCGCCACCCGCGCCTGCAGGTCGTCGTCGCGACCGAACGCAAGGCCCTCCGCCTGCAGGCCGATCCGCGACGCCACCGTGCCGCTGCCGGCGCGGAAATCGAGCTTCGGGGTGAGGATGGCCACGCGCATGCCGCGCTCGCGGTAGTTGTACGCGGACTGCAGCAGGGTGGTGGTCTTCCCCGCGTTCATCGCGGAGTAGTAGAAGTAGAGCTTCGCCATGCACGGATTCTAACGGCGCACAAGGCTGGCAGCGGGCGCCGCGCGCTTCGACAATGGCGGCGATGGCACGCGATCCCCTCCATGGCCTGAACCCGCCCCAGCGCGCCGCGGTGCTGCACGTGGACGGCCCGTTGCTGGTGCTGGCCGGCGCCGGCAGCGGCAAGACCCGGGTGATCGTGGAGAAGATCGCGCACCTGATCCACTCGGGCCGCTACCCGGCCAAGCGGATCGCCGCGATCACCTTCACCAACAAGGCCGCGCGCGAGATGCGCGAACGCGTGGCCAAGCGCATCCGCGGCGACGCCGCGCAGGACCTCACCATCTCCACCTTCCACGCGCTCGGCCTGCGCATGCTGCAGGTCGACCACGCCAAGCTCGGCCTGCGGCGCGGGTTTTCGATCTTCGACGCCGACGACGCCGCGGCCCAGTTGAAAGACCTGCTGCCGCCGGGCAGCAAGCCGGATGCGATCGAGGCGGCCAAGCAACTGGTGAGCCGCGCCAAGAACGCCGGGCTGTCGCCGGAGCAGGCCGCCGAGGCCGCGCGCAGCGGCCGCGAGCGCGAGGCCGCGGCCCTGTACGCGCGCTACCAGCAACGGCTCGCCGCGTTCAATGCGGTCGACTTCGACGACCTGATCCGGTTGCCGGTGCAGTTGCTGGAATCCGACGCCGAGGCGGTGATGGCCTGGCGCGAACGCATCGGCTACCTGCTGGTGGACGAGTCGCAGGACACCAACGACGCCCAGTACCGCCTGCTCAAGGCGCTGGCCGGCGACAAGGGCCACTTCACCTGCGTGGGCGACGACGACCAGAGCATCTATGCCTGGCGCGGCGCCAACCCGGAGAACCTGCTGGAACTCGGGCGCGACTACCCCGCGCTGCAGATCATCAAGCTCGAGCAGAACTACCGCTGCAGCAACCGCGTGCTGCGCGCGGCCAACACGCTGATCGCGCACAACCCGCACGAGCACCCGAAGACGCTGTGGAGCGACCAGGCCGACGGCGAGCGCATCCGCGTGTGGGAGTGCAAGGATGCCGCGCACGAGGCCGAGAAGGTCGCCGCGGAGATCCAGTTCATCGCGCAGAAGCATGCCGCGCCGTGGAGCGAGTTCTGCATCCTGTTCCGCGGCAACCACCAGAGCCGCGCGCTGGAAAAGGCGTTGCAGCTGCTGCGCATCCCCTACCACCTGAGCGGCGGCACCGCCTTCCTCGACCGCGGCGAGGTCAAGGACGCGCTGGCCTGGCTGCGCCTGCTGGCCAATCCCGACGACGATGCCGCCTTCCTGCGCGCGGTGCAGTCGCCCAACCGGGGCGTCGGCGCGACCTCGCTGCAGCGCCTCGGCGAGCTGGCCGCGCAGGGCCACCTGCCGCTGTCGCGGGCGGCGGAATCGCTGGCGATCGGCAAGCAGCTGCCGCCGCGCGCGGCCAATGCCCTGCAGGGTTTCTGCGACATCGTCCGCGGGCTGCGCGCGGACGCGCGCACGCTGCCGCCGGCCGAGCTGGTGCGCAAGCTCAACGAGCGCTCCGGCTTGCTCGCCGCCTTGCGCGCGCTGTGCAAGGACGAGGCGCAGTTCCATGCGCGCCGGCGCAACCTGGACGAACTGGCCGACTGGTTCGACGGGCCGAAGACCAGCGGTCCCGGCGAGCTCGCCGCCGCGCTGGCGCTGCTGTCGCACGCCGACAAGGGCGACGCCGGCAACCAGGTGCGGCTGATGTCGATGCACGCGGCCAAGGGCCTGGAGTTCCGCTTCGTGTTCATCGTCGGCGTCGAGGACGGCAACCTGCCGCACGAGGCCAGCATCGAGGAAGGCCGCATCGACGAGGAACGGCGCCTGCTCTACGTCGGCATCACCCGCGCCAAGGAGCGGCTGTGGCTGTCGCACGCGCGCGAGGCGCAGCGCTGGGGCGACCGCCTCCGGCTCAAGCCCAGCCGCTTCCTCGACGAGTTGCCGGCCGACGAATTGCAGCGCGACGGCGCCGACCCGGTGGCCGATGCCGCGCACAAGGCGGAACGGCGCAGCGCCGGCATCGCCAACATCCGCGCCCTGCTCGCCGACTGAACGACGCGGCCCGCTACACTGCCGGGCCCGCCCCACGGAGCCCGCCATGCGCCGCCTGCTGCCCTTCGTCCTGGTCGCCCTGCTGGGCGCCTGCGCCGGCCCGATGGTGCGCCCCGGCGGCGCCAGCTCAGAGGTGCGCGACATCCGCGACCTTGCGCTGGTGGCCCCCGCGCTGGCCGAATCCCCGGCGCGCACCCTACTGGTGCTCGACATCGACGACACCCTGCTCACCTCGGCCGGCTTCTTCGGCAGCGACACCTGGTACGAATGGCAGAAGACCCTCGCCGCGGACGATCCCGGCAAGGTGCCCTGCCTGTTCGACGTGATCGCGCTGAACTACGAGGCCGGCGACCAGGTGCCCACGCAAGCCGATGGCCCGGCCGCGATCAACGCGCTCGGCGTCGACACGCTGATGCTGACCTCGCGCAACCCGCTGTACCGCGGCGGCACCCTGCGCACCCTGCGCGAGGCCGGCTACGCGCTGCCCCGGATGCTGGGCGGGCAGGCCGACGGCAGCGCCTGGGACTGGCGCAAGGCGCCGGATGCCGCGCCGGTGCACGTGGTGTACGACCAGGGCATCTTCATGACCTCGGGGCAGGACAAGGGCCGGGTGCTGCTCGCGCTGCTGCAGCGCCTCGGCCTGCGCTACGAGCGGGTGGTGCTGGTCGACGACGGCCGCAGGAACATCGACAACATGCAGGCGGCGCTGCGCGATGCCGGCATCGCCTACCTCGGCCTGCACTACACCCGCGTCGACAAGACCGTGGATGCCGACGAAGCCGCGGCCGGCCGCGCCGGCTGGCAGGCCTGGCGCCAGCTGCTGGCCGGCACCTATCCGCAGCGCCTGCGCGCACTGGACGCGGGCAAGTGCGCTTACTGACAATAAAATCAGCTAGTTATCTGATTTTACTTCACCCATTGCATTAACTTGGCGCTGGCGTTAGCCTGCACCCAGCCGGTTCGCCGGCGCCATGCCACAACTGCTGTCCTCCGGCCCAGGCCGGATTTGAAGGAGGCCACCGGCCTCCTTTTTTCTTGGCCGCGCTTGCGCCACGGCGCCGGCCGCCCCGACACTCCGGCGATGCCATCCCGGGAATGCCGATGACGCGCTCGCTGCCGCACCGCCTCGCGCTCCTGGCCGGCCTGCTGGGCGCGTTGCTGGCGGGCGGCTGCCAGCGCGACGCCACGCCCTCCTCGCCGATCGCGGTGGCGCCTGCGGCCCGGGTCGCGCCGGCCACACGCCCCATCGATGCCGTCCTGCTGCTGCGCGACCGCCTGCTGGCCCGCGACGGCGCCGGCTTCGCCCGCCTCGCGGTGCCGCCCGGCCTGCACGCCCGGCTGGCGAGCGGGTGGTCCGCGGGCCGCACGCGCTGGCCGCTGGACGAGCTGCCGCTGGACGCGCGTTTGCCGAAGATGCTCGCCGCTTTGCAGCAAAAAGAGGCGCAATCGACGCTGGTCGCGACCTTCGACCGCCAGTTCAAGGGCGCCGACCGCGACATCGACCAGACCCTCCGCACCTTGGTGGTGTTCGGCGGCGAGTACGTGCAGAAGGCCCCCGACTACACCGCCGCCGAGCGCGAGCACGTGGTGCAGGCGATCGCCGCGGTCGGCGACTGGGCCGTGGCTGCCCCGTTGTCGGATCCGGCGCGCGCACGTCGCTTCTTCACCGCGCTGGTGGCCGCCGCGCAGCGCAGCGGCATCGACGGCAAGGCCGGGAACGCCGCGTTCGCCAGGCTCGGGATGGACGACAGCCTGCGCCGGCTGTCGCCCTTCCTCGCCACCCTGCTGGCCCAGCTGCGCGACCAGTACGGGCTGGACCTGGACGCCAGCCTGCGCGGACTGGACGTGCGCCTGCTCGAGCAGACCGGCGACAGCGCCCGCCTGCGCCTGCGCTACACCCTGGCCGGGCGGCCGATCGACGCCATCGTGCCGGCGGTCCGGATCGACGGGCACTGGTACCTGGCCGACTTCGTGGCGCGCGCCGAGGCCTCGCTCGGCCCCGGGGCGGACGCCGGCAAGCCCGCTTCGCCATAATGGCGGCGATGCCGACCCGTCCCGACTCCCCGCGCCAGCCCAGCCTGTTCGATGCACCCGACGCCGCCGCACCGGCGGCGGACGCGATCGACCCGGCCGGCGAAGCCCTGCCGACGCCCCCCGCGCCCGAGGCCGCCCCGCTGCCGTTGCCCGGCTTCCTGGCTGCGCCCGAGCCCTCGCCCGCCGATGCCGCGGGTGCCGCCGATGCGGGTGCGCCGGCCGCCGCCCCACCGCGCGCGCGCGCGGCCAAGCCGCCGCTCTGGGCCCGCCTGCTGGGCTGGCTGCTGGACCCCTGGCTGAAACTGGAGCTGGAGCCCGAAGCCCCGGGCGAGTACGACGATGGCCGCCTGGTCTGCTACGTGCTGGAGGACTACGGGCTGTCCAGCGCCCTGATCCTCGAACGCGCCTGCCGCGAGGCCGGCCTGCCGCCGCCGCTGCAGCCGATCCCCGGCGACCCGCTGGGACGCAAGCGCGCTTACGTGGCGCTCTCGCGCCGGCACGCCAACGCGCTGCAGGCGCTGGGCCTGGTCCCCGGCCCGGAACACCGCACCCATTCGGGCTCGCTGGCGCGGCTGCTGGAAGCGCACCGCAAGGACCCGGCGCTGGATGTCGCGTTGGTGCCGGTCTCGATCTTCGTCGGCCAGGCGCCGAACCGCAGCAGCGGCTGGTTCAGCGTGCTGTTCTCCGAGAACTGGACGCTGGTCGGCCGCTTCCGCCGGCTGATGGCGATCCTGCTCAACGGCCGCGACACCCTGGTGCAGTTCGCGCCGCCGGTGTCCCTGCGCGAGATCGTCGCCGAGGGCCTGGAGCCGGAACGCACCGTGCGCAAGCTGTCGCGCGTGCTGCGCACCCACTTCCGCCGGGTCCGCGAGGTGGTGGTCGGCCCCGACCTGTCGACCCGGCGCATGCTGGTGGACAAGGTGCTGGCCGCCGATCCGGTGCGCGAGGCGATTGCCGACCAGGCCCGGCGCGACAAGAGCACGCACGATGCGGCCTGGCAGAAGGCGCATGCCTATGCCTACGAGATCGCCGCGGACTATTCGCACCCGGTGGTGCGTTCCGCCAGCTTCCTGCTGAACGGGGTCTGGAACCGGATCTACCGCGGCGTGCTGGTCCACCACCTGGACAAGTTCAAGCAGGCGGCGCCGGGCTACGAGGTGGTTTACGTGCCCAGCCACCGCAGCCACATGGATTACCTGCTGCTGAGCTACCTGCTGTACACCCACGGCATCGTCCCGCCGCACATCTTCGCCGGCATCAACCTGAACCTGCCGGTGGTGGGCACCCTGCTGCGCAAGGGCGGCGCGTTCTTCGCCCGCCGCAGCTTCAAGGGCAACGCGCTGTACTCGGCGGTGTTCCGCGAGTACATGGCGCAACTGGTGGCCGGCGGCTATTCGATCGAATACTTCATCGAGGGCGGGCGTTCGCGCACCGGCCGCCTGCTGCCGCCGAAGGCCGGTTCGCTGGCGATGACGGTGCGCGCCTACCTGCGCCAGCCCAGCCGCCCGGTGCTCTTCCAGCCGGTGTACATCGGCTACGAGAAGCTGATGGAAGGCCGCAGCTACCTGG
>ERZ1645185.1282-NODE-1282-length-10315-cov-4.116764_pt1 | contig 10315 bp, 11 predicted proteins | sample MGYA00575351_ERZ1645185 | MGnify/ENA primary metagenome ERZ1645185 (study PRJEB40838, sample SAMN11284767) | freshwater sediment metagenome | isolation source: river sediment | host: Sediment | place: India: Jana village, Kanpur | collected 2015-12-17 ... | reverse complement strand
CGCTGGCCCTGCTGGCCAAGCTCGATCAGGGTTACGTCATCGTCGTGTTTCCTCCTTGGCGCATGGAGATGTCCTTCATGCTCACGGTCGTACTCCTGGCAAGCGGATTTGGCCTGGGCATCGTCCTCATGCGGCTGATCCAGACCGCGTTGCGGCTGCCGGAAGACTTGCGCGCCTGGCGGCGGCAAAAGAAACAGGGCGCAGCCGATGCTGCCTTGCTAGACGCCATACGCGCCCACCTCGTCCAGGATGCCGCCCGGCGCGATGCGCTGCTCGACGCCGCTACCGGCTGCCAGGCCGAAGACCTGCGTCAGGCGCTACGCCAGACGGCGCCGGGGCAGCCTCAAGCCGGGGCCGACTGATACTCGAACGAGTCCGCGAAGAACGCATCCTCCGGCAGGCCGCGCGCCATGAAATCGCGCTTCGCGGCGGCCACCATCGGCGGTGCGCCACAGGCATACACCTCATAGCCGGAGAGATCCTCGAAATCAGCGAGCACGGCGGCATGCACGAATCCCGTGCGACCGGCCCAGCGGTCTTCGGGCGCGGGCTCGGACAACACCGGGATAAAGGTGAAATTGGCCTGCGCCTGCTGCCAGGCCGAAGGCACGTCCGGCTGATACAACCCAGCCAGCGACTTGGCACCCCAATACAGCACGAACTGCCGCTCCGACTGCGCATGGAAGGCATGCGCCAGCAGGCTCTTCATCGGCGCGAAGCCGGTGCCACCCGCCACCAGAATCACAGGCTTGTCGGACTCGCGCAGGAAGAAGCTGCCGTGCGGCCCGTTGATGCGCATGATGTCCTTCGCCTTCATGGTGTTGAACACATGCTCGGTGAACTGCCCACCGGGTACATGACGGACATGCAGTTCGAGCAGGCCATCACCCTCTGGCGTGTTGGCCAGGGAAAAACTGCGCCGCTGCCCGTCCTTCAACAGAAAATCGATGTACTGTCCGGCGAGGAACTGCAGGCGTTCATTGGAAGGCAGCTTCAGCCACAGCGCCATCACATCGTCCGCCAGCTTCTCCATGCGCTCGATGCGGCAAGGCAGGGTCTTCACCGGGATGTCCTTGACCACCCCGATCTCCTTCACCTCAAGGGTCAGCTCGCTGCGGGCCGTGGCGCAGCAGAACAACGCCAGGCCCTTGGCCTTTTCCTCAGCCGAAAGTGCCCCGTCCTGATAGGCCCCGTAATCCACCAATCCGGCCAGCACCTTGCCCTTGCACGCGCCGCAGGCGCCGTTGCGGCAGCCATACGGCAGGGCAAAGCCAGCATTGAGCGCGGCGGCCAGCAGGGTCTCGCCCTCGGCCGCGCTAAACTGATGCCCGCTGGGCTGAATCGTCACCGAATAGGCCATACCTTCTTCCTCTCAAAACGCTTTTCAATGTTTGTGTGCCTGCCATGCGCATCCTGATCATCGGCTGTGGCGACGTCGGCCTGCGCGCGGCACGTCTGCTACACGGTCGCGTCCGCCTCTACGCCCTCAGCCGCTCGCCGGAAAAACGCGTCGAACTCCGCGCCGCCGGCATCACCCCCATCGCTGGCGATCTTGACGACCGGCGCAGCCTGAAACGCCTGCGCGGCCTGGGCGCGCACGTCCTGCACTTTGCGCCGCCCCCCGGCGAAGGCCCCGCCGACCCGCGCACGCGCCGGCTGCTCGCCGCGCTGGGGGAGCGGAGTGTATCAACCTCACTGGTCTACATCAGCACCAGCGGCGTATATGGCGACTGCGCCGGCGCAGAGGTTCACGAAACCTGGCGCGCCCGCCCCGCCAATGCGCGCGCCCTGCGCCGCGCAAACGCAGAGCGGCAACTACGACGGTTCGGACGCGGTTCAGCCCACCGCCGCGCCCGCGTCAGCCTGCTGCGCGCCCCCGGCATCTACGCGCAAGACCGCATGCCAGCAGAGCGGGTGAAGAAAGGCCTGCCCGCCATCCAGCCCCAGGACGACGTCTACACCAACCACATCCACGCCGAAGACCTCGCCCGCATGAGCCTGGCCGCGCTGTTCCGGGGCCGCCCTAACCGCCTCTACAACGCCGTCGACGACAGCGGCCTGAAGATGGGCGACTGGTTCGACGTAGTCGCCGACCACCTCGGCCTGCCGCGCCCGCCGCGCCTGCCACGCGCCGAAGTCATCACCGCCGTCACCCCGGCCATGCGCACCTTCCTCACCGAATCCCGCCGCCTCAGCAACCGCCGCGCAAAGCGCGAATTGCACTTCCGGTTGCGCTACCCGACAGTACATACGGGGCTGCGCAGCTAGCGGTACAACATGTACGACGCACACTCGGCCGTCCAGACGGCTTCGTCGGGAGTGGTGAGTGCATCGAGATCCCCCGGCATGCTGGCCGCGTCATCCACCCATTCGCGCAACCCCGGACCGCCGTTGATGAGATCAATGGCGAGGCGGTCGAACTCGTATTCGTAGGGGAAATCACGCCACAGCGGGTAGTCGGGCTGCAGCAGGCGCAGGGCCTTGAAGGCGAGGGCCTGCACGCGCCAGGGGCGGAAGGCAGTGTGGTCGTAGTGCGGGCCTTCGACGTGAATTTGCACGCCGCTGCACAGTTTTCCCGCGTGTTTGTGGAAGGTGGGCTCAAACCACACTTCGCGCAGCGTGCAGCCTTGCAGCCAGTGCGGGGCGAGGGCGTTCATTTTTGCGATGAGCGCGGCGCCGTCGATGTCGGGTGCGCCGAACAGTTCCAGCGGGCGCGTGGTGCCGCGCCCTTCTGAAAGCGTGGTGCCTTCCAGCATCACCGTGCCCGCGTAGCAGCGCGCCATGCTGAGGTTGGGCGCGTTGGGGCTGGGGTTGATCCATTCGCGCTGCCCCAGCGGCCAGCCGTAGCCGGGCGCAGCGTTGGGCTGCCAGCCTTGCATTTCAATCACGCGGTAATCCACGTTGAGGTTGAAGTGCTGGATGAACCATTGCCCCAGTTCGCCCAGCGTCAGGCCGTGGCGCATGGGGATGGGGCCTGCGCCGACAAAACTTTCCCAACCTGCGCGTAGCGTCAGACCTTCCACGGGCCGCCCGGCAGGATTGGGGCGATCCAGCACCCACACGGTTTTGCCGTTCTGCGCGGCGGCTTCCAGCACATACAGCAGGGTGGTGATGAAGGTGTAGATGCGACAGCCCAGGTCTTGCAGATCGACGAGCAGGACATCGAAGCTATCGAGCATGGCGGGCGTGGGCCGGCGCACCGTGCCGTACAGGCTGAAGATGGGAATACCGTGGCGCAGGTCGATGAAATCGGGCGATTCCATCATGTTGTCCTGCTTATCGCCGCGCAGGCCGTGTTGCGGGCCGAAGGCGGCGGTGAGCTGCACATCCGGCAAGGCAGCGAGCGCATCCAGCGCGTGCGTGAGGTTGGCCGTCACCGAAGCTGGGTGCGCCAGTAAAGCCACACGACGGCCCTTGAGCGGCGCACGCAGGGCGGGGTCAGCAATAAAACGATCTAGGCCGGTTTGAAAACTCATGGCAGTTCCAAAATGAAGGCGAGCGCGTCGTGAAAATCCGGCTTGGGTTTGGGGTGGCGCAAGGCCCAGTAGGCAATGCGGCCGTCGCGACTTTCGATCACTGCGCTGAGGCCGGCCTGGAGGGGGCCCGGCGGCAGCAGGGCAGCGGGGAGATGCGCGTCGAGGGTGAAGGCATTCTCGACGTGTGTCGCAGTGATCTGCGGCACAGCCTCGGCTGGCATTGCACCCCCTTCGCGGTAGGCGTGGAAGGCGTAGGCCTGCCAGGCGCCAGCGGGCGAAAAGTTGAATTCGCGGTAGGCCGTCGCGCCAGGCGCGCGCACGAACAGCTCCAGGCAGGTATGCCGCCACAGGCCATCCTCGCGCCCGCTGCCGGACAAAGGTGCTGCGATGCGCAGGCCAGCGGTGGCCCCGGTAAGTTGGTAAACAAGCCGCAAGCCGCCTTCCGGCATGCGGGCCACCGCCGCTTGCAGACGCATCACGCCCAGGCCGGGGCTTTCGGGGTGGCGGACGAGGGTGACAACAGTTTCAGACATGGTCGGTAACAGGCTTGAGCGACGCGGATTTGAACAGCACCAGGGTGACAGCGCGGGCGGCGGCATGATCCACGATTGGCGGCGGATAGTCGCGCCCCGAGGTGAAACCGCAGCGCGTTTGCTCAGTGACAGGCAGGGTCCAGGGCGCATGCAACCATTTGTCCGGCACGGCGGCCAGTTCGGGCACATAGCGGCGGATAAAGGCGCCCTGCGGGTCGAAGCGTTGCGACTGGGTCACCGGGTTGAAGATGCGGAACCAGGGCTGCGCGTCGGTGCCGACGCCGGCGCTCCATTGCCAGCCGCCGACGTTGGCGGCCTGGTCGTAATCGAGCAGCTTGGCAGCGAAATATCGCTCGCCCCAGCGCCAGTCCACGTGTAGGTCTTTCACCATAAAACTGGCGGCAACCATGCGCAGGCGGTTGTGCATGTAGCCGGTCTGGTTGAGCTGGCGCATCGCTGCATCAACCAGGGGGTAGCCCGTGCGGGCTTCGCACCAGGCCTCGAAATGGCCGGGGGGGTTGGGCCAGGGCAGGGCATCGAAGGCTCGCTGGAAGGCATGCTCGACCGTCTCCGGGTAATGCCACAAAAGCATCTGATAAAACTCGCGCCAGATCAGTTCGGACAGCCAGGTCTGGCTCCCCGTGTCAGCCGCCGCACAGGCTACGCGCACCAGCTCGCGGATCGAGATCGTGCCAAAGCGGAGGTGTATGGAAAGGTATGAAGGCCCTTTGCGCGCCGGATAGTCGCGGGACTCGGCATAGTCCGGCAAGCGCACACGGAAATCGTCCCACAGCGCCTTGGCCCCTCCCTCGCCAGCGTGCAGGCTCAGCCCCACGGCTTGAAAACCGAGCGAGGACAGGCTCGGCATGTCCAACGCCGGGGTGGGGGCGAGCACGCTCAGATCGGCTTCGTACGACGCGCGATCCACGCTGGCGAGGCGCGCCAACCAGGCGCGCTTGTAGGGCGTAAAAACGTGATAGGGACGGCCCTGCGCGGTCAGCACCTCCTCAGCGGCAAACATCACCTGATCCTTGACGAGATGCAGCGCGCAGGCCCGTGCCACCTCGGCGTCACGGGCCCGCGCGGCAGGTTCGAAATCACGCCCGGCGAAGACGCTGGCGCCCAGATGGGCCGCCAGTTCCGGCACCAGCGTGCGGGCGGGGCCATGCAGTACGTGCAAACCGCCACCGCGCGACCGCAACGCGGATTGCAGCGCAACGACGCTGTGCCAGATGAAGCTGACACGTCGATCAGCGCAGTCGGACAGGCCGTCGAGGATGTCGGTATCGAAAACGAATACGGCATGGACACGACCACCCACTGCACGCGCAGCCGAGCACGCCGCCGCCAGGGCAGCGTTATCTGTCAAACGCAGGTCACGGCGAAACCACATCAGGAAGTCAGGCATGGGCAGATTCTGGGGGCGCGCGTCGGGGGGTACAATCCACCCGCCGCCTTGACCAACGGGAATACCGTGGAAAACGCCAACTTCACCGACCACTTCCTCATCGCCATGCCGAACATGCTGGATCCGAATTTCGCCGGCGCGCTCACTTATGTATGCGACCACGGCGATCAGGGTGCTCTGGGCGTGGTGGTGAACCGGCCCATCGAACTGAATCTGGAAGCGCTGTTCAGTCAAATCGGCCTGTCGCTGGAAGACGAAGCCTTGAAAAAATCGAGTGTGTACTTCGGCGGCCCGGTGCAAACCGAGCGCGGCTTTGTCCTCCACCGCCCCATCGGCAGCTGGAACTCCACGCTATCCGTGAATGACCGCGTAGGCCTCACCACCTCGAAAGACATTCTCGAAGCCACCTCGCGCCTCGAAGGCCCGCCCGAGATTCTGGTGACCCTGGGCTACGCCGGCTGGGGACCAGGCCAGCTGGAAGACGAGATCAAGCAGAACGCCTGGCTGACGGTGGAAGCTGACCCCGAGGTGATTTTCAAGCTACCTCCCGAGCAGCGCTTTTCCGCCGCCATGCACCTGCTCGGCATCGACATGAGCATGCTTTCCGAAGAGGCCGGGCACGCGTGAGCGAACTGACCGCGCGCGGCGCGTTGCTCGCCTTTGACTTTGGCGTGAAGCGCATCGGCGTCGCCGTTGGCGACTGGGAAACCCGCCTGGCACACCCGCTCGAAGCCATCCACGCTGAAGACAACGCCACGCGCTTCGGTCGCATCGGCGCCCTGATCGCCGAATGGCAGCCGATTCGGCTGGTGGTCGGCCTGCCGCTGTCCATGGAAGGCGAGACGCACGACCTCACCCTGCGCGCCCGCCGTTTCGCCAATCAACTCACTGGCCGCTTTACCCTGCCCGTGACGCTGGTGGACGAGCGCCTTTCCAGCTTCGACGCCGACCAGCGCCTGCGCGAAGCCGGTGTACGCCTCGACCCGCGCAGCCGCGCCCGCAAGGGATTGACCGACACCGTCGCTGCGCAGCAAATCCTGCAAGACTTTTTTGACCAACAGACCCATGCCGCTCACCACCCTGCCGTCGCCTGAAACCCTGCTCGATCAACTGGCCGAGGCCCTGCGCCCGCACCTCACCGCCGACACCGCTTGGGTGGGCATGCACACCGGCGGCGTCTGGGTCATGCAGGGCCTGCTTACCCGCCTGGGCCTGCAAGCTGCCGACACCGGCACGGTGGACCCCTCTTTCTACCGCGACGACTACGCACAGCGCGGCCTGCATGACGACGTCAAGGCCTCCAACCTGCCCTTTGATGTCACCGGCCGCCACCTGATCCTGGTCGATGACGTGCTTCACACCGGGCGCAGCGCCCGCGCCGCCCTCAACCTGCTGTTCGACTACGGTCGTCCAGCCAGCGTCCGCCTCGCCGTGTTGGTGGATCGCGGCGGCCGGCATCTTCCGATCCGCGCCGACCATGCCGGCGTCACTCTGGAGGTGCCTGACGGCCAGCGCGTCGATCTGTCTCAAGACGATGCTGGCCGTCTGGCCCTTGTGCTCATGGAGACCACATGATGAGTACCCCCCTGCAACTGACCGACGACGGCCGCCTCAAGCACCTGCTGACGCTGGAAGGTCTGCCGGCACGCATCCTGACTCACATCCTCGACACAGCACAGTCGTTCATCGCCCCGGATGGCAAGGAGATCCGCAAGGTGCCGCTGCTGCGCGGCAAGGCCATCTTCAACGTGTTTTTCGAGAACTCCACGCGCACCCGCACCACCTTCGAGATCGCCGCCAAGCGCCTATCTGCCGACGTGGTCAACCTCAACATCGGCACCTCGTCGCAGAGCAAGGGCGAAACCCTGCTCGATACCGTTGCCAACCTTTCCGCCATGCAGGCCGACATGTTCGTGGTGCGCCACGCGTCCGCCGGCGCCGCCCACCTGATTGCCCGCAACGTCGCACCTCACATCCATGTGGTGAATGCCGGCGACGGTCGCGCCGCGCACCCCACGCAGGGCCTGCTCGACATGTACACGCTGCGCCACTTCAAGGGCGCGTTCCACAACCTGCGCGTCGCCATCGTCGGCGATGTGCTGCACTCCCGCGTTGCCCGCTCGCAGATCCACGCGCTCACCACCCTGGGTTGCCCGGAAGTGCGAGTGGTCGCGCCACGCACCCTGCTGCCGCGAGACGTGGAAAGCCTGGGCGTACACGTGTTTGAGCGCATCGAAGAAGGCCTCAAGGACGTTGATGCCGTGCTCATGCTGCGCCTGCAGAACGAGCGCATGCAGGGCGCACGCCTACCCAGTGCCGGCGAGTACTACAAGCACTGGGGGCTGACCCCGGACAAACTCAAACTGGCCAGGCCGGATGCCATCGTCATGCACCCCGGGCCGATGAACCGTGGCGTCGAGATCGATTCCGCCGTGGCCGACGGCACTCAGGCGGTGATCCTGCCGCAGGTCACCTTCGGCATCGCCGTGCGCATGGCGGTGATGAGTCTCTTGGCGGGAGGACAGGCATGAAGATCCATATCAGGAACGGCCGCGTCATCGACCCGGCGAGCGGCTTTGACCAGACGGCCGATGTGTATGTCGCCGCCGGCCACATCGTCGGCATCGGCACGTCCGCGTCGGATGCGCCCAAGGATTTCCACGCCAACCAGACGCTGGACGCCAGCGGGCTGGCAGTCTGCCCCGGCCTGGTCGATCTGGCCGTGCGCTTGCGCGAACCCGGCCAGGAGCACATGGCGACGCTGGAAACCGAAATGCACGCGGCGGCGGCCGGGGGCATCACCTCGCTGGCCTGTCCGCCCGACACCGATCCGCCGCTGGACGAACCCGGCCTGATCGAAATGCTCAAATTCCGCGCCAAGAACATGCCCGGGCCGCGCGTCTATCCGGTGGGCGCGCTGACCGCAAAACTCAAGGGCGAGCGCCTGACCGAAATGGCGGAGCTGCACGAGGCCGGCTGCATCGCCTTCAGCCAGGCCGACGCACGCATCGAGAACACCGAAGTCCTGCTACGCGCGCTGGAGTACGCCAAGACCTTTGACCTGCCGGTGTGGCTGCGCCCTCAGGATGCCTGGATCGGCCGCAACGGTGTAGCGCATGACGGCGTCGTTTCCGCCCGCCTGGGCCTGCCACCGGTGCCGGTGCCTGCGGAAACCGTGGCCTTGTCCACGCTCCTGCTACTGGTGCGCGAGACCGGCGCGCGCGTCCATCTCGCCCGTCTCTCCAGCCGCGCTGCTGTCGAACTGGTGCGCGCCGCCAAGCGCGATGGCCTGCCCATCACCTGTGATGTCGGCATCCACCACGTGCATCTGTCCGAGATCGACACCGCCGACTTCAACGCACACTGTCACCTCATCCCGCCGCTGCGCAGCCTGCGCGACCGTGACGCGATCCGCCAGGGCCTCGCCGACGGCACCATCGACGCGGTGTGCTCCGACCACACGCCGGTGGACGAGGACATGAAGGCCCTGCCCTTCCAGGAAAGCGAGGCCGGCGCCACTGGCGTCGAACTGCTCTTGCCGCTGACCCTGAAATGGGCAAAGGAAACCGGCCTGCCCCTGGCTCAAGCGCTCGGCTTCATCACCCACCGCGCGGCAGCCGTCATGGGCGTGCCCGGCGGCAACCTGCGTGTCGGCGGCCCCGCTGACCTATGCTTGTTCGACCCCGCCGAGGATTGGAAAGTCAGCGCCGCCACCCTGGCCAGCCTGGGCAAGAACAGCCCCTGGCTGGGCCGCGAACTGCAAGGCCGGGTGCGCTATACGCTGATCGACGGCCACCTTGACTTCAAGCGTTGAAAACCCGCGCCTGCGCCTCCAGTTAGCCCGCATTTCATTTTTCGAGAGTTCCCCATGAGCGCTTTTGCCGTTGATGTCGACGCCAGCAACTACCAGCAGGTCGTACTTGAAGGCTCGCGCCAGGCCCCGGTGGTCATTGATTTCTGGGCCCCCTGGTGCGGGCCGTGCCGCTCACTCAAGCCCATCCTGGAAAAGCTGGCCGAAGAGTTTCAGGGCAAATTCATCCTCGCCAAGATCAACTCCGACGAAAACCAGGAACTGGCGCAGCAATTCGGCGTGCGAGGCATTCCCAGCGTCAAGGCGGTGGTGAATGGCGAAGTCGTGGATGAATTCTCCGGCGCGCTGCCTGAATCGGCAGTGCGTGAATTTCTGGCCCGGGTCATTCCCTCCCCCGCTGAGCAGTTGCGCCAGCAGGCCGCTGAATTGCGCGCCGGGGGCGATCTGGCCGGCGCCCTGCAGACCCTGGGCCAGGCCTCGCAACTAGATGTCAAAAACGAACAGGTGCGGGTGGACGCGGCAGAAATCCTGTTCGACCTGAACGAAACCGGCGAGGCGCAGCGCCTGCTCGACAGCCTTTCCCCACTCACGCAGATGGATACGCGCGTGCAGCAACTGCAAGCCAAACTGCGCTTCGCTGAAGGCGCGGCGGAGGGCGGCGATGCCACCGCCCTCCGCAAAACCCTCGCCGCCAACCCCGACGACATGCAGACGCGCCTCGACCTCGCCACCCTGCTCGTCGGCCAGGGCCAGTACGAAGCCGGCCTGGATGAGCTGCTGGAGATGGTTCGCCGCGACCGCGCCTGGAACGACGAGGCGGCGCGCAAGCAGATCCTGGCGGTGTTCAACCTGCTCGGCAGCCACCCGCTGGTCCCCGCCTACCGGCGCAAGCTGTCCAGCGCCCTCAACTGATGGACGGGGCCGCGGCCGAACAACGTGCCGCGGCGCATCTGGCCGCGCACGGCCTGACCCTTCTCGACCGCAACTGGCGCTGCAAGGGCGGCGAACTCGACCTCGTCGCCCGCGACGGCAAAACCCTCGTCTTCGTTGAGGTGCGCGCCCGCGCCAGCCGGGCCTTCGGCGGCGC
>ERZ1645185.1280-NODE-1280-length-10322-cov-8.191390_pt1 | contig 10322 bp, 8 predicted proteins | sample MGYA00575351_ERZ1645185 | MGnify/ENA primary metagenome ERZ1645185 (study PRJEB40838, sample SAMN11284767) | freshwater sediment metagenome | isolation source: river sediment | host: Sediment | place: India: Jana village, Kanpur | collected 2015-12-17 ... | reverse complement strand
GCTTCCAGATCATCCATGTTGTAAAGCAGCTTCCGCAGTATCCAGACTTTTTGCAGCACATCCTGTGGCAGCAGCAGTTCTTCGCGACGGGTGCCGGAACGGTTGACGTTGATGGCGGGGTAGACCCGCTTTTCCGCCATGCGCCGGTCAAGATGGATTTCCATGTTGCCGGTGCCCTTGAATTCTTCGTAGATCACATCGTCCATGCGGCTACCGGTGTCGATGAGCGCGGTAGCGATGATGGTGAGGCTGCCCCCCTCTTCAATGTTTCGCGCGGCGCCGAAGAAACGCTTGGGTTTCTGCAGGGCGTTGGCGTCCACGCCGCCGGTCAGCACCTTGCCGGAAGCAGGCTGCACGGTGTTGTAAGCGCGTGCAAGACGGGTTATGGAATCGAGCAGGATGACCACATCCTTCTTGTGTTCGACCAGGCGCTTAGCCTTTTCGATCACCATTTCCGCGACCTGCACGTGCCGGCTGGCGGGTTCGTCAAAGGTAGAGGCCACCACTTCTCCGCGCACCATGCGGCTCATCTCGGTCACTTCTTCCGGACGCTCGTCAATCAGCAAAACAATCAGCTCCACTTCCGGATGGTTGGAAGTGATGGCATGGGCAATATGCTGAAGCATGATGGTCTTGCCCGACTTGGGGCTGGCTACCAGCAGGCCGCGCTGCCCCTTGCCGATTGGCGCGATGATGTCGATGACGCGGCTGGTGACGTTTTCCTCAGCGCGGATGTCGCGTTCCAGCTTAAGCGGCTTGTCCGGATGCAGCGGTGTCAGGTTTTCGAACAGGATCTTGTTCTTGGCCGCTTCCGGGGATTCCTTGTTGACCGTATCCAGCTTGCTGATAGCGAAGTAGCGTTCGCCATCCTTGGGTGTGCGGATCTCACCGTCGATCGCATCACCCGTGTGCAGGTTGAAGCGGCGAATCTGCGAGGGTGAAACATAAATGTCATCCGGGCTGGCCAGATAGGAAGTATCGGGCGAGCGCAGGAAACCAAATCCGTCCGGCAGCACCTCCAGCACCCCGCCGCCATATATGCTTTCGCCTTTCTTGGCGTGGTTTTTCAGGATGGCGAACAGCAACTCCTGGCGGCGCATCCGGTTGGCGTTGTCGATGCCATTGGTGGTGGCCATTTCCACCAGCTGGGTAACGTGGTACTGCTTGAGTTCGGAAAGGTGCATGTGCTTGAGGCGGCGCGCGGCCGGAGAAAGGAAGAGACTGGGTTTGGAAAGCCCGCCCGCGGGCGCGGGCGGAGGAATTGTTTTGTATTACGGCTTAAAGAGTAGTGGGCTTAAATGTTGCTGTCAACAAAGGCCGTCAACTGGGACTTGGACAGCGCGCCAACTTTGGTCGCCTCAACGTTGCCGTTCTTGAAAATCATCAGGGTTGGAATGCCGCGTATGCCGTACTTGGGGGGCGTGCCCTGGTTTTCGTCGATATTGAGTTTGCAGACCTTGAGCTTGCCGGTGTACTCCTTGGCAACTTCGTCCAGCACCGGCGAAATCATTTTGCACGGGCCGCACCAGTCAGCCCAGTAGTCCACCAGCACCGGCAGCGGCGATTGCAAAACCTCCTGCTCGAACGAGGCATCGGAGATGTAATGGATATGTTCACTCATGCTTGGAAGGCTCCTGCGGAAATCAGTGACATGCCGGACAGCCCGGCAACGGTGAGAATTTATGGTTCAAAGCTGGCAAAACCAAGATGTTGCCGCTATCCTACCTGAAAACTTATGTAAATTGAAAGCACCCGGCCACCCCGGGGTTTTTTCATTAAACGCCAAGCCAACAACCATGACCTACGTCGTTACCGAACCTTGTATCAAGTGCAAATACACTGATTGCGTGGATGTCTGTCCGGTGGACTGCTTCCGCGAAGGCGAAAATTTCCTCGTCATTGATCCCGACGAATGCATCGACTGCACCCTGTGCGTTGCGGAATGTCCGGTAGAAGCGATTTTCGCCGAGGACGACTGCCCAGAAGACCAGCGACATTTCCTCGAAATCAACGCCGATCTGGCAAAGAAGTGGAAACCCATCATCGAACGCAAGGATGCGCTGTCCGACGCGGATGACTGGGCGAAGGTGAAGGACAAGCTGCAATATCTGGTGAAGTGAACGTTCCGGGAATCGTCACGATTCCCCTGTCCGGCAACAACCTGGCCGAGGCAGCAGCCCGCCATCTTTTCGCCTGTCACGCCGGCTCGCTCCCCGATCTGTCGAATCTGGTCGTACTCGTGCCCAACCATCGCGCCGGCCAGGATTTGATACTCGCGCTGGCCCGCCAATCCGATTTTTCCGCATTGATTCCCCCCCGCATCACGCCCCTCAAATCCTGGGCGGCCCAGCATGCCACGAACGCGCCGGAATCGCAGGCGAAACGGCTGGCCCGGCTGCATGGCGTATTGCGCACACAACAATGGCTGGGCGAAGTCGATCGCTGGGCGCTGGCCAGTGAACTGCTGCAATTGGCGGATGAGCTTTCCGCTGCCCGGGTGCAGGTTGAAGCGGGCGGGCGCATCCGCAACTTGAACGGCAAACCGCTGGAACAGGAAACCGCCTTGATCGAAGCCGTCTGGCATGCCATGAACCGCGATGGAACTGACCCGCAAGCCTGTTTCGCAAAATCCCTGCAAGCCATTCCGATCAATATGCCGCTGTATGGTTATGCGCTGGGTCCGCTTACCGGGCTTGAAAAAAACTTTCTTGAACACTACGCCCTGTCCGCGCCAGTCGCCCTGTTCACGCTGTGCGCGGATGAAAAGAATTCTGTCCTGCACACCCTGACCTCAGCCTGGGCCGCTGATTCTGCGCCGATCAAGACGAGAGCAGACGCGCTGACTCATGGTTATGCCGAATCACCCGTGCATACCCGATTAAGAATCAGTCCAGCGCCACATCTGGAAGCGGAGGCGCGCGCCGTCGCCACCTGGGTAGCCGAACAGTTGCAGGCTGGGCGCAGGCAGATTGCTCTCATTGCGCTCGATCGTGAAACCAGCCGCCGGACTCGCGCGTTACTGGAACGCATGAACGTGCTGATCGCGGACGAAACCGGCTGGACGCTATCCACGACTGCTGCTGCGTCGGTGATCGACTGCTGGCTAACCTGCGTGTCGGAAGACTTTCCGCATACCGAATTACTCGACTTGTTGAAATCGCCCTTTGTGCTGGGCGGCCTCGCGTCACGGCAGGATGCAGTACTGACGCTGGAACTGGCCATGCGAAAACATGGCGTTTCGAAAGGCATGGCGGATATGCAGCGGCTGGCCCGGCAGGAATCGCCTGGCTTGCTCTCGGCTCTTGAATCCCTGTTTACGGCTGCTCGCGAATTTACCCAAACCCGCGCCCCGCTCAATGTCTGGCTGCAACGACTTCTCGACAGCCTTGATCGCCTGAATGCCGCCGATGCGCTGGCAGCCGACGCCGCGGGCGTGCATGTCCTCAACGCGCTCCAGCGGCTTCAGCGCGAACTGGCCGGCGACAGCGAAAAGTACAATTTCAGCGAGTGGCGGCGCTGGCTCAATCTGGCCCTGGAATCCGAAAGCTTTACCGACGAAAGCGTGACAAGTCCCATCGTTCTGACCTCGCTGCCCAATGCGCGCGGGCGTGTATTTGAAGCTGTCGCGCTTATCGGTGCGGATGCCCAGCACCTTCCCGCCGGCACCTCGCCCGGTTTGTTTTCCCAGAGCGTTCGCGCGCAGCTCGGACTGTCAACCACGCAGGACGCCACCGCCCAAATCACCGAAGACCTGCTGCATTTGCTGGCGCAAGGGCCTACGCTGCTGAGCTGGCAAGCCTGGCATAACGACGAACCCAATCCGCCTTCGCCTTACATCGTGCGCTTGCAGGCACTGCATCAGGCCGCCTGGCATTGCGAACTGGATACGCAACCAGCGGGTCTGCCCCCGGCCCAGCGGGAAGGCCTGCCCAAATCCACGCATCAGCCCGCGCCTGTCATGCCTGCCCAGCAACTGCCCCGGCGATATTCCGCCTCTGCCTACCAGACACTCATCGACTGCCCCTACCGTTTTTTCGCGCGCTATGTACTAGGGCTGAAAGAGCTCGACGAAGCCGACGAAGCGCTGGATAAGAGCGACTACGGAACACTGCTTCACCGCATTCTTAAACGCTTTCACGACAGCCCCCCACCGCAGGAACGCGAGGCGGCATTGGCGCTGCTGAATCAATTATCCGAAAATGAATTCGCTGCCCTGCCGGCCTACACGGCCGCCGCCTGGCGAAGCAAATGGGACGCCATTCAACCCGCGTACGTCGATTTCTGGCAGACACAAGTAAAGGATGGCTGGCAGTATCAGTCCGGTGAATCCCGACTTTCCAGGCCAATCGACATCCCCGGCCTGGGCGAAGTCGAGCTTTTCGGCGATGCCGACCGTATCGATGCCAAGGGCGATGCGCTGAACATACTCGACTACAAAACCAGCGCCGCCAGCAGTCTCAAGAAAAAACTCAAGGACCCCTCCGAAGCCGTCCAGCTGCCGTTTTACGCCTGGCTTGCCGATGCGGCAGCCGCTTACCTGCCCATCAACGAAGCCCCCATTGCGCAGCTCACGCTAGACGGCGAAACCGATGTCGAAGCCATCAGCCTGCGCCTGCCGCAGTTGCTGGAAGCCATTGCACGGGGCGCCGCCCTCCACGCCCAGGGCGTTGATACGGTTTGCCAGTACTGTGAAGCATGCGGGCTGTGCCGCAAGGGGATGTGGCATGAGTGAGCCGCTCGACATGACGGTTGCCCTCGACCCCAGCCATTCGGTCGTGGTCGAAGCCTGCGCGGGCAGCGGCAAAACCTGGCTGCTGGTGTCGCGCATGATCCGCCTGTTGCTTGCGGGTGCGAAGCCCTCAGAATTGCTGGCGATCACTTTCACTCGCAAGGCGGCGCAGGAGATGCTGGACCGGCTGCAGAAATGGTTGCAGTTATTGGCGCTGGGTGAGGATGCGGAGGTACGCGATTTTTTGCGAGAACGCAAAATCCCGGAAGACGATATCGACGTATTGCTACCGCGTGCGCGTGGTTTACTGGAAGCGGTGCTGACCGCACAGCCTGGGCCCACAATCACCACGTTTCATGGCTGGTTTCTGGACTTGCTCAAGCGCGCGCCACTGGAAGCGGGCCTGCCCTGGGGTGCACCCCTGCTGGAAAACGAATCGTTGCTGCGCCGCGAGGTGTGGGAGCAAGTAACCGCCAAATGGGCGGCGCTACCCGAATCACCACGCGGACAGGCGTTGATGGCGTTGCTGGAAGAGCCCGGCGAAGCCAGCCTGAAAAAACTGCTGTTCCGGTTTTTAAGCCGCCGTGCGGAGTGGTGGGCCTACACCGAAGGCCAGTCTGATCCCGTAATCTACGCTCTGGACGTTCTGCGCAAACAGTTGGCATACGATCCGGAGAACAATCCGGTTGAGGCTTTCTGGGCTGATGAGTTGATGGTACAGCGGGTGATGCGTGTAGCCCATGCGCTGGAAAAAGGAACGGAAACAGAGCAGACGCGCGGCGCTGATATTTCAAACAGCATCGCACTTTCCCCCGAAGCAGCGCACGAAGTGTTGATGTCCAGGCTGATGACCGCCGGCAAGCGACGGAAAACGCAGGCCACCAAAGCCATGCAGAAAAACCTTGGCCCTTCGCTGAACGACTATCTGCACGATCTCGATGTTCTTGAAACCTTGCTTGAGACCCTCGCCGCGCATCAAGCCGAAATCCGCATCTGGGCACTCAACCGCCACGGCCTGCTGCTGGGCCAGGATTTCATTGAGGCTTTTCAAGCCGCCAAGGCTCGGCAGGGGGTGATCGACTTCAACGATGCGGAATGGCTGGCCTGCAAACTGCTGCAAAACGAGAACCTTGCTCCGGCGCTTAACCTCAAGCTGGACGCGCGATACCGCCACCTGCTGCTGGATGAATTTCAGGACACCAATCCGCTGCAATGGCAAACGCTTTCAACCTGGCTGGGTGAAGCGCGGGCAGCGGATGCTGACATGACCGTGTTCATGGTGGGCGACCCCAAGCAGGCGATCTACCGCTTCCGCCGGGGCGAGGCAAGGATATTCAACGCGGCGGCGGATTTCCTGAAGCAGCACTTTAATGCCGCCCGTTTCACCAACAACCAGACCCGCAGGCTTGCGCCAGAAGTGGTCAGGGCGCTGAACCCGGTGTTTGCCGGAGAAGAATGGTTTGAACCACACACTCACGCCACCCCCAACAATACACTTCCCGGCGTGGTGCGCCATGTGCCGCTGGTGGCGAAAAAATCCGGCACGACGGAAAACAATACAGCCGAATTGCGCAACCCGCTGACCACCCCGCTGGAGGAATCGGAAGATAGAGCCGTGCATCTGGAAGCGAAGGAATTCGCGCGGGTGTTGCGGGAGGAAGTCATCGGGAAATGGGGGGTGACGGATGATGCCGCCTCCCCACTCTCCCAGGAAGCAGGAGGGAGCAAACCGTTGCGCCCAGCGAATTATGGCGATGTGCTGGCGCTGGTCAGAAAACGCACGCACTTGAAAGTGTATGAACAGGCGCTGGAAGCCGAGGGCATTCCCTTCATCACCTCGAGGCGGGGCGGATTGCTCCATGCGCTGGAAGCGCAGGACCTCGTCGCCCTGCTGGAAACCCTGCTGATGCCGCACGCCAACCTTAAGCTGGCGCATGCCTTGAAATGTCCGGTGTTCGATTGCAGCGACAATGAGCTATTACTGTTATTCACGCCCGATGGTCCACTTGGCTGGGACACATTGAGCACATCGGCTTTAACACCGGTTTGCCCGCCTGCGCTGGCGCGCGCCGCAAGACTGCTGTCGGGCTGGCGCGAGCAGGTCGGCATCCTGCCGGTACACGACCTGCTTGACCGCATTTACTTCGAGGGCGATGTCGAGGCGCGATACGCCGCCGCCGTCCCCGAAGCGATGCGTCCGCTGGTTTCCGCCAATCTGCGCGCCTTCATGCAACTGGCGCTGACTCAGGATGGCGGGCGCTATCCCTCGCTGGCGGGTTTCATCCGGGAGTTGAAAACCCTGGTGAATGATGCCGATGCCGCGCCGGATGAAGGCATCGCGGCGGACGGCGAAAATGCCGTGCGGCTGTTGACCATTCATGGCGCCAAGGGACTGGAAGCGCCCATTGTCTGGTTGCTGGGCGGCACCGATCACGACAACGGCAGCAGCCACGATGTGCTGTCACCCTGGCCTCCCACGCATATCAAACCCGTGCATTTTTCGCTCTTCGGCAAAAAGGAGGACCGGGGCACATTCCGCGAAGCCTGGTTTGCCGAGGAAGATGCGGAAAATCAGCGCGAAGATGCAAATCTTTTATACGTGGCGCTGACCCGCGCCAAGCAGGCATTGATCGTCAGCGGCAACGGCGAGCGCACAAAATCCACCGGCAAAATGAAATGCGCCTGGCTGGATCGCGTATCGGCCGCATGGGAAAACGCCTCCCTGCCCGCCTGCTTGCCTTCTGCGCCAGCCGCCATCAATGAAGTAGCGCCCAATGTGGCCAACCCGCCTTTGCCCACCCTTAATGTCGGCCAGCGAACGGCCGCGCGGCCGCAATCGCGTGAAGCTGTATTGGGGGAGCTTTTCCATGCCTGCCTGGAGCATTACGCGCCACCCGGGAATACGCGTGACCTGCCATCGCTGGTCTTGCAGCTTGGGTTGGGCAGCGATGAACTTACCCGAGCAGAAACACAGGCAAAAGCCTTGCTTGCCCAACCAGGCCTGACGCGCTTTTTTGATCCCTCGCACTATCTGGCGGCCCGCAATGAACTGGCATTCATCAATCAGCCCGGAGACGTCAGGCGCATCGACCGACTGGTGGAATTCGAGGACGAAATCTGGGTGCTGGACTACAAGACCGGCGAGGCCGATGCCGCGCTGGAATCATCTGAACTGATTGCCCGTCATCGCGACCAGCTTGAAGAATATGCACGCGCGGCCCGCGCGCTCTACCCCGGCAAACCAGTCCGTTCGGGGCTGGTACTGGCCAGCGGCAGACTCGTCTCCCTGTAAAAAAACATTATTAGGAGTGTTAAACGCGGCTGCTTCTGCTCTAATAAGTTGTACAGGCTTTCCCCCGAAATTCTTGGAGGCTCGATGAGACACCTGTTTTCCCTGCTGCTGATTGCGCCCCTGGCCGGCTGCATCTCTTTCAATTCCAGCGAATCCGACACGCCGGATTACGCGTCGTATTGCGAAAACAAGGAAGCCCAATGCCGCGAAATCTGCGGCTCGGAAGGCATCCAGACGTTTTCCTGCAAGGCCGCGCCCCGCGAAGGCCTGGATTTCAAATGCGAATGCAAGAAACCCTCCGGGAAGAGCATCTAGCGCCCGAACGGCCTTTTTCAGAGGCCTGCGAGCGCAACAAAACCCCCATTCAGGTCATTCTGCATGGGGTCTTTGATGTGCCCGGTCAAATCCTTGAAATCGGTTCCGGCACCGGGCAGCATGCAGTGCATTTCGGTACCGCTTTGCCCTACCTGACGTGGCAAACCAGCGACCTGCCGGAAAACCATGCCGGCATCCGCATGTGGCTTGAAGAAGCACAGCTCCCCAATGTACTGGCGCCCATCCACCTTGACGTTACCAGCGCATGGCCGCGGATGGAATTCGACGGCATCTTTACCGCCAACACGTTGCACATCTTGCCTTGGGAAGCCGGTCAAAAGCTGATTGAAGGCGCCGCCGGCGCGCTGAAGCAAAGCGGCAAACTCGTCATTTACGGTCCGTTCAACTATGGCGGTGCCTACACTTCAGAGAGCAACGCGCGCTTTGATGAATGGCTGAAAGCACGCGACCCGCGCTCCGCCATCCGGGATTTCGAGGCGGTAATCGAGTTCGCCAGTCTTTTCGGATTCAAACTGTGCGCCGATCACGCCATGCCGGCTAACAACCGCATTCTGGTTTTCACCAAGACTCAAGCAGGTTGCTGAGCAAACAGTCGCATTTTTTCAGGCCTCAGCCAAATTTAAGCTTGGCACCGCGTCTTGGTAGGCTATAAAAAAAAGTATGAAAATCGCCGACCTGATCCCCAGGTGGGGAAACCAGACGCACGTATCACTATCTGGCAAGCCCTACAATGTCCAGCTTTCCCTGCGGGATGCCGCCCGTATCGAAGCTTTGCAGGTCATGTACCCGGAGTGTTCCGAGGAAGAAATCGTTTCAGACCTGTTGCGTGCGGCACTGGACGAACTGGAAGTCGCCATGCCCTATGTTCCGGGCAACCGCGTGATCGCCGAAGACGATCAGGGTGATCCCATCTACGAAGATCTCGGTCCTACACCCCGCTTCTATACGCTCAGCCACGAATTTCTGCGCAAACTTTCTCGCGCCGTCAGCAAATAAGTCTGTCGGCATTATTTACAATTTTCTTACCCTTCAAATTTTCTGTCCGTCTGAAAGCCCTGATAAACCAGCACCTTCGGCTATTGGCACAGGGGTTGCTTTATCCCGGTTAAACCATAAAGAAATAGACCGGAGAAGAGCCATGTACCTTGGACCTGCTTTTATTTTTGCCGCATTCGCCAGTTTGTTTTTTGTGCCCGGATTTCTCGATATTCCCCTGGCACAAATCACTTTCCGGCAAATCGTTTCCCAGTTTTTGTTTATGGGCTTTGGCCTGATTGCTTTGGCAGCCCTCGCCCGCTCAATCGAATTCGATCCGGTCTGGCCGTGGAAACCCAGTTTCCGCCGGGTGATGGGCAAACTGGGCTTTTTGCCGCGCGCCGAATAGTCCTTCACCCATTAAAATGACGGCTTTCGACATTCGAAAGCCGTCATGCCCGTCAATCTCACCGCCCCCGATCCCGCATCGCTTCTCTCCGTTCCCGGTGTCACGCTGGGCATTTCTTCCGCGGGCATCAAGAAACCCGGCCGCAGGGATATTACGCTCATCAACCTTGCGCCAGGCTCAAAAGTCGCAGGCGTGTTCACGCAAAACCGCTTCTGCGCCGCGCCGGTTACGCTTTGCCGCGAACGTCTTGCCGCAGGCAGTGAAATCCGCGCATTGTTCATCAACACCGGCAACGCCAACGCGGGCACCGGCGAAGAAGGCCTGGCCCGCGCGCGGCAGACCTGCGAAGCCGTGGCATCCGTAATGGGATTGAAGCCGGAAAACGTGCTGCCATTTTCCACCGGCGTGATTCTGGAACCGCTGCCCATCGACAAGATCATCCCCGCGCTGCCGGATGCGAAGTCCGATCTTGCACCGGCTCACTGGAGCGAAGCCGCGCACGCCATCATGACCACCGACATCGTCGCCAAGGCGGCCAGCGTGCAGACAACGATCGGCGGCAAAACCATTACCGTCACCGG
>ERZ1645185.1279-NODE-1279-length-10332-cov-4.254841_pt1 | contig 10332 bp, 11 predicted proteins | sample MGYA00575351_ERZ1645185 | MGnify/ENA primary metagenome ERZ1645185 (study PRJEB40838, sample SAMN11284767) | freshwater sediment metagenome | isolation source: river sediment | host: Sediment | place: India: Jana village, Kanpur | collected 2015-12-17 ... | reverse complement strand
CTTGCTTTCACTGTGGTCAAGTTGTGCCAAACGGCGCAGGTTATCCCATTCGTTATCGTCAGCACACTGAACCGACCTGCTGCAGGGGCTGCCAGGCGGTTGCTCAGACAATTATAGATTCCGGCCAGGAAGCATACTACCAGCACCGCACCGCCCTCCCGGCCACACCTGGAGATGCACAGTCCGAACTAGAGAAACTCGGGCTGTATGACCTGCCTGAAATCCAGCAAAGTTTTGTCAAAACCGAACCCGAAAATATTCGTGAAGCCGCGCTGATCCTCGAAAACATTGTCTGCGCAGCGTGTGTATGGCTGAATGAACGGCACATTTCTCAGTTGCCAGGCGTCGTTTCCGTTGAGATCAACTACGCCACTCGCCGCGCACGCGTGCGCTGGGACACCACACGACTCAAACTTTCCGACATCCTGAAATCCATTCAGGAAATTGGCTACATTGCTCACCCCTTTGACGCCAGCAAACACGAGGAGATTTTTCGCAAGGAACGCAACACCGCCATTAAGCGCCTTGCGATTGCCGGCCTGGGCATGATGCAGGTGATGATGTATGCCCTACCCACCTATACGGCGGATCCTTCGGAAATGACGCCTGACATCGTTGCGCTGATGCGGTGGGCAAGCCTGATCCTGACATTGCCCGTGATTTTTTATTCTGCCTGGCCGTTTTTCACTGGCGCCTGGAAAGACCTTAAACGCAAGACGCTGGGCATGGATGTCCCTGTTTCGCTGGGAGTGGGTTCCGCATTTATTGCCAGCGTTTGGGCTACATTCACCCAACAAGGCGAGGTGTACTACGACTCGGTCAACATGTTCATTTTTCTGCTGTTGACTGGCCGTTTTCTTGAACTGAATGCTCGCCGCCGCAGCGCTCAGGCGGCAGAAGAGCTGGTCAAGCTGATTCCGGCTGTGGCCACACGCCTGCCCAAATGGCCCGCACGTGAGGAAGAAACCATTCCTGCCGCACAACTTGTGCCCGGCGACTGTGTTCTGATCAAGCCCGGTGAAGTCATTCCAGCAGACGGCAAGCTGCTGGAAGGCCAATCCAGTGTGGTTGAAGCCATGCTCACAGGTGAGTCCTCCCCTCGAAGCCGCATCCCTGGTGACACCTTGATCGGCGGGACACTTAACCAGCAAAGCCCCGTCGTCATGCAAGTAGAGAAAACCGGGGAAAACACCCGCCTCTCCGCCATCGTGCGGCTGCTTGACCGTGCGCAAAGCGAAAAACCCCGCATCGGGAAAATGGCAGACCGGGCTGCCTCCTGGTTTGTTGGGCTGTTGCTGCTGGTCACCACCCTCATTGCTGCGGTCTGGTATTCGGTTGATCCGGATAAAGTACTTTGGATCACCGTATCCATTCTGGTGATTACCTGCCCCTGCGCTCTGGGGCTGGCCACCCCCGCTGCGCTAACAGCGGCCACAGGCAGACTCACCCAATCCGGCCTTCTCACCACGCGTGGCCACGCGCTGGAAACCTTGTCCAAAGTGACGGACATGGTCTTTGACAAAACCGGCACGCTTACATCCGGCACCTTGACCGTGCTGGCCATAGAACCCGCCGAGGGCGGGACACAGGATGAAGTCCTGCAATTTGCCAGCGCCCTGGAAGCCGCCTCGGAGCACCCTATCGCACAGGCCATTCGCAAAGCCTCTCCACCCACAGAGCTCAGGGCGGAATTGCCACGCAACTTTCCGGGGCAGGGTGTGGAAGGGTGTATTGGCAACAAGACCTACCGATTGGGCAAGCCCGCCTTTTGCCATGCTTCTCCCCCCACCCCGGAACCTTACCCGCACGCTACCCGGCTGGCGCTTGATTGCGAAGGCAAGCTGCTTGGCTGGATAGTCCTGGGTGACAAACTTCGCCCGGATGCACAGGCAACACTGGATTCGTTGCAATCACTTGGCATTCGTCTGCACCTGCTTTCCGGCGACAATACCCTGTCTGTTGGCACAGTGGCACAGCAATTGGGGATTACATCTGTGCGCGCTGAGGCTTTACCAGATGACAAATTGGCCTACGTCAGACAGTTGCAGGCACAAGGTTGCATTGTTGGCATGGTCGGCGACGGCATCAACGATGCGCCTGTTCTCGCTCAGGCTCAGGTATCCATCGCCATGGGCGAAGGGACGGATGTGGCACAAGCAGCTGCGGACATGGTCATGCTCGGCACGCGCTTGAGCGCACTCGCCGATGGGGTCGGGATCGCGCGCAAGACCCGCGCCATCATTTATCAGAATCTGGCTTGGGCGCTGGGCTATAACCTGGTTGCCATACCCGTTGCGGCCGTAGGTCTGGCTACCCCATGGGTTGCCGGCATTGGCATGTCTGCCAGTTCGCTGCTGGTCGTTCTGAATGCGCTGCGACTCTCGCATTTCGAAAGCTCAGCTGTTCCTGCCTCTCGCCTCACCCCTCTCGCCTCACACTACTGAATGGACATACTTTTTCTGCTGATTCCGCTGGGTTTGGTGCTGGTGGCGCTGATTGCAGGTTTTTTCATCTGGTCAGTCAACCACCGCCAGTTCGACGATCTGGAAGGCCCCGCGCATTCCATCGTGCACGACGACGATCGCCCGGACAACTAATCCCCGAGCTCTCTGGCCATTTCTTCTTCCCTGCACAAACACCAAGTGGCACTTGCGTTGTTAGTCCCTCCCTGTTTTGTTCGCAAACCCGTCACCTTTTCCCTATTCCCATAGCTTCTCCCCGCAATTGCTCCAGTACCTTCCCCATGAAGTCTTTCTAGAGCCCAGGTATGGTGCAGTTGTATGTGAATACCGCATTCTTGGCAGCCAGAATTGACCCGGATCAATTTTTTCCTGTTTCTCTACCACTAAAATCGTCAATTAGTCTTTTGTTGTCTATTTTGAACAGATGTTTTCTTGGCGGGACAATAAAAAGATAAAAAGGTTTGCAATATTTTTATAAAGCAGATAAATTTATCCCGTTACAACATTAACAACCTTGTTTTCAACAGGAGGGAGTCCCTATGGAAGCGACAACGTATAACTACAAGGTCGTGAGGCAGTTTGCCATCATGACCTTGGTGTGGGGCATCGTGGGCATGCTGGTCGGTGTCCTGATTGCCGCGCAACTTATCTGGCCAGCACTAAATTTCGATCTACCATGGCTAACATATGGCCGACTGCGGCCTTTGCACACTAACGCCGTCATTTTCGGCTTTGGCGGCACCGCGATGTTCACGGTGATTTATTACATTGTGCAGCGCACCTGCCATGTGAGGCTGTTCGCCGAAAAACTGGCCAGTTTCACCTTCTGGGGCTGGCAAGCCATTATCGTACTGGCTGCCGTCACCCTGATAATGGGCTACACAACTTCCAAAGAATACGCCGAACTGGAATGGCCGATTGATCTGCTCATCGCCGTAGTCTGGGTGTCGTTTGCCATCGTGTTCTTCGGCACGGTCATCAAGCGCAGGACGCCACATATCTATGTGGCAAACTGGTTCTTTGGTGCTTATATTCTCACTATCGCCATCCTGCATATCGTCAACAGCGCAGAACTGCCGATTGCCTTCTTTGGTGGTTCCTGGTTCAAGTCCTATTCTGCCTACGCCGGCGTGCATGACGCCATGGTGCAGTGGTGGTATGGCCACAACGCAGTGGGTTTCTTCCTGACGACCGCCTTCCTGGGCATGATGTATTACTTCATTCCCAAAGCTGCTGGCCGTCCGATCTACTCCTATCGTCTGTCCATCGTCCACTTCTGGGCACTGAACTTCACCTACATGTGGGCGGGCCCGCACCACCTGCAGTACACCGCACTGCCTGACTGGGCACAATCACTCGGCATGGTGTTCTCGCTGATTCTGCTGGCACCCTCCTGGGGTGGCATGATGAACGGCATCATGACCCTGTCTGGTGCCTGGCACAAGCTGCGTACTGACCCGGTTCTGAAGTTCCTGGTGACCGCACTATCCTTCTACGGCATGTCCACCTTTGAAGGCCCGATGATGTCGGTCAAAACCGTGAACGCACTGTCGCACTACACAGAATGGACCATTGGCCACGTACACTCCGGCGCTCTGGGCTGGGTAGCCATGATTTCCATCGGTTCACTGTACTACCTGATCCCGCGCCTGTTTGGCCGTGAGGAAATGTATTCAATGAAACTGGTTACCACCCACTTCTGGATCGCCACCATCGGCGTGGTGCTGTACATTGCTGCCATGTGGATTGCCGGTGTGGCACAGGGCCTGATGTGGCGCGCATCCAACCCTGACGGCACACTGCAGTATGGCTTCGCACAAGTACTCAATGCCATGTACCCCTTCTACACCATCCGTCTGCTTGGGGGGCTGATGTTCTTCTCGGGCATGCTGATCATGGCGTACAACGTGTGGAAAACCATCCAGGTAGGCAAGGCTGTCAACGACGCGCCGATTCCCTCACCTGCCCACGCTTAAGAGAAAGGAGAATAAAACATGGCTTTCTCACATCAAACCATTGAGAAGAACACTGGCTGGCTCATTATCCTCACGATCCTGATCGTGAGTATCGGCGGCCTGGTCCAGATCGTTCCGCTGTACTTCCAACGCTACGTTACCGAGCCGGTAGAAGGTTTGAAGCCTTACTCGGCACTGGAACTGTCCGGACGCGATCTTTACATCCGCGAAGGCTGCGTGGGTTGCCACTCGCAAATGGTGCGCCCCTTCCGCGCCGAGACCGAACGCTATGGCCACTATTCGGTAGCGGGCGAGTATGTGTACGACCGTCCCTTCCTGTGGGGTTCCAAGCGCACGGGTCCGGACTTGCAGCGTTTGGCTGGTCGCTATTCCGACGACTGGCACCGTGTGCATCTGATGAACCCACGCGACGTTGTGCCTGAGTCAAACATGCCCAACTATCCGTGGCTGGCAGAGAACGCACTGAGCACCTCGGACATTCAGTCAAAGATGCACGCGCTCAAGGCAATGGGCCACCCATACTCGGATGAAGAAATCGCCAACGCGCCTGCTGAGCTGGAAGGCAAGACCGAGATGGACGCCATGGTCGCTTATCTGCAAAGCCTGGGTCGCGCAATGCAACCAAAGTGAGAACACATGGACGTCAACAATCTCATTGGTAGCGTGATCACGGTGGTGTTCTTCATCACCTTTATCGGCATTGTATGGTGGGCTTATGGCAGCAGCCGCAAAGCCCGCTTTGAGGAAGATGGCCGGATTCCTTTCGAGGACTCCAGCGAGCTTCCGCCCGCAAAAAATAACGGAGAGTAAAAATCATGCAAGAATTCGACTCACCTTTCTGGAGCTGGTACATCATCATTCTGACCGTGGTCAGTATTGTGGGTACCGGTCTGTTCCTGAGGTCGCAGCGCACCCGTAAATTCGCCCCTGGCGAAAAGGCTCAGGAAATGGAGCACCGCTGGGACGGCGATCTGGTGGAACTGAATAACCCCCTGCCCAGCTGGTGGGTTAACCTGTTCTGGATCACTCTGGTGTTTGCCGTGGTTTATCTGGTGCTCTACCCCGGCCTGGGCAACTTCAAGGGCGTACTTGGCTGGACATCGTGGGGCGAATATAACGCCGAGATGGATGATGCCAAGACCAAGTACGATCCGGTGTTCAACCAGTTCATGGGACAGCCAGTCGAACAGGTTGCAGCAAATGCCGAAGCGCGCGACATGGGACAGCGTCTGTTCCTGACCTATTGTGCGCAATGCCATGGTTCAGACGCCGCAGGTGCCAAGGGCTTCCCCAATCTGACCGACAGTGACTGGCTGTATGGTGGTGACTCGGCCAGCATCAAGGCCAGCATTGGCAACGGCCGCATGGGCGTCATGCCTGCGCTGGGTGCAGCTTTGGGTGCCGAAGGCACCAAACAGGTCGCCAACTATGTTCTCTCGCTGTCTGGCGCCAACCATGATGCAGGCATGGCCTCCTCTGGCAAAGCCCTGTTCGAAGCAAACTGCGCAGCCTGTCACATGCCTGACGGCAAGGGCATGGCCGCAATGGGCGCCCCCAACCTGACTGACAAAGTCTGGCTCTACGGCGGTTCCGAATCAGCGATCATCGAATCCATCAACAAGGGTCGCAACGGCAACATGCCCGCCCAATTGCAGGCACTGGGTGAAGCAAAAGTGCATCTGTTGACCGCCTATGTGTATGGCCTGGGTGGAGGCGTGGCACCAGTTGCCACCATGCCGGCAACAGAAGCCGCGCCGATTACACAGTAAATCTGCTCAACCCACCCTTGCGGGTGGGCTTTGGTATCGGTCAAACAACCGATACCAAAGCCACAACAAACAATAAAACATGGAACAGACTCCGCAAGGTGAAGTAGAGCAATCCCTGTATGAAGTGCGCCAGAAAATCCAGCCGCGTACAGTGCACGGCTGGTTTGCCAACTGGCGTGTCGCACTGGTGCTGTTCACACAGCTGCTCTATTACGGCTTGCCTTGGCTGAAGTGGGATGGTCATCAGGCAATACTGTTTGATCTTGCTGCACGCAAGTTCTACATTTTTGGCCTCACACTCTGGCCGCAGGATTTTATCTGGCTGACCGGTCTATTGGTCATTTCTGCCCTGGCGCTATTCCTGTTTACCGCCATTGCTGGTCGCCTATGGTGCGGATTTGCCTGCCCACAAACGGTATATACCGAAATCTTCATGTGGATTGAAGAATGGGCAGAAGGTGGCCACATCGCACGCAAGAAGCTGGACGCCCTCCCATGGAACGGGGAAAAAATCCGCAAGCGTGGCCTGAAACATCTCCTGTGGTTTCTGGTTGCCTTCTGGACAGGTTTCACTTTTGTTGGCTACTTCACGCCCATAACCGAGCTATGGAGTGCTTTAATCACTTTCAACACCGGTCCTTGGGAAACCTTCTGGATTTTCTTCTACGCTTTTGCCACCTGGGGCAATGCAGGTTTCATGCGTGAGCAGGTGTGCAAGTACATGTGCCCCTACGCACGTTTCCAGAGCGTTATGTTCGATCCGGATACGCTCATCATCAGCTATGACCCGGCACGCGGAGAACCACGTGGCCCGCGCAGCAAAAAGGAAGACCACAAGGCCACAGGCAAGGGGGATTGCGTGGATTGCGGTATTTGCGTACAGGTTTGTCCCACTGGCATCGACATCCGTAAAGGCCTGCAATACGAGTGCATCGGCTGTGCCGCCTGCATCGACGGCTGCGATCAGGTCATGGAAAAAATGGGGTATCAAAAGGGCCTGATACGCTACACCACTGAAAATGTGCTGAAGGGCAAATACACCGACCACAGCATCCTGTCGCATGTATTCCGTCCGCGTGTGCTGGTTTACATCGTCATTCTGCTAACCATCGTCAGTGCGTTCATGATCACGCTGGCCAATCGCGTTCCACTCCGGGTGGAAGTCATCCGCGACCGCCTGACACTGTCGCGCTCCAACGAGGACGGCAAGCTGGAAAACCTGTACACCGTGCAAATCCTCAATATGGAAAACCGCACACATCGTTATGTAATCACAGCGACAGGGGCAGATGATATCGAGGTTGTAGCGGACACCCGCAATCTGACCGCGGGTGCGCAGGAAACCATCAACGTGCCGGTAAGACTGCAAATTGACCCCATCAACCTGAAAGGCCCCTCCACTCCGATCATGATCCGCGTTCAATCACAGGACAATCCTGAACTTGTACGCGAAACAAAATCCAGCTTCCTGAGGAAATAGCATGAATACACTTGCAAGCAAACCTTGGTACCGAGAGCCCTGGCCGTGGCTTTTAGCCATCATGCCGACAACCGCCATCATTGCAGGCAGTTTCACCGTCTGGTTTGCCGTAACATCAAACGATGGGCTGGTTGTTGACGACTATTACAAGCAGGGCAAAGCGATCAACCAGACCAAGGCGCGCGACCAACTGGCACAGCAGCTTGGCATTACAGCCCAGCTCACGTTGATGGATAAAACCCTGCAACTGCAATTGAGCGGCAACCTGCAAACCCCGCCAGGGCAGCTTACCCTGAACATCATGCACCCCACGCGCAGTGGTGACGACCATGGAGTGATTCTGCAATGGAATGGTGCGAGCTATATCGGACAGCTTCCCCGGCTGTCTGGTGCGCGCTACCACATACAACTTACGCCTGAATTCGGGAACTGGCGCCTCACAGGAACCTGGCATCCCGGAACGCCTCTTAACCTCGTCCCTGCGCAAGCATCTCAATCATCAGCAACCCAACGCTACTAACCTGCATCAGACCAACATAAGGAGCACACAATGGATATCGTCCTGAAAGAGTTGTTCGGAACAGACATTGGCTTACTCAGCCTGTTCACCATCGGCTTCATCATCGCCATGGGATTCTGGTTTTCATGGTGGTTCAAGCGCAATATGAATCGAGACGACTAAGTCATTCGGCATCGGCAGCGCATCAACATGACGCCCCACTCCCAGTTTCTGCGAGTGGGTCGGAAACACCATACAGGAGGAAGGAAACCATGCTGCAACGCCTGATTACTGTGCTCTGGCCGTCATTCCTGATTGCCGGAGCGGCAGACGTGCTGTTCTTCACGTTATTTGACCCAACGCAATTCCTGTACAGGGAGCAGCCAGTGTTTGACAGCCATCTGTCTGCCTACACGGTGGGCTTCTTCCTGTTCTGGCTGATGGGCATTGGTTCTTCCGCGCTCACTTGCTACTTCCAGCGCAATGCGGATGACATCAACCGCTGCCCGTTGATACCCTCCGCACGCCCAGAAGGCTGTCCCAAAAAAGCCGGATGTGAAGACTGTCAGTAGCCCTGTCTGCCATCAAACCAGCCATCACAAAAAAGCCCGGCACAAGCCGGGCTTTTTTACGCAACTACACATCAGTTGTCATTTCAGACTATCCCGCACTCGCAGCAGCCTGGCACGCGCCTCGGATGCCACGTCATGCACCGCCGTATTTTCCACCAGCTTGACCATGATCCCGGGGTCAAGAAACGATACCGTAATTGCGCCATCGGCCTCTTCCCGCACCACCACATTACACGGCAACAGCATCCCCACATCGGCCTCGGCACTGATGGCCTGATGCGCCAGCGGCGGATTGCACGCTCCCAGAATACGGTAGGGTTTGCCATCCACATTCAACTTGGCTTTCATGGTGGCCTGCACGTCAATATCCGTCAGCACACCAAACCCTTCGGCCTTCAATGCAGCGGTGACCTTGTCGATCGCCTCGGCAAAGCTACCGCCCAATTTCACATCAAACCCATAACCACTCATTGTTTGCTCCAAAAAAATTAGTGAATACTACCCCAGCCGTCTTCACCCGAGTTCACGAAACTTCCGGGTCAGGGCATCAGGGCACTATCATGCGGATGCCGCGATAGTCGTTGTGGTACAACCCCAGTTCGTCGCCAGACGCAAATTTCCAGCCGTCGTCGTGACCAAATGCAAGGTCGTTCTCTGGTTTGATTTCAACCTGAAATCGTCTTGCAGTCGATAACGTGGGATTGCGCGCTGTCAGCAACAGGGTCAAATGCTGGCTAGAGGTGTTCTCGATTACCGCCACCAACCCGATGCCCAGATAGGATTTTCGAAAGGTGATTTTTACAGGCATTGGTGCCTTGTTGCCATCCACCTGTGCGGGATCAACCAACCTTTCAGAAAAGGCCTGTGAAAGCCGCTGTATCTCGCGTTCGAACTCTGCCTGGCGTGCACGGCTTTCTGTCAGGTATTGCTCAACACGCAGCCGCGCAGCATGTTCCTTGTCACGCTGAATCCTGGCGTCCTGCAAGTCGTAATTGAGCATGAATGCCATCAACACGGCACCTGCCGCCAAAAGCAGTAGCAGGATGTTGGCGCCTAACGACAGCCATAACCACTTGCGCGGGATACTCCGGTTATGCGCCGGGTCGGTGTTATCAGTCATGTGTACCCGATCAGCGGCCTCGTTTTACTGCAAAAAACATCAGCCCGTATTGCGCATCCCCGCAGCTATGGCGTTGATTGAACGCATCATGGGCATACTCCACTTTTCCTGCTCCTTTTCATCCTTGGCTGCACGCGTGCGCTGGATGAGTCGTACCTGAATGTGATTGAGCGGATCCAGATAGGGCTTGCGCCGCGAGAGCGACAAGGCCAGTTCCGGCGTTTCTTCCATCGGGCTCTTCAACCCGGCCACACTCAGCACACCCTGCACCGTCTGTGCAAATTCAGCGGCAATCACACGGTACACGGCTTTGGCCTCGGCGGATTCGGCAAGTTCCGCATATTCGGCGGCAATTTCCATGTCGGCCTTGGTGAGCGCCATTTGCACAGTGGACAACAGCGCCCGGAAGAATGGCCACTCGCGGTGCATGCGCCGCAGCAGCGCGGCGTGGCGC